>WBZX01000404.1_pt1 | contig 39971 bp, 46 predicted proteins | sample 5204211 | NCBI WGS metagenome assembly WBZX01 (sample SAMN12344362, study PRJNA552823) | activated sludge metagenome | biome: Activated sludge suspended growth; feature: Nitrification reactor; material: Wastewater; isolation source: activated sludge from nitrification reactor of wastewater...
ACTTTACACGCTGCGTCTCGTCTTGCGGCACCGGAAATGCCGTTGCCGAAATGAAAAAAGGCGAACTTGCGTTCGCCTTTTTGGTGTTGGCGGAGTGGACGGGACTCGAACCCGCGACCCCCGGCGTGACAGGCCGGTATTCTAACCAACTGAACTACCACTCCCAGTACTGCAAAAATCCGGCATCCACTCAATGCCGCTATCGTCTAGCCCAGCCTGCTGGTGGGTGCTGAGGGGTTCGAACCCCCGACATTCGCCTTGTAAGGGCGACGCTCTACCAGCTGAGCTAAGCACCCGACAAAGACCAAAATTCTACAACACTTTTTCCGATCTTGCCAAATGCCATTCGATTTTCAGATCAGTTGATGGCGTCCTTCAGGCCCTTGCCGGCGCGGAATTTCGGCACCTTGGCTGCCTTGATCTTGATGGAAGCGCCGGTACGCGGATTGCGGCCGGTACGGGCAGCGCGTTTGCCAACATAGAAGCTGCCAAAACCCACCAGGGTCACCATGTCGCCCTTCTTCAGCGCTTTCTTGACGGCGTCGACGGCGGCGTCAAGAGCACGACCAGCAGCAGCCTTGGAGATGTCTGCCGAGTCGGCAATGGCATCGATCAATTCGGATTTGTTCACGTGTTGTCCCCTTCACTCAAGTGGCACAGGAAAACCCTGTGCCCGCTTTTATAGCAACCCGAAAAACCTTGTGTCAAGCGGTTTCCCGGGCGATGGACAAAAAAATCCCGCGCCTGGCGCGGGATTCCGGGACGTGGTCAAAAAGTACTCAGTGCTTGAGCGCTGCCGCCCCCGCGTCGTCGTCGTCGGCTACGGCAATCGCCGGCACCTCGGCTTCGACATTCTCGGGCAAGGGTTCGGGCGCATGCTCGAGCGCGAGTTCGAGCACCTCGTCGATCCACTTGACGGGATGAATGTCGAGTTTGTTCTTGATGTTGTCCGGGATCTCGGTGAGGTCCTTGACGTTCTCGTGCGGGATCAGCACGGTCTTGATGCCGCCGCGGTGCGCCGCCAGCAGCTTTTCCTTCAGGCCACCGATCGGCAGCACCTCGCCGCGCAGGGTGATCTCGCCAGTCATCGCCACGTCGGCGCGCACCGGTATGCCGGTGAGGATCGACACCATCGATGTGCAGATGGCGATACCCGCCGACGGGCCGTCCTTCGGCGTGGCGCCTTCAGGCAGGTGGATGTGGATGTCGCGCTTCTGGTAGAAATCCTCCTGGATGCCGAGCTTGCGCGAACGCGAACGCACCACGGATAGCGCGGCCTGTATGGATTCCTGCATGACTTCGCCGAGCTTGCCGGTGGTCGTCATCTTGCCGCGCCCCGGCAGCGAGACAGCTTCGATGGTGAGCAGTTCGCCGCCCACTTCGGTCCATGCCAGCCCGGTGACCTGACCGACCTGATTGTTCTTTTCCGCGATGCCGAAGCTGAAGCGGCGCACGCCGAGATACTTGTCCAGATTTCGCGCGGTCACCGTCATCTTGGTCTTCTGCTTTTTCAGCAGCAGGGCCTTGACCGCCTTGCGGCAGATCTTGGAAATCTCGCGCTCGAGGCTGCGCACCCCGGCCTCGCGCGTGTAGTAGCGAACGATGTCGCGCACAGCGGATTCGGCGATCGCCAGCTCGCTTTCCTTGATGCCGTTCACCTTCAACTGCTTCGGCACCAGATAACGCTCGGCGATGTTCACCTTCTCGTCCTCGGTGTAACCCGAGAGGCGGATCACCTCCATGCGGTCCAGCAAGGGAGCCGGCAGGTTGAGCGAGTTGGCCGTCGCCACGAACATCACATCGGACAGATCGTATTCGACCTCGATGTAGTGATCCTGAAAAGTGTGGTTCTGTTCGGGATCCAGCACTTCCAGAAGGGCCGACGCCGGGTCGCCGCGGAAGTCCTGTCCCATCTTGTCGACCTCGTCGAGCAGGAACAGCGGGTTCTTCACGCCGATCTTGGTCAGGCTCTGCAGGATCTTGCCCGGCATCGAACCGATGTAAGTACGGCGATGGCCGCGAATCTCCGATTCGTCTCGCACGCCACCCAAAGCCATGCGCACGAACTTGCGATTGGTCGCACGTGCGATCGACTGACCGAGCGAGGTCTTGCCCACGCCGGGGGGACCGACCAGGCACAGGATCGGCGCCTTCACCTTGTCGACACGCTGCTGCACGGCAAGATATTCGAGGATGCGTTCCTTCACCTTGTCGAGGCCGTAATGATCCTGGTCGAGCACCTTTTCGGCCTTCGCAAGATCCTTGCTGATCTTGGTCTTCTTCTTCCACGGCAAACCGACCATCGCTTCGATGTAGCTGCGAATCACAGTGGCCTCGGCCGACATCGGCGACATCATGCGCAGCTTCTTCAGTTCGCCCATGGCCTTGGCCTCGGCTTCCTTGGTCATGCCGGCGGCCTTGACGCGCTTTTCCAGTTCCTCGAGTTCGGCACCTTCCTCGATGTCGCCAAGTTCCTTCTGGATCGCCTTCACCTGCTCGTTCAGGTAGTACTCGCGCTGGCTTTTCTCCATCTGGCGCTTGACGCGGCCGCGGATGCGCTTTTCCACCTGCAGGATGTCGAGTTCGCCTTCGAGCAACCCCAGGAGATGTTCGAGGCGCTTGTTGACGCCGATCATCTCCAGCACTTCCTGCTTCTGCTCGAGCTTGAGCGGCAGATGGGCGACGATGGTATCGGCCAGACGACCGCCTTCGTCGATCCCCGACAGCGAGGTGAGGATCTCCGGCGGAATCTTCTTGTTGAGCTTGACGTACTGGTCGAACTGCGTGAGCAACGCGCGCCGCATCGCTTCGACCTCAACCAGTTCCTCGCCCTCGGCAGGCAGAACCTCGGCGCGTGCGGCCAGGTGCGTGCCGGTGTCGGTCACATCGATCACGCGTGCGCGCTGATTGCCTTCGACCAGGACCTTGACGGTGCCGTCGGGCAACTTGAGCATTTGCAGTACGGTGGCGACGCTCCCGGTGCCGTAGAGGTCTTCGGGCGTGGGGTCGTCCTGTGCGGCGGTCTTCTGCGCCACCAGCAGGATGCTCTTGCCGGATTCCATCGAGGTTTCCAGCGCCTTGATCGATTTGGGACGCCCGACGAACAGCGGGATCACCATGTGGGGAAATACCACCACATCTCGAAGCGGCAACAGCGGCAGATCGACCTGTTCCTTGGATGTGTTGTCGCTCATCATGATTTCCTGGTCAGATTGAAGGAAAGGATGCGCGGCTCGTCACCACGCACTCCGCACTTGGGGGGCCTGGCAGCCAATTCAAGGGGCCGTCAGACAAAAGTCGACGCCCGCTCGAAGGCGCCAACCGTTGCCCCCACGGCATGTCCGGTCAAGCGCCGGCGGCCAGCGACTGGTCGCCTTGCTCGGAATAGATCAGCAAGGGCTTGCCCTCGCCGTTGATCAGGTTGTTGTCCACCACCACCTTGCTGACGCCCTTGAGCGACGGCAGGTCGTACATGGTGTCCAGCAATGCGTGTTCGATGATCGAACGCAGACCGCGTGCTCCCGTACGGCGCGCCAGGGCGCGCTTGGCGATCGCTGCGAGGGCGTCTTCGCGGAATTCGAGTTCGACCCCTTCCATCTTGAAAAGTTTGGCGAACTGTTTGGTGAGCGCGTTCTTGGGCTCGGTCAGAATCTGCACCAGCGCCACTTCGTCGAGTTCGTCGAGGGTCGCGACCACCGGCAGACGGCCGACGAACTCCGGGATCAGGCCGTACTTGATGAGGTCCTCGGGTTCCACCTGATGCAGCAGTTCGGCATCGCGCTTGGTTTCGTCGACGTTCTTGACCTGTGCGCCGAAGCCGATGCCGCCTTTCTCCGTGCGGCCGCGGATGACCTTTTCCAGGCCGCTGAACGCGCCGCCGCAGATGAACAGGATGTTGCTGGTATCGACCTGCACGAATTCCTGGTTGGGGTGCTTGCGTCCCCCCTGGGGCGGGACCGATGCCGTCGTGCCTTCGATGAGTTTCAGCAGGGCCTGCTGCACGCCTTCGCCGGAGACGTCGCGGGTGATCGACGGGTTGTCCGATTTGCGCGAAATCTTGTCGATTTCATCGATGTAGACGATGCCCTGCTTGGCCTTGTCCACGTCGTAATCGCATTTCTGCAGCAGTTTCTGGATGATGTTCTCGACGTCCTCGCCGACGTAGCCCGCTTCGGTCAGCGTCGTGGCGTCGGCGATCACGAAGGGCACGTTGAGCAGGCGGGCGAGCGTCTGGGCCAGCAAGGTCTTGCCCGAGCCGGTCGGCCCGATCAGCAGGATGTTGCTCTTGGCGAGCTCGACTTCGCTGTTGCCGGTATTGCTGCGCAGACGCTTGTAGTGGTTGTACACCGCCACGGCGAGCGCCTTCTTGGCCTGCCCCTGGCCGATCACGTATTGGTCGAGGATGCCGCTGATTTCGTGCGGCGTAGGCAGGTCGGAACCTGCGGCCTTCTGGCTGTCGGCCTGCTGGATTTCCTCGCGGATGATGTCGTTGCAGAGCTCGACGCATTCGTCGCAAATGAAGACCGACGGGCCGGCAATCAGCTTGCGGACCTCGTGCTGGCTCTTGCCGCAAAAGGAGCAGTAGAGAAGTTTGTCGCTCGAACCTTTGTCAGCCATGCTCGTTCCTTGCCTAGAGTTTTCCTTGTCGAGGGGCGATCAAGCCTCGTTGCGGCTGGTGAGCACCTTGTCGACCAGCCCGTATTTCACCGAATCTTCCGCGCTCATGAAATTGTCGCGGTCGGTATCGCGGTCGATGGCCTCGATGTTCTGGCCGGTGTGCTTGGCCAGCATCTCGTTCAAACGCGCTTTCAGGTAGAGGATTTCCTTGGCGTGGATTTCGATATCCGAAGCCTGCCCCTGGAAGCCGCCAAGCGGCTGGTGGATCATCACCCGCGAATTCGGCAGGCAGTAGCGCTTGCCCTTGGCGCCGGCAGTAAGCAGGAAGGCCCCCATGCTGGCAGCCTGACCGATGCACAGGGTCGACACGTCCGGCTTGATGAACTGCATGGTGTCGTAGATGGCCAGACCAGCTGAAACCGAACCGCCGGGCGAGTTGATGTAGAAGTAGATGTCCTTGTCGGGGTTTTCCGATTCGAGGAAGAGCATCTGCGCCACGACGAGGTTGGCCGTGGCATCGTTGACCGGGCCCACCAGGAAAATCACCCGCTCCTTGAGCAGGCGCGAGTAGATGTCGTAGGCGCGTTCGCCACGGCCGCTCTGTTCCACGACCATGGGCACCAGCCCCAGTCCCTGGGGCTCGAAAACCTTGCGTTCAAAATCCATGTGCATCAGGCACGTCCCATCAATTCTTCAAAAGAGGTTGCCGCTTCTTCCACCTGGGCCTGACCTGCGACCCATGCTACCACATTCTCTTCCAGCGCCAGGGACTCGATTTCCTGCATACGTTCGGGGCTCTGGTAATACCACTGGACCACCTGTTCGGGCTCTTCGTAGCTCTGCGCCTGCTCCTGGATCAGGGTCCGGATCTGGTCCGGCTGGGCCACGAGTTTGTTCGCCTGAACGATCTCAGCAAGAATCAGGCCCAGCCGTACGCGACGTTCGGCCTGTCCTGTGAACATATCGGCAGAGAGCTTGACGCTCTGAACCCCTCGTGCCTGCATGTCGGCCTCGGTCATTTTCATCAGCCGCTCGGTTTCCATCGCGATCAGGCTCTGCGGCAGATCCAGCGTGCTCTTCTTGAGCAGCAGGTCCATGGCCTGCTCTTTCAGTTTCACCTGCACGCGGCGCTTGATCTCGCGCTCCAGGTTGGCCTTGACCTCGGCCTTCAGTTTCTCGACGTCGCCGTCCTCGATGCCGAGCGCGCGTGCAAAATCGGCGTCGATCGACGGCAGTACGGGCGCCTGCACCTCCTTGAGCTGCACCTCGAAGTGCGCCGCCTTGCCGGCGAGTTCTTTCGCCGCGTAGTCGGCCGGGAAGGTCAGGTCGAAGCCTTTGCTGTCGCCGGCCTTGAGGCCGACCAGCGCCTGCTCGAAGTCCTTCAGCAGACGCCCCTCGCCCACGACAGCGGCGAAATCCTCGCCCTTGCCGCCCTCGAAGGCCACGCCGTCGACCGTTCCCTGGTAATCGAAACGGACCAGATCGCCTTCGGCCGCGGCACGGGCCGCGACTTCAAAGGAACGGCGCTGCTTTTGCAGCACTTCGAGGGTTTTCGTCACGTCGGCATCGCCGACAGCGACCGTCGGACGGCTCAGCTTGCCGTCCGCGAGGCTGTCGATCCTGACTTCAGGATAGACCTCGAAACTGGCGCTGAAGGTCATTTCGGTCGCGCTGCCCTGCCCTGCCTTGGGCTCGAAACGGGGATAGCCGGCGATGCGGAGCTGGTGTGCCTGTACCGCTTCGCCGAAGCGGTTCTGCAGGGTTTCGCCCAGGACTTCCTGACGTACGCTGGCACCGTGCTGGCGCGCCACCGCGGACAACGGTGCCTTGCCGGGCCGGAAGCCATCCAGCTTGACGTTGCGGGCCAGGCGCTTAAGGCGGCTCAGCACTTCGGTCTCCAGCTGGTCCATGGGCACGCTGATATCGACTCGGCGAACCAGTCCTTCGAGCACTTCAAGATTTGCTTGCATCACAATACTTCCTGGCTGAAATGAATAAATGTCGGGGTGAACGGCGTCGAGCCGGTGGTGCGAAAGGGGGGACTCGAACCCCCACGCCTTGCGGCGCTGGAACCTAAATCCAGTGCGTCTACCAATTCCGCCACTCTCGCGGCTTGGCCGCAAAACCTGCAGCCAAGAAGTGTAATATAATCAATGCGATGCTGTCATCCAAGGCAGCCCGGCCTCGCCTTAAGTCTTTATTCCCATTCCATATTTTCTTGCCGGTGCCGGTCAATCACTACGAAAACTTTCCCGTTGCCTCCTGGCTGCTGCCAGGAAGACTGCGCCGTCCGGTCGAAGCCATCTATCGCTTCGCGCGCAGCGCGGACGACATTGCTGACGAGGGCGACGCACCGCCGGCCGAACGGCTGGCACAACTCGACGCCTACCGCATCGAACTCGACCGCATCGAAGGTGGCGCAACCCCGACCGACCCGGTATTCGGCCCCCTGGCCACGGCCATCCGGGATTACGACATTCCATTTGCCCCATTCCGGGATCTGCTGTCGGCTTTCGAACAGGACGTCACGAAAACGCGCTATGCCAGCTTCGGCGAAGTGATGGATTATTGTCGGCGCTCCGCCAACCCCGTAGGACGCCTGATGATGCATCTGTACGGCGACACCGACCCGCGCCATCTCGCCTATGCCGATGCCGTGTGCAGCAGTCTGCAATTGATCAATTTCCTGCAGGACATCGCCATCGACTACCGCAAGGACCGCATCTACCTGCCGCAGGACGAGCTTGCGGCCCACCATGTGAGCGAGGCGCAGATCGCCGCCGGCGACACCCGCGGCCTGTGGCACATGATGCTGCACAAGCAGATCGAGCGCACCCGCAGGATGCTGCAGGCTGGCGCGCCGCTCGGCCGCCTTCTCAAGGGCCGCATCGGGCTCGAGATCCGCGTGACGATCCGCGGCGGCGAGACCATCCTGCGCAAGCTGCACGCTGATCCCGGCTGCGTGTTCTCAAACCGGCCGGTACTGACCCGGGGCGACTGGGTCATGATGCTGATCCGCGGACTGCGCTGACATGGATCCGCACCACTACTGCCAGGAGCGCGCCGCCGCCAGCGGATCCAGCTTCTACTACAGCTTCGTTTTCCTGCCACAGGAAACCCGGCGCGCGATCACCGCCTTCTATGCCCTGTGCCGCGAACTCGACGACGTGGTCGACGAATGCCACGACCCTGTGATCGCACAAGCCAAGCTCGACTGGTGGCGCGACGAAATCGCGCGTTTCGCTGCGGGCTCGCCCGAGCACCCGACGACACGGGCCCTGGCCGAAACCCCGCAGGGACGCACCATCGCCCCTGCCCTGCTGCTCGAAATCGTCGACGGCATGGCGATGGACCTCGAACGCGTCCGCTATGCCGATTTCAAATCCCTGCACCTGTACTGCCATCGTGTCGCCGGCGTGGTCGGGGAAATCGCGGCCGCGATCTTCGACGGTGGCCGCGGCGATCACGATCGCGCGCTCCGCCGCTACGCGCACGAACTCGGCCTGGCATTCCAGCTCACCAACATCATTCGCGACGTCGGCGAGGACGCCCGGCGCGGCCGCATCTACCTGCCGCAGGACGAACTGGCCCGCTTCGGCGTCAGTGAATCCGAGCTGCTGCACGCGACCGATTCCCCCGCCTTCCAGGCGCTGATGCGTTTCCAGTACGACCGCGCGGTCGCCCACTACGCGCACGCGCTGGCCACCCTGCCCCGTGAGGCTCGACGTGCGCAGCGCCCCGGTTTGGTGATGGCCGCGATTTACCGCACCCTGCTCGACGAGATCCGCCGCGCCGATTTCCCGGTATTGCGCGCACGTGTCGCGCTCACGCCATTGCGAAAACTGTGGCTGGCGAGCAAAACCTGGCTGTTCCCGTGAACGCGACGACGGGCTTTCCCCGCGTCGCCGTCATCGGCGGCGGCTGGGCCGGTTGTGCCGCTGCCTGCACACTGGCGGAAGCCGGGATCCCGACGACGCTGTTCGAGGCCAGCCGCACGCTGGGCGGCCGCGCACGCAGCGTCGAACTCGACGGTCGGGTGCTCGACAACGGCCAGCACATCCTGCTCGGCGCCTACGGGCACAGTCTCGAGATGATCCGCCGGCTCGCCCCCGATGCCGCCGACAGCGGCCTGTGGCGCCTGCCGCTGGAAATCGAGATTCCCCCCGCATTCCGGCTTGCCTGCCCGCGTCTTCCCGCCCCACTGCATCTGCTTGCCGGCCTCGCCGGCGCGCGCGGACTGGACTGGCGCGAAAAATGGCAGGCTGCGCGCTGGGTACGCCGGATCGTGAACGGACCGAACGACAGCGACGACGGGACCGTGGCCGCCCTGACCCGGGACCAGCCGCAGCGACTGAACCAGCTGTTGTGGCATCCGCTCTGCGTTTCCGCGCTCAATACCCCGCCCGCACAGGCCAGCGCGCGCACCTTCCGCACCGTGCTGCGCGACGCCTTCGGCAAGCGGCGTGCGGACAGCGACCTGCTGCTGCCCTGCCGCGACCTGTCGACATTGCTGCCCGTACGGGCAGCGGAACGCGTGATCGCGCTGGGCGGCACGGTGCACAGCGGCACCCGGATCGAAATGATCGAGGCGGAAGGGGATGCGCTACGCGTCCAGGGCAGCGAAGCCGACTGGCGTTTCAGCCATGTCGTGATCGCCGTCGCCCCGCAGCATCTGGCCCGGCTGACGGCCGGACTGCCGGCGCTGGAACCGGTCCGGGAACAGGTGGCCGCATTCCGCTATCTGCCCATTGCCACCGGCTATGTGCAATACGACCCCGCGTTCCGCCTGGCGCGGCCGATGCTGGGCCTAGACGACGGCCCCGCGCAGTTCGTGTTCGACCGCGGCCAGAGCCACGGCCAGCCCGGCATGCTGGCCTTCGTCGCGAGCGCTGCTACACAGTTGCCAGCCGACTGGCTCGATCGTGCCGAACGACAGCTGCGGCGCTTCGCCACACCCGGAACGCCGCACTGGCGGCGCAGCATCGTCGAAAAACAGGCGACGTATGCCTGCGTGCCAGGCATGACGCGCCCCGGGGTACGCACGCCACACCCGCGCGTGTATCTCGCGGGTGACTACACCGACGGCCCCTACCCGGCCACACTCGAAAGCGCCGTCTCCAGCGGCGTACAATCCGCGCAGACTCTACTCGACACGCTATGAAAGACTATATTCCGCGCCCCGATCTGCTCGCAGGCCGCGTCATCCTCGTCACCGGCGCAAGCGCCGGCCTGGGACGCACGGCGAGTCTGACCTATGCCCGTCATGGCGCCACCGTCGCCCTGCTCGCGCGCGACGAAGCCAGGCTGGAGGCCGTCTACGACGAAATCGTCGCCGCAGGCGGTCCCGAACCCGCCATGTTCCCCTTCGACCTGGGCATCGCCGACGACCGCGGGCTGGAAACCCTGGCCGGCGCGATTGCGCATCACCTCAAGCGGCTCGACGGCATCCTCCACAGCGCACACCAGTTCTACAGCCTGACCCCGCTCGCGCTGCAGACGCTGGAGCAATGGCAGACCCTGCTGCGCGTCAACCTGGTCGCGCCGTTTGCGCTGACCCGGGCCTGTCTCCCGCTGTTGCGACAGGCGATGGATGCCTCCGTGATCTTTACCGGCGAAACCCACGGCCACCAGCCGCGCGCATTCTGGGGCGGCTACGCGGTGGCGAAATCGGGCCTGGAAACCCTCACGCGAATCTGGGCAGACGAACTCAGCGCCGAGGAAACGCTGCGCATCAATACGCTGATCCCCGGACAGGTCAACACCACCCTGCGCGGTCGCACCCATCCCGGCCTGGCGCCCGACACCCTGCCCACCCAGGAGGCGCTGATGCCCTGGTATCTCTATCTGATGGGCGAGGACAGCCGCAGCGTTCGCGGGCAGATCGTCGAGTGCCAGCCCTGAGCCGCCTTCCGGCATGAAAATCGGCCGCTACGAAATCCTCGACGAAGTCGGCCAGGGCGCGATGGGCACGGTCTACCGTGCGCGCGATCCGCTGATCGAACGCGAAGTCGCGATCAAGACCGTCTCCATCGAGCAACTGCACAACGAAGGCCCGGATGCCGAGACCCGCTTCCTGCGCGAAGCGCAAAGCGCCGGCCGGCTTTCGCATCCCAATATCGTGACGATCTACGACGTGGGCGAGACCGACACGCTCGCCTACATCGCGATGGAATACCTGCCCGGCTCGACCCTGCGCGACATCATGGATTGCAGCGTGCTGCCCCTCGATCTCACGCTCGACACCGCGCTGCAGATGGCCGAAGGACTGGCTTTTGCGCATGAACACGGCGTGGTCCACCGCGACATCAAGCCGTCCAACGTCGTGGTCACCGGGCAGCGGGGACGCATCAAGCTGACGGATTTCGGCATTGCCCATCTGGTCAACAGCAACCAGACACAAGCCGGGCAGATGCTCGGCTCGCCCCGCTACATGTCGCCCGAACAGGCCATGGGGCGCGACGTCGACGGACGCTCGGACATTTTTTCCCTCGGTGCGGTGCTCTACGAAATGCTCACCGGGCGTTACGCCTTCGACGGCGACAGTCTCCCCGCCATCGTCTACCGCGTCATCCACGAAATACCGCCTGCGGCCAGCTCGCCGCGCGGCACCCTGCCGTCCGGACTGGGCGCGCTGGTCGCCCGCATGCTGCACAAGGATCCCGCGCAGCGTCCCGACGCGCGCGAACTGGTATCCGCCCTGCAGGCCCTGATGTCCGAAACCCGCATCGAACCCACCCCCGCGCCGGTTGCGAACAACCGGATCTCGCGTCCCCTGCGGGTACTGGCATTCGGCACCCCGATCGGCGTGCTCCTGCTGATCGGCATCGGCATCATCGTGATCGAATATTTCGTGCCGGCGCCGCCCGAGCCGGCACGCCCGCCCGACAGTCCCGCCGCACTATCGGCAGCGCCGGCCCTGGTGCCGTCGCCCCCGCCGCCCGCCGTCGCTGCCCCCGGCCCCCAGCAAGCCCCCGCCAAACCCAGGGTGAAACCGGACGCCTACCTGCGCGGTCTCGACGAGAAAACTGCCGAGCTGCGCATCCGGCGCACCGAACTGCTTCTGGAATACACCGACAAGCATCCGGACGTGGCTCAGATCGACCGGCAACTGGAACAGCTGCGGGTCGAGCGCCGCAAGTACGTGCGGCAGCTGCAGCGCCAGCAAACGCCTTGACGCGTTCCTGGCCGCCCCGGCTTACCAGTTGGTTTCCCGTTCGGCCGTGGCCGACACCTTGTGTATGCTGAGATCCGCGCCGTTGAATTCCGCCTCCGGGTCGAGCCGCAGTCCGACCGTGCGCTTGAGCACGCCGTAAACCACGAAACTGCCGATCAGGGCGACGGCGATTCCACCCAGCGTGCCGACGACCTGGGCGACAAAGCTCACACCGCCGACACCGCCGAGCGCGCGTTCGCCGAATATCCCCGCCGCAATGCCGCCCCAGGCGCCGCACAATCCGTGCAGGGGCCATACACCCAGCACATCGTCGATCTTCCACCGGTTCTGGGTCACCATGAACATCCACACGAACAGGGCGCCGGCAATCGCACCCGTCACCAGCGCGCCCAGGGGATGCATCAGGTCGGACCCGGCGCAGACCGCCACCAGACCGGCGAGCGGACCGTTGTGGATGAAGCCGGGGTCGTTGCGGCCGATGAACAGCGCCGCCAGGGTTCCGCCCACCATCGCCATCAGGGAATTCACCGCGACCAGGCCGGACACCGATTCGATGAGCTGCGCCGACATCACGTTGAAGCCGAACCAGCCCACGGTCAGAATCCATGCACCTAGCGCGAGGAAGGGAATGTTCGAGGGCGGGTGGGCCGAAATCAGTCCGTCCCGGGTGTAACGGCCACGACGTGCGCCGAGCAGGATCACCGCTGGCAGGGCGATCCAGCCGCCGACGGCGTGCACCACCACCGAGCCGGCGAAATCGTGGAATTTCGCCCCCGTCGCGGCTTCCAGCCAGTCCTGCAAGCCGAAGTTGCCGTTCCAGACGATGCCTTCGAAAAACGGATAGACCAGCCCCACCAGGGCGAAGGTCGCGGCGAGCTGCGGGTGAAAGCGCGCGCGCTCGGCGATGCCGCCCGACACGATGGCGGGGATGGCAGCCGCAAAGGTCAGCAGGAAAAAGAACTTGACGAGATCGTAGCCATTCCTGGCCGCCAGGGTTTCGGCGCCGGAAAAGAAACTCACGCCATAAGCGATGCTGTAGCCGATGAAAAAATAGGCGATGGTCGAGATGGAGAAGTCGGTCAGGATCTTGACCAGGGCATTGACCTGGTTCTTCTTCCGCACCGTGCCAAGTTCGAGGAATGCGAACCCGGCGTGCATGGCCAGCACCATGATGCCACCCAGCAATACGAACAGTACGTCACTACCCGATTTCAGCGCATCCATGCCGGCTCTCTCCCTGAAAATAACCGGAAGGCTGCATGCAATAAGCGATCCAGGTAGCTATCCGTATGATTTTTATTAACATTGTCATCGCACACCCCCACAAAACGCACCACTATTGTGCATCTCGTGGAAATACGCATCAAAATCGTGCGGATCTACCTGGGGTCGCGGGATTCCGACTCGATGCGATCCAGTTCGGCGTCCATGTCCGTTTCCGACATCGGACTGTAATCCGAGACCGTGCCGGTTTCGGACTCGGGCTTGGTCCGTGTGATGATCGCCGCCACGATGATCCCGAGCTCGTACAGAAGCCATAGCGGCGTGGCCAGCATGAATTGCGAGATGACGTCCGGCGGGGTGAACACCGCGCCCACGACGAAAGCGCCGACGATGACGTAGGGCCGGATCTCGCGCAGCTTGGCCACCGAGACCATGCCCATCTTGACCAGCAGGACCACGGCGATGGGTACCTCGAAGGTCACGCCGAAAGCGATGAACAGCGTCATGACGAAGTCGAGATACTTGCCGATGTCGGTCATGACCGCGACGCCCGCCGGCGCGACGCTGACGATGAAGCCGAACACGATGGGAAATACCAGGAAATAGGCGAAGGCCATGCCGGACAGGAACAGGATGACGCTGGCGATGACGAGCGGCACACCGATGCGTTTCTCGTGCTGGTAGAGCCCGGGCGCCACGAAGGCCCAGGCCTGGTAGAACACCCAGGGCAAGGCCAGCAGGAAGGCCGCCATGAGCGTCACCTTCATGGGCACGAAGAAGGGCGTGGTCACCTCGGTCGCGATCATCTGACCGCCGGCCGGCAACTTGGCCAGCAAGGGCTTGGCAAGCAGGGCATACAAATCCTTGGCCCATGGAAACAGGCACACGAACAGGATCACCACGCCCAGTACCGCGCGCAGCAGCCTGTCGCGCATCTCGATCAGGTGCGAGATGAAGGTGTCTTCCTGCTGTTCGTTCATGCGCGCCTGTCGCCCCGGGATTCGGACGCCGCGTCCACCGCCGGATTCTGGTCCGGCTCGTCCAGCGGCAGGCTGTGTTGCGCAGGCGCCGCCGCTGCCGGTCCCGGCAGCGTTTCCGGCACCGGACGTTCGCGTTCGGTGACCGCCATGGCGGACATCACCTTGTCGACGTTGCCCACTTCCGTGCGCAGGTAATCGTCGACGACCGTCGCCTGCTGCTCGATACCGCTCGCCGCCGACTCGATGGACTCCTTGAAGCTCTGCCCGGCCTTGCGCATCTCGTCGAGCTGGATTTCCTTGCTGATGTCGGACTTCACGGTCGAGACATAGCGCTGCATGCGGCCGTACAGATGGCCTGCCGTGCGCGCCACCTTGGGCAGTCGTTCGGGGCCGATGACGATCAACGCCACCACGCCGATGACCACGAGTTCGGAAAAGCCGATATCGAACATGATTCAGTTACAAGATTCAAGACTCAAGCACACGTTGTAACTTGCATCTTGTTTCTTGCACCTCAACTCTGCTGCTTGTCCTTGACCTCGACGTCGATGGTGTGACCCTTGTCGCCTTCGGCGATCTTGGGCGGATCCTCGCGCATGCCTTCCTTGAAGCCCTTGACCGCACCACCGAGGTCGCTGCCGATGTTGCGCAGTTTCTTGGTGCCGAAGATCAGCAGCACCACGACCAGAACGATCAGCCAATGCCAGATGCTGAAGCTACCCATGTGGACTCTCCTCTTGAATTAAGCCGGCCGCACGGGGTCGCCGCCGCCGAATACGTGAATATGGATGTGGAACACTTCCTGCCCGCCGCCGCGCCCGGTGTTGATGAGGGTCTTGAAGCCGGTTTCGAGCCCCTGCTCCTTCGCCAGCTTCGGCGCCAGCAACAGCATCTTGCCCAGCAGGCGCTCATGCTCGGGCGTGGCGTCGGCCAGCGTCGCGATGTGCGCTTTCGGAATGATCAGGAAATGCACGCGCGCGAACGGGTGGATGTCGTGAAAGGCCAGCACCTCGTCGTCTTCATAGACCTTGCCGCACGGCAATTGTCCCGCGACGATCTTGCAGAAAATACAGTCACTCATGTCGATTCGCTTTTTCAACCAGTCCTGACAGGCCCTCGCGGCGCGCCAGTTCGTTCAGCACGTCGGCCGGTTTCAGGCCCGTGTGCGCGAGCAGCACCAGGGTATGAAACCACAAATCGGCGACTTCGTAGATGATCTTTTCGGCTTGCCCGTCCTTGGCCGCCATCACGGTTTCGGTGGCTTCCTCGCCGATCTTCTTGAGGATCGCGTCCGTGCCCCGGGCGTAGAGCTTCGCCACGTAGGAACTGTCGGGCGACGCCTGCTTGCGCGCCTCCAGCGTTTCTGCCAGCCGGTCGAGGATGTCGCTCATTTGTAGATCTCGTCGGGATTCTTCAGCACCGGCTCGGTCGTCGCCCAGTCGCCGTTCTCGAGTTTCTGGAAGAAACACGAGCGCCGGCCGGTATGACAGGCGATGCCGCCTACTTGTTCGATCTTGAGCAGCACCACGTCGTTGTCGCAGTCCAGGCGAATCTCCGAGACGTGCTGCACGTGCCCCGATTCCTCGCCCTTGCGCCACAGCCGGTTGCGCGAACGCGAGAAATACACGCCGCGCCGCGTACGCGCGGTCTCTTCCAGCGCCTCGCGGTTCATCCAGGCGACCATGAGGATTTCCTGGGTGGCCGCATCCTGGGCGATGGCCGGCACCAGGCCGTTGGCGTCCCATTTCACGGCGTCGAGCCAGGCTGTACCGGACGCAGCGTTCACAGGCGCACCTCGATGCCGTATTGCTTCATGTAGCGCTTCGCCTCGTCGACGGTGAATTCGCCGAAATGGAAGATGCTGGCCGCGAGCACGGCGTCGGCGTGGCCTTCGCGCACGCCGTCGACCAGATGCTGCAGGGTGCCGACACCGCCGCTGGCAATGATGGGAATCGACACCGCATCGGAAATCGCGCGCGTGAGCTCCAGATCGAAGCCGCTCTTGGTGCCGTCGCGATCCATCGAGGTGAGCAGCAGTTCGCCGGCACCCAGCGATTCCATTTTCTTCGCCCAGGCGACGGCTTCGAGACCCGTGGCCTTGCGGCCGCCGTGGGTGAAGACCTCCCAGTGGTCGCCCGTGCGCTTGGCATCGATGGCGACGACGATGCACTGGCTGCCGTAGCGGTCGGACGCATCCCTGACCAGCTGGGGATTGGTGACGGCCGAGGTATTGATGCTGACCTTGTCCGCGCCCGCATTGAGCAGGCGCTGCACGTCGGCCACCGCGCGCACGCCGCCGCCCACGGTCAGCGGAATGAACACCTCGCTCGCCACCGCCTCGATGATGTGCAGGATGAGATCGCGGTTGTCCGACGAGGCGGTGATGTCGAGGAAGGTCAGTTCGTCGGCGCCGGCCTCGTTGTAGCGGCGCGCGATCTCGACCGGATCGCCGGCGTCCTTCAGTTCGACGAAGTTCACGCCCTTGACGACGCGACCGTCGGTGACGTCCAGGCAGGGAATGATGCGCTTGGCGAGCATGGACCGGGGCGCGTCAGACGCCGAACACGCCGCCGGCCAGCTGGTCGGCCAGCTTCTGCGCTTCGGCGAAATCGAGGGTGCCCTGATAGATCGCGCGGCCGGTGATGGCGCCGATGATGCCGTCCTTGGCGACGGTGGACAGCGCCTTGACGTCCTCGATGTTGGTCACGCCGCCGCTGGCGATGACCGGAATCGACAAGGCCTGCGCCAGGCGCTGCGTCGCCTCGACGTTGACCCCGGTCAGCATGCCGTCGCGGCCGATGTCGGTGTAGATCACCGCCTCGACGCCGTAGCCCTCGAAACGCCTGGCCAGGTCGATGACGTCGTGCCCGGTGATCTTCGACCAGCCCTCGACCGCGACCTTGCCGTCCTTGGCGTCGAGCCCGACCATCACGTGGCCGGGAAAGGCGTCGCAGGCTTCATGCAGGAACCCCGGGTTCTTCACCGCGGCCGTCCCGATGATGACGTAGCGCACGCCGTCGTCGAGATAACGCTCGATGGTGGCGAGGTCGCGAATGCCGCCACCGAGCTGCACCGGCATCTCCTCGCCCACCGCGTCGACGATGGCGCGGATCGCCTCATCGTTGACCGGCTTGCCGGCGAAGGCGCCGTTGAGATCGACCAGATGCAGGCGCCGCGCGCCCTGGTCGCGCCAGTGTCGCGCAGTGGCCGCGGGGTCTTCGGAAAATACCGTGGCCTTGTCCATTTCGCCCTGTTGCAGGCGCACACAGTGGCCGTCCTTGAGGTCGATCGCGGGAATGATCAGCATGGTCGTACGTTAGAAAGCGGGAACGATTAATCAGGCACAGGCCACACCGGACAGATCGCAGGCAGCGGCCTGACCGTCCGGATTCCAGGTTGCGAAATTGCCGAGCAGCGCCAGACCGGCATTCTGGCTCTTCTCGGGGTGGAACTGTACGGCGAAGATGTTTTTCGACGCCACCGCGCAGGTGAACGGAAACGGGTAGTGCGAAAAACCGGCGATCAGCTCGGGCGAAGCCGGCTGCACGAAATAGCTGTGCACGAAATAGAAGCGCGCCCCCTCCTCGATGCCGGTCCACAGCGGATGCGGCATCGCCTGATGCACGTTGTTCCAGCCCATGTGCGGCACCTTCAGGCGGTTGCCCTGCTCGTCGCGCATCGCCTCGTCGGGAAAGCGCTGCACCGTGCCCGGGAAGATGCCGAGGCAGGGCGTATCGCCTTCCTCGCTGTGCTCGAACAGCACCTGCATGCCCATGCAGATACCGAGGAAGGGCTTGCACCGCGCCGCCTCGACGATCACCGACCGCAGGCCGCGTGCATCGATTTCGCGCATGCAGTCCGGCGCGGCGCCCTGGCCGGGAAACACCACGCGACCGGCAGACGCAATCACCTCGGGGTCGGCCGTGACGACGACGCGCATCGCCGGCGCGACGTGCTCGATCGCCTTGGACACCGAGCGCAGGTTGCCCATGCCGTAGTCGATGACGGCGATATCGGCTGCCATCAGAGGCTGCCTTTCGTGGAAGGCATCACGCCCGCCATGCGCGGATCGGGCTCGACCGCCATGCGCAGCGCACGGCCGAAAGCCTTGAAGATGGTCTCGGCCTGGTGGTGGGCGTTGATCCCGCGCAGGTTGTCGATGTGCAGCGTCGCGGCCGCATGGTTGACGAAACCGCGGAAGAATTCGAGGAACAGGTCGACGTCGAACTCGCCGATGCGCGCACGGGTGTAGTCGACGTGGTATTCCAGGCCGGGCCGCCCCGACAGGTCGATCACCACGCGCGACAGTGCCTCGTCGAGCGGCACATAGGCGGAGCCGTAGCGGCGGATGCCCTTCTTGTCGCCCAGCGCCTGGGCGAAGGCCTGGCCCAGCGTGATGCCGGTGTCTTCCACCGTGTGGTGGGCGTCGATGTGAAGGTCGCCTGCCGCCTGGATGTCGAGGTCGATCAGGCCGTGCCGCGCGATCTGGTCCAGCATGTGATCGAGAAAGGGCACACCGGTGGCGAGCTTGCTGACGCCGGTGCCGTCGAGGTTAAGACCGACCGTGATCCGGGTTTCCAGGGTGTTGCGGGTGACTTGTGCGGTACGCATGGCGTCGGGCTTCTGGGCTGTAAGGAGATTCTAGCAGGCTGTGATGGCTTTCAAGGCCCCGGCCAGCGCGTCGCACTGGGCATCGGTGCCGATCGTGATGCGCAGGAAGGGGGCGATGCGCGCCGGATTGCGGAAATGGCGGACGATGATGCTGCGTTCGCGCAGGGCCGCGGCGAGCGCCGCGCCGTCGTGCGCCGGGTGGCGGGCGAAGATGAAATTGGCCGCCGAGGGCAGGACTTCGAACCCCATGTCTTCCAATGTCTTCACCAGCCGGTCGCGCGTCGCCACCACCTTCGCGCAGAGCGCTTCGAACCAGGCGGAATCCTCGATCGAAGCCAGCGCCCCGGCCTGCGCGAAACGGTCGAGCGGATAGGAGTTGAAACTGTCCTTCACCCGGTTCAGCGCCTCGATCAGCGGCGACTGGCCGATGGCGTAGCCGACGCGCAGTCCTGCCAGCGCATGCGATTTGGACAGGGTGCGCGTCACCAGCAGCTGCGGATAGCGGGCTACCAGCCCGATGGCGGAGGTGCCGCCGAAGTCGATGTAGGCCTCGTCGATCACCACCACCGAATCGGGATTGCCGGCCAGCAGGCGCTCGATCTCGTCCAGGGCGAGCAGGCGTCCGGTCGGTGCGTTGGGATTGGGAAAGATCACGCCGCCGTTGGGCATGCCGTAGTCCTCGACCCGGATCGCGAACGCCGCGTCGAGCGGGATCGCACGGTGCTCGATGCCGTAGAGCCCGCAATACACCGGGTAGAAGCTGTAGGTGATGTCGGGAAACAAAATCGGGCGATCATGTTTCAACAGTGCCAGGAAGGCGTGCGCCAGCACTTCGTCCGAACCGTTGCCGACGAAGACCTGCTCCGGCGTCACCCCGTGGTAGGCGGCGATGCCGGCACGCAGGCGGTCGGAATTGGGATCGGGATACAGGCGCAGCGAATCGGCGGCCTCGGCGCGCACGGCATCGAGCACCTTCGGGCTCGGTCCGTAGGGATTTTCGTTGGTGTTGAGCTTGACCAGGTTGGCCAGCTTCGGCTGCTCGCCCGGCACGTAGGGCGTCAGGCCGTGCACCACGGCACTCCAGTATCGGCTCATGGTCTGGCGCGGCTCACTTGTGCGTCAGGCGGTATTCGGCCGAACGCGCGTGCGCCTGCAGGCCTTCGCCATAGGCCAGGGTGGCGGCGATCCGGCCCAGGGTCTGGGCGCCCGCCGGCGAGACGTGGATCAGGCTGCTGCGCTTCTGGAAGTCGTACACGCCCAGCGGCGACGAGAAACGCGCGGTGCGCGAGGTCGGCAATACGTGGTTCGGCCCGGCGCAGTAGTCGCCCAGCGCTTCGCAGGTATGCTTGCCCATGAAGATCGCACCGGCGTGGCGCAGCTTCGGCAGCAGCGCCTCGGGATCGGCCACCGACACTTCCAGATGCTCGGGGGCGATGGTGTTGCAGATCGCCGCGGCATCGTCGAGGTCGCGCGTCCGGATCAGCGCGCCGCGATTGGTCAGCGAGGTGCGGATCGTTTCGCTGCGCGGCATGTCCCCGATCAGGCTGTCGATGGCCGCAGCGACGGCGTCGAGGTAGGCTGCATCCGGCGACAGCAGGATGGACTGCGCCAGCTCGTCGTGCTCGGCCTGCGAAAAGAGATCCATCGCCACCCATTCGGGCGGCGTCGTGCCGTCGGCGATGACCAGGATTTCGGACGGACCGGCGATCATGTCGATGCCGACGGTGCCGAACACGCGGCGCTTCGCCGCCGCCACGTAGGCGTTGCCGGGGCCGACGATCTTGTCGACCTGCGGCACGGTCCCGGTGCCGTAGGCCAGCGCCGCCACCGCCTGCGCGCCGCCGATGGTGAAGACGCGGTCCACCCCCGCGATCGCCGCAGCCGCCAGCACCAGCGCGTTCTTCTCGCCGCCCGGCGTCGGCACGACCATGACGAGTTCGCCCACCCCCGCCACCTTGGCGGGAATGGCATTCATCAGCACCGAAGAAGGATAGGCCGCCTTGCCGCCCGGCACGTAGAGGCCGACGCGGTCGAGCGGCGTGACCTGCTGGCCCAGCACGGTGCCGTCATCTTCGGTGTAGGACCAGGAACCCTGGACCTGCTTCTCGTGGTAGCGGCGCACGCGCGCCGCCGCCGCTTCCAGCGCAGCGCGGGTGTCGGCGGGCAAAGCGGCCAGCGCGGCGTCGAGCTCGGCACGCCCCAGTTCCAGGCTGGCGAGGGAAGCCGCCGGGAGGCGGTCGAAACGCGCGGTGTATTCCAGCACCGCCGCGTCGCCGCGTGCGCGGACGTCGGCCAGAATGGCGGCCACCGTCTGTTCGATGGAAGCGTCGGTCGCGTCGTCGAATTGCAAAAGACGGGCAAGGCGCGCCTGGAAATCGGGCTGCGCGCTGTCGAGGCGGGTCAGGGTCACCACGAGGATCGTTCCTTTAAGTCAGGCCGGAATTGTACCGTTTTTTGCACGGAAGCCGCGTCGTTGCGGCGTTTCCCATTGGAAGTCATACCCATTCCGGAAGTTAGACAAAGTCCAGATCGGGATTTATGATAGGGCCATGCACTACACCCGCGACAACATGGCCAGCCTGCTGCGCAGCCACGACATCAATCCGACCCACCAGCGGATCGAGATCGCGCACGCCCTGTTCTCGCGCCAGGAGCACCTGTCGGCCGACCAGGTGATGGCCATCGTCAACACACGGCACTCCGAAACCTCCAAGGCCACGGTCTACAACACGCTCAAGCTGTTCCTCGAAAAAGGCCTCGTGCGCGAGGTCATCGTCGATCCCAGCAAGGTGTTCTACGATCCCAACACGTCCGCCCATCACCATCTCTACGAGGTCGACAGCGGCAGGCTGTCTGACATCGACGCGGCGCACGTGCAGATCTCCGGCCTCCCCGCGCTGCCGCCCGGCATGGTGACCGAGGGCATCGACCTCATCGTCCGCGTGCGTCGCATCGACTGAGATTCGCCGCCCGGCACGACCTGCATGAAACGGGTCCACATCGCCGCCAGCCTGATCGATGCCCAGCTGGCCGCCGACACCCTCTCCAGCCTCGGCATCCCCAATCACATCTTCAATCGCAATGCCGCGGGTGCGGTCGGCGAAGTGCCGTTCATCAATGCCCTGCCCGAAATCTGGGTTGCGGACGACAGCCAGGCTGCGCAGGCGCGCGCCATTCTGGCCAGCGTACAGGGGGCGGCGGACGGCGCGGAGAAAGCCTGTCCCCGCTGCGGGGAAGGCAACCCGGCCCATTTCCTGAGCTGCTGGCACTGCGGCGGGGCCTTGCCCGCCTGACCGCCTCAGGCCTGCCTGGCGCGCGTCTCCAGGTGAAGCTGGTAATGGCGCTCGAAAATGCGTTCCAGCTCGTCGATGGCCTCTCCGGCCGGCACCCCATGGATGAGATGGCGCGTCATCTGCGCCGAGGCCTCGTGGAAGATCTGGTTGCGTTCCAGCATGGGATAGGTCTGCATCAGGCGCTGGATCGCCTTGACGACGTTTTCCTGTTCGGGACGCGGAATCGGCAAGGGCTCGGCGGGGAGCGCCGCGGCCGGTTCGGTACCTTCCTTGCCCGCCAGGAATTCCGCGTAATCGAGCAAGGCCTGCTGGCGCACCTCCGACAGCTTGCGGAACACCGTCAGCAGGCGTTTGCTGTCGCGCATCAGCGGCCGCGGCCCTTCATCGGGCGCTTCATCGGGATGACGTCGACATTGCACTGCTGGAACTTGTTCTCGACGAAGCCGATGAAGGCGTCCAGCAATTTGCTGCGGAATTTCTCCGGCGCGTAGACCATCGAGAGTTCACGCGTCAGGCGCGGATTCAGCGGCACCGCGACCAGGGTGCCGAGCTGGATTTCCTTGGTGACGGTGGAGGCCGACATGATGGCCACGCCGAGGCCTGCCTCGACCGCGCCCTTGATCGCTTCGCGGCTGCCCAACTCCATCTCGATGTGCAGGTCGTCCGGGTTGACGCCGTTGTGCTTGAAGAAATCGTCCACCACTTCGCGCGTGCCGGAGCCGTGCTCGCGTGACACGTAGGGCTGGTCGGCGATCTCGCGCGCGGTCACGCTCGAACGGCTGGCCAGGGAATTCGCCGGTGCGCAGATCATCACCAGTTCGTCCTCGCAGCACGCCAGCGTGGTGAGGTTGGGATTGTGCGAGGGCGCCTCGATCAGGCCGACGTCGAGCGAATGCTCGGCCACCTTGGCGGCGACGGTTTCCGAGTTGGCGACGGTGAGCCGGGCCTGCACCTGCGGGAAACGTTCCTTGAATTCGCCCAGGATGCGCGGCAACTGGTATTCGGCGATGGTCGTCGACGCACCGATCATCAGCGGGCCGGTCACCTGCCCGGTCAGCTCCCCGACACGCGCCTCCATCTCGCCGGTCAGCGCAAGGATGCGCTCGGCATAGCCCAGCACCAGATCGCCCGCCGGCGTCAGCGAAATCTTGCCGTGGCTGCGCTCGAACAGACGGGTGTTGAAGTGCTCTTCCAGCTGCTTGACCTGGAAGGTCACGGCGGGCTGGGTCATGTACAGGATGTCGGCAGCCTTGGTGAAGCTGAGCTGCTTGGCGACGGTGTAGAATACTTGCAGTCTGCGGTCGGCCATAAATCAGCGCCTCCGGGTCAATAAAGAAATTTATTCAACCACAAACCCGCCCGAGTTGAAAACTCCATCCGCTCAAGTTCCTGTAAACACGGCCCTTTCCGCAAGCATAAAAGCGGACTTCGCTGTCTTTTTCCGCCAGGTTCGTCCGGCATAGGCCCCTTGAGCCGCGCCTTCTACACCATCCTGCTGGCGCAATTCCTGTCCGCGCTGGCCGACAACGCCCTGCTGTTCGCCGCCATCGGCCTGCTGGTCCATTTCGCCGCCCCGGAATGGCATTCGCCGCTGCTGCAGACCGTCTTCGTCATCGCCTACATCGTGCTCGCCCCGCTGGTCGGCCCCTTCGCCGACGCCCTGCCCAAGGGGCGCGTGATGTTCATCGCCAACTCGGTCAAGTTTGTCGGCAGCATGGCCATGCTGCTCGGGCTGGGACCGCTGTGGGCCTACGCGGTCGTGGGTATCGGCGCGGCAATGTATTCGCCCGCCAAGTACGGCATCCTGACCGAACTGCTGCCCCCGGAAAAACTCGTCGTCGCCAACAGCTGGATGGAAGGCACGACCGTCGGCGCCATCGTGCTCGGCGCCATCATCGGCGGCGCGCTCATCAACCCGCAACTGGCGGAAACCCTGCTCGGCCACATCGGCCTGTCCGGCATGCTGATCGCACCCAAGTTCGCCATCGTCGCCATCACCGGGCTGTACTTCGCGGCCGCCTTCGTCAATCTCTTCATTCCCCGCCTGCCCATCGACCATCGCCTGCCGAGCAAATCGCCACGCTTCATCCTGCACGACTTCTGGCACAGCTTCGTCCTGCTGTGGCGCGACCCGCTGGGCCGGGTTTCGCTCGCCGTCACCACGCTGTTCTGGGGCGTGGGCGCGACCCTGCGCCTGCTCATCATCGCGTGGGCTGCGCTCAACCTGAAATACGGCCTCGACCAGGCGACCCAGCTCACCGCCGCCACCGCATTCGGCATTGCCATCGGTTCCGTGCTCGCCGGCAAGTTCGTGCGCCTGCAGAGCGCCATCGGCGTGCTGCCGGCCGGCATCGCGCTCGGCGTCGTGCCGATCATGCTGATCTGGGTGGAAAGCCTGTGGCCTGCGGTGCTGCTGCTGACCCTCGCAGGCGTGCTCGCGGGTTACTTCGTGGTGCCGATGAACGCGCTGCTGCAGCATCGCGGCCACCTGCTGATGGGCGCCGGGCACTCCATCGCCCAGCAGAACTTCAACGAGAACATCAGCATCCTCGTGCTGTCCGGCGCCTACGCCCTGATGGTGCGCGCCGAGTGGCACATCCACACCATCGTCTGGGTGTTCGGCCTGTTCATCAGCGTTGTCATGACGACGATCTGGCTACGGCATCGCCACGACGTGGTGCATTAAGCGCCGCTCGAATTCCCCGCGCCCTGCCCTTTCACCACGCTCATCGCCCCCGCGATCAGGGTGGAGAGGTCGGCCATGTTGGACGGTACGATCAGGGTATTGCCGGTCCTGGCGATCCCCGAGAAGGCCTCGACGTATTTTTCCGCCACCTTGAGATTCACCGCCTGGATGCCGCCCGGCTTCTCGATCGCCATCGCCACGCGCGCGATGGCCTCGGCGTTGGCGGCGGCGATCGCCTTGATCGCCTCGGCCTCGCCCTGGGCGACGTTGATCGCCGCCTGCATCTCGCCTTCGGACTGCTGGATCGCCGCGTTGCGTTCGCCGGTGGCAATGTTGATCTGCTCCTGCATGCGGCCTTCCGACGAGGCGATCAGCGCACGTTTCTCGCGTTCGGCGGTGATCTGCCGCTGCATCGCATGCAGGATCTCCTTCGGCGGCGTCAGGTCCTTGATCTCGTAGCGCAGCACCTTCACGCCCCAGTTGGTCGAAGCCTCGTTCAACGCCATCACCACGCCGCGGTTGATTTCCTCGCGCTCCTCGAAGGTGCGGTCGAGTTCCATGCGGCCGATCAGCGAGCGCAACGTGGTCTGCGCCAGCTGCGAGATCGCCGCGATGTAGTCGCTCGATCCGTACGACGCCATCTTCGGGTCGGTCACCTGGAAATAGAGAATGCCGTCGACCGCAAGCTGGGTGTTGTCGCGGGTGATGCAGACCTGACTCGGCACGTCGAGCGGGATTTCCTTCAGCGAATGCTTGTAGGCGACGTTGTCGATGAAGGGAATGACCAGATTGAGGCCCGGCACGAGGACAGCGTGGAACTTGCCCAGGCGTTCGACCACCCAGGCATTCTGCTGCGGCACCACGCGCACGCCCTTGGCGACGACGATGGCGATGACGATGAGGATGACCAGTGCGACAGCGTCCATGGAATGTCCTTGTAGTGAAGTGGATTCAGTTGCCCAGGATGAGCGTGTTGCCGCGTACCGCGCGGATGACGAGCGGCCGTGCAGCGTCGGTTGCGGCCGACTCGGCCTCGGCGTCCCACAGCGCGCCGCGGTATTTCACCTGGCCGCGCCCGTCGCCCCAGGTCTCGACCCGCACCGTCTGGCCGATGTCCATGTCCTGCACGGTGGACTCCGGATGGCCGGTATCGCGCTTCCAGTGCCGCAGCGCCAGCGTGCCGAGCCCGGCGATGACCGCCGCGGTGAAGAGTTGCGCCACCCAGCCGAATCCCAGCCAGGCGGCCAGACCGGCGACGGCAGCAGCCACGCCGTACACCAGCAGGTAGAAGGTGCCGCTGGTGAGTTCCACCCCCACCAGCACCGCCGCGACGATCCACCACCACACGTATGCCTGCATCTCGGTCATCCCCTGAGTACCACCGGCCGGTTCGCCAGTTCGTCCGGATTATCGTCCGGCGGCGGAAAATGTTGAGCCAGCAGCGCGGTCACCTGCGCAATGCCGGCCAGGGCGCCTTCCTTGTAGGCCCCGCGACGGAATGCCGCCTCCATCGCCTGCGCCACCCCGTTCCACGCCGGTTGCGGCACGCGCGACGCGATGCCGCGGTCGGCGACGATCTCGATGTCGCGATCGGCCAGCAGCACGTAGATCAGCACGCCGCTGTTGTGCTCGGTATCCCACACCCGCAACTGCGCGAACACCTCGATCGCACGCTGGCGCCCGGTCAGGCCGCGCCACGCCTGCAGGGGCGCCAGGCTGGTTTCGATCGCGAAACGGATCTCGCCGCCATGGCGGGTTTCCGATGCCCGGACCGCCGCCTCGATGGCGTCGAGCGTGGCGCGCGGAAAGGCGCGCCGCCACGCCCAGTGCGGCATGAAGAGGTGCCTGAGGAAACGTCCGGGGTTCACCATGAGCCGGACGCGCCTCCCCCGCCGAAACCGCCGCCACCCCCGCTCCAGGAACCACCGCCGAAGCCGCCGCCACCCAGTCCGCCCCCTCCGCGCGGCCAGCCGCCGCTGCCCCATCCCCCGCCGCCACCGAAACCGCCCAGCAGCAGCACCGCCACAAGGACGCCGGCCCCGGCCAGCAGCGCCGTCAGCAGAAAGCCGGACACCAGCCAGACCAGCCCGGCGGTGCCCGCCGCCGCGAGGCCGCTGGCGATGCCCCGGCCCATCAGGGGGACGAAGAAACTGCCGAGGAAGAAGCCGAGCATGGCGATGGCCAGCCAGCTCTCGTCGCCATTGTTCGCCGTCTGCTGCGGGGCCGGTTCGGGCAGGGATTCCCCCTCGATCAGCTGCATCAACTGCGCCACGCCGGCGTCGATGCCGCCGGCAAAATCGCCGGCCCGGAAACGCGGCGTGATGGTTTCCGCGATCACCCGCCTGGCGATCGCGTCGGGAATCGCGCCTTCGAGTCCGTAGCCGACCTCGATGCGCAGCGTGCGATCGTCCTTCGCGACGATGAGGATGAGCCCGTCGTCCACCTTCTTGCGCCCGATCTTCCAGGCGTCGGCGACGCGGATGCCGAATTGCGCGATGTCCTCGGGCCGGGTGGTGGGCACGATCAGCACCGCGATCTGGCTGCCCTTCTGCGCCTCGAACGCGGCGAGCCGGCTTTCCAGCGCCTGGGCCTGCGCGGCTGTCAGCGTGCCGGTGAGATCGGTGACGCGCCGCGACAGTTCCGGCACCGCCACCTGCGCCCAGGCCAGCATCGCACACAGCGCGAGCAGCGCGCCGAGCAGTGCGCGCGCCGGGAAGCGTCGCATCATGCGCCGGAGCTTACTGCGCGGCAGCCGGTGCCGGGCCGGCCGGCGTGCCGAAATCGACCTTGGGCGGCGCCGCGATCGCCTTTTCGTTTTCCACCGTGAAGCTGGGTTTCACCTTGTAGCCGAACACCATGGCAGTCAGGTTGGAGGGGAAGGATCGCACCGTCACATTGTAGGTCTTCACCGCCGCGATGTAGCGGTTGCGCGCCACGGTGATGCGGTTCTCGGTGCCTTCGAGCTGTGCCTGCAGGTCGCGGAACAGACCATCGGCCTTCAACTGCGGATAGTTCTCCGCAACCAGCAGCAAGCGCGAAATCGCGCCGGTGAGTTCGCCCTGCGCGGCGATGAATTTCTGGAACGCCGCCTCGTCGTTGACGAGTTCCGGCGTCGCCTGGAGTGCACCCACCTTCGCGCGCGCCTCGGTCACCTGGGTGAACACGTCCTTCTCGTGCGCGGCGTAGCCTTTCACCACGTTCACCAGGTTGGGCACCAGGTCGGCGCGCCGCTGGTACTGGTTCAGCACCTCGGCCCAGCTCGCCTTGATGTCCTCGTCGGCGGTCTGGAAGGTGTTGTAGCCGCAGCCCGACAGGGCCAGCGCCAGAAAGGAAACCCACAGCCATTTCAGCATGACGCGCTCCTCCAACGGAAAGTCGAACCTTACTCCAAAAGCGTAAGCAGTTCCGCCTCGACCCGGCCCCGCGCCACGGCGAGGCGCGCCACCGTCACCGGCAGCCGGAAGCGACGCGGCCCCGCGCTGCCCGGATTGACGTAGAGCACGCCGCCCCGCGTTTCCGCGCAGGGCTTGTGCGAATGCCCCGAGACGACCACCCGCACGCCGGATGCGGCCGGGTCGATGGCCAGCTCGCCCACGATGTGCAGGACATGGATGCGCACGCCCTCGAATTCAAGGTCGGCGGTATAGGGAATGGGCTGCGCCCAGTCGGCGCGGTCGTTGTTGCCGCGCACCACGGTCAGCGGCGCGATGGCCGCCAGCGCGTCGAGCACGCCCGCCGGTTTGCCCGTGCGCGAGCCGATGTCGCCGGCATGAATGATGTGTTCGCTGCCCGCGAGCGCCGCCAGCGCCTCCGGCCGCAGCAGGCCGTGGGTATCGGAGATCAGCCCGATCTTCAGGGCGCCACGCCCCAGGTTGCGAACAGCGGATCGGATTCGGTCAGGCGCTCCGCGTAGCGGTCGTCCTTCGGCCGCCTGAGGCCGCGCTCGACGTAGGTCTCCACCTTCTTGAACCCAGCGCCCTTGATCAGCGTGCCGACCCAGGCCATGCGTTCCATCGGATGCAGCTGCGTCCAGAGTTTGATCACCTTGGGCGGGAAGTAGCGGTTCGACAGCGTGACGACGAACATGCCGCCCGGCTTCAGCACCCGGCGCACCTCGTCGACGATCGCGCGCGGCTGCGTCAGGTATTCGAACGAGACGGTGCAGACCACGGCGTCGAAGCTGGCGTCGGCGAACGGCAGCTTCGGCTCGGCGTTGAGATCGTGGACGATACGCTCAGCGAGCTGCGGATTGTCGGCCAGCTCCTCGGCATTCATGCCGAGGCCGACGGCGGACTGCACCGTATCCGGCAGATGCGAGCGCCAGCCCGCCATCAGGTCGAGCACCCGCGCGTTCTCCGGCAGCACGGTACGGTACAGCGCCTGGATGCGGCGCGCGCACACGGCATCGACGTGCGTCACCTTGCGCGGCTGCGCGTAGAAATCGGCGTCCGGCGTTTCGTCGTCGCGCGCAAAGGCATCGGCCGATTCGAAATCGGTCGGCGTCTGCGCCTGCGTCTCCATGCCGCTCCATTCGAGCAGTTGCGTGACCTTGCCGACGGGTTCGGTCGACACGTCGCTCTTGCCGCTGTCGATGCTGAAGATGCGGTCCTGCAGCGGATGGCTGAAATTGGCGACGAAGTGTTCGCCGTTGCGTTTTGTCACGCGGAACATCGGCCCCGGCGCGTCGTCGGCGTGCAGCAGCTGCGAAGGATAGAAACGGCCCAGCTTCAGCGGCGCGATGTCGCTGCGAAACACTTCGTTCGGCACCTCGTGCTCGATCTTCGGCCCCACGTCCATCTGGGCGTCGACGGGCGGCGTGTCGCCCGGCATCCACACCACCACCTGATGGCGGCCGAGGTCGGAGAAATAGTTGACGCGGAAACGGAGGGCGGGATGGAGCAGTTTCATTGTGGTGAGCGGGGAGCGGGGAGCGGTTAGCGGCTGGGGGCCAGGGTTTGCATGGTGCGGCGCGCAAGGCAGAGGTCTTCCCAGGCGCGGGCCTTGTCGGGCAGGTTGCGCAGCAGGTAGGCCGGATGATAGGTCACCACCAGCGGCAGGTTCCGGAAGCGATGGACGCGGCCGCGCAGGCGGCCGATGGCCTCGTCGGTGTCGAGCAGGCTCTGCGCGGCGAAGCGGCCGAGCGCAACGATGAGCTTCGGCTGGATCAGGTCGATCTGCGCCAGCAGATAGGGCCGGCAGGCGGCGACCTCCTCCGGCTCGGGATTGCGGTTGCCGGGCGGGCGCGACTTCAGCACGTTGGCGATGTAGACGTTTTCGCCGCGCCTGAGGTCGATGGCGGCAAGCATGGCGTCGAGCAGCTTGCCGGCCTGGCCGACGAAGGGCTCGCCGAGGCGGTCCTCGTCGGCGCCCGGCGCTTCGCCGATGAAGAGCCAGTCGGCGTTGCGGTCGCCCACGCCGAGCACGCCCTGGGTGCGCGTCGTGTGCAGCTTGCATCGGGTGCAGTGCGCGACGGCGTCGGCGAGCTGGTCCCAGGTGGCGAGCGGGGAGCGGGGAGCGGGAAGCGGGGAGCGGTCGACGGGGAGCGGGCTCGTGTCGGCCGCCTGCGCTGCGACGGGCGGGGTCTCGCGCAGGCGCCAGGCCGGGCCGAGGCCGAGTTCCTCGAAGACGTCGTCGCGGCTCAGCACGTCAGGTCCTTCTTCATGATGAGCGCGTCCTCGCGGCCGTCGCGCGCGGGGTAATAGCCGCGCCGCACGGCGAGGTCGACGAAGCCGCTGCCGTGGTAGAGCGCGATGGCGGCGGCGTTCGAGGCGCGCACTTCGAGGAAGAGACTGTCGGCCCTGTGGTCGCGTGCGCGTGCCAGGCAGTGGTCGAGCAGGTCGCGCCCGAGACCGTGGCGGCGCCACAGCGGGGCGATGGTCAGGTTGAGCAGGTGCGCCTCGCCCGCCGCCGCCATCATGGCGTAGTAGCCGATCACCTCGCCTTCGGCCTCGCGCACCCACATGCTGTAGCCGGCGCGCAGCGAATCGGCAAAGTTGCCCTGCGTCCACGGGTGGTCGTAGCTCGCCAGCTCGATGCGGTGGATGCGCGGCAGGTCGGCCTCGGTCATCGGCCGCAGGCTGTGGCGCACCTCGAAAACCGCGTTCATGCCGACTGCCTCGCGCGGCGTTCGTCGACCGTGAGCGCCACCTTGTCGCGCAGGTAGAGCGGCGCGGCCAGCGCGGCATCCATGCCCTGCCCGCGCGCGAAGGCGCGGGCGGCCAGCGGCGCCATCGCCGCCGCATCCGGCATCAGGGTCTCGTCGAGGCGAACCAGCGTGTCCGCGATCGCGGCGCGCTGCGCGGCGTCGAGCACCGCGTAGCCGTTGCCCGCGCCGACCCAGCCCGCGCCGTCCGGCACGAACACCGAATCGGGCAAGGCCAGGCGCGGTTCGATCACGGCACGCCAGTCCTCGCCTTCGCGTTCGTAGGCCGCCCAGTACACCTCGGCCATGCGCGCGTCGAGCAGGGTCAGCACCCTGTCGCCGCCGCTCTGCGCGGCCAGCGATTCCAGCGTCGATACGCCGGCCACCGGCAGGTCCGCCCCCAGCGCCAGCCCCTGCGTCACCGCGCAGGCGATGCGCAGGCCGGTGAACGAACCCGGGCCCGCGCCGTAGCCGATGCCGTCGAGCGCGCGCAGCGATACGCCGGCTTCCTGCAGCAGCGCATCGACCATGGGCAGGATCAGCGAACTGTGGCGCTGCCCGGCCAGCTCGCGGCGCGCGCGCACGGCGCCGTCCAGCCACAGCGCGGCCGAGCACCATTCGGTGGCGGTATCGAGGACAAGCAGTTTCATGGATGCAATTCTACCGGCTGGGGCGATGTGCGTTCCCCTTCCGGCCGCACGGGCATCATTACCTCGAAACGCACGCGCGACCAGGGATCGCGGCCTTCGGCCAGGCGGCTGATGCGGGCGACGAGCGGCTGGCCGTTGTCCAGCAGGCGCGCCACGTCGGCGTTGTCGCGGCGCGGCACGTAGCCCAGTTTCAGCCCATGCCAGTCCACCCGCACCGCACGCGGGTCGTGGGGATTGTCGGGCTCGCGCGCCAGCGTCAGCGCGTCGCCCACGCGCAGGTCCGGCCACACGGCCTTGCCCGCGTGGTACTGGAAGCCGGCCAGCGGCGAATCCTGCAGCAGGATGTGCGCGGCCACCTGGGCCTGCGCCGCACCCGCCAGCAGGCATAGCGACAGCCAGACGACGGCGGGAAAACACATCCTCATCGGTTCGGGAAACGGGCAGGGAAGCGATTCATTCTACTGACAAATCGCGGCGGTTTTTCGCGTCCGCCGCGTCCCGGCACTGCAATTTTTTTGCTTTACAAGCCGTCGCATCGATGGAGTAGGATGCATCCATCGTCCACTCACCGGTGACTTGCCGACATGCCGAGAAAAGCCGCTGCGCCAACCAAGCTCTTCGTCCTCGACACCAACGTGCTGATGCACGATCCCACCAGCCTGTACCGCTTCGAAGAACACGACGTCTACGTTCCCATCGCCACGCTGGAAGAGCTGGACCAGCACAAGAAAGGCATGACCGAAGTCTCGCGCAACGCGCGCCAGGCCAGCCGCTTCCTCGACGAGATCGTATCCAAGCTCGACAGCATCGAGGACGGCGTGCCGCTCGCGCCGCACAGCCACAACGCCGCCACCGGCCGGCTCTTCCTGCAGACGCAGGCGATCACCGGCGACATCCCGGTCAACCTGCCGACCAGCAAGGTCGACAACCAGATCCTCGGCGTGGTGCTTTTCCTGTCGCGCCACCACCCCAAGCGGCAGGTCATCCTGGTGTCCAAGGACATCAACATGCGCATCAAGGCGCGTGCGCTGGGCCTGCCCGCCGAGGACTACTTCAACGACAAGGTGCTGGAAGACACCGACCTGCTCTACGCCGGCCTGCGCGAACTGCCGCCCGATTTCTGGGACACGCACGGCAAGGGCATGGAATCCTGGCAGGCCAACGGCCACACCCACTACCGCCTCAAGGGTCCGCTTGTCCCCAACCTGCTGCCCAACGAATTCATCTTCCAGGAAGGTCCCAACCCACTCTACGCCAAGGTGCTCAAGGTCGAGGGCAAGACCGCGGAGATGGTCACGGTCAAGGACTACGGCCACCAGAAGAACGCCGTGTGGGGCATCACCGCGCGCAACCGCGAGCAGAACTTCGCGCTCAACGTGCTGATGGACCCCGAGATCGACTTCGTCACCCTGCTCGGCCAGGCCGGCACCGGCAAGACCCTGCTCACGCTCGCCGCCGGGCTCGCCCAGGTGCTCGACAAGAAGATCTACTCCGAAATCATCATGACCCGCGTCACCGTGCCGGTCGGCGAGGACATCGGCTTCCTGCCCGGTACCGAGGAGGAAAAGATGACGCCGTGGATGGGCGCGCTGGAAGACAACCTCGACGTGCTGAACAAGAGCGACGACGAGGCCGGCGACTGGGGCCGCGCCGCCACGCAGGACCTGATCCGTTCGCGCATCAAGGTCAAATCGTTAAATTTCATGCGCGGCCGCACCTTCCTCAACAAGTTTCTTATCATCGACGAAGCGCAGAACCTCACGCCCAAGCAGATGAAGACGCTGATCACCCGCGCCGGTCCCGGCACCAAGGTGGTCTGCCTCGGCAACATCTCGCAGATCGACACGCCCTACCTCACCGAGGGCAGTTCCGGTCTCACCTATGTCGTCGACCACTTCAAGGGCTGGCCGCACAACGGCCACGTCACCCTGCAACGCGGCGAACGTTCGCGCCTGGCCGATTACGCGGCCGAAGTGCTGTAAACGAACCGGAGACCGCCATGCATCGCCCCCTCGTCCTTGCCGCCGCCCTTGCGCTGGCTGCGCCCGCCCACGCCTTCGACTGGAACGAAATGCTGAAGGGCGTGCTGAACAAGCCCGCCAGCCAGACCGCCCCCGCCGCCACCGGCGTGGATGCGCTCTCCGGCACCGACATCAACGCCGCGCTGAAAGAAGCCCTGACCCGCGGCGCCGACGCCGCCGTCGCCCAGCTCGGCGTCAAGGACGGCTTCTTCGGCAACCCGCAGCTGAAGATCCCGCTGCCCAAGAACCTGCAGAAAGCCGAAAAGGCCATGCGCATGTTCGGCATGGGCCAGCAGGCCGACGACCTGGTGCTGGCGATGAACCGCGCCGCCGAAGCCGCCGTGCCCGAAGCCAAGACCCTGCTCGTCGATGCCGTGAAACAGATGACCCTGGACGACGCCAAGGGCATCCTCACCGGCGGCCAAACCTCCGCCACCGACTTCTTCCGCAAGAAGACCGAGTCCCAGCTCGCCGAGCGTTTCACCCCCATCGTCAAGGCGACCACCGACAAGGTGGGCCTCGCCCAGCAGTACAACCGCTACGCCGGCCTGGCCGCGCAATACAACCTCGTCGACAAGAGCCAGGCCAACGTCGAACAGTACGTGACACAGCAGTCGCTCGACCGGCTCTACACCCTCATCGGCGAGAAGGAAGCCGCCATCCGCGCCAACCCCGTTGCCGCCGGCAGCGACCTCCTGAAGAAAGTCTTCGGCGCCGTCACCGGCAAGTAAGCGCTGCCGCAAAACCTGCCTGCCCGGCGGTCATCCGCCGGGACGATGCCTTGCGGTATGCTTGTCCCAACGCATACCGACCCTGGCCCCATGACAATCAAAACCGCCACGCTGGCCCTGCTCGCCGGCCTTGCCCTCGCCCAGCCCGCCGTCGCCTGGGAAGTCGGCGAATTCAGGAACGGCATGACCCGCCCCGAAGTCGACCAGGCGCTCAAGACCTGGAACTTCGACAAGACCCTGCCCGTCGGCAGCGACGGCCTCTTCGCCTACGACCTGCCCAACAACCCCGCCGGCCGCCGCTTCCTCTTCACCTTCTGCAACGACAAGCTCGTCGGCTTCGACCAGGAAGTCGAACCCGCCTTCCGCCACTTCGTCATCATCGCCTCCAACTACTCCAACCTCTACGGCAACCCGCTCAAGGTCATCCCCTACACCAGCGTCGTCGCCAACGGCGAAAAGAACCTGCTGGCCATGTTCTGGCGGCGCGGTTCGGACTACATCGGTCTGAAATACGTGCTCTATCCCGCCGGCGAACAGCTCTCGATGAGCTGGCAGGTGAACAACAATTGCTGGCAGGCGCCGCGGTGAGTCGACAGAAAAATACGACAAGGTGTGTTTGCACTTTCGTACAGTCCCTCTAATTTCAGGGAGCGCCATATGAATCATGCAGTTACATGTATTCAATCTGGATTAGGCACCGGTTCGTTGCCGATATATGCACCTGCACAGGTGCATATTGCACGTTAGGCAACGCAATCCCCACTTCTGCCGCCGCGCAGCGCTCCAATGTCAGCCGATATCCGTTTCCAAGAAGCTGCTTCCGCCCTGGGTTACTCCTTCGACGGGGAGCTCAAGGTCGGCGGCAACTACGTCCCGCTCCTACGCGACGGCAAAGTCCTCTACATCAGCGGTCAGGTCCCGCGTGTGGGCACAACCGTCGTCGTTACTGGTCGGGTCGGAACGGACGTGACGCTAGGCCAAGCCCAGTTGGCTGCCAAGGTTTGCGCCATGCGCGCGCTTGCACTCCTTCAGCGAGAGCTCGGCTCGCTCGAGAAGGTCCGCCAAGTCCTTCGCGTAACGGTCTACACCCAATCTGCCCCCGACTTCACTCAACAGAGTGAGGTCGCCGACGCAGCGTCGGAGTTGCTGCATTTCGTGCTCGGAGAGTCAGGCAAGCACACCCGCACTTCCGTTGGCGTGTACCAGTTGCCAAAGAACGCGAGCGTCGAGCTTGATCTCGTGGCGTCAGCCAATGAGTAGTTCCGCGAGCGTTGCCTAACCCTTCGCTCGAGGCGACCCTCCACGGCTTGGCACTTGGGCCGCGAGCCCGTGGTGCATATCATCGGGCTCGCGGCCCAAGCGCCAACCCGCTCCGGTCGCCTCAGCTCAAACGTTAAAAACCTACACAGCGATCAGTAAGCAAGCTTCCGCACTCGCGCCGCCTGCGCCTCCGCACACCACCCCACCGCAATCACCAGCGCCGGCACCTCGCCCGCCTGAATCCCCGCCGCCTCTCTGAGCGCAGCTTCGTCGAATCCGCCGATCGGACAACTTCCCAGCCCCAGATGCGCGGCCTGCAGCAGGATATTTTCGGCGGCAAAGTTGCACTGGCCGCAGGCCCAGGCGGCGATGTCGGCCGGGCGGCGGAAGGCGGCATAGGCGGCATGGATAGGCGCGGGGTCGCCGCCGCGCGCTTCGGCGTCGAAACGCTCGCGCACGTAATCGCTGCCGGGTTCGAGCGCATCGACCAGGGCGACGACGACGACGAGGGCTGGTGCTGTCGCGGCGGCGGGCTGGTCGAAGCAGGCATGGGCGATGGCGGCGCGGTCGTCGGGGTGGGTGACGACGACGAAGCGCCAGGGTTCGAGCCCGAAGGCGGAAGGCGCAAGCCGGCCGGCTTCGACCAGCTCGGCAAGCTGCTGCGGGCTGGGCGATTGGTCGGGAACGAAGTTTCGGCAGGCGAAGCGGGCCTGGATGGCGGGCAGCAGCATGCGGCCTCCTGAAAGCGGTCTGGGTTTTCCAGACTAGACCACGAACGCCATGCGCGGCAGCCAATTCAGGCCGCGAGCTTCTCCACGTTCTTCAGCGCCGCATCGATCAACTTGCGCGCTTCTTCCAGGTCGTAATCCGCCTGCAGGCCCATCCAGAATCCCTCGCTGGTCCCGAACGCGCGGGACAGGCGCAGGGCGGTGTCGGCGGTAATGCCGCGCTTGCCCAGTACGATTTCATTGATGCGCCGGGGCGGCACGCCTATGGCGCGCGCCAGGGCATTCTGGCTGATGCCCATGGGGTTGAGGAATTCCTCGAGCAGGATTTCGCCCGGGTGAATGTTTTTCAATTTGGCCACGCTGTTCTCCGGATCAGTGGTAGTCGACAATTCCGACCAGGCTGCAATTGCCGTCTTTCCAGACAAAACAGATCCGCCACTGGTCGTTGATGCGGATGCTGTGCTGTCCCTTGCGATTCCCTTTCAAGGCTTCCAGTCGATTGGCTGGCGGGATGCGCAAGTCTTGAAGATGCTGTGCATTGTTCAGCATGCGGAGTTTGCGCCGTGCGATGTCCTGGATGCTCGCAGGCAATCATCGCGAGCGTTCGCCCAGCCAGATTGCTTCGGTTTCCTTGTCGGCAAAATCGAGAATCATGCCGAACCATAACGCAATACGTTACATGACGTCAGCCGTTATAAGAAGGGCAGAAGCTATGCCAGCAACCCCTGCCGCACATACAGCCAGAGCTGCTGGCGAGTAAGTTCCTCGATCTGCTCCAGCGGCAGGGCAAGACCGTTTTCGGCGAGCTGGGCCTGCATCCAGGCGGCGAGTTCGTCGAGGCTGCGGCTGCCGTCGAGCGCGCCGAGCAGCAGGCGGCCGGCGAAGTCGAGATCGACGGCCACGTGGCGCGCGCCGCTGACGATCCAGCTCGGGGATGCGGCCTGCGCGCGGGCGAGGTCGTGCGCGCGCGGCAACTCGCCGGGTTCGTCGGCAAAGCTGCCGGGCCACACGGTGGGGGTCACGCCGTGCAGCATGGCGAGATCGAACAGCGCTTCGCGGAATGCGGGTTCGTCGAAGCACGCTGGGTCGAAATCCGTGGGGCCGTGTTCGGCGAGCAGCGCACGCGTGGCGTCGACGAGGCTGGCGTAGTCGATGGCGGCGGGATAGCGCATGGACAGCAGCATCAGCGCCGCCTTCAGCGCGGGCGCCGTCACCGGAAAGCGGTTGCCGGCCGGGTTGACGAAGGCCTGTTCCACGTCGTCGCCGAGGTCGATATCTTCGCCGCAGGCGAGGTCGGCGTGGAAGGCCAGGTCGGTCATCGCATCGGGCTGCGGCGGCTGTGCGCAGGGGGCGTCGTCGCGCGCGATCAGAGCGCGGCGAAAGCGCGTGGCGAAGGCATCGTCGAGCGCGATCTCGGCGTCCATCCAGCGCCCGGCCATGCTTTCCGGAATCAGCCCCCAGGCGTCTTCCAGCGCCACGCGCGCGCGGCGCGGGCCGGCCTCGCCCACGTAGCGCAGGCCGTGCGCGTCGAGCGCGGCGGCGAAGTCGGCAAAGCCCATGGCCGCGTTGGTGTCGGCCAGGTATTCATGGAACAGGTACGAAGGCGCAGCGGTTTTCAGATAGGCGATTTCCTTCCGCAGCAGCGGATCGCTCCACTCGGCTTCCAGGTCGTCCAGCACGCGCAGCGCCTGGCGGTGCCGCTCGGGCGCGGGCAGTTCGGCGGCGGTGCGTTCGACGAGCGCTGTCCGTAACGGCTGCAGGCGCTGCCAGCCGGCGGCGACGTTGAAGCTGACGTAGGCCAGGCCCTGCGGCGACAGGTGCCGGCGGCACACCTCGAGCAGCGCCGCCTGCACGGCCGGCGGCACCCAGGAGAACACGCCGTGCGCGACGATGTAGTCGAAGCTGCCCAGATCGGCCGGCAGCGCGGCGAGGTCGGCGTGCACGATGCGCGCGTTGGCGAGACCCAGTCGTTGTATGAAGGCCGCGCCCGCCTCCGCCTGCACGCGCGAGAGTTCCACCCCCACGCAGTCGGATTCGGGCCAGCGCCAGGCCAGCGGGATCAGGTTGCCGCCCTGCGCGCAGCCGAGTTCGAGAATGCGCGCGCGGCGCGGATCGGGCGCGTCGAAGCCGTGCAGCTTCGCCAGCGCGGCGAGGAAATCCGGTTGCGTTTCCGGCAGCGGCAGGCTGTCGTAAGGGAGTTCGTCGTAACTGGCGAGGGTGTCCATTGCGCGGATTGTAGCGTGGGCGGTAAGCGGGGAGCGGTAAGCGGTAAGCGGTAAGCGGATAACCCCAACCCGCTCCCCCACTTACCACTTACCACTTACCACTTACCACTTACCACTTACCACTCACCACTTACCGCTTACCGCTCCCCGCTCACCGCTCCCCGCTTACCACTTACCGCTCACCGCTCCCCGCTCCCCGCTCACCACCAATCAATGCCCGCGCGTCCCCGGCTTGGATGTGAACAGCGCAGCCTGCGGGCGCGGCTTCTTCGGATGTGCGGCGGGTTGCGGACCGGGCTTGGGAGCGGGCTTGCCTGCAGGATTGGCACCGGCGGCCGGCTTGCCGGGTGCGCCACGCCCCGGCGCATTGCGGTTGCCGGGCTGGCCCTGACGCTGGCCCTGCCCTTGCCCCTGGCGCTGTCCCTGACCCTGGCGCGGCCCGTTGTTCTGGCGCGGCGCGCCACGGCCCTGAGGCGGGCGCGGCGGACGCTCGTCGGACATCAGCTCGTGTTTCGCCGGCGGAACGAAGGCAGGGTCGATTTCCACGCGCACGACGCTGCGCTTGATGAGCTTCTCGATGTCCTTCAGGTAGCCCATTTCCTCGTCATCGACCAGCGACAGCGCACAGCCGGTGGCGCCGGCGCGGCCAGTGCGGCCGATGCGATGGACGTAGTCTTCCGGCACGTTGGGCAGTTCGAAGTTGACCACCTGCGGCAGTTGGTCGATGTCGATGCCGCGCGCGGCGATGTCGGTGGCGACCAGCACGCGCACGCTGCCGTCCTTGAAGCTCGCCAGCGCCTTGGTGCGCGCCGACTGGCTCTTGTTGCCATGGATGGCGGCGGCAGTGATGCCGTCCTTGATCAGTTTTTCGGCGAGCTTGTTGGCGCCGTGCTTGGTGCGGGTGAAGACGAGCACCTGCTGCCAGTCGTTCTTGCGCACCAGGTGCACCAGCAAATCCCGCTTGTGCGCCTGCGGCACGCGGTGCATCGACTGCTCGACGACCTCGACCGTGGTGTTGCGGCGCGCGACTTCGACGCTCTTGGGGTTGTGCAGCAGGCCGTTGGCGAGGGTGCGGATCTCGTCGGAGAAGGTCGCCGAGAACAGCAGGTTCTGGCGCTGCTTGGGCAGCACGGCGAGCACTTTCCTGATGTCGCGGATGAAGCCCATGTCGAGCATGCGGTCGGCTTCGTCGAGCACCAGGATTTCCACGCCGGAGAGGTCGACCGTCTTCTGGCCCAGGTGGTCGAGCAGCCGCCCCGGCGTGGCGACGAGGATGTCGACGCGCGATTTCAGCGCCTTGAACTGCGGATTGATGTTGACGCCGCCGAACATCACCATCGAGGTGAGCGAGAGGTATTTGCCGTAGGTCTTGACCGACTCCTCGACCTGCGCGGCGAGTTCGCGCGTGGGCACCAGGATGAGGCAGCGCGGACGGCCCGGCTTCGGCGCCTGCGCGGCGCGCGTGGAAAGATGATGCAGGATCGGCAGGGTGAAGCCGGCGGTCTTGCCGGTGCCGGTCTGCGCGGCGGCGAGCAGGTCGCCGCCGGCCAGCACCTGCGGGATCGCCTGCGCCTGGATGGGGGTGGGCGTGGTGTAGCCGGTTTCGGCTACCGCACGCAGGATGGGTTC
>WBZX01000405.1_pt1 | contig 39951 bp, 38 predicted proteins | sample 5204211 | NCBI WGS metagenome assembly WBZX01 (sample SAMN12344362, study PRJNA552823) | activated sludge metagenome | biome: Activated sludge suspended growth; feature: Nitrification reactor; material: Wastewater; isolation source: activated sludge from nitrification reactor of wastewater...
CTCCGGATTCGGAGACGATCCGGAACAACCCGATTTCGCCCGTACGCCGGCAATGCGTACCCCCGCACAATTCTTTGCTGAAGGTGTCGATCTGCACCACCCGCACCCGGTCGCCATACTTGTCGCCGAAGAATGCCAAGGCCCCGCCGGCCACGGCGTCCTGTACGCCCATCACAGCCGTTTGCACCGGCTGATCCTGCCGGACCTGTTCATTGACGATCGATTCGATCTCGTCGATGTCACGAGATGACATGGGCCGGAAATGGGCAAAGTCGAACCGCAGACGGTTCGGCGCCACCAGCGAGCCGTATTGCTTGACGTGTGGACCGAGCAGATCACGCAACGCGGCATGCACCAAATGCGTGGCCGTATGATTGCGCGCGGCGTCGTGCCTGGTGCGAGAATTCACCGAAAGCTGTAACCGCTCGCCTTCACGAATTGAACCGGATGTCACCACGCCTTTATGGACAATCAAGGTCGGCACCGGTCTTGCGGTCTCGCGAATCTCTACGCGACCGTCAGTGCCGGTCAACAGGCCCTGATCGCCGGCCTGTCCGCCGCCCTCCGCATAAAAGGGCGTGACGTCGAGCACGATTTCGATTTCGTCGCCCTCACGGGCTTCCTTGATCAGGCGATCACCCTGGAGGAGTGCCTGCACGACGCCTTCAGAATCCAACCGGTCATAGCCGACAAAGGAGGTGGTGCCGACACGAGCGGCCACCTCGCTGAGGGCCGGTCTCGCCGTTTCATTCTCGAATCCACCCGTTTTTCTGGCGCGCGTCCGCTGCTCTTCGATGGCGGCTTCAAAGCCTGTTTCGTCGAGGGTCACCCCCTGCTCGCGACAGGCTTCAGCAATGAGATCCATCGGGAACCCGTAGGTATCGTACAGCTTAAACGTTTCCGTCCCCTGCAGAACAGGTTGGCCCGACGCCTTCACCTTCGACAACATATCGTTCAGGATCGGCAACCCTTGATCGAGTGTGGCGATAAACCGCTCTTCCTCGCCGCGTGTGGCTTCGGCCACCGTCCCGGCAGCCGGCCGTAACTCGTGATAGGCCTCGCCCATGTGATCCACAACCGTCGCCGTCAGCTCATGCAGGAACGGCTCGGTGATGCCGAGCAACCGGCCATGACGGGCCGCCCGCCGCAGAATTCGCCGGAGCACATAGCCACGTCCTTCATTCGACGGCAAGACACCATCGGCCATCAGGAACGTGATCGCCCGAAGGTGATCGGCAATCACCCGCATGGAACGATCCGACTGCTCCACCGCCCCGTACTCGGCCCCGGCTCGCCGTCCGATTGCGGCTAGCAATGGCGCGAACAAATCACTGTCGTAATTGCTGAGCCGGCCCTGCGCAACCGCCGTGAGGCGCTCCAGCCCCATGCCGGTGTCGATGCTCGGCTTGGGGAGCGGATTGAGCGTCCCCGCGCTATCGCGATTGAATTGCATGAACACCAGGTTCCAGATCTCAATGACCCGATCCCCTTCACCGTTCGGCGTGTCATCGCCCGGCACTGAGGGGCCCTGATCGAAGTGGAGTTCGGAGCACGGTCCACAAGGCCCAGTATCGGCCATCTGCCAGAAGTTATCCTTTTCGCCGCAACGCACGATCCGGCTTGGCGACACACCGATCTTTCGCCACAGCCGATCGGCTTCGTCGTCTTCGCGAAAGATCGTGATCCACATCCGGTCTTTCGACAGCCCGACCACCGAGGTCAGAAACTCCCAGCCGAAGCGGATGGCGTCTTCCTTGAAATAGTCGCCGAAGGAAAAGTTGCCGAGCATTTCAAAGAACGTATGATGACGCCTGGTATAGCCGACATTTTCGAGATCATTGTGCTTGCCGCCCGCGCGCAGACACTTCTGCACGGTCACGGCCCGCTGATAGGCGCGCGTTTCCTCACCCAGGAACACCCGTTTGAATTGATTCATGCCGGCGTTCGTGAACAGCAAGGTCGGATCGGCCTGAGGAATCAACGGCGCGCTCGGCACCGCCCGATGGCCCTGCTGTTCAAAGTACCGGATGAAGGCTCGCCGCAGATCGTTTACACTCTGGCTCATAACTCGTCTAACCCCGTCTCCAAGTCGACTTGCGTGACTTGCTGAATGGTGTCGTCATCAAACCCGCGTTGCCGCAAAAATCTGACCCACTGTAGCGGACGCATCCTCGTCGTGCGCCCCTCTAACGCCCGGCACGCCAACTCCTGTTCGGAAATCGACCGGTAGGCACTCTGCAAGGCCCGCTCGGCCACCCGGTCTTCGAAGCCTCGGCCGAGGAGTTCCAACTTCAGCCGCTCACGCCCCATCGGGCGTCGTACTAGTCGGGATTCCGCCCAGCGTGTGGCATAGGCCTGATCGTCGAGATAGCCCCGACGCTCCAGCTCACGCACGACCCCCTGCCCCTGCGCCCGGCTCGCCCCTTTTCCCTGAACGTACTGCTCGACCTGAGAAGCGCTCCGCTCGGCGCGGGCAAGGTACCGGATCGCCATGGTCAGGAAATCCGTCGGCGACTCCGTGCGTCGTCGTCCACCGCGTAGAGCCGGCATCCCGCTCCCTATGATGTCACTCTGGCACTATGGCCGCGCTTCTCGTCTTGGCGAATCTCCACCTTGCGCTCGGGTTTCTCTTCTTTCGCCTCTTTGGCCTCGGTTTTCTTATCGGTCCCGCGCAACGGCAGTCCGGCAAGTTCCCGCACCTTTCCTTCAATCTCTTTAGCAATGGCCGGGTTGGTCCTCAGAAAATCACGGACAGCTTCACGCCCCTGGCCCAATCGTTCACCTTTATAGGAGTACCAGGCGCCGGCCTTCTCCACCACGCGCTTCTCGACGCCCATATCGACGATCTCACCCGACTTGGAAATTCCCTCGGCGAACATGATGTCGAATTCGGCCTGCCGGAACGGCGGGGCCATCTTGTTCTTGACCACCTTGACGCGGACGCGGCTCCCGGTGACATCCTGGCCATCCTTGATCGACTCGATCCGGCGAATATCCAAACGCACGGACGAATAAAACTTGAGCGCGTTACCGCCGGTCGTCGTTTCAGGATTGCCGAACATCACGCCGATTTTCATGCGAATCTGATTGATGAAGATCAAGGTCGTCTGCGATTTGGAGATCGCCGCCGTCAGTTTACGCAAGGCCTGCGACATCAGTCGCGCCTGCAAGCCCATATGGGCATCACCCATTTCACCTTCAATTTCCGCCCGCGGGACCAGCGCCGCCACGGAGTCGACGACGATGACGTCGATCGCGCCGCTGCGCACGAGCGTTTCCGCGATTTCCAGCGCCTGCTCCCCGGTGTCCGGCTGGGACACGAGCAAATCGTCGGTGTGGACGCCCAATTTTTTGGCATAGGTCAAATCCAGCGCATGTTCGGCATCGATGAATGCCGCGACCCCGCCGGCCTTTTGAGCCTCGGCAATCGCATGCAAGGTCAGGGTCGTTTTACCGGATGACTCCGGTCCAAAAATCTCGATCACCCGCCCGCGCGGGAATCCACCCACGCCGAGCGCAATATCCAATCCCAAGGACCCGCTTGAGATCGCCGGCACGTCAGCCGGTCGGTCTTCGGTCCCCAGCTTCATCACCGCACCCTTGCCGTACTGCTTTTCAATCTGAGCCAGGGCCAGGTCCAATGCGCGTTTCTTCTCGTCTTTTTCAGTCATTCCAAACTCCTTCTCGCGACATGACTCGTGAAGTGTGCGTGTCTCGCATGCCGTGGGAGACAACGCACCAGCCGGCCATGAGTTGACCACGCGCCAACCGGACCAGACTCAGACCATGGAAGCGGACAGAACGGCGGATTATACCGGACTTAGCAGGAAGAAGCCTAGCCCAAGACCGAGTGGGAATGCTCACGCGCGATCCGGATGCCGTCATTGAATCCGCTCCAACCATCATCCAAGGGAGAGGAATCCTATCGCCGCTGCTCCCCCCTCGATCAGACCAGCCTGTCAAAATTCCTGAGTCTTGTCAGAACCACCACAATGACCTTGAACATTGTCAGGCGCAGAATCAGGCACTTCTGGTCGGCTCGCAAACGAGACGACTCGCATAACTCTTTGAAAAATAGCCAGACCTACGGGAGGAGAGGTAACCAGTTACCCTCACAGATCCGCCGGTAGCAGAAGCCCCTCAAGCAGAAAAACTCGCGAACATCTTGGCACCAAGATTGCTCATCCCTCCCAACATGTGCGCCTGACATCTCGAACGATAGAGGAGGAGCCCATGTCACAGGAATTGAGACAGAGTGCAGCCGGTGACCACATCGCCACTTCCAACGAACGGTCTGGTCACGGGGGGCGCGATCTGACCTACGATCAAAAGAAAGCCGCCGAGGCCGCCTTTCGAGGCGAACCGTTCAACCCGGCCTGGTCTGTGGCCGCAGCGACGGTGTATGAGGGCATTGTCTCCGCCATGTGTCGGATGCAGGTCGCCGCACTGACCGGTTCAACCGTAGAGGCTCCGGAGGAATGTCTGACTAGGTAGTGGACGATCGGTTGCCGTCACGCTGACCCATGTCCTGGTTCATCTGCCGGAGTCAGCGGACAGGTCCACAGTGTGGAATAGACCGGCCCTGCCGGCCGCAATTCGCTCCTCATCATGACCAGCGTGGTGATCGGCAAGAGGCCGATTGTGACGGGATGATTCAAGACCCCGCTGTGAGCCAGCCCCTCTCCGACCTGCCGCTCTCCTTCTTTGATACGTGCCAGGGTCAGATGCGGACTAAACGGCCGCTCCTCCGCGGCAAGTCCTGCCGCCCGGCACTCCTTTTCCACCGCCCGATATAAGGCCTGCAACCGTTCCCCTTCACTCCCCCGCTCCCAACTTTCCAACGGACCTGCCCATAGGACTCTCGGTTGCTGTGGTCGCGGGAATGTTCCCAGCCGCGAGAACGGCACCTCGATCGTTCGATGAGCGGTTGCCACCCCCGAAACCATTGCAAAGAGCGACTCGATCACATGCTCCGGCGTCTCACCAAGAAACTTCACGGTGAGATGCATGGACGCGGGCTGGACCCAACTGATACGCACCTGCCGGCCAACCGCTGGTTCCAGCCGTCGTTTGAGATCCTGCTGGACAGACGAGACGGCCGCGCGAAAATCCGGCGGCAATTCGACGGCCAGAAACGCCCTGATCATCCACCACCTTTTGTGATCAACCAGCGACGCAGGACATCCAATGCCGCCTGCGAGGAGCGCTGCTTGATGACACTGCGGTCGCCTCCATGGAAACGATATTCTTTCGTTAGGCTATCATCCGGTCCCCCGTCGAGCCCCACGTAGACGAGCCCCACCGGCTTGGTCTTCGTAGCACCTCCCGGCCCGGCAATGCCGGTCACACTCAACCCAACCGAGACGCCGCTGCGTTCACGAATGCCCCGCGCCATCGCTGCCGCCACTTCAGCACTGACCGCGCCATGCCGGTCGAGAAGCTCCGGCGACACGCCCAACAACTCCACTTTCGCGCGGTTGCTGTAACTTACGATACCCCGATCCACGTATGCGGAGGATCCGGATATCTGCGTCAGCCGATGGCCGATCAATCCACCGGTGCACGATTCGGCCAAGGCCAGGGTTTTGTGTTGGTCGGTCAGTAGCCGGCCGACCACCGATTCCATCGTGTCGTTCCCCTCCCCATACAGAATGTCACCAAGCCTGGTTTTCGCTTCTTCGAACAAGCGGTCGATCGTGACAGGCCCTGACTCCTTACCCGGCCCCGTGAGCGACACCATCACTTCCATGGGAGACGCATAAATTCCGAGTTGAATCGCCGTCCCGTCCGGAAGCAAACCCTCCAACCTCTGATCGACGACTGATTCCGGCACACCGGAGGTATGCAGGACCCGCCGAATCACGGGAGTGGCAGGGTTCCCCTTGTGCGTACCGATCCAGGCCTGCAGGCGCGGCAAGACCCCGTCATGAACCATCGGCTCCATCTCACGTGGCACGCCGGGCAAGGCCGCGAAGAGTGTGCCTTTCCAGATCAATATGAACCCCGGCGCCGTCCCGACCGGATTCGAAAGAATGTCCGCGCCGGCAGGAATCATGGCCTGTCGCAACTGCGCCTTCGTCGGCGTTCGGCCCCACTCCGCCAACCGAGCGGTCATTGCATCCAATGCCGTCTTTCGGCGGTGCAGACGTTGACCTGTGGCCTGTGCGACGGCCTCACGCGTGAGGTCGTCGATCGTTGGCCCCAACCCGCCCGTGATGATCACCACCCGCGCGCGTCTTGCCGCCGTCTTGAGCACAGCCACGATATCGGACAACTCATCACCGACAATCGACTTGTATCGAAGTTCCACCCCGCATGCCGCCAGACGATCAGCAATAAAGAGGGAATTGGTATCCATCCGGCCACCGAGCAGGAGCTCGGATCCGATCGCAATGGTTTCAGCCGTCCAGGCTCTCGACTTGTTCATGCAGGATCAACCTTTATGTTCTGAGAAGACGTTGAGAGAATTGCACATTATTCGATATGGGCGAAATCCAGTTCGAAGGCGACTTGCCCGCCGCCGGACGGGAACACGGTCAGGGTCGTCTTCGCATGCGGATCGAGATCGGCGTAGGGGAATTGGGCAATCACTTTTGCGCGATACGCCGGCTGTTGAGGCCAGACGGCGGTGCGATCGCCACGCGCATCGAACCGAACCGAAGAAGGTTTCACCGTCCGCCCGGCCTGCTCCAGCACGATATAACTGTCGGCGGCGAAGTTCACGCGCTCGCCGAACAGCACGACGTTGACCAGGAGATGACCGTTCGCCATCACCTGCGCGATATCCTCCTCGGTGGGAGACAGCGCTCGCAAGGATAAGTGATTGGCCATGACCAGCAGACTGCCCAACTTGGTCATGATGAATCCGCGCGGAGCCAGATCTTCTTTGGCACCGAACCAGGTATGCAGCTGATCCGGGGAAACGCCCTGGGCGGCAGCGGCCTTCCCCCGTTCCACTGTGGCTTGAATATGTTCGGGAGTCGGCTGCACTTCAATGGCAAGCGACACAGCTGGCAGGCTCATCCCTGCGACGACGAGCAGGTAGAACACGAGGGTGACACCGGCACACCAGCGTCGAATGCTACGCATGATAGGGAGCCAGTACCAGATCGCTTGGGGCCTGTCAATTCGCACCGTACACACCCCGCGATCGGTTGACAGCCTAGGAGACGAAATGCTAAAGAGCTAACTCTTATTCTTTTACATTATCAAGAAGTTGCCTGGAGGGTTCCTCATGTCCAGCCCCGAACAAGCGCCACGCCGTCAGTACGTGAATTTCACCTTCTATAAATTTGATCCGGCCTGGCGTCGGCTTCCCGAAGATGAGCGCACGCGCGGAAAGCAGGAGTTCCTCCGCGCCGTGGAGGAATACCAGGGTAAAGTGCTCGTCATCGCCTACACGACCGTCGGTATTCGCGGCGACTGCGACTTGATGCTCTGGCGTATCAGCTACGAGCTCGAACTGTTCCAGGAAATGAGCACCAAAATCCTGGCGTCCGGATTGGGCAAGTATCTGATCAACCCCTATTCGTACCTGGCGATCACCAAGCGCTCCATTTATGTCGACAATCACACCCATGAGAATCAGGAAAGCAAACGGCTGACCGTGGTCCCGGGCAAGGCGAAGTACATTTTCGTGTATCCGTTCGTGAAGACACGCGAATGGTTCCTGCTCACGAAGGCTGCGCGACAGGGCATGATGGACGAACACATTGAAGTCGGCCATCGCTTCCCTTCGGTCAAGCTGAATACCACCTACTCGTTCGGTCTCGACGACCAGGAATGGGTGGTGGCCTTTGAGAGCGACAAGCCGGAAGACTTCCTGGATCTCGTCATGGCGCTGCGGGAAACCGAGGGCAGCCGATATACCTTACGGGACACGCCGATCTTCACCTGCATCCGCAAGAGTTTGAAAGAAGCATTAGACACGCTCGGTGGGTAAGATCCACTCATACCCCGGACAGTTTGCACGGCCTTCGATCAGGTGATCGAGGGCCGTGTACGTTTTACCCTCGGTAAGCCATCACACACCGTATCCCTCACCTCCATGTCCGTAGACACTCAGACTCGCCCGGCCTTTGATCATCGGGCAGCCTTGTACTCAGCGCTTCTGCCTGGACTAGGCCACCTGCTCCGCGGGCGGGCGCGAGCCGCCGCATTCTACGGCACGATCACCATTCTCCTCATCATGCTGAGTGTGGCCCTGGGACGCGTATCCGGTCGAGCCGCGGAAGTCTTCTTCTTTATGCTGCTGGCGCTTCCCTGGTGGGCGCTTCAGAGTTACGACGCCGCGCTCGGTCCGGCCGCATCGGGCTCCGACCTCGTGCGAACCGCCCGGCACGCCTGGGAGGAAGGGCATGATATCCGGTTCCTCGGCCTTCTCTTCCTGATCAGCGCCGCCAACGATGCCATCATCATCGCCAAGAATCCCGACTATCTGTTGCCGTTTTTTTGTACAAAGTTGGACGGAGCGGCAGGCTTCGTGACCAAGGCGCTGTCACCGTTTCTCCATACCTGGGTCGGGTACGGCTTTTTGCGCGTCAAAAAATGGGCCCTGCTGGTGTATCTGGTCTATGCCGCCTACGGAACCACGAATGCGCTCGTCAACTTGACCTGTTTCGGGCCGGGTCGAATTCGAAACACCCTCCTGATCGCTCTCATCGCCTTCACCACCTACATCCTCTGGCGACGACGGATGTTCCAGCGTTGACCCGTTCCTCGGTCCAGAGGACCGCATTTTGACACTCGGCTCGAGCCTGTGTTACCTGTAATACCGATACTATTCTCCATCCTCAGCCGGAGCAGCTCCAATGGCCGAAAACAACGCGGTCTATGCGATTCGCCATCCTGACGGTTCTGTGACCTTGTATATCGACGAAGAATATGCGACCGATCGCGGGGTCGACCCGGCTAAGCTGGTGCGCGTCGAAATCCCGCGAGAATTGTTCGTCAGCGGCAGCATCCAGCACATTCGAGAATACGTCGCGGTCTACCTTGAAAACAGCCATCAGGGCACGGCCTGAGCGAACCTTTTACCTCGCAGAGAGGCCACACCATGTCCGCGTTACTCACCTCGGAACTTATTGCGTCCACTATCGAACAGGCGCCGATTCAGGGCCGGGTCATGCTCAAGCTGCTGCTCTTGCAGCATTTTGACATCACGCCAGAGGAAATCAGCTATATCGCGGCCGACCGGCCGGACCCGCGCTGCGTGGCCGGCTCGAAACCGATCCACCAGATGGTCAAACAGGACGCGTTGCGGGATGTGACCAATCGAAGAGATGAGTACCGGCGCCGGGTCCGGCTGCGGCGGGAACGTCTCTGGCTGCAAATGGAAGCCATGAAGGGCATGATCGCCCTGGCCGAGGGAATGGTTCGGACGGCTAGCGACCTGCTGCGCACCCGTTACAAGCTGGAGACGGAGGCTGTGGATGCGATCAAGCAAGGTGCACGCGCCGCGGTTCCCAAGCCGGCCATCCGACAATTAAATCGGCGATGGGACGACAATGAAATTTCCGCCGAGGCCTATCAGGAAGCCAGGCTTGGCCTGGAGATCCAGGCGCAACTCCGCTTGATTGAAAAGTACAAGAAGCGCCTCGAAGTCTCGGAACGCGAATGGAAGTCGATCAATGCCGCTCCATTGCAGGATCACGAGATCGGCCATATTTGGGGCATCCCTGCCGGGAGTCTCGCCGGCCGAAAAGTGAAACATCTTCATCAATATCTTCACGCCATTCAAACGACCCTGCAAAAGGTTTCACCCCAGGCCGTCCCGGCGACCGGAGCGCTCGATCTCTGGAAAGAAACGCTCTCCGTATTAGGGGAACGACCGGTTGAACGATCCATCGCCCTCTATGACGGGCTTGAGCGAACCGAAGAAGCGCTGGTGGAGAAACTCCGGACATTCGCCTATGGGACCCTCGGGGAAGACCTGGAAGCCAAGTTCTGGTTATCACTCGTGCATGGCGCCAGTTCCAATGCCGTGCACTCTGAAAACACGCGGTCCGTGTTCGGCTTGCAGCGGCTGCTGGCAGTGCTGTCAGAGATCGATTCCAGCCCGGACGCCCTTGAAGAGGAACTGCTGGCCCGCACTGCGCCGACTCCCAAGGATGCCCCGGAACTCACCGCCGAAGCAGCTCAACCAACGACAGAAGAAATGGGACAGATGCAACAGCATGTCCTCACCAGTTTCATCGGAGAGTTACACAACGATCTTCAGCGATAACCTTCTGTCGGCAGCGGCATGATCCGTTGTTGAACACCGGCCGGCTGCAGGTCAGAGTGAGATTTTCTTTCGCAACCGACTTCTCAGCGCAGAGTGAATTTTGTATAATTCACTTATGATGCAGAAAGATCATGACATGATTTCTTTTCGACCGATCCCGAGAGGTTCGGCACTGACGTTATGCATGTTCGTATTGTGCCTGCTGGCCATGCCGGTTGCGCCGCTTACCGCTGCGGCCCTCGTAGAAGTCACAGAGCTTCTGGCCCATCCCGACCATTACAACCATCAAGTCGTCACCGTCAGTGGACGCGTGAGCAGTTTTCAGCTTGCGACCAATCGTGACGGTCAGCCGGCCTTCGGCTTTCTTTTGCAAGACACCGCCGGAACGGTGAAGGTGGTGGGTCTGGGAAAGGCGGATGTTCGAGAGGGTGACTACGTCGTGGTTGAAGGGATTTTCAGCCGGCTACGCCAGGCCGGTCGGGCAATTGTCTACAACGAAATCAAGGCCACTTCGGTTCAATCCATGGCCAAGATGAATCCTGATCTCGTCGGTTAAGCTTCCGCCTTCTGTGCTGGCGCGACTTCATCCGGGAGTCGGCTTTCTTCCCGCTGGATATTGATCACTCGGACATCGAACACTAAGGTCTTCCCCGCAAGCGGATGGTTGAGGTCCAAGACAATGACCTCCGGCTTGATCTCGGCCACATAGGGAAATACCACCCTCCCGTCAGGAGCCGTCGTCTCCAGTTTGGCCCCGACACGTTGAGCATCCAGCGGCACACGATCCCTCTGGACTTCGAAAAACCCCTCCGGATGCGTCTCGCCATACCCGTCCGCCGGCGGAACAGTGACGCGTTTGGCCGCGCCTACTGCCATGCCCTCGAGTCCAGCCTCCAGCCCCCGCAAGAGTTCATTCTGCCCATGGGTATAGACCAGCGGATCCTCTCCGACTGTCGTATCAACGATCTGCTCATCGTCGAGACGAATGGTGTATTCGACGGAGACGACATCTCCCTTGGTGACATGCATGGCGCCAGACTCCTTTCCGGACGGTTTTTATGAGGATGCTCCCGATCGGAACCCGGGTGAATCATCGCACGTAAATTCAACCTCGCCAAGCGCAAGGATCTTCGCGAGGATCGCTCCGACCTACACCAACCTAGCACGCGCATAGCGCTGGGTCATGCGAATAGCGGAAGCTTAAAGCAAGCTGCCGGGAAATTTATCGGATCGTTCCCAGGACATGATCGAGGGAAAGATGGAGGGACAGGAGGACAATACACGCACTGACTACCAATGCCGGAAGGGACCTGAATCGAGGTGCACAAATTTCCCGCGTGGATAATAACCCACGCCGCCGCAGCCCAGTCGCAAAGCGACCTCCCGCACAGTTCGCAGGGACACCCCGGGGATCTGCACATCGACCGCCTGCCCCGACACATGGAAACTATGGCGCGCCGCACGAGTGCCCATTCTAATGAGCTGTTCATTATATTCCTGAGAACGGTAGGCAGATACGATATGAATGTCCCGGCGGCCGCCGATCCGCTGCTGAACGAGCGTCACGAATTCGATCAGCTGCACATCCATCGTCGTCGTTTCATTCGTATGGTGACACCGGAGAAAATGATTGAGCTCGTCAAGTGCGGCCTGATCGTATGCGCCGTCATCAGTCCGGAATGTGACCGACAAGCGTTCTTCGGTCTGCAGATTGAATAAGCTGATGCGCCCGGTTGGGAGTCGCGATGCGCGCGCTCTTGCAGGAAGAGCCAGATTGGCAACCAAGAGCGCGGTGCCCACGGTGACCGTACGCAAAAAGTCCCGTCGACTCGACAGCGAGAGGGCCTCAGATGGCATCAATGCTTCTCCCAGGGGAACATACGGGCACCATTCGCCGTTGCCCTCTGACCACTTTTCATGGCACAGGACTACTAGGGCGCCCGCTTCAGTTGGCTGAGGCAGACTGCACGACGACACACAGGTGTACCAAAGGGCTGACGATACCTCGGAAGGAACCAGGCCAGCAGATACTGAAGACTCTTCTTCTTAACAAATACCGAAGAAGCGGTCAACCAATTAACACGCCTGAGCGACGTGTCGCTGCCACAGCGTCGCCGCCTGGTTCATGTGATGCGATCCCCGCCGACACCACTTCCAAGAGTGATCAATGCTCCGTCATCGACGCGCGCGGTGACACAGGGGGAACCCGGCGCGCCTCAAGCGATCGTTCCATGCCATATTGGCGCAGTCGCCGGTACAGCGTGGAGCGGCTAATGCCCACCTCACGCACATTCCCCGGCCACGAGTAGGCCTGCATGGCCTCCAGAGCCTCACGGGTAAACCCGTACAAAGGTTTATGGTAGTGAGCGGCGGCCTGCCGCAAAAACGCCATGGCAATCAGCGACACATCCTCACCCCGCTCCCGCAATGGAGGCAAGTTGATGTGCACTACGCCAAGCCGATAATACAGGTCCTCTCGAAAAGTCCCCTTCTCGATGGCTTCCTTCAAGTTCACATTGGTGGCGGCGATGATCCGCACGTTCATTTCGATCGCCTGATGCCCGCCGACTCGCTCAAAGGTGTGCTCCTGAAGAAACCGGAGCAGCTTGACCTGCAGCGCGTTGGGAAGTTCACCCACCTCATCGAGGAACAAGGTCCCGCCCTGGGCAAACTCGACCTTTCCCTTTTTCTGAGCGACGGCGCCCGTAAATGCTCCCCGCTCATAGCCGAAGAGCTCCGATTCCAGAAGACTTTCAGGAATAGCTCCGCAGTTGATCGGAATGAACGGGCCCTGCCTGCGTAATCCTCGCGCATGAATAGCACGCGCAGTGAGTTCTTTGCCCGTCCCGCTTTCCCCGGTGATCAAAATTGGCACATCGCTGGTCGACACTTTTCGAATCGCATCAAAAATCCGGTTGATACTGGCACTCATGCCGAGCATGCCACTGAATTCTTCCGGTCCGCGAGCCGCCATCGTGCCCCGAGCCTCCTGCTCCAGATCGGCAAGCCGCGCAACACGCTCTATGCTCTGCTGCAGTTGAACTCCGTCCAGGGATTTGGCCAGAACATCACATGCGCCGCACTGCACGGCGCGCACCGCCACACTACGTTCAGGTTGCCCCGTGTAAGCGATCACTTTGCCGACATATCCGGTCTGACGCAATTTCTGAAGAACATTCAACCCTCCTTCGGCAGACGGGTGTGACGGCGAATCGATATCCAGAAGCATGACCGGAGGGGACTGCTCGTGAATGGGCAACAGCACATCCGTCGTCCACATAGCGCTCGAAACCTCGAACTGGTCCTGAAGCAGGGCCTGCACTGTGGAAATGGTCGCCTCATCAGGCCCCACCACCAATACGTTATGTTTCGCCACGATCGGCTCCTTTCGGCTGGTAAGACTACGGCGCCGGTCAGGCATACCATCGTCTCACGGACTGCAGGATAAGGGTGCGGCTCAGGCCCGCATGACAGCTCCTTACGAAAGCGTCGACGGCGGATCGAGCGAGTCGCACATAAACACATCGACGCCGAACGCCCTCGCCAGTGCCGGCAAGGTTTCGTTCGGTTCCTGAGTGCTCCGGTCCAGCATGGCAATGATCGGCACTTGCGGGCAGGTTTGTTTCAAACGGGGAACTGCCGTCTGGAGGGGCGTGGAGAACGATGACAGCCCCACCACAATTACATCGGGACGCAATTCTTTCAGATGGTGCTCCAATTGCGGGACAGCAGATGTCATCGTGGCTTGGTAACCGTGTCGCGCGAGCCAGTCGGCGTAGCGATATCCGCTGGTCACATCTTTGTAGATCACCGCGACCGTCGGCCGTTTGCCGGAGCGTACGCCCTTCCCACCCGTTATTTGCACCATAGGTTCCCCCACAATTGGATCGGATCAGGTTGTGGTGTGCAGGTTCGCGAGTTGAACCAGTCGCTGCTTCATTTGCGGTCCCCACCAGGTGAGGTCCTGCAACATTGCGGCTTCTCGCGGGCTCAGTTTCGTCAGGAGATCCGACCAGCCTTCACGAAACGACCCTGTCCGTCGATCCACGGAGGAACGCTCCGCAGCCGCATGGCCTTGCGCCGCGTCAAATAGGGCCACTAATGTCGTGGTATTAGAGATCCAGGCCCTCGTCATCTCGGAGAGCATAGGCCCGGATGGTCGAGGAGGCTATCAATAGAGGCGCGATTCGTGTGTCACAATAAAACACCGTCTACACGTCGTCGTTAGATCTACAAATCAGGACTCAGCCGTGCCATCAGACGACGAGACCGTGTTGCAACGCATAGCGAGTCAGCTCGGCATTATTCTTCAAGTTCATTTTGTCGAGGATTCTCGCACGATAGGTGCTGATCGTCGTGACGCTCAGGTGAATGCTTTCCGCGATATCGCTAACGGTTTGCCCTGAGGCGATAAGGCACAGCACTTCATACTCTCGATCAGACAATCGCTCATGCGGCAGCTTATCGACCCCGGTTCGCACGGTTAATGCCAGCGCTTCCCCTACCGACGCACTGACATATTGCCCACCCGCCATGACCTTCTTCGCCGCATGGACTAACTCTTCCGGCGCACTCGCCTTCGTGAGATAACCTGCCGCGCCGGCTTTGAACATCCGGATGGCGTACTGATCTTCGGGGTGCATGCTCAAAATCAAGACCGGCAACGTGGGCGCCAGTTGCTTGAGTTCCTTCAGGACCTCCGGTCCGCTCCGTCCCGGCATGCTGATGTCCATGACGACCAGATCGTACGCCTGCTCACGAACGTGATCCAGCATCTCCTGAGCGTTTCCGCATTCCGCCATACTGGCCCCTTCGAAGCCTTCTTCGAGAATGTCCTTCACCCCGCGCCGAAAGGAGGGATGATCGTCGACTACCAGAATCCGCACGGTCGCTGTATTTCGCATCGTTCCCTCCATCATGCCGTATCCTTTCTTTAACGGGGCAATTGCAACGTAATGGTCGTTCCGTTTCCTTCGAGCGTGTCAATCTGCACATCCCCACCCAGTAGGCCGGCGCGCTCCCGCATTCCCAGCAAGCCGAAGGATCGCGCATCGGCCAGTCGATCCTGAGGGATTCCACGCCCGTTGTCACCAACCTGGAGCAACAGCCCCACGCCCTGGTCTTCCAACCGCACGTGGACTTCTGTCGCCTGGGCATGGCGAGTGACATTGGTCAACGCTTCCTGACAAATGCGAAAGACGGCGGTAGCCTGTTCCGGGTCCACCCGCAAATCCTCATGGCTGACCACGCAGTGGCACGGAATCCCGGTACGGCGCTGAAAATCGCGGCACTGCCATTCGATCGCCGCGACCAGCCCCAGATCGTCCAACACGCCCGGGCGCAATTCTGCCACGATCCGCTGCACGGAGGTGATCGTGCTGTCGACCTGCTCCTTCATGCCGCGAATTTTGTCCTCGACCTTGGCACGGTCGCTCGGAACCAGCCGCTCTCCCAACAGACCGCCCAAGCGCGACAAATCGATCTTGAGGCATGTCAGGCCGACGCCCAGTTCGTCGTGTAACTCCCGCGCAATGCGCCCGCGCTCTTCTTCACGAATCCCCTCCATCCGTCCCGAGAGCTTTCGCAGCCGGCGAAGGGAGTCCTGTAACTGCGCCTCGGCGCGCTTTCGATCCGTCGTATCTTTGAAGACAACGACAGCGCCGACTAGGTCTCCCCGCTCTGAAATGGGCGTACTCACATATTCCACAGGAAAACTCGTTCCGTCTTTGCGCCAGAATGCGCTGTCGACCTGCTCGCGAATCTTCCCGTCCTGAATCGTCTCCACGATCGGACAACACAGGTCTCCAAATGGTCTCTCACAGAGATCTGGGGGGAACACCACGGCATGGAACGATCGGCCGATCATGGACTCCGCCTCCCACCCGAACATTTTGGCCGCCGCCGGATTCACGAACGTCAAACGCCCCTCGCGGTCCACACCGTAGATACCCTCTCCCGCAGCATTTAAGACCACTTGATTGTGGTAGTGCAGGCGATCCAGTTGCTCCTCCGCCGTCCGCCGCTCGCTGATATCGCGCATGATGATGGTGAAAAAGAGATCGGATTTCCCCTTCCAGGACGTCACGCTCAACTCCAAGGGAAACTCGTCCCCTTGCTTGCGGCGGCCGACGAGTTCAAGCGTCTTGCTGGTTGCGTGAACGCGTTCCAACACACGCACCCGCTGAACGTTCCGTTCGAGCTCCTCGTGATACTGCTCCGGAATGATCATCGTGACCGGCTGTCCGATAATTTCTTCCGCCGAGTACCCAAACGTCGCCTCCGCCCCCTTGTTCCAGAACGCCACTTTCATGAGGGCGTTGACGAGCACAATGGCGTCTTTGGTTGATTGCACGATCGACCGCAGCCGTTCTTCGCTGACTCGAAGCGCATCTTCGATCCGACGCCGCTCAGTCACATCGCGGATGATCCCCAGGACGCCGACGACGCGTCCCTGGCGCAGTTGCGGCGTGCCGACGAACTCCCCTGTCACATAGCCGCCTTGTTTCGTACTGATCTGCATCGAACAGGTCAGCGGAGTTCCTCGCTCGAGAATCGCCTGCAACACATCCTGACAAAAGCCGGCATCGTCGGGATGCAGAAGCGTGGCCAGCGGCTCGCCGATCCATTGCGAACGGGACCAGTTGGTCACCGTCTCAAACGCCTGATTCAGAGAGGTCATGGTCGTATCGGCCGAAAGCGTGAAAATAATGTCCCGCGCCCCTTCCACCAGACTCCGGAATCGATATTCCGATTCAAACAACGCATCCTGCGCCCGCTTGAGCCAGGTGATGTCGTGAAATACCACCACGGTCCCGCATAACACTCCTGCATCATCCCTGATGGGTCTGGCATTGATACTGACCCATCGCCCCGGCACACCCTGCGAAGCGCGCATGTAGACTTCGAGCCAATCGACTTTTTCGCCGCGCAATGCGCGCGCCAACGGCCACTCATCACGCTGAAACGGCGTCGCGGTGTCGCCATGAAAGAATTCATACCGCTCCACCCAGTCGATCGGCGGAATGTCTCCGGGTGAAAAGCCTAGAATACTTTCCACTGCGGGGTTCGCCACGACCAGTTGCCCTGTGGCATCCGTGACGACGACTCCGTCTCCCATACTTCGCAACACCGAATTGACGATTCGGGTTTGCTCGTTTAACGCCTGTTCGGACCGTTCCAGCGCCGCAGCCCGGTCGTGGAGCGCCTGTTCCGCCTGGACGATGCCCGCCGATTGTGTCCGGACCGCATCTTCGTAGACTCGAAGTAACTGTTCCGCGACCGCCAAGCGGGATTGATGCCGAAGACTTGCCGACGGCTCAGACTCCGATCCTGATTGCTGGTTGGCGCCATGGTCCGGCGAAGAGGCTTCATCGAACGCCAACAGCGAGGCTTTCAAACTGAGGGCGAGGGATTTGCACAGCGCCGCAGTCTCGCGCGGCACCGGCGTCTTAGAGAACAAAATCACGGCAAACAAATCCCGCGACGGTAACATCCCGCCGAAACACAACACCGACTTCACGCCGTACTTCCCGACAAACCCCTCCTGCACAGGCACATAGGGACTACCCGCGGCATCGGGCACATAAAACACGTTGTAGGTCTTCTCTTCTAAATCGACCAGCCATTCACCATCCGCTCTCACGTCGAACTCAGTGGAGACACCAAACTGATGCAGGAGTTGCGAAAACATCGGGAACTGTTTCACGAAATCGGCGCTGACCATCGGAATCACACGATACCGGTGAGAGCGTTCAACCCGATTCCAATCCGGCTCTGCTCCCGTAGAAGACACGAGGGTGAAGCAACGCAAGTCCGGGAACGGCGTGATCCCGCCGAGCCTCTCTCGGACAAGCTGCTGATGTTCGGCATCCAACCGGCTGTAGGAAATAGTTTTGAAGCACCGGACAAGGACACAATCGCGCTGTCCTGTTTCCGGATCACCGAGCGTGTCGAAGAGATAGTTCACCGCCCTCGACGCCGCTTCCTGCAACGAACGTGACTGCTCCCCGAGCTGACGCAAGACGGCCGAGCATTCGGTCATTTCCAACAGGGAAAAGCGAGCCAGACTATACACAGGCGGGCCCTCGGGTGAACGATGGGGGATGACTGATCAACGCGTCGCTGGTTGACGTGTACCGGAAGATGCCGAATCGTGAGGGAAGACGCGTACCGAGAATGCTGGCCTTCCAAAGCGAGGCGCAGAACTACTTTAAGGCGAGTCTAGTTAAGGGCACCAGGCTTGTCAAGGCACGGAATGCGGATCCAACCAGACGCGTGGTGAGATCGCACAGGCGGGCTGTTCAGATCAACGAGCAGCGGAACTCTCTATCGAGAAGGAAATTCTAACTCCAGCGCATGTGACAACAAGGCCGCGTCGGAGGCATACGTGAGTCGTCGCAGGGCTTCCGTATGCTCCACCCACTGCACTTCTTCCACCTCTCCGTCAGGAGTACCCGTCAGCTCGAGCGGTGCCATCTTGAACCAGACCACCGTTTTGCGGAACCGACGCCCCTCTCGCTGAAACCAATATTCGGTCATGGAAAGATCCGCGTCGATACGGCACGACCAGCCCGTCTCTTCACGGACTTCCCGCACGGCGGCCTGCGCCGCGGTTTCACCTGCATCGAGCCGCCCCTTGGGAAAGGACCAGACCGGACGGCCTTTCATGTCAGAGACCCGGATCAGCAACACGTCCTGCGGCCGCAGTACTACACCGCCTGCCGAACGAACCAGTCCTCCTTCACTCATGCCGCGGCCCTCTCTTCTGACCCCCGTTGCATCCGTACGATCCAACACAATTACGCATGGCGCGACAGTCCTAAAAACCATGCCAGCAGTTGATCCTGAGCACGGTCGGGCAGTAGCCACTTCAGAGCCGCTCTCAAGCGCGCATCCTTGCCGACAAGGTACCGGGCGCGCGGCGAGGACGCGGTCAATGCGCGCGCCACCACCCGGGCCACCGCATCCGCAGGAATCGCACGAGCGGAGGCCGCGGCCATCACATCTTGCATGCGCGATAGGGGGTGTGCATACAGGGCGAGCGATTCGGGTGCAACCCCGCCGAGCGTGCGCGTGGCCGACATCGTGGCCCGCTGCCAAATCTGTGATTGAATCGCACCGGGCTCGACCAGCGTGACGGCGATTCCCCAGGGCGCCAGCTCAAGGCGCAACGCATCACTCATCGCCTCAAGCGCAAACTTGGAGCCGCAGTAGGCACCGAGAAACGGTGTGGCCGCCAGCCCGGCAATCGAACTGATGTTGACGATGCGTCCCCGTGCCCGACGCAGCAAGGGCAACACGGCCTGCGTCACAGCCAGCGCCCCGATAACGTTCACCTCAAACTGCGTACGTACCTCGGCAAGGGGCAATAGTTCCAGCGGACCCGCGACGGAGATACCGGCATTGTTCACGAGACCGGCCAACCCCGCTTCCGGCAAGGCCTCCGTGAGCGTCCGACTCGCCGCAGCGATCGAGTCAGGATCAGTCACATCGAGCAACAGCACACGGAGACGAGCGGATGTGGAACGAGCCAGGGCTTCGCCATCTTCCGCGCGGCGAACGCCGGCCCACACCGTAAAGCCCATACAGTCCAGATAACGCGCGCAGGCCGCGCCGATGCCGGACGAGGCACCCGTGATGAGGATGGCGCCGTGCACTCAGATGCTCCCCTGTTGAAAAGGTGTTCGCCCCATGAAGTCGCTCGCCGCTTGGTCTATCAGGCCCGAGATTATCACGCGCATGGGGTCTGAGGCATCAGAGAGTCCGACAGAAGAACCATTCAGGACTTTCAGTAGGGAACTGCGCGACCGAAAAGAAAGAGTTCAATGTTTTCGATCGCTTGCTCTCTGCGCACTGCTGACATCCCATGACCAGTCACACTGCAGATCGGGCGAATTTGACAATCGGTCATCCTCAACTAGACTTGACTCATGCGCGTACACACGGTCTTTTCCAGAAGCGGCACAGCGTCGAACGTCGTGGTGCTTTTCGCCCTCTCACTGTTGGGGTGTATTGCCTGCCTGCCTTCTACCGCCCACGCCAGTCGAACCCTTGTCGTACCGATCTCAGTCGCGACCTATACTGAAAATCAGGTTGGCTTCCCGACGTTCGTGATGAAATGGGACGAGGGGGCGCAGCCGGACCCCTTGTCTTTACGATGGGGGCGCAGCCAGGTTCCCGTTCGAGGGACCGGTATGAAATCTATCCAGCACGCGTTCCAGTTTGCTGTCACACGTCTGGGGGCTTCCACTCGCCCGACCGGAACCCTGTCACTCTATGCGACATTTGCGGGTCCGCTCAGCGAGGAGGGATCGACGGCAGAGGCGGCCCTGGCAATTGGATTCATCGCCCTGCTAAAGGGTGACCAACTGAGACGAGACATCACGATCACAGGCACGCTGGAAGGTGATGGTCGAATCGGACAAGTGGCGCAGGTTGCAGAAAAAACAACTGCTGCGGCGAGAGCGGGTTACCACGTACTGCTGGTACCACGCGGGCAATTTTATGCCCCTCGGGTGAATCGAATCAGTCTGACTCCGGAATCGAACGTCCTCGTCCGTGAAGTCGATACGATTGAAGAAGCCTATGAAATCATGACGGGGAAGAAACTCTAGCCCCTCCCCCTCCCTATCCTTCCGCACCCTTCACGCAACCGCTCGCACCATCCCGTTCATACATTCACAGAATCTCCAGATGGGCGTCACATCCAGTTATTGATTAACAGAAATGCCGCCCAGAAACTGGGGTGCGTGTGACCGCGTTGAGACAGAATTTTTTGCTGTGCCCGCTGCAAGGCCACGGCCTTTGAAATCGCGGGATCCTGAAGCTGCCGATAAAATTCCGATACGAGTTCCGTCGTTGTTTCATCATCCGACGTCCACAAACTCGCCAGCGCCGTCCTTGCCCCGGTCTTGACGGCGACCCCCGTCAACCCGAGCGCCGCACGATCATCTTCCGCGGCGATTTCACATGAGCTCAGCGTCAGGAGATCCAAGGGCTGCTGCCTGTACTGCTGGAGTCCTACCAGCTGGGACAATCGGTCCATCGTAATCTTGCCGTCATGAGCCAGCACAAACGAATCCTTGGCCTCGGTGCCGACGACCGTGTGGGACGCCACGTGGACAATCCCCAGGCCCTGGTCCTTGATCTCTTCTTCCAAGGTCGGCCCAGAAAACTGTTTGTTCATCAGCAGCTTGCCGCCATACATCGTTCTGATCGCCTGCACTTCAGTCTCCGCATATCGCGGCGCCGCCTGCCCCTCGACTGATTCGGTCAGACCGACCGACAACAAACTGCCCTTGCGGCGTTGCGCAGCGTTCATATCGGTCAGCGCCAGACTCGGCGTCACAGCCACGGCCAATGAATCGACGAGAAAATGCCGCCCATCATGCAACGCGCCCATCGGAATGGTCCTGAGCGGTCCCTCGGCCACCACGACAAGCGTATGCACCGCGGCTCCTTGCAAGTCCTGCTGAATGGGCGCTACCAGCCACCCGTGCAGAGCCTGCGACGAGGACAGATAATTCTGTGATTGCGAATCCTGAATGAGCCGCCTGAACGAACGAATTTCCTTCGTCAGTTTGTCTCCCGTCACAGGAACCTTGACTTGCTTCAGTCCATTGGCTGTTTCCAGAAGGAGTTCGAGCCGGTCAGGGAACGCAATCGGGTAGATCACCGCCGTGCCGGGCGCCAACGTGCCCGCACCGCGATGACTCGCCACCGTCGCGACACAATCGTCCTGGAAATAGTCCTGCAGCTCGGCCGCCCGCGAGACTTCAATCGTCTCTTTGACCCTCACCAGCAACTGGTCGGTCTGCTCGGGCGTCTTGGCCGAGGCCGCCTTCCGCAGCAGAACATCCTCATACTCTGAGAACAACGGCGCAACGGATTCGTAGTACGAATGCTGCCGGCCCTGAGATCCAATGGAATATTCGTAATGAATCGGTTTCAGCAGCGTCACGGCGCGTTGATAGGCGGCGATGGACTCCTCTTCCTTCCCCTCTGCGCGCAACAATCTCGCCGTCTGCCACTGCCAGCGGTAGAGCGATTCCGGCGCATTCACGGTTTGCGCGGCGAACGTGGCCTTTCGCGTATACTCCAATGCCTCGGGATTGCGATGCTCCTGCTCCCGCACTCCTCCCAAGTAGCCCCACGCATACGATTGCCCGCGCGCATCGCCGGTGCGTCCGGCCACTTCACCGGCCGCGGTGAAGGCGTCCGATGCTTGCCGCAACAGGCCCGCTGCAGACCCGGTCGACGCGACCGTCTCCGTCGCTCGCCCCTTCCCCGCGTCTGACTTCTTGGCCGCTCCGGATTTCCCTGACGCCGCGGCCAACAACTCCTGATACCCAAGTCCGATGTTCAACAAGCCGGCGGTTTTTTCGTGACCATCCCCTAGCGAGCGCACATCGGACCACGCTTGGTCCAAATGACGGTGGGCTTCACCCAGCTGTTGATTTTGCAGCAACGCCATCGCGCTATTAATCTGTGCGGTGGCCGCCAGCGCCGGCTGCTTGGTTTCGGTGGCAAGGGCCCGGCTTTCCGCATAGACATCGATCGCTTCGGCAAATTGCCGGCGCGCCGTCAGGGCATTGCCCAGATCGTTCAACACCCCGGCAACCAGAACGGGCTTTTTCTCTTCCCGCGCCAGCGTCAAGGCTTTGGTCAAATGTTCGGTCGCAGGTTCGTCTTTTCCGAGGAGGTGAAAGGTGTTGCCGAGCTGAGCGAGAATCGTTGCCGTAAGCCCGCGCTCACCGGCCTGTTCAGAAAGTTTCAATGCGGCTTGCAATGTCCCCTGCGCGCGGCGGATCTGCCCCTCCTGCTGAAGCGCATGGGCCACATTGATCAAGGCCTGACTTTGCGCTTTGACCTGCCCGGCTTCTTCATACCCACGCGCCGCATTCATCCAGTGCGCGGCCGCCTGGGCGAACGCCCCTTGCTGAAACTGAGTCGTCCCCTGTCGCATTTCTTGCGCCGGCGTCATCGACGACGCGGCTGAGCCGCCCAACAGTTCCAGTGCGCTCCCGCTTGCAGGCCAGGCGAAGCTGCTCAACGCAAGCACCCCTAGGCCCAACATGGTCAACGGCGATGAGAGTGTGCGCGGACTGGTTGCGTCAGCAGCCCCATGGCTCCGCTTCATGCCGCGGCGAGAGACAATATTACGCATCGTAGGCATGACGTCCTCCTTGGGGAGCTAGCACCCCTGCCATGATTCCATAAGTTGTGCGGTCGTCGGACCCTGAATGTGCGCGGTCTGGGCTGCCGGAGTTCCAGGGTCGGCCTCGCCGGCGATCTCTTCCAGCACGATAGGCGCCGCCAGTGATCGGCCAGGCTGCGAGGGCGTGACATCGCGCGAGGCTTGCACCAAGCTGCTGAATGCGCCGTCTTTTCGTGCGCCGCACCGGCTGGTCAATAACGGAGCCGGCGAAGCAGGCGCGTCCTGTGGAAGCACCATGGCGGCACGATTCAAAAATGCGACCGATTCGACCGGATTCGTCGGATTCACGGTAGCCACATTCGCGGTCGCAAGAGGCGGAAGCCCGCCAAGATTCACGCCGACAACTTGAATTTGCGTCACACGCTGCGTAAATGAATTCGTCGTCGTGTTGATCTGCGAGCCGGTCGGCACGGTCACGTTGGGGCTCACGTCGATGGAAGCTGGAATGACCCCACCACCGCCCGCGACGATCAAGGTTCCAGGTAGTGCTTGAACCTGCCCGTTACCCGCAGCTCCGGAAAAAGGATTTCCGACGAATGCCTGTGTACTCATTTCACCGGCCGAACTCGTACTGCCGAGAATGACCCGCTGCGCGCTGATTTTCGATCCGTTGATCTGAATGCCTCCTCCCATCAATCCGAGCACAGCCCCGGTCTGCAGCACCGTTGAGGGGGAAGACAAGACGATCGACCCGTAGGGGCCCTGCCCAAAAAATCCGAAGGACACCGGTGAGCCGACCGATAAGGTCGAGTCGAACGCCAGGAGACCGGTGTTGGCCGTAAAGATTCCACCGTCGCTCAGACGCAACTGCTGCGCGGTGCTGAAATACGCAGACCCTGAAACATTCAGCTGGGCGTTGGGGCCGAATACGATCCCGGAAGGATTGATAAAAAACAAGTTCGCGTTGAGTGCTTGAACCGTTCCGTTGATGTTGGACGGCGATCCCCCGATCACCCGACCGATGACGTTGGAGACACCGCCGGGATTCACGAATGCCGCGACATCTCCTGCGCCGACGGAAAATTGATTGAAGCTATGAAAGAGGTTGGGGCCGCCGCCCGGTCTCGTTCCACCGGCAATGTTGGTCGTGTTGCCAGACGTGCTTAGCGTGGTTCCGAGGCCACCCGCTCCGGGGGGAGTTGCGGAAATATTCGTGGCCTGTCCGTAGGCGATCGACCCGGTAGCAGCCAGAAGCATCAGGAAGGCGAGAGATCCACGAACCAACAGCGGCAATCCTGCGGGGCGACATAGCATGGTCAATCTCCTCATGTGATAAGAGAGGCCCCCTCTCTTACCTTAAACGCTGCGCAACTTCAACACGCACACCCGGTCTCGGCCCACGTGTGCAGAGAACACAGACCCAGCCAATCGGCCCTGGATATTCAGCCCTGACGAGATGCCGTCATTGCCTGCGTAACGTAAGTGTCTCAATAAGACGAACACGCCGCCGTCGGCGGCTGTCGCTATTCCACTAGAACGCCTCGACCACCAATTGCAGATGAATGCCGTGATCCTGCAGGTTGTTGCGATCGGTATCGTATCGCTTCAACTGCTTTCCATAATAGAGTTCAAAATGGCTTCCACGCCAAAAGTTCCAGATGACACCGGCACCAAGACTCGCCAATGTTTTGGGAGGCGATCCGGGCGTCTGAGCCGTCGTCTGCCACCCATGCCCCATATCAAAGAAGGGCGCGAGAAAGACTGAGTCCACCCCGGCTTTTGTCGTATACACCGGCACCCGCGCCTCGATCGATAACATGGCGGCATTGTCACGAATCAGCGTGAACTCACGATAGCCGCGTACGCTGTACCGGCCACCGACGGCAATCTGTTCCAACGGGAACAAATGATCGTTGGACAATTGCACGACACCACGGCTCACCAATTGTGTGCGCCAGAGAGGGAGCTGGCGAATCCACTGGGCTTCACCCAACCAGGAGAAGAACCGCGCATCCGGCAGATTAGGATCACCATTGGCCGTCGCACCCATGGCTCCGACACCAACAGAGAAACGTGATAACAGGGAGATCACTTGTTCAGCAGAACGCTTGGCATACTCCTGGCCGAAACGCAGCGACGTGACGCGGAATTTGCCGTTCGGCGCCCCGGTGATGAGTTCAAACGGGTTCCCGCCTAACGTACTTTCATTCCTGGCATGTTCACCGGTGAGGGAAAAAGCCAGTTCCTGGTCCGCCTTCCGGATCACCGGATGCCTGACTGAGAGGCCGAATATCTGGGCTTTGTTCTTGATATCCAATGAGTCGAACGGCGATTCCTCAACCCCGAAATCAAACCGGCGATATTGCAGCGCGACCGTGGTGTCGCGAGGCCCCACCGGGATCTCATATTTAAAGTTGAGCATCGGGTTGACGCCGGCCGAGCGACCATATTGCAGACTCAGCGTGTCGCCGAAGCCCAACAGATTCTGGTGTGCCAGCGTAATGAACCCTTGCTCCGCCCCGACGACGGGGGACTGGTAGTTGTTGAATTCCAACCAGGCCTTGAGCGGGTTGGCTTCCTTCACTTTCACATTCAGCGTATTTTCGCCAATGGTGGCGCCCGGTAATAATTCGGCATTGATGCGTTCGATCCGGGGATTGGCCTGCATCACACGCAACCGTTCCTGGAGTGTTTCGACGTGGAGCGGAGGGCCGGCCGCCAGATTGACCCGGCTTTGAAAATACGAGGGGCGGAACCATTTCGTATCTTCGACATTGACCTGTGTAATCTTGCCTTCAATGATCTGCAGGGTCAGGGTGCCGTCCGCGACATCCTGCTCAGGAACCACTGCACCGGACGTCAAATAGCCATGATTGACGTAGTAGTAGGTCAGCGCGAGGCGCAAGGCTTCCAGATCCTCCGCCGCCAACTCGCGATTGGTATAGGGTGCGGTTATTTCCGAGAGTTGTTGCGACGTGAAGGCGGTATTGCCCACCAGCCGGATATCCTTGACCATGATCTTGGGCCCCTTCGCCACTTGATCAAGCGCGCCAGGGGGAGTTGGTGTGGGAAGGCCGAGTGCGGGGGGCTGCGCGGGTGGAGGCACAACGGGCAACTGCGGCGGCTTCGGGGGCAACGGCCCACCGGTCTGCGGGGGCAACGGGCCCGTCTGTGAATAGGCCGGCACGACCAGCGCGCCAAGCAGCAGAAGAGCCGCCACACTCGCCACAGTCCCACGCCAACGACGCAGCATCGTCTCGCATTTCACGCGACGGGATGAAGCGCACGACGTAGGCGGACGAACGTCGACCGGCCTGTTGATTCCTGCCTCCGGCCCCACGGATTTCTTCACACAAGCCATCAAGGCCTCCCCTCTTTCTTGATGACGGGGCACGGAGATTCGTGAATCAGTGCCCGTAAAATCATCTGCTCGCGATAAGTTTTCTGAATAACACAGCTGCACCTCGGCGCATCACGCACTCTTCAGAAACATCACGCAGTCGCGCGACAGTCGGCTATCAGCCGTGGCGATACGTAGGTGTTTGGAGAATCCGTCCTGCGAAGGAACTGCTTATAACATGTCTCGACACAAATTACTCCTGGGAGCACAAAGTTTTTTGACAGGGAGGAATGAATGGGTCAGGTTGGAACAGACGCGTCGTCAGGGAATGCGTCCAGTTGTGCCGGTGGCTGCTCCAGGCGGAAGGGGTGATCGTGTGCAACCGTTGGAGAAGGCTTGATGGTCTACGTATCTTTCATTTTGCCCGGCCGCGTCATGACCATAGCGCAGCGGCGAATCCCGCGCGGGAACATAGAACCCCGGTAGGAGTCTCTTCCTCAAATCGGGCGGGACAATGTTGCAGACCAGAGGATTCATTCGTCATGACCCGCCCGCCGATTGAATCCCGGCGGGTGAGGGATTCCCTCGCTCAAGCGATTAACTTCTTCCATGCCCCAGGCCGGCGATCACCTCCACCTTTAATGGAGGATGGTCTTCGCCCATCAACAACGTGCGCATCGGGAACGGAATCTCGATCCGCTGGGCATCGAACGCCTTTTTGAGACGGCGGCGGTATTCACGCCCGACTTTCCATTGCTCGGCCGGTTTCGTTTTGATTCGCGCACGAATCGTCACGGCGCTATCGGCGAAATTTTCGACCCCCACGATTTCAATCGGTTCGATGATCAATGCACCCAATGCCTGGTCGTGGCGCAACTCTTCCCCCACCGATCGCATCACCTCCACCACCCGGTCCGTATCCTCCCGATAGGCCACACCCATATCCAGGACAAACGCCGACCAGTCTTTGGTCATATTCGACAAGGTGGTGATCCCGCCGTTGGGGAAAATGTGCACCACGCCGGAAAAATCGCGTAACGAGATCGTCCGGAAAGTAATCGTCTCCACCGCCCCGCCAGTCCCGTTGATAACGGCCACATCTCCCAGCCGGACCTGATCTTCCAGAATGATGAAGAATCCGCTGATCAGATCGCGCACGAGATTTTGCGCGCCGAAGCCGACGGCGAGGCCCAAGATCCCGGCGCCGGCCAAAATGGGAGCGATGTCCAATCCGACCAGCTGCAGCGATTCGATGATGATGATCGCCCAGATTGCCGACAGGGCGATGGTCCGCAGAATCCCCGTCAACGTGGCCGCCCGCTTGGCGGCGGTTCCGGACTCCTGGTCCTGCTTGTCACTGGCCACGATCATCACTCGCTCAAGCTGGTGCAAGCCCAGGCGCACGAACCGGATCGCCACATACCCGATCGCCAACACCAAGCCGATCCGCAAACTGGCGATGCCCACGGCTGCAGACATGGTGATGAGCCAGGCAACGATCGCATCCACTGAAATTCCGCTCAACATGCAGGCCTCCAATTGATCAGCGCGGCCGGCGCACTGCTGCCATCACGAGAGATTGCTAGGACACGTGCCCTTGACCGACTGCCCCGAGACAGGCTTTTGCGCCTGGGTGGGAGGGCCGGGAACATTCGGCTTAGCGTCATACCACCCCCTGACGGTTCTGTCCAAGGCCACTTTCACAACTTTCCAGCTTTCGTCTGGCAATCGGTAGACACTTCGGAGGCATTTCAGTTATTATCCGCGTTCTCTTCTTCACGCGACCGATCATGCCGTGGCGGTGTAGCTCAGTTGGTAGAGCAGCGGACTCATAAGCCGCGGGTCACCCGTTCAATCCGGGTCACCGCCACCAAACCCTCACTAGTTCAGCAATTTATCACTCGCTTGTTCATCGGCCCACGCTTGCATCACTTGATTTTGCTGACTTCGGACCCCGCCGGTATTCAGAATTCTTCCATATCGACACCGCTTCGTGCTGTCGACAAATTCACCTTTTCATTTCCATTGTTAACGTGTACCGGCGACAATGCTGAATCTGCGCTTTCACTGTGATCATCGGGCACGCTGATCAACTCTCATTGAGCCAGGTTTTTCAACCCAACTACCGGGAATATGGCTAGCATCTTTCCTAACTTCACTGCCGGTATGTTCGACGACCCCGATCACCGAGCAGCTATCGCGCGACTGGAAGCAGCAGGACTGAAGGTCAACGGTGCGAAAGACCGGAGTTCCTATTGGGTCCGGAAAGCTCAAATGAAACACGGGACGTATGATGACACGTGGCTCACGGCACTTCCCGTGCAGGATCTTGCACCCCAGGGGGCGGCACCGAATGGTTCCTGGAGGCTCAGCAATTGGACAGACATGCCCAGCGCCTCCGTCGACGAGATCATGTATGCCTATCCCAGCTTTGCACAGGCAGTCGATAGTCTGCTCACGTACTACTTCGGCCAACCAACAGTCATTGATGGGTGGGTCTGTCCTCTACACAGGCATCCTGAACTAGTAGAAAGCAAACTGAGGGCGATACTTCCTTCGGCTGTTTCTCTTACCGCCGACCAATTTTCAGTGATCACACGAGAACGAACAGCGATGTTCTGGGCGGATGTTGCCGCACGTACTCCGCCTTTATTCCTGCAATGGGACCAGCAACGCATGACGCCCATAAATCCGCGTGAAGAAAAGCAAGAGCTCGTTGCATGGCTGGATGAACTGATGATGGGGAATGAGAAACGACCGCCTGAAGGCCCTCTCCCGCTGGGGTCGCCCTACAGTTTAAAGGACGTATCTTACCCCTATTGGGAATTCATGATCCGAAGCCAATTCGTGCTGATTACACACGCTGAAGATCCATCCAGAACTCTCTGCCTCCGGCGCGATCTCCAGGAGGCATACATTACACGCCTGGGGGAAGGCAATCTGCATGGCCAATGAGTCAAACCGTCGAGTCCCCGCTATGCGGCGCGGACAAGCAAGAACTGCCGATGGCGTCGACACAGTCAGCTTGCAAGGATCTTCTGGCTTGAAAGCGACCTATTAAAAAAAGAGAGACAAGGTATGCGTGCGAGACACGCCGCGCTGACACCTTGTGAGGCCTGCCCAGCAAGTATTGCACCTCCTGCTCTGGTTGAGCATCTGCGACAATGGAGTCTACCGCTCTACCGCCTTCCGATAGAATCTCGTTCGAGATTTACCGAACCGCGAGCTTGCTCATATCAATTTTCACGCTGATCGCTCCACCGAGTTCGCCTTCCCTGCCCCCTTCCTTGGCATAACCGGAAATATCCCGCTCGCCTTTTGGTTCCCCATGGCAACTCAGACAAGCCTTCTCATAAAAGAGCGGCAACAGGACCCGCACACTGTGTCCGCCCTCGATCTTGCTGAACACGGATTCCGTATTTCGTGAAGACGAGGCGTCACTCAATTCCTTCATGTGTTCCGCTTCAAACGAGTCGGGTTTATTGCCGGCATTGCGAAGCAGGTGTTCAGGAGCCGTTTGCTTAACATACACACCAGACCACTTCTGAAATCGCGTGGCCGTTTCCGTGCTGAATGTGGCGGGAATGAGCCCCTTGTATTTCAATCCCTTCATGTTGAGCACGGGCTGATAACTTTCCACGGTCTTCTTACTTTCGATCAACAACCGTTCCAATAGTCCTTTGGCCAGGGTCGGCACATTCGCGTTCGGCAAGTCATTGAGGTTATGGCCGGTGCGCTCTTTAAAAATGCCTGTCAGGTGAGTCGCAAACAGTTCCGGCGTAAATGCCGTCTGCGCGTTCGACGGATCATTGATGAGCGTTTGGTTTCGTCCGATTGCGACGCGCCCGGAATCGAGCAGAATAGCCAACAGCCGTGCGGTCTCCGACAAGTCGGATTCGGTGTTGTCCGCCGCTACGCTGACATTCTGTGCCAGACACCAGAATGCGACGAAACATAATAGGCATAGGCGCATAGTACCCCTTTCGTGCCGGATAAGGCCTGTTGATTGAATGACCGACTGCTGTAACCGCCACATCTCTCCTGAACTGGATGTCCAAAACGCTGCAGAAATCTCTAGCCCCTGCGACATGAGCCATGAGGACTCCTCAATATCATAATCATATGAATATCGCTCACCCTGAACAATAGGACTGTGCTGAGGAACTGGCTGGCAGACTTAAGCAGAGGAGCAGAAGGCGGCATGGCCTACGGTGACAGGAAAGATTTTCTGTGGTTTCACGCCGGTGGCGAGCCAGTATTACCAGAAGAAGCCTGCACACCTTACGGGTCAGCCTTCAGGTAAGAAGACAGATGACGTGTTGTAACCGGTAGACGCGTGAGCCGGGACCTAGCGGCCGCAGGTCCAATTCATCATGAAGGGAGGACGAATGCGGTTCGGCCACACAGGGAGGAAACAAAGGAGAGGGCGGGAAAATCCGTCCATTTTCCCGCATCGATTCATTTTGCGCGGAGTAGTCCTTCAACCGCAACAGCCGGACTCAAACTGCCGGCGCTGATAGGCAAAGACTAAACAGCGGATGCAGACCTCCCTCACTGTCTTCGTCTGCGAGTCAGAAAGGGGCGTTCTGCGCATCACAAGCTGCCCGCAATCGGCACAACAACCGGCTGTCGCCGCATCTCGATCAAAAGAGACAGACATCATGGCGTTGGACCCTCCTATTTTCTCGGATTGGTTGCGTGGTGGTCATGGTTGGCTTCATCCCACTCAGGATTGTTCGTAACCGGGAACCTCCGCTCCATCCCTGAGTCATCCCTTTCGTCAGGTTTAACTCTCGCTGCAATTCTCCGATCCGTCCGTTCAGCCGGACAATCATGCGTTCCAGTTCATCCACCCGCTCGACCATCATGTGTTGCTGCTGGGTCATCATGCCCTCCTTGGATTATGCGTTGTCGCAATGACGGATCACCCCGACGAGAACCCCTTCGATGGCGAAGTCATCCGTAGGGGTCACCAGCAACGGTTTCATCGAGGCATTGGCGGGATGAAGTTCGATGGACCGTTCCCGCTTGAAATAGGTTTTAATGGTCGCCTGCCCGTTGACCAAGGCAACCACCGTCTGGCCGTTATGCGCAGTGGATTGTTTCCGGACCACGACCAGATCACCCGGAAGAATCCCATCCTCGATCATCGACTCGCCTTTGACTCGCAGCGCGAAGGTCTCCCCGGCCCGTACCATGCTGGGAGGCACATCCACCCACTCCGATTGGCTCACCGGTTCAATCGGCACTCCGGCGGCCACCATTCCAGCCATGAGCACCTGCGTCTTATTCGTCAACTGCGACAGGGCCACTTCAACCGCTCCGCTGATCCGGCGCATACCCGATTCGTACCGGGCGACTGACACGCGGGTCGTCCGCAAAGCCTCGGCGAGTTGCTCCTGCGTCAGCCCCAACTGTTCCCGGCAACTTCGAAATTGTTTCGGCGTCATCATGTGTAACCAATGGTTACACAACAATTGTGACCTTGTCAACCCGTCTACCGCATCATTTTCTTGACTATTTTATTCGCCTCTCCCAGAGCAGATTTTAGGGCTCGTAGAGGGAAGAATTTCGGCTCAATCGAAAATCTTCTGTGCATAAGTCAAGAGCCATTTGGAAAGGGCGAAGAAATAATATGCGTATCCACAGCGAGAACCAGGAGACTCGGCCAGATCGTACAAATATGAATGCTAATACATACACATCAGGTGCCAGCCCCTATATATAGTGGTCCCGCAACGATTCCTCTCTATGCTTAATAAATAGGCAACGTGGTGTGAGGCGTGAATTAGCGGCACTGTTCGCAGTCGACGAGAGGACTATCAACAGGGATATCCACAGATTTTGGGGAGAGGATTTTTTTCGAAGAATTCTCGTTTTCTTGATTGAAACCTCTGAACTGTTCCCCTAGAATCGCGCCGCGACTACCTCTCACTTTCACGCAGGTTCGCACCTTCGGGGGCAATACCATGGCAGGAGGCTCACTTCGAGGTTTCCTGGCTCTCACCCTCCTCTCCTTCGGCTGCAGCGCCAACGTCCGTGACACAGATCTCTTAGCCAGTAACAGCCTCATGCTGGCCCCTTCGACCGCACGCACCGTCTTTCTTCAGAATCGCAACTCGTCCGACAATCAAGACGTGTCCTTGCACGATCTGGGCGCACGACTGGGGGTAAAAGGCTACCAGATCGTGCAAGATCCTCAAGCCGCGGCCTACGTGGTGTTGACGAACATCGTCTATTGCAACCAGACCAAGATCGAGTTGCCGGTGGAGGATATGGTCGCTGGCGGGTACGGATCCGGCACCGGCAGCTCCATCATGTCCGGGCTCCATGGATTGACAGGTATGGCAAGTATGGCCGGGCCGCAGGGGGCGCTTGTCGGCGGCGCCGCGAGCTTAGGGCTCAACGCGGCCGAGGGAATCGGCAACGCCATGGGAAGTATGTTCGGCGGGCCCTCCCGGCCCGATGCCAACGAGAACATCAACTACGCCTGTATCGCCGACCTGCAAATCACCGATCTGCATGCCACCGGCGGGGGCCTTCCCGTATCCCAACCTGGTGCGCCGCCGCCTTCCGGCGTCTACCAAACCAGGCTGGCGGCCAACGTGCATCAAAAGAAACTGGATGAACAGGAAGCCACTCCGCTCGTTCAGCAACGACTCAGCGCCGCAGTGGCAGGGCATTTTTGATCATGCCGGACAGGACAGCTGACATGAAGGCGATCTGGTCCATGAGCAGGGCACTCAGCCTACTCGTTGGTCTGCTCCTCCTCACCGGCTGCAGCAATGTCTTGCGCTCGGGCCTGGTAAACGATGGCTCGATCCTGCTTCCTCCCAGCGCCGCGCGGACGATTTACGTGCAGATCCGCAACACGTCTGAAAATCAAACTGCCACCCCGACCGATATTCCGTCGCGGCTCAAGGCCAAAGGCTATCAGGTCGTCACTGATCCGATGGAAGCCGCCTATTGGCTGCAGACCCAAGTGATCTATTGTCACAAGGCGGGTGAGGGTGTGCGCCCGGAAGCCGTGGCCAAAGCCGGATTCGGTGCGGGCATCGGCAGCGGAGGCACTCCCCTCGCGAATGCCGGAGGCTTCGACATGGACGCCATGGGCGGAATGTTCGCCGGCATGCCAGGCGGTGGTCTCAACGCGCAAGCCATGCGCGCCATGGCCATGGGGGGAGGCGGGATGCCGGACATGAATGCCATGATGCGCATGGCCATGAGCGGCCGCGGCGGGTATCCGGGGATGGCCCCGCCTCCACAAAGCGACGATGTAATCTATCTCTGCGTGGCCGACGTGTTGGTCACGGAGCAGGGAAAGAATGGCCCGGCACGAGCCTACAAAATGCGGTCAGTAGCCCATGTGCTGCAAAAACACCTGAACATTGAGGAAGCCACGCCGATCGTGCGGGAGAAATTCGGCGCCAGCATCACTGGCCCCTTCTAGCGCGCGTCTCTAGTCACCTTGCCTCGAGACCAAATGAACCGCTCCGGCCTTGATCGCGGCAGTGATCACCAGCCCTGACGCCAGCTTGAACTCCTCCGCCGTCGACCTGGTCACCATGGCGACCAGGGGAAATCCACAATCGAGAGTGACCCGCGCCGACGCCCCCAACATGGTCACGGCCTGAACCGTTCCCGTCAGGTGATTGCGCGCGCTGCTCCCAGAGGCTCGCCCCTGTTCAAGCACCACATCTTCCGCCCTGATACAGGCGAACACGTCGGGCCCGATTGATTCCGTCTCCAGCGCCATGAGGGTCGTGCCGTTCACGCTCACGCGCACCATGCCGCCGGTGGCCTCTACCACCCGACCCTTCACCACAGTTTCCACACCGACCACGCGCGCCACGTCCGCATTCTGCGGGCGACTGAACACATCGACCGGCGCGCCGACCTGCAGGACTTCTCCCGCACTGATGACCGCCATGACATCGCCCAACGTCAGGGCCTCGGCCCAATCGTGGGTCACAATAATCGACGGCAAGGCCAGCTGCTTCAGGAGCGCCCGGAGTTCATCACGCAAGTGCAATCGCGTCGGCGCGTCCAACGCGGACAACGGTTCGTCCAGCAACAATAACAGCGGCCGAGGCGCCACGGCTCGTGCCAACGCGACACGCTGCTGCTGCCCTCCGGACAGTTCCCTGGGTTTCGCCTGCTCCAGCCCGCGCAACTGAAACAGCTCCATCACCTCATCAACCCGTTTCTTGCGTTCTGCTGAAGGAAGGTGGTTCAGGCCGTAGGCGATGTTTCCTGCCACGGTATAGGTGGGAAACAACGCATAATCCTGCGACATGTAGCCGATATGGCGTTTTTGTGGCGGGACACGAATCCCCGAGGCGGTCTCCAGCCACACCCGTGACACAAAACGAATCGTGCCTTCCTCCGGCCATTCGAGCCCGGCGACAGATCGCAGAATAGTCGTCTTCCCCGATCCCGACGGGCCAAAGAGAATCAGCACCGTCGCCCCCTCGACCGGGTAGCGGATCTGCGCACGAATCGGCGCCCGACCGGGGAACGTCTTCACCAGATGGATCGTTATTTCCGCGGCCATGCTGCCCACACGTTTCGATTCATGGCATACACCACCAGCAACACGGCGTAGGACACCACGAGTAGGAATAAGGCCGTCTTCGCCGCGCCCGCATAATTCAACGCCTGCACCTCATCATAAATATCGATGGACACTGTGCGGGTGGAGCCTTCGAGATTGCCGCCGATCATCAACACCACGCCGAATTCTCCCATCGTATGCGCAAAACTCAATACCGCGCCGGTCACCAGACCGGCGGTGGACAGCGGGACGATCAGTCGAAAAAAAGTCTGCAGTTTCGACAGGCCCAATGTCCAGGAGGCTTCGATCAACCGCCGGTCCACCTGATCGAAGGCCGCCGCAAACGGCTGCACTGCGAACGGGAGGCTATAGAGAATGGAAGCGAGGAGTAATCCCTCAAAGGTGAAGGGCAACGGATGGCCGACTAGCTCGGTGTAGAGACGCCCGAACGGGCTGTGAGGACCGATCGCGATGAGAATATAGAAACCCAGAACGGTCGGAGGGAGCACCAGGGGCAATGCCACCACGGATTCGACCAAAAATTTCCACCGCCAACGGGAAAAACTAATCCAATAGGCGATGGGAAGGCCGACAAATAAGAGCGCCAAGGCCGTGAGGCCGGCTAACTTACAGGTGACCCAAATTGCGATCCAGTTCACGCGCGCGCCCCAACCACGACCTGACATTCCCGACCGGCGTCATCGTAGGAACACCGGCCGGGAAGATCAACTGCTTCCAGCTATTATTTTCCGATCATGACCTCGGTGGCCTTCATCGCCACGGTGACTTGATCGTTGACAGTGAGTCCCATGTTTTTCACCGATCCTTCGGTAATGGCGGCCACAAACTCCAGCGTCCCCACCTTGACAACCACCTCAGCCATCGCCTGCCCTTCATTGATACGAACCACGTTGCCCTGAAATTGATTCCGTGCGCTCAGCTTCATCCTGAACTCCCTTCTATTTGTGCCGAAGTGATTCAGCTGGTTTGTCGCCCGCCTCACGTTCCTTACACTCAAACCGGATCCCCCACCGTCTGCCGCGTTCTTCGTCTTCGGTGCCTTCGACCGTGCCCATGCCCGCGCTGGTGTAGCCCAGGACCTCGCCTTCTCTCAGCAAACGTGAACCGCCTCCACATTTTGCCTGCATCAAATCCAATGCTTGCTTCCGATAGGGCGAACCCATCGGCCCGCCCCGATCCTGCTTATAGCTGTAGGTCACCACGCCTCCCTGCGCGGATTCCTGTTCCATCAGGACCGCCTGAGAACAGCCGGCCATCAGAAACACGTAGCCGCACAGCAACAAGCACCAATGACTATTTCGGTAATGTGAATCCATACCGGATCATGATCTCCTGGCCCTGAGGCCCTTGTAGAAAAGCCAGAAAACTTGTGGCTAGCTCCTGATGCTTCGACTGCTTCAAGATGGCCGCCCCTTGTTCCAACGGCGGATGCGCCTCCGCAGGAATCTCCCAATAACTGCCGGCGCTTCTCATGGCCGGGGCCAGCGCCAACGAGAGGGCAATAATCCCCACATCGCAAGCGCCGGACTCAATGAATTGCGCCGCCTGAGAAATGTTTTCCCCCAACACCAAACGGTCTTTGACCTCGGCATAGACCTGGGCATGCTCCATCGCAGCGACGGCAGCACGTCCATAGGGCGCGTGCTTGGGATTGGCAATGGCAATCTTCTTCACCCGCGCCTCTTTTAAAACCGTCAATCCCTGACTCACGTCCACTGGAGAGCTCTTCGGCGCCCACAGCACCACCCGACCCACCGCATACCGATACAACGACCCAGACACAGTCAGGCCGGCCTCCTCCAGTTTTTTGGGATACCCGATATCCGCTGAGAAATACAGATCGAAAGGCGCACCTTGCTGGAGTTGTGCATAAAAGTTACCTGATGAGCCCAATGATAACTTCACGCGATGACCGGTCTGCTGTTCAAATACGCCGATCACTTCCTTGATGGCAAAATTGAGATCGGACGCGGCCGCCACGGCGATCTCCTCGGCGTTGACAGGACTCACCGCACACATAATGAACAGGATGATCGCGAAGAATCTTCTCATATTCGGTACTCCCTAGAAAGTTGCCAAAGAATGGCTCGCTGCGTCTGCACTGCCATCTACGTGCCGTCTCGCGTCAACCAACACCGCAGGATACGAAAAATGGCCGTCCAGCAAGGCCGCAGCGAACGAGGAGGCGAATCGTACTCTGGGGTACGGTGAGCCTCGGAGTGACGCGAGAACGCCGCTGGCGGACGTTTTCCGCATCCTGCTAGAAGAAGATTTGATACTGAACACGTATGGCATTTTCAATCAAGGTTCCGCCCACGGCATCCAACGGGACTGTTCCCGACCCCGGCGGCAGCGGCGCACTTCGGCCGATGGCATATCCTCCCGTGCCGAACTGCGTATTGCTGTAGGTCACCATGATTTGATGATCGTAGGTGCCGTTCAAAAACCAGTTCAACGATACATCGGCCTGACGAATCAAATCGTTGGCGGAGTTGGTATCGGGATCCCAGTAGGCATACCGGGCCGCCACTTCCACCGTGCGAGGAACCAGGTAATATCCGCCTTGCACATACCAGCCCATGGCATTCCCGAAATTATTCGGCGCCGTCGTCGTGCAGGCCGCGTTCATGCAGGGAAGCCCCTTGTCGTGACGGATCACGTTCTTGAAATAGAACTCGCCCTGCAGCGAGAACCCGCGGTATTTGAACACCCCATCGGCCGCCCAGGTGGAATAGTCCACAATACCCAGCCCCAGTTGCCGACCATTGCCGAAGGCCGCCAACTGACGCCTGATGTTGAGGTTGGCCAAATCGAGGCCGACAAAGGCGTTGTCGGAACTGGTATTCACCCCGGGATTATAGGAATACCCACCGCCGACGGCGAATTGGGGTGTTTCGGAATAGGCGAGATCACCTTCTCCATAGCCCGGACGTCCGAGAATATTCCAATTCAGTCGGGCCACATACATGAGCCGATCCACGTCGATACGCGTATTGGCATTCAAATTGCGCTGATTGGCGGGACAGCCGGCCGGCGAAGGGAAGGGATTGCCGCTCGTCTGGCCGCCGGGACAGCCGACCGTGGCTTCCTCCGACGTGAAGGAGCCCAAGCGGTTGAAGCTTGGTCCCGCCCCATTGAACACCCCGAAGTAATAGTTTACGGGGAACAATTCTTCGTCGTTCATGATGGTGATGCCGATATCACGGCGATCGAGGCCGCTCGCGGTAAAGGCATCTTGCACCAGCGCGCGTTCAGCGAACTGCATAGATGCCGTAGAATTGATTTGCGACCGGTTGAAGTACACCTTGTACTGCCCGAACTGCACGTTGGCCCATGGCAGTTTTGTGTATGTAAAGTTGACATCAAAGAGGGAAAGCGAGCCCGGTGACTGCGCATTTTCGGCAGTCTCCGCCCGCATCTGAATGTAGTATTTGAAATCCGGGTCGAAGAGATGGCCCATGAAGTAAAACCGCAGCCGCCGAACATTGAATGAAGATGTACTATTTTCCGACCTATTGGCCCGATAGTCGCCAAATACGCCGAGGAGCTCGGGGAAGTTCTTGGCTTCACCGGGATTTCTCCAGGCACCGTTCCGGAATCGTTGGGTGTACCGGAGTTGGGATCGGAAGCGGATTTTGAGGAAAAAGGCATTGTCGTTCATCGAAAGATTAAACCCGCGGTCGTACCAGCCACGGAAGGTAGGCGACAGCAGTTGCGTCCGCTCCTCGGAATCTTTGACGACCTGATCGTACTCCTCCTGCGTAATCATGCCGCTCTTGACCGATCGTTCGAGCAGCAGCTTGAGCGAGGGGTCCATGCTTTCGAAAAACACATACTTGCCGTCTTTTTCGACCAGCTTTCCGGTGTCAGCCGCCTCGCTCGCACCCGCAGAGAACAGCCAGGCCGCTAATACCGCGGCAATGCACAGCAGCACACGGTAGCCACACCGTTGATGGCAAAAAATATACAGACCTTCCCTGAGTCTCTTCATACATGGCTCCATCACTGTCATTGAGTTCGTTGAACGATCGGAGGCGTAACGGTCTCCCGACCGTCAGCGAGGCGTCGTGGCACCAGCCTCACCCGATTTCAAGAATTGCCGAAATTCGACCGCCGGCACGCGCTTCTCATCGGTCGCGTAAAAGCGGCCCGGTTCGAAGTACAGGATGTATTCCTTCGGCGTCGGCGGAGGGAGTGGATAGTTGGAGTCGTAATCATCTGATTTCCGGACGGGAATCTGTGTATGGAAATACTCGATGGTCAGGTACAAATAGGGATCGCGCACGGCCACCCACCCGGCAATCGTGTCTCGCCCGTAGACCGGATTGAACCCCGGATTGCGCACTTCAAAATGCACCCTGTCGTTGGGGCCGACTTGCTGAAATCCCTGTGCCAGATAGGGCGCGAGCGCATGCAAATCATCTTCGCGAAACAGTGGCTTCGGTGGTTGCTCCTCGGCGAACCAGCGCAATGGCAAGCGTTGCTGTTCACGGATCGAAAACCCTCTTAGCAGACTGGTGAGTTCAGCGCTCGTCAATTGCGCTGGATGCGAATACGTTTGAGGCTGCACGTCGCGCTGAACCGCAACCACAACACGCTGATCCTCATGAATCGTTTTGGTGGTATACGGCAATCTGGCACAGCCGGTCGCTGCC
>WBZX01000375.1_pt1 | contig 39940 bp, 45 predicted proteins | sample 5204211 | NCBI WGS metagenome assembly WBZX01 (sample SAMN12344362, study PRJNA552823) | activated sludge metagenome | biome: Activated sludge suspended growth; feature: Nitrification reactor; material: Wastewater; isolation source: activated sludge from nitrification reactor of wastewater...
ATTGCGCCGATCGCGATGGACGAAGGTCTGCGTTTCGCGATCCGCGAAGGCGGCCGTACCGTCGGCGCCGGCGTCGTGGCCAAGATCGAAGAGTAAGGCTGTAGTCGAAAGGCGGGCGGTTGCCCGCCTGTAGCAATACAGGCCAATAGCTCAATTGGTAGAGCGTCGGTCTCCAAAACCGAAGGTTGGGGGTTCGAGACCCTCTTGGCCTGCCACAGGATAAGCGCGTAGCGCGCACAGCATTCATGGCTGACAAAATCAAGCTGCTGGTTGCAGTGCTGCTGGTCATCGCAGGGGTGGCCGGCTTTTATTTTTTTGCGGACGCGCCGGTCGTGGTGCGCGTTCTGTCCGTGATTGGTGGGCTGATTCTGGGCGGGGTGGTGGCGGGGCTGTCTGCGCCGGGCAAGCGTTTCTATGCATTTGCCCTGGAGTCGCGCGACGAGGCCAAGAAGGTCGTCTGGCCCACCCGCAAGGAAACCCTGCAGATGACGGGGGTGGTTGTCGCCTTCGTTGTGGTGATGGCGCTGTTTCTGTGGGCGGTTGACGGCATTTTGTTGTGGCTGGTGAAGCTGGCCATGGGACGAGGGAGTTGAGTATGCGGTGGTACGTGGTTCATGCCTACTCCGGCTTCGAGAAAAGCGTGGCGCGCAACCTGGCCGAGCGCATCGAGCGCGCCGGCATGAAGGATCGCTTCGGCGAGATCCTGGTGCCGGTGGAAGAAGTGGTCGAGATGAAGGCGGGGCAGAAAAAGACCGCCGAGCGCAAGTTCTTTCCCGGCTACGTGCTGGTCCAGATGGAGATGGACGACGACACCTGGCACCTGGTGAAGAGCACGCCCAAGGTCACCGGTTTTGTGGGCGGAACGGCGACCAAGCCGGCGCCGATCAGCGAAAAGGAAGTGCAGGCCATCCTCGACCAGATGCGCGAAGGCGTGGAAAAGCCCAAACCCAAGGTGCTGTTCGAGGTGGGCGAGGTGGTCCGCGTCATCGACGGCCCCTTCACCGATTTCAATGGTGCGGTGGAAGAAGTGAATTACGACAAGAGCAAGTTGCGCGTGTCGGTCATGATTTTCGGGCGTGCAACGCCCGTCGAGCTGGGCTTCGGCCAGGTCGAGAAGAGCTGAATTCCGCTACGGCGGAGCAGCGTTGAAGATCCGGGTGACCGGAGAGGAGCGCAAGTAGGGCAACCGAACGCGCGTTGGTACTCACGTTAAGGAGCCATCATGGCAAAGAAGATTGTCGGCTACATCAAGCTGCAAGTGCCGGCGGGTAAAGCCAACCCGTCGCCCCCCATCGGTCCCGCGCTCGGTCAGCGCGGCCTGAACATCATGGAATTCTGCAAGGCCTTCAACGCCAAGACCCAGGGCATGGAGCCCGGTCTGCCGATTCCGGTCGTGATCACCGCCTTCGCGGACAAGAGCTTCACCTTCATCATGAAGACGCCGCCCGCGACGGTGCTCATCAAGAAGGCGATCAAGCTCGACAAGGGGAGTGCGAAGCCGCATCTCGACAAGGTCGGCACGATCACCCGCGCACAACTGGAAGAAATCGCCAAGACCAAGGAACCCGACCTGACCGCTGCGAACATGGATGCCGCCGTGCGCACCATCGCCGGTACCGCGCGTTCCATGGGCATCATCGTGGAGGGTGTCTGAGATGGCCAACGTATCCAAGCGCATGCGCGCAATCAAGGAAAAAATCGACCGCAGCCGCAACTATCCGGTAGTTGACGCCCTGCAGCTGGTGAAGGAAACCGCGACCGCCAAGTTCGACGAGTCGGTCGACGTCGCCGTCAACCTCGGCGTCGATGCACGCAAATCGGACCAGATGGTGCGCGGTGCCGTGGTGCTGCCCAAAGGCATCGGCAAGACTGTCCGTGTCGCCGTGTTCGCGCAGGGCGACAACGCCCAGAAGGCGAAGGACGCCGGCGCCGACATCGTCGGTTTCGACGATCTGGCCGCCGAGATCAAGGGCGGTCGCATGGATTTCGACGTGGTCATCGCCACGCCGGACGCGATGCGCGTCGTCGGCCAGCTTGGCCAGGTGCTCGGTCCGCGCGGCCTGATGCCGAACCCGAAGGTCGGCACCGTGTCGCCCGACGTTGTGGGCGCGGTGAAGAACGCCAAGGCCGGTCAGGTGCAGTACCGCACCGACAAGGGCGGCATCGTGCATTGCACCATCGGTCGCGCCTCGTTCAGCGTGGATGACCTGAAGGAAAACCTGGCAGCCCTGCTGGATGCGCTGCAGCGCGCCAAGCCTGCCAACTCCAAGGGCATCTACTTCAAGCGCCTGTCGGTGTCGTCCACCATGGGCGTGGGTGTGCGGGTCGATCAGGCCAGCGTCAACGCGTGATTGTGAATCCGGCTCGCCGCGCGCGGGCCGGAAGTAGGAACTTTGGGCCGCTGCATCGCGATTCCGGATGCGGCGGGTTGTCAAAGACCGTAGGCACTCGCAGGGGTTTAATTCCGGCGAACGGGAAATGGGTGATTCGTCCTCTGTTTCCCGCCAGCTGGCACCTACGCAGATGGCGTTCCCGAGCAGGATTTTCCTGTCAAGGTCGCCAGCCGGGGCGGGCAACGCCCCGTAACTGAGAAGGAGGTAAGACCTTGAGTCTGAATCTTGAAGAAAAGAAAGCCGTCGTTGCCGAGGTGTCCGCGCAAGTTGCGGGCGCCCAGACGGTTGTCGTCGCTGAATACCGCGGCATCACGGTGGAAGACATGACCAAGCTGCGCGCGAAAGCCCGCAAGGAGGGCGTCTATCTGCGCGTGTTGAAAAACACGCTGGTGCGTCGCGCGATCGCGGACACGCCGTTTGCGGGCATCGCCGACCAGTTGGTCGGCCCGCTCGCCTATGGCATTTCCAGGGATCCCGTGGCCGCTGCCAAGGTGATGCACGAGTTCGCCAAGGGCAACGAGAAGTTCGTCGTCAAGGCCGGTGCCATGCCCAACTTCGTCATGTCCGCCAAGGACGTGGGGAATCTGGCCAGCATGCCCAGCCGTGAGGAACTGCTCGCCAAGCTCCTGGGCACCATGCAGGCGCCCGTCGCGCAATTTGTTCGCACCCTCAACGAGGTGCCGACCAAGTTCGTGCGCGGCCTGGCTGCGGTGCGCGACAAGCAGGCTGCGTAAACCCGCACTACGGGCGCGCGGTCTGCCGACAACCGAATCGACGATATTGTTTTTTTAATCTGAAGCACATTTGACAGGAGTAACAAACATGGCTGTTGCAAAAGCTGACATTCTGGACGCCATCGCCAACATGACCGTCCTCGAGCTGTCCGAGCTCATCAAGGAAATGGAAGAGAAGTTCGGCGTTTCCGCCGCTGCTGCCGCGGTTGCCGTGGCTGCCCCGGCTGCCGGTGGCGGTGCCGCTGCCGCTGCCGAAGAGCAGACCGAGTTCACCGTCGTTCTGGCTGCCGCTGGCGAGAAGAAAGTGGAAGTCATCAAGGTCGTGCGTGCGGCGACCGGCCTGGGTCTGAAGGAAGCCAAGGACCTGGTCGACGGCGCACCGAAGCCCGTGAAGGAAGGCGTGTCCAAGGCCGACGCCGAGGCCCTGAAGAAGCAACTGGAAGAAGCGGGCGCCAAGGTCGAAGTCAAGTAAGTCATCGGCATGCAGGGCGGCGCACGTGTGTGCCGCCCGTTTCCGGAGACAGATTGAGTTCGATTGCCCGCCGCGGGGAAACCCGCGGCACACGCAAGCAGCACATACCCGGAACCCGGAATCGGCTTCCGGGTCGTTTGCTTTTTGCGTGTGCCCTACATCGCCAGGCCGTTACCCACGTGTCCGTTGGCACCTGATCGTCAAGGAGATCCCATGGCTTATACCTTTACCGAGAAAAAACGTCTGCGCAAGAGCTTTGCTAGCCGGACCAACACCCTTCCGGTGCCGTTTCTTCTGGCGACCCAGCTTGAGTCCTATCGCGCTTTCCTGCAGGAAGGACGTTCCAAGGAAGAGCGGCTGAACGAAGGCCTGCAGGCCGCGTTCACCTCGATCTTCCCCATCGTCAGCCACAGCGGCAATGCCCGCCTGGAGTATGTGAACTACACGCTCGGCGAGCCGGTGTTCGACATCAAGGAATGCCAGCAGCGCGGCCTCACCTTTTGCGCGCCGCTGCGCGCCAAGGTGCGCCTGGTGATCATGGACAAGGAAGCGTCCAAGCCGACCATCAAGGAAGTCAAGGAACAGGAAGTCTACATGGGCGAAATCCCGCTCATGACGCCGACCGGTTCCTTCGTCATCAATGGCACCGAGCGCGTCATCGTCTCTCAGCTGCACCGTTCGCCCGGCGTGTTCTTCGAGCACGACCGCGGCAAGACGCACAGCTCAGGCAAGCTGCTGTTCTCGGCGCGGGTGATTCCCTACCGCGGCTCCTGGCTGGACTTCGAGTTCGACGCCAAGGACATCCTGTTCTTCCGCGTCGATCGTCGTCGCAAGATGCCGGTGACCATCCTGCTGAAGGCGCTGGGCTATACGCCAGAGGGCATTCTCGACGCCTTCTTCAGCAAGGACACCTTCTACATCAACAGCCAGGGCGTGCAGTTCGAACTGGTACCCGAGCGTCTGCGCGGTGAAATCGCACGCTTCGACATCTGCGGCAAGGATGATCACGTCATCGTCGCCAAGGACAAGCGCATCACCGCCAAGCACATCCGCGAGCTGGATGCGGCCGGGGTCAAGAAGTGGGCGGTGCCCGCGGAGTTCGTCGTCGGCCGCGTGCTGTCGCATGACGTGATCGACAAGAACACGGGCGAGCTGGTGGCGCGCGCCAACGACGAAATCACCGAGGATCTGCTGAAGAAGCTGGCCGGTGCCGGCATCGACAAGTTCCAGACCCTGTACACCAACGACCTCGATCATGGTGCCTTCATTTCGCAGACTCTGCGCACCGACGACACCACCGACGAATACGCGGCCAAGGTGGCGATCTACCGGATGATGCGCCCCGGCGAGCCGCCCACGGAAGACGCCGTCAATGCGCTGTTCGTCAACCTCTTCTTCAGCGAAGAGCGCTACGACCTGTCGGCCGTCGGTCGTATGAAATTCAACCGCCGCATCGGTCGCGATGAGCTGACCGGCGCCGGCACCCTGTCGACCGAGGATATCGTCGCGGTCATCAAGATTCTGGTCGAGCTGCGCAACGGGCGCGGGGAGATCGATGACATCGACCACCTTGGCAACCGCCGTGTGCGTTCGGTCGGCGAGCTCGCGGAAAACCAGTTCCGTGCCGGCCTGGTGCGTGTCGAGCGCGCCGTGCGCGAGCGCCTGTCGCAGGCCGAGTCCGACAACCTGATGCCGCACGACCTGATCAACGCCAAGCCGGTCAGCGCCGCGATCAAGGAATTCTTCGGCTCGTCGCAGTTGAGCCAGTTCATGGACCAGACCAACCCGCTGTCCGAGATCACGCACAAGCGCCGCGTCTCCGCGCTCGGCCCCGGCGGCTTGACCCGCGAACGCGCCGGCTTCGAGGTGCGCGACGTGCACCCGACGCACTACGGCCGTGTCTGTCCGATCGAGACGCCAGAAGGCCCGAACATCGGCCTGATCAACTCGCTCGCCCTGTTCGCGCGCACCAACTGGTACGGCTTCATCGAGACGCCCTACCGGAAGGTGGTGAACAACCGCGTGACCGACGAGATCGATTACCTGTCCGCGATCGAGGAAAGCAAATACGTGATCGCGCAGGCCAACGCCGAACTCGACGCCAAGGGCAAGTTCAAGGATGACCTGGTCTCCTGCCGCCACAAGAATGAATTCACGCTGTCGACGCCCGACAAGATCGAGTACATGGACGTGGCGCCGGCGCAGATCGTGTCGGTGGCCGCCTCGCTGATTCCCTTCCTCGAGCATGACGACGCCAACCGCGCGCTGATGGGCTCGAACATGCAACGCCAGGCCGTGCCCTGCCTGCGTCCGGAAAAGCCTTTTGTCGGTACCGGCATCGAGCGCACTGCGGCGGTCGACTCCGGCACCGTCGTCACCGCCTATCGCGGCGGCGTGGTCGATTACATCGATGCCGGCCGTATCGTGATCCGTGTCCATGACGAGGAAGCGCGTTCCGGCGAGGTCGGCGTCGACATCTATTCACTGATCAAGTACACCCGTTCGAACCAGAACACCAACATCAACCAGCGTCCGCTGGTGAAGGTGGGCGACATCATCGCGCGCGGCGACGTCATCGCCGACGGCGCCTCGACCGACATGGGCGAACTCGCGCTCGGCCAGAACATGCTGGTCGCCTTCATGCCCTGGAACGGCTACAACTTCGAAGACTCGATCCTGATCAACGAGAAGGTCGTCGCCGAAGACCGCTACACCTCGATCCACATCGAGGAACTGTCGGTGGTCGCGCGCGACACCAAGCTCGGGCCCGAGGAAATCACCCGCGACATCTCCAACCTGGCCGAGCGTCAGCTCGCGCGTCTGGACGAATCCGGCATCATCGCCATCGGCGCGGAAGTCGAGGCCGGCGACGTGCTGGTCGGCAAGGTCACGCCCAAGGGCGAGACCCAGCTCACGCCGGAAGAGAAGCTGTTGCGCGCGATCTTCGGCGAGAAGGCGTCCGACGTGAAGGACACCTCGCTCAAGGTGCCGTCGGGCATGTCGGGCGTGGTCATCGACGTGCAGGTGTTCACCCGCGAAGGGATCGAACGCGACAAGCGCGCACAGTCGATCATCGACACCCAGCTGGCCGAATACAAGAAGGATCTGACCGACCGCATGCGTATCGTCGAGGACGATACCTTCGCGCGCCTGGAGAAGCTGCTGCACCTGAAAGTCGCCAACGGCGGTCCCAAGAAACTCGCCAAGGGCAGCAAGATCGCCAAGGACTATCTGGAGTCGCTCAATCGTCACGACTGGTTCGACATTCGTCTGGCCGACGACGAAGCCAGCCGCCAGGTCGAAGCCATCAAGGACAGCCTTGCGCAGAAGCGCGTCGAGTTCGACGCCATGTTCGAGGAGAAGAAGAAAAAGCTCACCGCCGGCGACGAACTGCCGCCCGGCGTGCAGAAGATGGTCAAGGTCTACTTGGCAGTGAAGCGTCGCCTGCAGCCCGGCGACAAGATGGCCGGTCGCCACGGCAACAAGGGCGTGGTGTCCAAGATCGTGCCGGTCGAGGATATGCCCTTCATGGCCGACGGCCGCCCGGTCGACATCGTGCTGAACCCGCTCGGCGTACCGTCGCGGATGAACGTCGGTCAGATCCTGGAGACCCACCTCGGCTGGGCGTCCAAGGGACTGGGCGAGCAGATCGGCCGCATGCTGGCGGCGCAGACCAAGAGCATGGTCAAGGATCTACGCGGCTTCCTGAAGGACGTGTACAACCAGTCCGGCAAGACCGAAGACCTCGACAGCTTCAGCGACGACGAAATCATCGAACTCGGAAGACACCTCACCAAGGGCGTGCCCTTCGCTTCGCCGGTGTTCGACGGCGCATCCGAGGCGGAAATCCGTCGCATGCTGAAACTCGCCGGGCTGCCAGAGGGTGGCCAGGTGCAGCTGTACGACGGCCGCACGGGGGAGGCTTTCGATCGCGAAGTGACGGTGGGCTACAAGCACGTGCTGAAACTGCATCACCTGGTCGACGACAAGATGCATGCCCGCTCGACCGGCCCGTACTCGCTGGTCACGCAGCAGCCTCTGGGCGGCAAGGCGCAGTTCGGCGGCCAGCGCTTCGGCGAAATGGAAGTCTGGGCGCTCGAGGCCTACGGTGCATCGTACGTGCTGCAGGAAATGCTGACGGTGAAGTCGGACGACGTGAACGGCCGGACCAAGGTCTACGAGAACATCGTCAAGGGCGACCACAAGATCGAGGCAGGCATGCCGGAATCCTTCAACGTGCTGGTGAAGGAAATCCGCTCGCTGGGCATCGACATCGATCTGGAACGTTATTAATTTTGGGGTGAGGACGCAGCCATGAAAGCACTGTTGGATCTATTCAAGCAGGCCACCCACGAGGAAGAGTTCGACGCCATCAAGATCGGCCTGGCGTCGCCGGAGAAAATCCGTTCCTGGTCCTACGGCGAAGTGAAGAAGCCGGAGACCATCAACTACCGGACTTTCAAGCCCGAGCGCGACGGTCTCTTCTGCGCCAAGATCTTCGGCCCGGTCAAGGACTACGAGTGCCTGTGCGGCAAGTACAAGCGCCTCAAGCATCGCGGCGTGATCTGCGAGAAATGCGGCGTGGAGGTCACGCTGTCCAAGGTGCGCCGCGAGCGCATGGGCCACATCGAACTGGCCAGCCCGGTTGCCCACATCTGGTTCCTCAAGAGCCTGCCGAGCCGTCTGGGCATGGTGCTCGACATGACGCTACGGGACATCGAGCGTGTGCTCTATTTTGAGGGCTTCGTCGTGGTCGAGCCCGGCATGACGCCCCTCAACAAGGGGCAGTTGCTGACCGAGGAAGACTATCTCGCCAAGCTGGAAGAATACGGCGACGAATTCAGGGCCCTGATGGGGGCCGAGGCCGTGCGCGAACTGCTGCGCGGCATCGACCTGCATACCGAGGTCGAGAGCCTGCACTCGGAAATCAGCAAGACCGGTTCCGACACCAAGCTGAAGAAGCTGTCGAAGCGCCTGAAGATTCTCGAGGGCTTCCAGAAGTCCGGCATCAAGCCCGAGTGGATGATCCTCGAAGTACTGCCGGTGCTGCCGCCCGAACTGCGCCCGCTGGTGCCGCTCGACGGCGGCCGTTTCGCGACCTCGGACCTCAACGATCTGTACCGCCGCGTCATCAACCGCAACAACCGTCTCAAGCGCCTGCTCGAACTGAAGGCGCCCGAGATCATCGTGCGCAACGAGAAGCGCATGCTGCAGGAAGCCGTCGATTCGCTGCTCGACAACGGCCGTCGCGGCAAGGCGATGACCGGCGCCAACAAGCGTCCGCTGAAATCGCTGGCCGACATGATCAAGGGCAAGAGCGGCCGTTTCCGCCAGAACCTGCTGGGCAAGCGCGTCGACTACTCGGGCCGTTCGGTCATCGTGGTCGGCCCGACGCTGAAACTGCACCAGTGCGGCCTGCCGAAGAAGATGGCGCTCGAGCTGTTCAAGCCCTTCATCTTCAACCGCCTCGAAGTGCTGGGCCTGGCAACCACGATCAAGGCCGCCAAGAAGATGGTGGAAGACGAAGAACCGATCGTCTGGGACCTGCTCGAAGAGGTGATCCGCGAGCACCCCGTGATGCTGAACCGTGCGCCGACGCTGCACCGCCTGGGCATCCAGGCCTTCGAGCCGGTGCTGATCGAAGGCAAGGCGATCCAACTGCATCCGCTGGTGTGCGCCGCGTTCAACGCCGACTTCGACGGCGACCAGATGGCTGTCCACGTGCCGCTGTCGCTCGAGGCGCAGACCGAAGCCCGTACCCTGATGCTGGCCTCGAACAACGTGCTGTCGCCGGCCAACGGCGAACCCATCATCGTGCCGTCGCAGGACATCGTGCTGGGCCTGTACTACATGACGCGGGAAATGGTGAACGCGAAGGGCGAAGGCATGGTGTTCGCCGACGTCGCCGAGGCGCGCCGTGCCTACGACAACCGCGTGGCCGACCTCCACGCGCGCGTGACCGTGCGCATCAAGGAAGTGACGCTCGACGAGAACAAGAATCGCGTCGAGACGATCAAACGCGTGGAAACCACGCTGGGCCGGTCGTTGCTGTCCGAGATCCTGCCGCCCGGCCTGTCGTTCAGCCATGTCGACAAGGCGCTGAAGAAGAAGGAAATTTCCAAGCTCATCAACGCCAGCTTCCGTCGCTGCGGTCTGCGCGAGACGGTGATCTTCGCCGACAAGCTGATGTACACCGGCTTCACCTTCGCCACCCGCGCCGGCATGTCGATCGCGATCAAGGACATGCTGATCCCGGGCGAGAAGGACCAGATCCTGGATGCGGCCGAGGCCGAGGTGAAGGAAATCGAATCGCAGTACACCTCGGGTCTGGTGACTCAGGGCGAGCGCTACAACAAGGTGGTCGACATCTGGGGCCGTGCCGGCGACGCCGTGGCCAAGGCCATGATGGGCCAGCTTGGCAGCGAGAAGGTGACCAACCGCGAAGGCAAGGAAGTCTCGCAGGAATCCTTCAATGCGATCTACATGATGGCCGACTCCGGTGCGCGCGGTTCGGCTGCGCAGATCCGTCAGCTCGCCGGCATGCGCGGCCTGATGGCCAAGCCCGATGGCTCGATCATCGAAACCCCGATCACGGCGAACTTCCGCGAAGGTCTGAACATGCTTCAGTACTTCATTTCGACCCACGGTGCCCGCAAAGGCCTGGCCGATACCGCGCTGAAGACCGCGAACTCGGGCTACCTGACGCGTCGTCTGGTCGACGTGACGCAGGATCTGGTGGTGGTCGAGGACGATTGCGGCACCAAGAACGGCCTCGCCGTGAAGGCGCTGGTCGAGGGCGGTGAAGTCGTCGAACCCCTGCGCGAACGGATCCTCGGCCGCGTCGCGGCATCCGACATCGTCAACCCGGAATCGCAGGAGACCGTCTACGAGGCCGGCACGCTGCTGTCCGAGGACGTGGTCGACACCATCGAGGCACTGGGCATCGACGAGGTCAAGGTGCGTACCCCGCTCACCTGCGAAACGCGCTACGGCCTGTGCGCCAAGTGCTACGGCCGCGATCTCGGCCGCGGCTATCTGGTCAACGCCGGCGAGGCGGTCGGCGTCATCGCCGCGCAGTCGATCGGCGAACCGGGCACGCAGTTGACCATGCGCACCTTCCATATCGGCGGCGCGGCGTCGCGTGCGGCGGCAGCCAGCCAGCTGGAAGCCAAGTCCAACGGTACGGTGCAGTACACCGCCGCGATGCGTTACGTGACCAACGCGCGCAAGGAACTGGTCGCCATTTCCCGTAGCGGCGAGATCCTCATCGCCGACGACAGCGGTCGCGAGCGTGAGCGCCACAAGGTGCCCTACGGCGCGACCCTGATGGTGACCGACGGTGCCAAGATCAAGGCCGGTGCCGTGCTGGCCACCTGGGACCCGCATACCCGTCCGATCATCACCGAGTACGCCGGTCGCGTGCGCTTCGAAAACGTCGAGGAAGGCGTGACCGTGGCCAAGCAGGTCGACGAGGTCACCGGCCTGTCGACCCTGGTGGTCATCGATCCGAAGCGCAAGGGCACCAGCGCCAAGGGCGTGCGTCCGCAGGTCAAGCTGCTCGACGAAACCGGCAAGGAAATCAAGATCGCCGGTACCGAGACGCTGGTCAACATCACCTTCCAGATCGGCGCCATCATCACCGTGAAGGACGGTCAGGACGTGGCGGTGGGCGACGTGCTTGCGCGCATTCCGCAGGAGTCGTCGAAGACCCGCGACATCACCGGCGGCCTGCCGCGCGTGGCGGAACTCTTCGAAGCCCGCTCGCCCAAGGATGCCGGCGTGCTGGCGGAAGTCACCGGCACCGTGTCCTTCGGCAAGGACACCAAGGGCAAGCAGCGTCTGGTCATCACCGACCTCGACGGCGTGGCGCACGAGTACCTGATCACCAAGGAAAAGCACGTCACCGCGCACGACGGCCAGATCGTCCAGAAGGGCGAGATGATCGTCGACGGTCCGGTCGACCCGCACGACATCCTGCGCCTGCAGGGGGTCGAGGCCTTGGCGCGCTACATCACCGACGAGGTGCAGGACGTCTACCGTCTGCAGGGTGTGAAGATCAACGACAAGCACATTGAAGTCATCGTGCGCCAGATGCTGCGGCGCGTGGTGGTGGCCGATCCGGGCGATACCGGCCTCATCCCCGGCGAGCAGATCGAGAAGTCGGAAGTGCTCCAGATCAACGACGAAATGGTCGCGGCGGGCAAGCAGGTCGCTACCTACGATCCCATCCTGCTCGGCATCACCAAGGCTTCGCTGTCGACCGATTCCTTCATCTCGGCGGCTTCCTTCCAGGAAACCACCCGCGTACTCACCGAGGCCGCGATCATGGGCAAGAAGGACGAGCTGCGCGGCCTGAAGGAAAACGTCATCGTCGGACGCCTGATCCCCGCGGGCAGCGGCCTGGCCTACCACAACACCCGTCGCCGCCAGGCTGCCGGGGAAGACCTGGGCGCCGAGCGGCTGATCGTCGGAGGGGAGGACGCGAATCCCGCCGAGAATCAGGAAGTTGCTTGACAGGGCGGGGGGACTCTCCTAGAATCACGCGTCTTTTTCCGGCCACAGCCGTGGCCGGTTAGCTGCACTGTAGCCCGGGACGGCGAGACGCCGTCCCGCTTGTTTTAGAAACGATTACGCCATTTTTCGGAATTTTCTGACATGCCAACCATTAACCAGCTGATCCGCAAACCGCGCCAGGCGCCGGTGGAAAAGAGCAAGGTTCCGGCCCTGAAGGCCTGCCCGCAACGTCGCGGTGTGTGTACCCGTGTCTACACCACGACGCCCAAGAAACCGAACTCCGCGCTGCGCAAGGTCTGCAAGGTCAAGCTCACCAGCGGCTTCGAGGTCATCAGCTACATCGGCGGCGAAGGGCACAACCTGCAGGAGCACTCGGTGGTGCTGGTGCGTGGCGGTCGTGTGAAGGACTTGCCGGGTGTGCGCTACCACACCGTACGCGGCAGCCTGGATACCGCGGGCGTCAAGGATCGCAAGCAGGCGCGTTCGAAGTACGGCGCCAAGCGTCCCAAGAAGGCCTGATTCGGCCAGCAAGCTCAACCAGATATTTAGAGGACAGGAACCATGCCCCGTCGTCGCGAAGTCCCCAAGCGCGAGATTCTGCCGGACCCGAAATTCGGCAACCAGGAAGTCTCCAAATTCATGAACGTCGTCATGTCCAGCGGCAAAAAGTCGGTCGCCGAGCGCATCGTCTACGGTGCCTTCGAGCAGATCACCAGCAAGTCCGGCAAGGACCCGCTGGAGGTGTTCAGCACCGCGCTGAACAATGCCCGTCCGTTGGTCGAAGTGAAGAGCCGCCGCGTCGGTGGCGCCAACTACCAGGTGCCGGTCGAGGTGCGTGCTAGCCGTCGTACTGCGCTCGCCATGCGCTGGCTGAAGGATGCGGCGCGCAAGCGCGGCGAGAAATCCATGGGTGCCCGTCTCGCGGGCGAGTTGCTGGATGCGGCCGAAGGTCGCGGCGGCGCGGTCAAAAAGCGCGAGGAAGTCCATCGCATGGCCGAGGCCAACAAGGCCTTCTCGCATTTCCGCTTCTAAACCCAACGCATCGCACAGCAGGTACTCAACGTGGCACGCACGACACCCATCGAACGCTATCGCAACATCGGCATTTCCGCGCATATCGACGCCGGCAAGACGACGACTACCGAACGCATCCTGTTCTATACCGGCAAGTCGCACAAGATCGGCGAAGTGCACGACGGTGCGGCGACCATGGACTGGATGGAGCAGGAGCAGGAGCGCGGCATCACGATCACGTCGGCAGCCACGACCTGTTTCTGGAAGGGCATGGACGGGAAGTACCCCGAACATCGCATCAACATCATCGATACCCCGGGGCACGTCGACTTCACCATCGAGGTGGAGCGTTCGATGCGCGTGCTCGATGGCGCATGCATGGTTTACTGTGCCGTGGGCGGCGTGCAGCCGCAGTCGGAAACCGTATGGCGCCAGGCCAACAAATACGGTGTGCCGCGCATTGCCTTCGTCAACAAGATGGACCGCTCGGGCGCTGATTTCTTCAAGGTCTACGAGCAGATGAAGACGCGTCTGCAGGCCAATCCGGTGCCCGTGCAGGTGCCGATCGGCGCCGAGGACAATTTCGAGGGTGTCGTCGATCTGGTCAAGATGAAGGCCGTGTTCTGGGACGATGCGAGCCAGGGCATGAAGTTCGAGCTGCGCGACATCCCGGCCAATCTGGTCGATACCTGCAAGAAGTGGCGCGAGGCCATGGTCGAGGCTGCGGCGGAGTCGTCCGAGGACCTGATGAACAAGTACCTCGAAGAGGGTGATCTCTCCGAGGCCGATATCCTGGCCGGCCTGCGTACGCGCACCATCGCCAGCGAAATCGTGCCGATGATGTGCGGCTCGGCGTTCAAGAACAAGGGCGTGCAGGCCATGCTCGACAAGGTGGTCGAGCTGATGCCTTCCCCGGTCGACATCCCGCCGGTCGAGGGCGAGCTTGAGGATGGCAGCACTGCGTCCCGCAAGGCGAGCGACGATGAGAAATTCTCCGCGCTGGCATTCAAGATCGCAACCGACCCCTATGTCGGCCAGTTGATCTTCTTCCGGGTCTATTCGGGTGTGGTCAACTCGGGCGATACCATCTACAACCCGGTCAAGGGACGCAAGGAGCGTATCGGCCGCATCCTGCAGATGCACGCCAACAACCGCGAAGAAATCAAGGAAGTGCGTGCCGGCGACATCGCGGCTGCCGTGGGTCTGAAAGACGTCACGACCGGCGATACCCTGTGCGATCTCGGTACGCCGATTACCCTCGAGCGCATGGAGTTCCCGGAGCCGGTGATCCACGTCGCCGTGGAGCCGAAATCCAAGGCCGACCAGGAAAAGATGGGCCTGGCGCTGGGACGTCTCGCCCAGGAAGACCCGTCGTTCCGCGTGCGCACCGACGAGGAGTCGGGGCAGACGATCATTTCGGGCATGGGCGAACTGCACCTCGAGATCATCGTCGACCGCATGCGGCGCGAATTCGGCGTCGAGGCGAATGTCGGTGCGCCGCAGGTGGCCTACCGCGAAGCCATTCGCAAGCCGGTCGAGGTCGAGGGCAAGCATGCCAAGCAGTCGGGCGGCAAGGGTCAGTATGGTCACGTCTGGATCAAGATGGAGCCGAACGAACAGGGCAAGGGCTACGAATTCGTTGACGCCATCAAGGGCGGCACGGTGCCGCGCGAATACATCCCGGCCGTCGACAAGGGCCTGCAGGAAGCCATGAACAACGGCGTGCTCGCCGGCTTCCCGGTGGTCGACGTCAAGTTCACCCTGATCGACGGCTCGTATCACGACGTCGACTCGTCGGAACTGGCGTTCAAGCTGGCCGCCTTGCTGGCGTTCAAGGATGGCATGCGCAAGGCCAGCCCGGTTCTGCTCGAGCCGATGATGGCGGTCGAGGTCGAGACCCCGGAAGACTACATGGGCGACGTCATGGGCGACCTGAACCGTCGTCGCGGCATCATTCAGGGCATGGAAGACGCCAACGGCGTGAAGCAGATCCGCGCCGAGGTCCCGCTGGCCGAAATGTTCGGCTACTCCACCGACCTGCGTTCGATGTCGCAAGGACGCGCGACCTACTCGATGGAATTCAAGCACTACTCGGAAGCGCCCAAGAACATCGCCGAAGCGATCGTTGCCAAGAAGTAAGCTGGTCCAGACAGTTTTTTTGAATTGATAGGGTAAGAGAAATGGCTAAGGAAAAGTTCGAGCGGACCAAACCGCACGTAAACGTAGGGACCATTGGTCACGTTGACCACGGCAAGACCACCTTGACCGCTGCGATCACCACCATTCTGGCGAAGAAATTTGGCGGTGCGGCCAAGAAGTACGACGAGATTGACAGCTCGCCGGAAGAGAAGGCGCGCGGCATCACCATCAACACCGCACACGTCGAGTACGAGACTGCCAGCCGTCACTATGCCCACGTCGACTGCCCCGGCCACGCTGACTATGTCAAGAACATGATCACCGGTGCTGCCCAGATGGACGGCGCCATTCTGGTTGTGTCCGCTGCCGACGGCCCCATGCCGCAGACCCGCGAGCACATCCTGCTTGCCCGTCAGGTTGGCGTCCCCTACATCATCGTCTACATGAACAAGGCCGACATGGTCGACGACGCCGAACTGCTCGAGCTCGTCGAAATGGAAATCCGTGAGCTCCTGTCCAAGTACGACTTCCCGGGCGACGACACCCCCATCATCATTGGTTCCGCCCTGAAGGCCCTCGAGGGTGACCAGAGCGACATTGGCGAGCCCAGCATCTTCAAGCTGGCCGACGCGCTTGACAGCTACATTCCCGAGCCCGAGCGTGCCATCGACAGGCCCTTCCTGATGCCCGTCGAAGACGTCTTCTCGATTTCCGGTCGTGGCACCGTCGTGACCGGTCGTGTCGAGCGCGGCGTCATCAAGGTTGGCGAAGAAATCGAAATCGTCGGCATCACGCCCACCCTGAAGACCACCTGCACCGGCGTCGAGATGTTCCGCAAGCTGCTGGACCAGGGTCAGGCGGGCGACAACGTTGGCGTTCTGCTGCGCGGCACCAAGCGCGAAGAAGTCCAGCGCGGCCAGGTGCTGGCCAAGCCGGGCAGCATCAAGCCGCACACCAAGTTCTCGGCCGAGATCTATGTTCTGTCGAAGGACGAAGGTGGTCGTCACACCCCGTTCTTCAACGGCTACCGTCCGCAGTTCTATTTCCGCACCACCGACGTCACGGGCGCGATTGAGTTGCCGGCGGGCACCGAGATGGTGATGCCTGGCGACAACGTGAGCATCAAGGTTGCGCTGATTGCGCCGATCGCGATGGACGAAGGTCTGCGTTTCGCGATCCGCGAAGGCGGCCGTACCGTCGGCGCCGGCGTCGTGGCCAAGATCGAAGAGTAAGGCGAATCCCATGCAAAACCAGAAAATCCGCATCCGCCTGAAGGCGTTCGACTACAAACTGATCGACCAGTCCGCGCTGGAGATCGTCGAGACCGCCAAGCGCACTGGCGCTGTCGTCAAGGGGCCGGTTCCGCTGCCGACCTCGATCGAACGTTTCGATATCCTGCGCTCGCCGCACGTCAACAAGGCGAGCCGCGATCAGTTCGAGATCCGCACCCATCGCCGTCTGATGGACATCATGGACCCCACCGACAAGACGGTGGACGCCCTGATGAAGCTGGACCTGCCGGCTGGCGTCGACGTCGAGATCAAGTTGTAAAAAGCGGGCGGCATGGGTATAATGCCGCCCCTTCAGTTGTACACATTAGTCGCCGGTCAATTGTAATCGGCACCTACAACCCTTGCCGGCGGCGTTGCGCCTCCGGCTAGAGATAGGAAATACGAACATGAGTATCGGGCTCGTTGGCCGCAAGGTCGGCATGACCCGCATTTTCACCGAGAACGGCGCGTCCGTTCCGGTGACGGTGCTGGAAATGTCAAACAATCGTGTCACGCAAGTGCGCACGTCTGAAAACGACGGCTATACCGCCGTGCAGCTTGCCTATGGCAGCCGCCGCAATAGCCGCGTCAACAAGGCAGAAGCCGGTCACTTCGCAAAGGCGGGTGTCGACGCCGGCGAACTGCTGCGCGAATTCCGCGTGTCTGCGGAAGTGGCTGCGCAATACCAGCCGGGCGCCGTCGTCTCCGTCGATCTGTTCCAGGCCGGCCAGAAGGTCGACGTCACGGGCGTGACGCAGGGCAAGGGCTTTGCCGGCACCATCAAGCGCCACAATTTTGGTTCGCAGCGCGCGACACACGGCAACTCGCGTTCGCACAATGTGCCGGGTTCCATCGGCATGGCGCAGGATCCGGGCCGCGTGTTTCCGGGCAAGCGCATGGCCGGCCATATGGGTGCGGTGACGTGCACGAAGCAGAATCTTGAAGTGGTGCGGGTGGACGCCGAGCGTGGTCTCGTGTTGCTGAAGGGTGCCGTTCCGGGCGCCAGGGGTGGTCACGTCGTGGTTCGTCCGGCTGTGAAAGGGGGTGCCTGATGGATCTGGCAGTCATTAACGATCAGGGTCAGCAGGTGGCCAGCGTCAGCGCCGCTGACGACACCTTTGGTCGCGATTACAACGAGGCGCTGGTGCACCAGGTGGTCACCGCGTTCCTAGCAAACGCCCGCAGCGGCAATCGCGCGCAGCAGACGCGCGCCGAAGTCACGGCCTCCACGCATAAGCCGTGGCGTCAGAAGGGGACCGGCCGTGCGCGTTCGGGCCGCACTTCCAGCCCCATCTGGCGTGGCGGTGGTGTGACTTTCCCGAACAAGCCGAACGAAAACTTCACCCACAAGGTGAACCGCAAGATGTACCGCGCCGGTCTCGCAACCGTGCTGTCGCAGCTGGCGCGCGAAGGCAAGCTGAAAGTGGTCGAAAGCCTCGGCATCGAGTCGCCCAAGACCAAGGTGCTGGCGGGCAAGCTGAAGGCCATGGGCTACGGCAAGGTCATGATCATCGCCGATAGCGTGGACGACAATCTCTGGTTGTCCTCGCGCAACCTGCGAGACGTCTATGTGGTCGAGCCGCATCAGGCAGACCCGTGGAGTCTGGTCAAATTCGGTAACGTGCTGATCACCAGGGCGGCGATCAAGCAATTCGAGGAGATGGTGTGATGGGTGCGATCAGTCAAGAGCGTCTGCTCAAAGTCATCCTCGCGCCCGTGATCTCCGAAAAGAGCACGCGTGTGGCCGACAAGATGAACCAAGTGGTGTTCCGCGTGTTGCCGGATGCGACCAAGCAGGAAATCGGTGCCGCTGTCGCCGCCCTGTTCAAGGTTGAGGTGACCGGCGTGCAGGTGTTGAACGTCAAGGGCAAGGTCAAGCGTGCGGGTCGTGTCATGGGCCGCCGCGACAACTGGAAGAAGGCGTATGTCACCCTCAAGCCGGGTCAGGACATCGACTTCGCGTCCGGCCAGTAAGGGAGAACAACCATGGCACTGATTAAAGTCAAACCCACTTCCGCCGGTCGCCGTGCGGTCGTGAAGGTCGTGACCCCCGGCCTGCACAAGGGCAAACCGGTCGCGGCACTGCTCGAGCCGAAGAAGCGCGGCTCGGGTCGCAACAACAACGGTCATATCACGGTCCGTCACAAGGGTGGCGGACACAAGCAGCACTACCGTGTGGTCGATTTCCGCCGTAACAAGGATGGCATTCCGGCGCGCGTCGAGCGCATCGAGTACGATCCCAACCGCTCCGCGCACCTGGCGTTGCTGTGCTACGCCGACGGCGAACGTCGTTACATCATCGCACCGCGCGGTGTCGAGGTTGGTCAGCAGTTGTTGAATGGTGCCGATGCGCCGATCAAATCCGGCAATTGCCTGCCCCTGCGCAGCATTCCGGTCGGTTCGACGATCCACTGCATCGAAATGATGCCGGGCAAGGGTGCGCAGATCGCACGTTCCGCGGGCACTTCGGTACAGCTGCTTGCGCGCGAGGGGGTCTATGCGCAATTGCGTTTGCGCTCGGGCGAGATCCGCAAGGTGCATGTAGACTGCCGCGCCACGCTGGGCGAAGTCGGCAACGAAGAGCACAGCCTGCGTTCGATCGGCAAGGCGGGTGCAATGCGCTGGCGCGGTGTGCGCCCGACCGTGCGCGGCGTGGTCATGAACCCGGTCGACCACCCGCATGGCGGTGGCGAGGGTCGCACTGCGGCTGGCCGTCATCCGGTCAGCCCGTGGGGTACCCCGACCAAGGGTTATCGCACCCGCAGCAACAAGCGCACCTCCAACATGATCGTCCGCCGCCGTCACGCGCGCTGATTGAGGTAGAAAGATATGGCACGTTCAATTAAAAAAGGCCCGTTCGTCGACGGGCACCTGCTGAAAAAGATCGAAGCCGTGCGCGGTTCGAACGACAAGCGCCCGATCAAGACCTGGTCGCGTCGTTCCACGGTCCTGCCCGACTTCATCGGCCTGACGATCGCGGTGCACAACGGACGCCAGCACATTCCGGTGTTTGTGACCGAAAACATGGTCGGTCACAAGCTGGGCGAATTCTCCCTGACGCGTACCTTCAAGGGACACGTTGCGGACAAGAAGGCGAAGAAATAAGGAGCGCATGATGGAAGTTTCTGCGATTTTGCGTGGTACCCGCCTGTCCGCCCAGAAAGGCCGCCTGGTTGCCGACCAGATTCGTGGTCTGCGTGTCGAGAAGGCACTGAACATCCTGGCCTTCAGCCCGAAAAAAGGCGCCGGGATCATCAAGAAGGTGCTTGAGTCGGCGATCGCCAACGCCGAGCACAACGAAGGTGCCGACATCGATACCCTCAAGGTCAAGACGATTTATGTCGACCAGGGTGCCGTGCTGAAGCGCTTCACTGCCCGCGCCAAAGGCCGTGGCAATCGTATTAGCAAACCGACCTGTCACATCACCGTGACGGTTGGCGATTAAGGAAGCGCCATGGGACAAAAAATACATCCGATTGGGTTTCGTCTTGGCGTGCAGCGCATCTGGACGGCCAAGTGGTACGGTTCGAACCGCAACTTTGCCAGCACCCTGCTGGAAGACATCAAGGTGCGCGACTATCTGAAGAAGAAGCTTGCGCACGCCTCGGTTTCCAAGGTGCTGATCGAGCGTCCGGCCAAGAACGCGCGCATCACGATCTTCAGTGGCCGCCCCGGTGTGGTGATCGGCAAGAAGGGCGAGGACATCGAAGTGCTGCGCGGTGATCTCTCGCGCATGATGTCGGTGCCCGTGCATGTGAACATCGAGGAAGTGCGCAAGCCTGAAACCGATGCGCAGATCATTGCCGACGGCATCGCCCAGCAGCTCGAAAAGCGCGTGATGTTCCGCCGCGCCATGAAGCGAGCCATGCAGAACGCGATGCGCCTCGGTGCCCAGGGCATCAAGATCATGAGCTCGGGCCGCCTCAACGGCGCCGAAATCGCCCGTACCGAGTGGTATCGCGAAGGTCGTGTGCCGCTGCACACCCTGCGTGCCGAAATCGATTACGGCTTTGCCGAAGCGAAGACCACCTACGGCATCATCGGCATCAAGGTCTGGGTCTACAAGGGCGATGCCCTGAACCGCGGCGAGCAGCCGGCTGCCGTAGAACAGGAAAAGCGCGGCAAGAAATCGGGAGTGAAACATGCTGCAGCCAGCTAGAAGGAAATACCGCAAGGAACAGAAGGGCCGCAATACCGGCCTGGCGACGCGCGGCGCGAGCGTGAGTTTCGGTGACTTCGGCCTCAAGGCCGTCGCCCGTGGCCGCCTGACCGCCCGTCAGATCGAGGCGGCGCGCCGTGCGATGACCCGCCACATCAAACGGGGCGGACGTATCTGGATCCGCATCTTCCCGGACAAGCCGATTTCGCGTAAGCCGGCCGAAGTTCGTATGGGTAACGGCAAGGGCGCGCCCGAGTACTACGTTGCCGAAATCCAGCCCGGCAAGGTTTTGTATGAAATGGATGGGGTGAACGAAGAACTGGCGCGCGAGGCTTTCCGCCTGGCTGCCGCCAAGTTGCCGATCGCCACCACCTTCGTGACCCGCATGATCGGGAGCTGAACCATGAACACCAAGGAAATGCGCGGCAAGAATGTCGCCGAACTGAATCAGGAACTCGAATCGCTGCTGCGTGCGCACTTTGCGCTGCGCATGCAGGTCGCAACGCAGCAGTCCAACAAGACGGCCGATCTCGGCAAGCTGCGCCGCGACATCGCCCGGGTCAAGACCATTATGCGCGAGAAGGCGGGTCAAGCATGACTGATAGCAAGAAGATGATTCGTACGCTGACCGGACGCGTGGTCAGCGACAAGATGAACAAGACGGTCACCGTCCTGGTCGAGCGCCGGGTCAAGCACCCGGTCATCGGCAAGGTGATCCGCATGTCCAAGAAATACCACGCCCACGACGAAAACAACGAGTTTCACGAGGGCGACATGGTCCAGATCGAGGAGTCGCGCAAGCTGTCGCGGACCAAGGCGTGGACCGTGAGCAAGCTGATCGAGCGCGCCCGCGTATAAGGCTTGCATTAAGTTTCAGGGCCCGGTATAGTGCCGGGTTTTCCGGTTGGCTGGCCGGGCTTGGACCGGTTCGCTGACCAGATTCAGTTCCGCGCTGGCGGAATTTCTCCCGAACGGGTTCCAAAACTGGCCACCGCATGGTGGGTTAAGTTGGAGGCAAACAAATGATTCAGATGCAGTCCGTATTGGACGTGGCTGACAACACCGGTGCGCGCTCTGTGATGTGCATCAAGGTGCTGGGCGGCAGTCATCGTCGCTACGCGAGCGTGGGCGACATCATCAAGGTCAGCATCAAGGATGCGGCGCCGCGTGGGCGCGTGAAGAAAGGCGACGTCTACAACGCTGTCGTCGTGCGTACTGCCAAGGGCGTGCGTCGGCCGGATGGCTCGCTGGTCCGCTTCGATGGCAACGCCGCCGTGCTGCTCAACAACAAACTGGAGCCGATCGGCACCCGTATCTTCGGGCCCGTGACGCGCGAACTGCGTACCGAGAAGTTCATGAAGATCGTCTCGCTGGCGCCCGAGGTTCTGTAAGAGGGAATCATGGCTCGTATTCGTAAAAACGATCAGGTGATCGTGCTCACCGGCAAGGACAAGGGCAAGCGCGGCACCGTTCTGCGCGTGCTGGACGATGGTGCGGTCGTGGTTGAGGGTATCAACCGCGTCAAGAAGCATCAGAAGCCGAACCCCATGCGCAATATCCAGGGCGGGATCGTCGAGAAGGAAATGCCGATCGAGGCTTCCAATATCGCACTGTTCAACCCGGCTACGCAGAAAGCGGATCGGGTAGGTTACAAGCTGCTGGATGACGGCCGCAAGGTGCGGGTGTTCAAGTCCAACGGCGAAATGGTCGACGCACAGGGGTAATCATGGCGCGCTTGCAAGAATTTTACCGCGACACCGTCGTGCCGAAACTGGTCGAACAGTTCGGCTACAAATCCGTCATGGAGGTGCCGCGCATCCAGAAGATCACCCTGAACATGGGTGTGGGCGAGGCTGTGGCCGACAAAAAGGTGATGGAGCATGCCGTTGGCGACATGCAGAAAATCGCTGGACAGAAACCGGTCGTTACCAAGTCGAAGAAGTCCATCGCCGGCTTCAAGATTCGTGAAAACTATCCGGTCGGTTGCATGGTGACCCTGCGCCGCGCCCAGATGTACGAGTTCCTCGATCGTCTGGTGACGGTCGCGATGCCGCGTATTCGTGACTTCCGTGGCGTGTCGGGCAAGTCCTTCGACGGCCGCGGCAACTACAACATGGGTGTCAAGGAACAGATCATTTTCCCTGAGATCGAGTACGACAAGATCGATGCGCTGCGTGGGATGAACATCACCATCACCACCACCGCCAAGACCGACGACGAAGCGCGCGCTCTGCTGGCCGCCTTCAGTTTCCCGTTCAAGAATTGAGGTAGGCATGGCCAAGTTATCCTTGATCAATCGTGAAGAGAAGCGTGCGCGCACGGTGAAAAAGTTCGCCGCCAAACGCGCTGCGCTGAAGGCTGTGATCGCCAACGTGCAGAGCTCCGACGAAGAGCGCATGGCGGCCTACCAGGCGCTGCAGGCGCTGCCCCGCAACGCCAGCCCCGTGCGCCAGCGCAACCGCTGCCAGCTCACCGGCCGTCCGCGCGGTGTGTTCAGCAAATTCGGTCTGGCGCGCGGCAAGTTGCGTGAATACGCGATGAAGGGCGAGATTCCCGGCATCGTCAAGGCAAGCTGGTAAAGGGCTAACGAAATGAGTATGAGTGATCCCATCGCGGACATGCTGACCCGCATCCGCAATGCGCAATCGGTGGAAAAGGCCTCGGTGTCGATGCCTTCCTCCAAGGTCAAGGTGGCAATCGCCAAGGTGCTGAAAGACGAGGGTTATATCGAGGACTTCGCCGTGCGCGGCGAAGCCGGCAAGCCCGAACTCGAACTGCAGCTGAAGTATTACGCGGGCCGTCCCGTCATCGAGCACATCGAGCGTGTCAGCAAGCCGGGACTGCGCATCTACAAGGGCGCCCAGGAGCTGCCGCGCGTGATGAACGGCCTCGGTGTCGCCATCGTGTCCACCTCGAGCGGCGTCATGACGGACCGCCATGCGCGCGCCAAGGGCGTGGGCGGCGAAGTCCTCTGCGTGGTCTCGTAAGGGAGAGCGGATATGTCACGTGTAGCCAAGAATCCCATTACCCTGCCCAAGGGCGTCGAAGTGACGCTGGGTGTCGATATTGCCGTGAAAGGCCCGCTCGGCACGATCAAGCAGGCAACTTCCCCGGACGTCACCGTGGCGCTCAATGATGGCGTGATCACTTTCGCCGCTGTGGGCGAGAGCATTCGGGCCAACGCCATGGCCGGCACCATGCGTGCGCTGGTCAACAACATGGTGCAGGGCGTCTCCAAAGGCTTCGAAAAGCGGCTGACGCTGGTCGGCGTGGGCTATCGCGCCCAGGCCCAGGGCGATGCGCTCAACCTCACGCTCGGATTCTCGCATCCGGTCGTGCACAAGATGCCTGCCGGCATCAAGGTCGAGACGCCGTCGCAGACCGAGATCGTCATCAAGGGGATCGACCGCCAGGCGGTTGGTCAGGTTGCCGCCGACGTGCGTGCCTACCGTCCGCCGGAGCCCTACAAGGGCAAGGGCGTTCGCTACAGCGACGAAGTGGTCATCAAGAAAGAGACCAAGAAGAAGTAAGGCTTAAGGACAGACAATGAACACCAAGCAATCACGGATTCGCAGAGCGCGCAAAACCCGCGCCAAAATCGCGGCCGTCAAGGCGATCCGCCTGGCCATTCACCGCACCAACAGCCATATCTACGCCCAGATCATCTCGGCGGACGGTGGCACGGTGATGACGAGTGCGTCGTCCAACGACAAGGACCTGCGCGCACAACTGGCAAACGGCGGCAATGCCGCCGCGGCTGCGGCCGTGGGCAAGCGCCTGGCGGAAAAGGCCAAGGGCTTGGGTATCGAGAAAGTGGCCTTCGACCGGTCCGGCTTCAAGTTCCATGGGCGTGTAAAGGCCCTGGCTGAAGCTGCCCGCGAAGGCGGTTTGGTATTTTAACGAGGCGAAACAAGATGGCCCGTACAGCACCTACGACGAACGAAGAGCGCGGCGACGGCCTGCGCGAGAAGATGATCTCGGTCAACCGCGTCACCAAAGTGGTGAAGGGCGGCCGGATCATGGGTTTTGCCGCGCTGACCGTGGTTGGCGATGGCGATGGCGGTATCGGCATGGGTAAGGGCAAGTCCCGCGAAGTGCCGGTGGCCGTGCAGAAGGCCATGGAAGAAGCGCGCCGCAAGATGGTCAAGGTCGACCTGAAGAACGGTACCTTCCACCACACCGTGGTGGGCCAGCACGGCGCATCGCGCGTGCTGATCCAGCCGGCTTCCGAGGGTACCGGCATCATCGCCGGCGGTGCCATGCGTGCCGTGTTCGAGGTGATGGGCGTGCAGAACGTGCTCGCCAAGTGCCTGGGTTCGACCAATCCCTACAACGTCGTGCGCGCGACCATCGACGGTCTGAGCAAGATGTCGACGCCGTCCAACATTGCGGCCAAGCGCGGCAAGTCCGTCGAAGACATCACGGGGTAAGTCATGAGCGAGCAGAAGAAAATCAAGGTCACGCTGATCAAGAGCCTGATCGGTACCAAGGCACCGCATCGCGCCTGCGTGCGCGGTCTCGGTCTGCGTCGTCTGAATCATACGGTTGAAGTGCTGGATACCCCGGCGAACCGCGGCATGATTACCAAGGTCGCCTATCTGGTGAAGTGCGAGGTTTAAATGGAACTGAATACGATCAAGCCGGCTGACGGCGCCAAGAAAGACAAGCGCCGCGTCGGACGCGGCATCGGCTCCGGCCTGGGCAAGACCGCTGGCCGAGGCCACAAGGGTCAGAAATCCCGTGCGGGCGGCTTCCACAAGGTCGGCTTCGAAGGCGGCCAGATGCCGATGCATCGCCGTCTGCCCAAGCGCGGCTTCGTCTCGCTGACCAAGGCCGACACGGCGCGCGTTCGCCTGTCCGAACTGGTCGCCGTTGGCGCCGACGAAATCGATCTGCTCGTGCTGAAGCAGGCAGGGGTCGTGAATGCGGCTGCGCGTGCGGCGCGTGTTTACCTGTCGGGCGAAATCACCAAGGCAATCAAATTGCGTGGGGTCGCCGTGACCAAGGGTGCGCGCGCGGCCATCGAAGCCGCCGGCGGCAGCGTCGCAGAATAAAGCAGGGCGGGCATTCCCTTGGCTACACCCAAATCCGGCATGGGCAAATTCGGCGACCTCAAGCGTCGCTTGATGTTCCTGCTCGGCGCCCTGGTCGTCTACCGGATCGGAACCTTCATTCCGGTGCCGGGGATCGACCCTGTCGTGCTTGAGGAGCTCTTCAAGACGCAGCAGGGCGGCATTCTGGGCATGTTCAACATGTTCTCCGGTGGCGCCTTGTCGCGCTTCAGCGTATTCGCGCTGGGGATCATGCCCTACATTTCGGCTTCGATCATCGTCCAACTGATGTCGAGTGTTTCTCCGCAGTTGGAGGCGCTCAAGAAGGAAGGTGAGGCGGGGCGTCGCAAGATCACCCAGTACACCCGCTACGGTACGCTCGGCTTGGCGATCTTCCAGTCGCTGGGTATCGCGATCGCGCTCGAGGCGCAAGCGGGTCTGGCGCTGGAGCCTGGCATGGGATTCCGCCTGACTGCGGTGGCGACCCTGACCGCAGGCACCATGTTCCTGATGTGGCTGGGCGAACAGATCACCGAGCGCGGGCTGGGCAACGGCATTTCCATCATCATCTTCGCCGGCATCGCGGCGGGCTTGCCGCACGCGATCGGCGGCACGCTGGAACTGACGCGTACGGGCGCCTTCTCGATCCCGCTGGTGCTGATGCTGTTCGTGGCGGTGCTGCTGGTCACTGCGCTGGTCGTCTTCGTCGAACGCGGACAACGCAAGATCCTGGTCAACTACGCGAAGCGCCAGGTCGGCAAAATGGTCGTCGGTGGGCAGAGTTCGCATCTGCCGCTGAAGTTGAACATGTCGGGCGTGATTCCGCCGATCTTCGCTTCGAGCATCATTCTCTTTCCGGCTACGCTGGCAGGCTGGTTCGGCAGCAGCGACAGCATGTCGTGGCTGAAGGACATTGCGGCCACGCTTTCGCCGGGACAGCCGGTCTACGTGCTGCTGTATGCACTGGCCATTGTTTTCTTCTGCTTCTTCTATACCGCGCTGGTATTCAATTCGAAGGAAACGGCGGACAACCTGAAGAAGAGCGGAGCCTTCGTGCCCGGCATCCGGCCCGGCGATCAGACCGCGCGCTATATTGACAAGATTCTGACCCGGCTCACCCTGGTGGGGGCGGTCTATATCACGTTGGTGTGTCTGCTGCCCGAATTCCTGATCCTGAAGTGGAACGTGCCGTTCTACTTCGGCGGGACATCGCTGCTCATCATCGTCGTCGTCGCCATGGATTTCATGGCGCAGGTCCAGGCCTACGTGATGTCGCACCAGTACGAAGGCCTGCTGAAAAAGGCCAACTTCAAGAACGGCCTGGTAGGACGCTGATGTCGAAGGAGGACGTGATCCAGATGCAGGGGGAGGTACTGGAAAACCTGCCCAACGCGACGTTCCGCGTCAAACTGGAAAACGGGCACGTGTTGCTGGGACATATTTCGGGAAAGATGCGCATGCACTACATCCGCATCCTGCCCGGCGACAAGGTGACGGTTGAATTGACGCCTTACGATCTGACCAAGGGCCGGATCGTGTTCCGCGCCAAATAGGTATGTTGTGAGCCAGCGAGCAATCGCTGGCATGAATGGAGAAAACCATGAGAGTGCAGGCTTCTGTCAAGAAAATTTGCCGCAAATGCAAGATCGTGCGTCGCAAGGGTGTCGTGCGCGTGATTTGCGACGACCCCCGCCACAAGCAACGGCAGGGCTGATCGGCTGACGGCCGGTATGAATTTGAGTCAGCCAGAATTGGTCTGACGTGTTATAATTTTTTGTTTTCCGTTCGGAGCTTTGCGAATGGCTCGTATTGCTGGGGTAAACATCCCAAATCACCAACATGCGGTTATTGCCTTGACCGCCATTTACGGCATCGGCCGGACCACGTCCGGCAGGATCTGTGACGCAGCAGGTATCGCGCACACGTCCAAGATCAAGGATCTGACCGAGGTCGAGATGGAGCGTCTCCGCGAGGGCGTGTCGAAGTTCACGGTTGAAGGCGATCTGCGTCGCGAAATCACCATGAACATCAAGCGTCTCATGGATCTTGGCTGCTACCGCGGCTTCCGTCACCGCAAGGGATTGCCCGTGCGCGGTCAGCGCACCCGCACCAACGCGCGTACCCGCAAGGGCCCGCGCAAGGCCATCAAAAAGTAAAGGTTAATCATGGCTACCAAAACCGCAGCGCGTGTTCGCAAGAAGGTCAAGAAGAATGTCGCGGAAGGCATCGCGCACATTCATGCTTCGTTCAATAACACCATCGTGACCATCACCGATCGCCAGGGCAATGCCCTGTCGTGGGCGACGGCCGGCGGCGCGGGCTTCAAGGGATCGCGCAAGTCGACGCCTTTTGCTGCCCAGGTCGCCGCGGAAAACGCTGGCAAGATGGCGCAGGAATACGGCGTCAAGAATCTGGAAGTGCGCATCAAGGGCCCTGGCCCTGGTCGCGAATCCACCGTGCGTGCGCTGAACGCGCTGGGCTTCAAGATCACGGCGATTTCCGACGTGACGCCGATCCCGCACAACGGTTGCCGTCCTTCCAAGAAGCGTCGTATCTAATTACCGGGAAACATCATGGCTCGTAATCTTGATCCCAAATGCCGTCAGTGCCGCCGCGAAGGCGAGAAGCTTTTTCTCAAGGGCGAGAAGTGCTTCACTGACAAGTGCGCCATCGAACGTCGCGCCTATGCGCCCGGCCAGCATGGCCAGAAGAGCGGCGCCCGTCTGTCCGACTACGGCGTGCACCTGCGTGAAAAGCAAAAGATCCGTCGCATCTATGGCGTTCTGGAAGGCCAGTTCCGCCTGGTGTACAAGGAAGCCGATCGCCGCAAGGGTGTGACCGGCGAAAACCTGCTGTCGATGCTGGAGTCGCGCCTGGATTCGGTGTGCTACCGCATGGGCTTCGGCGCTTCGCGTACTGAAGCGCGCCAGGTGGTGCGTCACAACGGCATCATGGTGAACGGCCGTCGCGTCAATATCCCGTCCTATCAGGTTCGTGCCGGCGACGTGGTCGAGGTGTCGGAAGGTGCCAAGGCGCATCTGCGCATCAAGGCTGCCGCCGAAGCCACTGCTGCGCGCGGCTATCCCGAATGGGTCGAAGTCGACGCCAAGGCGCTGAAAGGTACCTACAAATCGGCGCCGCAGCGCTCCGAGCTGCCCTCGACCATCAACGAATCGCTGGTCGTCGAACTCTACTCGAAGTAAGCCTGCGTCAGACTTAAGGAAACGCCACCCATGCAAAGCGCTACCGAATTTCTCAAGCCGCGCATCGTGGAGGTCGATCGCGCCTCCCCGCTGCACGCCAAGGTCATCATGGAACCGTTCGAGCGCGGCTACGGCCACACGCTCGGCAATGCGCTGCGTCGTATCCTGCTGTCGTCCATGGTCGGCTATGCGCCGACCGAAGTTGCGATCAGCGGTGTGGTGCACGAGTACTCGACCATCGAAGGCGTGCAGGAAGACGTCGTCGACATCCTGCTCAACCTGAAAGGGATCGCCTTCAAGATGCACGGCAAGTCCGAGGCGACCCTCATGGTCAGCAAATCGGGCGAAGGCGTCGTCACGGCCGGCGATATCGAAGTCGGCCACGACATCGAAGTGCTGAATCCCGACCATGTCATTGCCCACCTGACCAAGGGCGGCAAACTCGACATGGAGATCAAGATCGAAGCCGGCCGTGGCTATCAGCCCGCGACCGCACGCAAGACCTCCGAGGAAACCCGTACCGTGGGTTCCATCCTGGTCGACGCCTCGTTCAGCCCGGTTCGCCGCGTCGCCTACTCGGTGGAAAGCGCCCGCGTCGAGCAGCGTACCGACCTCGACCGTCTGGTGATCGACATCGAGACCAATGGTGTCGTCGAGCCCGAGGAAGCGGTCCGCACGGCAGCCCGCATCCTGGTGAACCAGCTGTCCGTGTTCGCCGATCTGGAAGGTACGCCGGCCGAATCCGAGTCGCCGCGTTCGCCGCAGGTCGACCCGCTACTGCTGCGTCCGGTCGACGATCTGGAGTTGACCGTGCGTTCGGCCAACTGCCTGAAAGCCGAGAACATCTATTTCATCGGCGACCTGATCCAGCGCTCCGAAACCGAACTGCTGCGCACGCCCAACCTCGGCCGCAAGTCGCTGAACGAGATCAAGGACGTGCTGGCCTCGAAGGGCCTGTCGCTGGGCATGAAACTCGAGAACTGGCCACCAGCCGGACTCGAACGCCCCTGATTTTTCAAACCTGACAATAAAGCGCGGATCGCCCTGGCAGGCGATCTTGCCCAAGAAAAAACCCGTAGAAAGGAATCGCCATGCGTCACCGTCAATCCAACCGCAAGCTCAACCGCACGACCAGCCATCGCCTGGCCATGTTCCGCAACATGAGCGTGTCGCTGCTGCGTCATGAAGTGATCAAGACCACCCTGCCCAAGGCCAAGGAACTGCGCCGCTTCGTCGAGCCGCTGATCACCCTGGGCAAGGAGCCCAGCCTCGCCAATCACCGCCTGGCTTTCGATCGCCTGCGCGACCGCGAAATCGTCGTCAAGCTCTTTGGCGAACTCGGCCCGCGCTACAAGACCCGTCCGGGCGGTTACCTGCGTATCCTCAAATACGGCTTCCGCGTGGGCGACAATGCCCCCATGGCGCTGGTGGAACTGGTGGACCGCCCCGAGGCAGCCGAAGCGGTAGACGCCGAGTAAGTGCACTCGCGCGCATGCAGAAAAGCCGGGCTTGCCCGGCTTTTTTTCGTCCGCTATATCCCGCGCTTGCCGGCGCCATTGGCGCCATGCATAGTTGTGCATCGTCCCAACCCGAATCGAGCATGATTCTCCTCCTTACCGATTTCAGCACACGCGATCCCTACGTCGGCCAGGTGAAGGCGAGACTGGCGCAGCACGCGCCGACGCAGCTCGTCGTGGACCTGCTGCACGAGGTGCCGGACTTCAATCCGCACGCGGGTGCGCACCTGCTAGCGGCATTCGCGTCGGGTTTCCCTCCCGGCAGCGTGTTTCTCGCGGTGGTCGATCCCGGCGTGGGCACGCCGCGCGGAGCCGTCGTGGTGCTGGCGGGCGGACGCTGGTTCGTGGGGCCCGATAACGGCTTGCTGTCCGTGATTGCGGCACGCGAGCCCGATGCCCGGTACTGGCGCATCGTCTGGCGTCCCGAGAGCCTGTCGGCCACGTTTCACGGGCGCGATCTGTTCGCGCAGATTGCGGCGGAAATTGCCTGCGGTGACTTTCCACAAGACAAGCTGCAGCCGCTGGACAAACTCACCGTCGAGTTCGATGCGGGCGACTTGCCGCGCGTGATCTACCTCGATCACTACGGCAATGCCTGGACGGGGATACGCAAGCTGCCGAGCAATACACAAGTGCGAGCGGCAGGACAGACCTTCAAGCACAGCGAAAGCTTCGGCCTTGTCGACCGCGGCGAAGGATTCTGGTTCATCAACAGCGTGGGCCTGCTCGAACTCGCGGTGAACCGCGGTAGTGCCGCCGCAAGCTTTGGTCTCGTCGTAGGTGATCCGGTACAGGTGCAACGCCTAAACTAGCAGCAGGGCGCGATAGTCGTTGACGTTGGTGCGTGTCGGGCCGGTCACGACGAGATCACCGAGGGCGGAGAAGAACCCGTGGCTGTCGTGCGTGGCAAGACAGACGGCCGGATCGATGCCGGCAGCCTGTGCGCGGCGCAGGCTGTCCGGTGCGAGCAATGCGCCCGCGTTGTCTTCGCTGCCGTCGATGCCGTCGGTGTCGCAGGCGATCGCCCAGACGGGCATGCCGTCCAGCGCGATCGCCAGCGCAAGCAGAAATTCGGCATTGCGACCGCCGCGTCCGTGGCGGGGGCGCAGCGTCACTGTGGTTTCTCCACCCGACAGCAGGGCAAGCGGTCGCGCCGGAATCGATCGCACCAGTGCGGCGTGCTGCCGCGCGACCGCCTGCGCGTCGCCGCGTACGCTGTCCGTCAGCACCAGTGCGGGGATGCCCTTGCGTTCGAAATATTGCGCGGCTGCTTCGAGGCTGCCGCGCGCGTTGCCGATGATGCAGTTTGTCGTACGCGCAAAACAGGCGTCGCCCGGTTTGGCGGTGTCGTCCACGTCGACGTGCGATTCCAGGTAGTGCCTGACAGGCTTGGGAACGACGATGCGGAAGCGTGCCAGCACGTCGAGCGCATCGGCGCAGCCCGTGGGATCGGGTGCGCAGGGGCCCGAAGCAATCATTGCGGGATCGTCGCCCACCACGTCGGAGATGAGGAGGGCCGTGACCCGGGCGCCGTGCGCGGCGCGCGCCAGGCGACCGCCCGACAGGCGGGTCAGATGCTTGCGGACCGTATTGATCTCGTGAATGCCGGCGCCTGCCGCCAGCAGGGTCTTCGTGACCTGGCGCAAGGCCTTGAGGTCGATGCCCTCGACCGGCACGGCGAGCAGACTGGAACCGCCCCCGGAAATCAGCGCCAGCAGAAGGTCGTCCGGCCCCAGCGTGCCGGCCAGTTCCAGCATGCGCAGCGCGGCAGCCTCGCCGCGCCCGTCAGGCAGCGGATGGCTCGCTTCGACCACGTCGATGCGTTGCGTCGGCAGGCCGTGTCGATAGCGTGTGACGACCAGGCCGGTGAGCGGGGCCGTCGTTGGCCAATGCGACTCGACCGCCGCCGCCATGCTCGCAGCAGCCTTGCCGCCCCCCAGTACGAGCGTGCGCCCCGGCGGCAAGGCCGGAAGATAGGGAGGCAGGATGTGCGCCGGGTCGGCGGCGTCTACGGCAACCCGGAACGATTCCAGAAGCGAAGCCGCCGGGTTCATGCGGCACGGTACCGATGCCGGAGCGGCCCGGGATCGGGGGCAGAACCGGCCGGCATGCGCGGCCGGCCGTGGCGGAACATGGCAAGAGGCATCGACTCGGCGAGGGGACGACGCGCCGCGCTCCCCAGGGGCTTCAGGGCTTGACGGCTTCCTTGGCCTTGTCAGCCATTTCATGCACCTTGTCGGCGCCTTCCTTGGCGGCGTCCGCCGCGCCCTCGACGGCTGCGCTGCCGGCGGCCGCCGCGGCATCCCCGGCAGCGGCGGCGGCTTCGCCCGTGGCGTGTGCCGCATCACCCGCTGCCGTCGCGGCCGAGTCCACCGCCTGCCTGGCCGAATCGGCAGCCGCACCGGCGGCTTCCTTGGCCTGGTCCATCCCGGGCGCTGCGGCCTCCTGGGCCTTCTGACAGGCGGTCAGGGCCAGGGTAGCAAACAAGACGACGAGAAATCTGGATTGCATGGACATCTCCCTAAGGGTTGAGAATGCGGCCCGCTGCAGCAGCGGGTCACCGTTCAATGTACACGCCGCAGCAGCAACCAGACAGGCCGCGCCGTATTTTTTACAAAGGCGCCGTGGTCAGAAGCGTTCGTCGGCCCGCAGAAAACGCCACTGTCCGGGCGGCAGCTCGCCCAGCCGGACGCGGCCGATGCGCACGCGCTTCAGACCCACTACTTTCAGGCCGACCAGTTCGCACATGCGGCGGATCTGGCGCTTGCGGCCTTCTCTCAGAATGAAGCGCAACTGGTCGGCGTTCTGCCAGGTCACGCGGGCGGGCCGCAGCTTCCTGCCGTCGAGCGACAGGCCGTGGTTGAGCAGCGCAAGTCCGCGGTCGTCGAGCCGACCTTCCACGCGCACCAGGTATTCCTTCTCGGTTTCCGAATCGTCGCCGATGAGCTGCTTCGCGATGCGACCGTCCTGCGTCAGGACCAGTAGCCCTGTCGAGTCGATGTCCAGCCGGCCGGCCGGCGCCAGGCCTTTCAATTGCGCGCGCTCGAACCGCCGCGCCTCGCGGTCGGCGGCCCAGCGTGTGTCGGGGCGGATCAGTGCGACAGCCGGTTCGTAGCCCGGTTCGGGTTGCCCGGACACGTACCCGATGGGCTTGTGCAGCAGGATCGTCACGCGATCCGCCTGGCGTGCGCTGGCTTCGGCATCCAGGCGGATCGTGCAGTCCGGATCGACCCTGGTGCCGAGTTCGGCAACGCGCCTGCCGTCGACGAAGACGAGGCCGCGCTCGATGTAGCTGTCGGCTTCCCGGCGCGAGCACAGCCCGCGCTCGGACATCAGCTTGGACAGGCGGACAGGCTCGCCCATCAGCGTCGCGCCAGCACCGGCTGCAGGTACTTGCCGGTGTGGCTCGCCGGGTTGGCGGCGACGTCTTCCGGCGTGCCGGTGGCGACGATTTGCCCGCCGCCCGCGCCGCCTTCCGGCCCGAGATCGATCAGCCAGTCGGCGGTCTTGATGACGTCGAGGTTGTGCTCGATGACGACCACGCTGTTGCCGGCATCAGCCAGACGCTGCAGCACCTTCAGCAGCAGGTCGATGTCGGCGAAGTGGAGGCCCGTGGTCGGCTCGTCGAGGATGTAGAGCGTGCGGCCGGTGTCGCGCTTGGAGAGTTCGAGCGCGAGCTTCACGCGTTGCGCTTCGCCGCCCGACAGCGTGGTGGCCGACTGGCCAAGGCGGATGTAGCCGAGGCCCACGTCGATCAGCGTCTGCAGCTTTTTCTTCACCACCGGCACCGCGTCGAAGAATTCGGCGGCGGCTTCGATGGTCATCTCGAGCACGTCGCGGATGGTCTTGCCCTTGTACTGGATTTCGAGCGTCTCGCGGTTGTAGCGGGCGCCGTGACAGACGTCGCAAGGCACGTAGATGTCGGGCAGGAAATGCATCTCGACCTTGATGACGCCATCGCCCTGGCAGGCCTCGCAGCGTCCGCCCTTGACGTTGAAGCTGAAACGCCCCGGCCCGTAGCCGCGCGCGCGCGATTCCGGTACGCCGGCGAAGAGTTCGCGGATCGGCGTGAAGAGCCCGGTGTAGGTCGCCGGGTTGGAGCGCGGGGTGCGGCCGATGGGGCTCTGGTCGACGTTGATCACCTTGTCGAAGAATTCCAGGCCGTCGATCTCGTCGTGCGCTGCCGGCTCGGCGCTGGAACCGTACAGATGACGTGCCACCGCGCTGTAGAGCGTGTCGTTGATGAGCGTGGACTTGCCCGAGCCCGAGACGCCGGTCACGCAGGCGAGCAGTCCGACCGGCAGTTCCAGCGTGACACCCTTCAGGTTGTTGCCGCGCGCGTTCTTCAGCACCAGGGTCCGTTCCGGGTTGCGTGCTCGGCGCTTTTTCGGGATGGCGATGCGGCGCTTGCCCGACAGATACGCACCGGTGAGCGAGGTTTTCGACAGCCGGATTTCCTCCGGCGTGCCTTCGGCCACCACCTCGCCGCCATGCACGCCGGCGCCGGGGCCCATGTCCACCACGTAGTCGGCGGCGCGGATCGCGTCCTCGTCATGCTCGACCACCAGCACCGAATTGCCGATGTCGCGCAGGTGCTTGAGCGTCGCCAGAAGGCGGTCGTTGTCGCGCTGGTGCAGGCCGATCGAGGGCTCGTCGAGCACATACATCACGCCGGTGAGGCCGGAACCGATCTGGCTGGCCAATCGGATGCGCTGCGCCTCGCCGCCGGACAGGGTGTCGGCCGAGCGGTCGAGCGAAAGATAGTCGAGGCCAACGTTGTTGAGGAAACCGACGCGGGCGACGATTTCCTTCACGATCTTGTCGGCGATCTGCGCACGGTGGCCGTCGAGTTGGAGCGTTTCGAAAAAGGCCTGCACGTCCCTCAGCGGCAAGGCGCTGACTTCGAAGATGGCCTTGCCGCCCACCAGCACGTGGCGGGCCTCCTCGCGCAACCGCGTGCCATGGCAACTGGGGCAGGGCTTGTTGTTCTGGTATTTGGCGAGTTCCTCGCGCACGGCCATCGAATCGGATTCATGGTAGCGGCGTTCCATGTTGGCGAGCACGCCCTCGAACGGGTAGGCGCGGGTGGTGAAGCCGCCGCGCGGGGCGAGTACCTGGAAGTTGATCGCGTCCTTGCCGGAGCCGTTGAGGATCACGTCGTGGATGCGCGGAGGCAACTGATCCCAGGGGGTGTTCAGATCGAAGCCGTAATGCATGGCCAGTGACTGCAGCATCATGAAAAAGAACTGGTTGCGCTTGTCCCAGCCCTTGATTGCACCCGAAGCGAGCGAGAGATGCGGAAAGGCGACCACGCGGGCCGGGTCGAAGAAGGTAATCTGCCCCAGACCGTCGCAGGTGTTGCACGCGCCCATGGGGTTGTTGAAGGAGAACAGGCGCGGTTCCAGTTCGGGCAGCGCGTAGCTGCACACCGGGCAGGCGAACTTGGCGGAAAACAGATGCTCCTGGCCGGAATCCATTTCCACCGCCAGTGCGCGTCCCTCGGCGTGGCGCAGCGCCGTCTCGAAGCTCTCGGCCAGGCGCTGCTTGGCGTCGGCGCGGACTTTCAGGCGGTCGATCACCACTTCGATGGTGTGCTTCCTGTTCTTGTCCAGCTTGGGCACGGCGTCGATCTCGTGCACCTTGCCGTCGACGCGCACGCGCACGAAGCCCTGCGCACGCAGCTCGACGAAGAGCTCGGTGTTCTCGCCCTTGCGTCCGACGACCAGCGGGGCCAGCACCATGAGTTTGGTGTCTTCCGGCAGCGCCAGCACGGCGTCGACCATCTGCGACACGGTTTGCGCTGCGAGCGTGATGCCGTGCTCGGGGCAGCGCGGGTCGCCGACGCGGGCGTAGAGCAGGCGCAGGTAGTCGTGGATCTCGGTGACCGTGCCCACAGTCGAGCGCGGGTTGTGGCTGGTGGCCTTCTGCTCGATGGAGATCGCCGGCGACAGGCCTTCGATCAGGTCCACGTCCGGCTTCTCCATCAGCTGCAGGAACTGCCGTGCGTAGGCCGAGAGCGATTCCACGTAGCGGCGCTGGCCCTCGGCGTACAGCGTGTCGAAGGCCAGCGAGGACTTGCCCGAGCCCGACAGGCCGGTGATCACGATGAGCTTGTGACGCGGCAGGTCGAGGTTGACGTTCTTGAGATTGTGCGTGCGTGCGCCGCGGATGCGGATGCTGTCCATGGGGTCGGGGCCTATTTCGCAACCTGCTAATATAACGGACTTCCGCATCCAGCCGAATGACGTCGTGGCCCAGATCGAACTGTCCGAGAACATGACCGCAAGCGAGAAGCGCGCAGCGTCCGGGCTGGCGGCCATCTTCGGGCTGCGCATGCTGGGCATGCTCATGATCCTGCCGGTGTTCGCGCTGTATGCCCAGCACCTGCCGGGCGGCGACAACCACACCCTGGTCGGCCTGACCCTGGGCATGTACGGCCTGACCCAGGCGGTGCTGATGATTCCCTTCGGCATGGCCTCGGACCGCATCGGACGCAAAAAAGTCATCATCATCGGGCTGTTCGTGTTTGCGCTTGGCAGCTTCGTCGCAGCCTGGGCGCCCACGATCTACTGGACGGTCGCGGGCCGGGCGCTGCAGGGCGCAGGCGCGATTTCGGCGGCCGTCACGGCCCTGCTCGCCGACCTGACGCGCGAGGAACACCGCACCAAGGCGATGGCCATGATCGGTTCCACCATCGGCGTGGCCTTTGCCGTGTCGCTGGTCCTGGGGCCGGCGCTCGATCACCTGATCGGCGTGCCGGGCATATTTGCGCTGACCGGCGTGCTGGCCCTGCTGGCGATCTGGGTGGTGAAGGTCTGGGTGCCCGACCCCGCCGACAGCTTCTTCCATGCCGATGCCCAGGCGAACCCGGCCAGCCTGGCCGACGTGTTGAGAAACCCCCAGTTGCTGCGGCTCGATTTCGGTATTTTTGCCCTGCACGCCGCGCAAATGGCGATGTTCGTCGTGGTGCCCGTGGCGCTGAAGAATGCCGGCCTGGCGCCGGCGCACCACTGGGCGGTCTACCTGCCCATCCTGCTCGGCTCCTTCGTCCTGATGGTGCCGGCCATCATCTATGGCGAGAAGCGCGGCAAGCTCAAGCCTGTGTTCATCGGCGGGGTGGCGACGATGCTGCTGGCGCAGCTGGGCCTGGCGCTGGGCATCGCGCATTTCTGGGGCATCGTCGGCGCGCTGTTTTTCTATTTCGTCGCCTTCAACCTGCTCGAAGCCAGCCTGCCCTCGCTGATTTCCAAGCTGGCACCGGTTTCGGCCAAGGGCACGGCCATGGGCGTCTACAACACGGCCCAGGCGCTCGGTCTGTTCTTCGGCGGCGCATTCGGCGGCTGGCTGGCCCAGCATTTCGGTTTTTCGGCCGTGTTCGTCTTCTGCGTCGTGCTGATGGCAGGCTGGCTGCTGGCGGCCGGGTCCATGGTGCCGCCGCCCGCGATCAAGACCCGCATGTTCCGGGTGGGCGCCATGCCGGCCGATCAGGCCGCGTTGCTGAAGAACCAGCTCGCCGGCGTGGCGGGCGTGGTCGAGGCCGTGGTGCTGGCCGAAGAGGGCGTGGCCATGCTCAAGGTCAGCATCCGGGGATGGGACGAAGCGCGCGCGCGCAGCCTGCTCAATCCTGCCTGATAGAATTCCGCTCTGCGATATCGAAACCGTTCAGGGGAAAACATGGCATCGGTCAACAAGGTGATACTCGTCGGCAATCTCGGGCGCGACCCCGAGATGCGTTATCTGCCCAGCGGGGAGGCCGTCGTCAATCTCAGCGTGGCGACCACCGACAAATTCAAGGACAAGAGCGGGGCCATGCAGGAAGCCACCGAATGGCACCGCGTCAGCTTCTTCGGACGTACCGCCGAAGTCTGCGGCCAGTACCTGAAAAAGGGCAGCCAGGTCTACGTCGAGGGCAGCATCCGCACGCGCAAATACACCGACAAGGACGGCGTCGAGAAATACGCCACGGAGATTCGCGGCGACCGCATGCAGATGCTGGGCGGCCGCGCCGGCGGCGGCATGGCCGACATGGATGACGGCTACAATCAGGCACCGCCGCCGCGCAGCCAGCCAGCCGCCCAGCGCGGCGCACCGGCGCAGCGGCCGGCCTCCGGCGGCTTCGACGACATGGACGACGATATTCCGTTCTGAGCCGAGCCGCAGTCCGGCCTGACACAATAAACCTCGAAGCGGAGAACCGTGCGCGCGGCGCGCGGCAAGAGTTGAGCGCACACACCGGCAGCAGCATGAACCGTTGGCCCCGCCTGCTCGTCCTGAGCGGCGCGCTGGCGTTCGCCGGCGGCGTGCATGCGGAGGTCACGGAAGCAAATTTTCTCGACGATCTCCCGGTCGTGCTGTCGGCCGCGCGTCTTTCGCAACCGGTCAACGAGGCGCCGGCGGCCGTCACCGTCATCGACCAGGACATGATCCGGGCCTCGGGGTTTCGCGACATTCCCGATCTGTTGCGGCTGGTGCCGGGGTTCTCCGTCGCCTATACCGCGAACAATACCTGGGCGGCCGGCTACCACGGGCTGGGCGATGCGTTCTCGCGTCGTTTCCAGGTGCTGGTCGACGGACGCTCGATCTATAGTCCGCACTACGGTGCGGTGTATTGGACCGACCTGCCGCTTGCCATCGAGGACATCGAACGCATCGAGGTGATCCGCGGGCCCAACGCCGCGATCCATGGTGCAAACGCCTTCGCCGCCGTCATCAACATCATCACCAGGACCGCAGCCCAGGTGACGGGCAATACCGTTTCGGCGCAATACGGCGAGCAGAGCATGCGCGGTCTCCTGGCGCGCCATGGCGGCGGCGATGACCGCCTGCGCTATCGCCTGACCTTCTCGGCGCAGCAGCGGGACCGCTTCGAGCGGGACATCACGGACAAGCCGCCCGCGACCCTGGACAACGGGCAGTACTTCGAGGCCAGCAAAACCTATTTCCTCAACGGACGCATGGACTGGCAACTGGCTTCACGTGCCGATCTCAGCGCCCAGTTCGGGGTGTCACAGGGGGACTGGCGGTCCGGGCACAACACCGATTCACCGACCGATGTACTGGAACCGCGAGTCCAGGATTCCCGTGCGCAATACCTGCAGCTGACATACCACAAGGTCGAATCCGAGCAGCGCGAATGGCGCGTGCATGTCTACCATTCGCGCAACCGCTTCGATGCCGATGCGATCGGCTCGTTTGTTCTGCCTTTGCCACACCCATATGCGGGCACCTATGATTTTGCTATTGATCAATATTTGTTGCAGACCCGCAGCAACATCGAATTGCAAGTCAACGAGACTTGGAGTCCCGACCTGCGGGGGGTGTGGGGCGGCGAGGTGAGACAGGACACGGTCGTCAGCCCGCAGAATTACAATGCGGACCGTGAACTGAGCGGTATACTCGCGCGTGCCTTCGGTAACCTCGAATGGCACGCCCACGGGCGGGTGCTGATCCAGGGTGGCGCCATGGTCGAACAT
>WBZX01000406.1_pt1 | contig 39933 bp, 29 predicted proteins | sample 5204211 | NCBI WGS metagenome assembly WBZX01 (sample SAMN12344362, study PRJNA552823) | activated sludge metagenome | biome: Activated sludge suspended growth; feature: Nitrification reactor; material: Wastewater; isolation source: activated sludge from nitrification reactor of wastewater...
AGAACAAGGTGATGCCCACGGCAAGAAGAACCACAACGCCCACCACAGAAAGGATAATCAGCATATTGCTGGATCCCTTCTTCTTGGATGACTTGGCTGGTTCACCCTTCTTCGTTTTGTCCAACTTCTTGGGCTTCTTGGCCTTATCAGGTGCGGACATGCTACATTCCTCCAGCGATTCACGCTAATTCAAGTCGCCAATCAGTTGGCACCATCTGTCTCAGTAAGTACAGACGGAATACTCGTACAGATAGATTGTAATTTACATTTAATTCCGTGAAAAGCGCAATTCTAGATATGGTCAGCAGTTGGGGTGAAAAATCGACCCCGGGCTGTGAACTCTGCCGATTATTCGGGTTCGGAAATGGCACCAAACTTGCGTTTTCTTACGGGTTTTCGCGGAATCGGTACCCTACCCCGCGTACCGTTTCGATGAAGTCGCCGGAGGTCCCGAGCTTGCGACGAAGCGATTTCACATGCACATCAATCGTTCTTTCGAGCACAATGGCACCATCGCCAATAGCGGAATCCATCAAATCATGTCGGGTGAATGCTCTGCCAGGCTGACGTACCAGGGTTTCCAGCAAGCGAAACTCGGTTGGTGTGAGAGCCAAAGTCGAACTGCCGTGCAGCACCCGATGGCTTCGCTTATCGATTTTGATTTTGCCGAACGAGAGCACATCTGTTTCAGCAGGCTCAGGGGCTGACTTGCGTCGCAATAGCGCTTTCACACGCTGCAGTAGGACCTTCGTGCTGAAAGGCTTAGTCACATAATCATCTGCACCGACAGCAAAGCCAACGATCTGGTCAGACTCTTCTGATTTGGCAGTGAGCATCAGTACAGGCACGTTCGAGGTGGCAGTGCCTGACTTGATCTCCTTGCAGACATCCAGCCCACTCATCACTGGTAGCATTAAATCGAGAATCACCAGGTCAGGCAGAATGGTCTGTGCCTTACGCAGGCCATCCTTCCCATCGTGGGCCACGAAGACTTCATATCCCTCTCGCTCCAGGTTGTAGACCAGAACATCAGTAAGTGAACGTTCATCTTCGACCAGGAGAACTTTGTCTTTCGACATGAGGCATGCAGCTCCGAGAGTGATGTTAATCCTGAATCGCTTCAGGATGATGCCGAATAATCGTGCCTTCAACAAGGTACACGACATCTTCAGCAATATTGGTGGCATGGTCGCCAATGCGTTCCAGTTGCCTGACCACGGAAAAGAGGTTGAGGCCGGGTTCCACATTATCCGTAGAAGTCTTCATGAATTTGATCACTTCCACGATGATGTCGCGGTTGAACAAGTCAATCGAATCATCCAAGCGACAGACTCGCTTGGCTGATGATGCATCAAGGTTCATGAAAGCATCGAGACTGTCTCGCAGCATGGAACTGACGAGATCAGCCATAGGCCTGAGCGTGGAAGGAATCGGTATCGGAGTTGAACTCGCAAGACTGTATACGCGTTCAGCGATGTTGGCGGCGAGGTCAGCCATGCGTTCGAGATCGCCATTGATCTTGAGGATGGTAGCTACCCGGCGAAGATCGATGGCCACCGGTTGATGCAGAGCCAGGATCTTGAGGCAATCCTCTTCGATCTGGTTCTCTTCCTCATCAATGGCGGTGTCATCATCCATCAGGTCGCGTGCCAGGTCGGCATCACGATTGAAGAGCGCAGAGATCGCTTTCTCGACGAAGCGTTCCACGTCGCCTGCCAGCGAGAGAATGCGTTTCTGGAGCTTTTCGAGATCGCGATTCAAGTGAATCGACATGCTTGCTTCCTTGAAGCTGAGCCGCCTTGCGCTAGGTCTCGGAATCATTTGTTTCCAAGACTTCGGCACACGCTCATGCTAGGTGCTGATTGTGTAGATTAGATGTAGATTCTATGGAGATCATAATAGGTTATCTCTGCGTCTACTATCACGAGTTTTGCTTTATTTAGTGTTGACTGTAGGCGGTTAGTCGTTGCACTTCATGCAAAGGCAAGTACACTGCCCAGCAAGGCTACTCTCTCCCCCAGCGTGAATCACTCCAAGGAGCGTCTGGTATGTTTCGGTTCCTGTTGGCATCTCTACTTTTGGTACTTCTCATGAGCGATACTAGTTCTGTTGCTGCCCAAGGCAGGGCAACCTTCAAGAAAGAACCCTTCGGCAAGACACCTGATGGCACCGAGGTTGAGCAATACACCTTGACCAACAAGAACGGCATGGTGGTGAAGATCATCACCTACGGTGGAATCATTCGGGAAATCCTCGTCCCTGATCGCGATGGCAAACTCGGCGATGTCGTCCTTGGTTTCGAAACACTCGATGGTTATCTACAAGGCCATCCTTTCTTTGGGTGCATCACCGGTCGTGTGGCTAACCGCATTGCCAAGGGCAAATTCTCGCTCAACGGCAAGGATTATAGCCTGGAAGTGAACAATGGGCCGAACAGCTTGCATGGTGGTAAGGTCGGCTTCGATAAGAAGGTCTGGAAGGTGCTGTCTCAGGTAGATGGCCCTGATTATCAGGGAATCAAGCTCCACTACCAGAGCAAGGATGGCGAAGAGGGATACCCCGGCACTCTCGATACTACTGTGACCTACACGCTCAACGACTCCAATGATCTGAAGATCGAATACTCAGCGACTACCGATCAAGCGACACCAGTCAACCTCACCAATCATGCTTACTTCAACCTGAGTGGTGGCAAGACTGATGTCCTGGGCCATCAACTGAAACTCAACTGCTACAGCTACACAGTTGCTGATGACACCCTCATCCCTACCGGCGAGATCAAGGAAGTGACAGGCTCCCCGCTCGATTTCTTCACCAAAGAACACACGCTCGGGGAACGGATCAAGGACCTCTATGAAACCCCAGCCAAGGGATATGACCATAACTACCTGGTGATGTCGTTCGCTGACATTTTGAAATTAGGCAAGGAAGCACTGGCCAAGAAAGCAAAGGAATTAGGCACCGAACATCCAGATGTGGTTAAGGGTGCCAAGGTGCTGGCTGAGCAGGAAACGCTTCTGAAACGGGCTCCTGATGTGATGAACAGTAAGCTCAAGTTTACTGCTCGGGTGACTGACCCTGCTTCAGGCCGGGTAATGGAGATGAAGACCACCGAACCCGGGGTTCAGCTCTACACCGGCAACTTCCTCGATGGCAAGCCCGGCAAAGGTGGCACAAACTACGGCAAGCACTGGGGAGTCTGTCTGGAAGCGCAACACTACCCAAATTCGATCAATACCCCGAGTTTCCCCACAACAGTACTGAAGCCGGGCGAAACCTATTCGCAGACGACCATTTACACGTTCTCGACCGCGAAGTAGTTGTTTTTCGACCCATTGATGCTGAATAACAGTTTCAGGAATTATTCTGAAACTGTTTATTAGTCTTAAGAATTCACATTTCAGTGAAGTACCTGCTATGTGCAAACGGGGTTAGCAGTGTAAAATAGATATACCCACCTACTGGCCAAAGTACGTCAAACGGCCTGCACAGTTTAACCCGGGATCAGTTGCATGACAGGCAGCACTTCGCTGGATAACAAGAAATCTGCTGCTGCCCCGTCTCATGCTACGTCACCACGTGCTGTTGCGAAGAAGCACTGGTTCATCGTGATGTCCCAGTACCTGGGTTCCATCAAACTGGCCCTCGGTGCTGGTTCCATCTTTACCATTGCCATGATCGTCGGCACCTGCCTCGAATCCTGGTATAGTGCAGCCATTGCCCAGGAACTGATCTATTACTCCTGGTGGTTCCTGGGTCTGCTGACACTGCTTGCCATCTGCATCTTCTTTGCAGCGATGAAGAAGTGGCCTTGGAAGAAACATCAAACGGGGTTCCTGATCACCCACATGGGTTTGCTCACGATGCTCGCGGGTGGGGTGCTGAACTTCATGGGCGGTGTCGATGGCACCATGCAACTGGTGGATAACAAGGCAATCGCTGAACAACAAAATGGCATCGAGAATCGAAGTAACCAGGTGTTCCTGACTCAGAATCAGGTAGTCACCATAAATCGCACTGTCACAGGTGCCGATGGTCAGCGGGAACGGAAGGACTTTGAGTATCGAGTGAATAACGGCCCCCTGCCCTGGGGCACATCACTGGGCAAAGACATACCCATCCCCTGGGCCATCCGTGCTTTGTCCCTTTTTGCCAATCCGCTGCCTCGCTCGATTGATGTCAAACCGTTTCCTGATCTACGACTGGAAGTGATAGGCTTCCTCCCTCACGCACGTATTGAGCGAGTTGAGGAGGCGAAGGACAAGGAATATGGCTTCCCTGCTATCAAGATCGAGGTGAACCTGAAAGAAACAGGATCTGGCAAGCCAAGATGGATTAGCCTGATGCAGGATCGCGACAGCGGTCTGCCCGCCTTGTTCGGTGACCCCAAAACGGGATACATGGTCGAGTTCATTGGGAAGTGTCATAGTAGCTTGGTCGATGAGTTTGTGAAACCACCCAGTGAAGCAGAACGGGGCACGAAAGGCCTGTTGGTATTCAACATTGCCGGCAAGAAGCATCTTGTGTCGGTAGCTGACAACCTTGGCAAGACCATTCCCCTTGGTGATTCAGGCTGGAAACTCCTCCTGGAAAAGTATGCTCCGAACACCAGTGACGACCCGAAGAACGATCAGCCTGAAGTGCCATATGTCGTGGGCAAACTGATCTCGCCTCAAGGCAAAGAGACGAAGTACCACATAGCTTCTCGCTTAGTGATGTCATCCGGTCCGCTCACCAGTTTGGAAGAGCCCATCGAGGAACTCCCTGAAGGCATGCCTGCCGTGTGGTATCATCCGCCCGATCTTCGATACACCTATTCAGGCAAGCTGAAAGATCGGCCACACATCAAGACGCTGCTGCAGTTTGTGCAGTCGAGTGATAACAAGCTCTACTACCGTAGCCTGGTTGAGCAAGGAAATGAACTGGTAAGCGACAGCGCTGGGGTTGCCCCCGCAACGGGTGTTGCACGGAATATCTGGGAGAAGCACGCAGGCAGCTTCCTGATTGAAGAACATCTGCCTCATGCCAAACCCTGTCTGCAGCGGGTGATCCCGGTGGCCAAACGGCCTGGGCTCATTACCGATTCCACTCCTCCCGCAGTCTTGGTTCGACTGACGCTCAGCAAGCGTGCTACCGGCGGAGAGATGAAGACCTACAGCGTCGATCGCTGGATTGAACTGGGGCGTACCAGTCGCATCAGCATTGCCGGCACACACGAAGGCGAATCATTTAACGAACAAGTCTCCGTCAGCTTCAACTACAAGCGGATGCAATTACCGTTCGATATCGAACTGACACGAGCTGAATCTCAACTTGATCCAGGCACCAATAGTGCTGCAACGTTTTCCAGCTTTGTCAAACTGTATGACAGCGACCAGAATATTGACGGCGAAGATCGACACATCACCATGAACGAGCCTTTGAATCACCGGGGTTACAAGGTCTATCAGTCGCAATTTGATCGTCAGGGTATTGATCCAGACACCTTTCGTCCCATAGCCGTTTCCGGCTTCACCGTCGGTCGCGACCCGGGTCTTTGGCTCAAGTACCTGGGCACAGCTATGCTTGGTATCGGTATCGCTACCATGTACTACATGAAAGCGTATGACCCGCGAAACCTCTTCAAGACTATCGCCACTCTCACCACTCAGTGAACGGAACATGACCATGACTACCGCCAACTGGGAATCCCGCCAGACGTTCATCCGGGCGTTAATTGCCCTGAATCTGCTTGCCATGTCTTTTATGGTCTTCAAGACCATAGAGCCTTACTTCGCTTCGCCGGGCGAAGCCAAGGATGTGGCCCAGCAACTCAGCCTGCCAAACTATGATCTGAAAGCATGGTCTGAGAGGCCGGTGCTGGAAGAAGGACGGATCAAACCACTGCAAACCGTGGCAATTGAAACCGTTCGGTCGATCACCGGTCGAGCCAGCTTCCAAGGGCAGAAGGCCATGCCCCTGTTCCTGTCATGGGTCTTTTATGCCCCGCAGGCGAAGGACAGCAAAGGCATCGACTGGGACAACTACGAGTTCATTCTCTGTGAAGATCACGACCTGCGTGCTGCGATTTTCAATGTCAAGCAGGACGATCCGTACTACGAGAAACTAGTCCATAGCAAGTTCATTTCCCCGATGCAGTTGTACAAGTCGACTGAGTTTCAGCGGCTCATCGTCAAGATTGATAAACATCGCAAGGAAGATCCGGAACGATTCACCCAGCGATTTGATGCCCTGGAACGCAAGGCTCATGCCGTCAACTCCCGCCTCAATACTTATCAGCAACTCACTGGGCTCCTAAGTGAACGTGATCCGAATCTGATCAGTGGACGTAAGGATCAGCGTTCGTTTCGTCTTGATCCGGTGCATTACGTGGCACTGGATAAAGTGAAGAACGCAGCATGGTTCTCCATGGGGGAACTCAAGTACATTGCTTCTTCCATGCGGGCCCCGATGCTTAGTCAGGAAGAGAACAGCAAGCTGGTCTGGCAGGAGTTCATGGCCGAGCGTGTGTCGCTATTGCCTTCGCTCTACTTGGATTCATCAGCGGTGAGCGCCCTGGCTGAGCTGCAGTCTGCGATCAAGGAAGGGAAGACAGAGAAGATTATCAGCGACCTGAAGCAAACGCTCTCGGATCGTCTCGACGCTACCGTGATTGTGAAGGCGAAGGAAGAAGCCGACGCTGAGTTCCAGAAGTACAAGATTGATCAATTATCCGAAGAGGAGTTCAAGCGGTTTGCAGCGAGCGCTGGCTTGAACGTGTCTAAGGATGAACTCAAGAAACGCAAGCTACAGGAAATCACGAACAGTATTAAGTCCAGGGAAATGGCAGCCAACGCCCAGACGATGAAGAGTCTGAAAGAACGGCTGGCCAGCATTAGAAAGCCCTACATTCCGGAAGAGCCCAGATACAGCATTCTGTACATGGATTATCTGGAAGCACGCTATCCGGAACTCTATCGCAAGGCTGTTGACTCTCAACCGCTACCAATCGAGCCCATCAAGACTGTACTCGCTTCCTACGAAGGAACGGTAGCTGCCTATCGTGAAGGCAAGGCGGACACTTTCCAGACTGCCACCCAGAACTTCTTTAACACCGTTGATTCTGTCAGCAAGCAGTACGCAGGCCCTGATTTCCCAGGCGAAACCACTACAGCTCTCGAACTCACTCTCAATCGCGTGGAGCCGTTCAAGTGGGCCTGGATTTCCATGCTCCTGGCTACCACCCTCTTTATGCTCTCGCTCTGGCTCGAAAACCGTGTTCTCTACAAGCTAGGTTTCCTGCCACTCCTGGTTTCGCTCGGCTTCCAGGTCTTTGCCTACTACTGCCGGGTATCGATATCGGGTCGCCCGCCGGTCAGCAACATGTTTGAAACGGTGGTCTTCGTTGCCAGCATGGGCACTGTCTTCGCATTGCTGCTGGAGTTTTTCTATCGCAATACCATCATCATTCTCTCAGGGTCGATCATCGGTATGCTGGGAATGATCATGGCTGACCAGCTTCCAGTGAGCGATGGATTCTACTCGAATATCAAACCCCTCACCCCGGTACTTCGCAGCAACTACTGGTTGATCATTCACGTAATGACCATCGTCGCCAGCTACGCTGCGGGTGCTCTGGCATGGGCCATTGGTAACATTTCGCTGATCATGTACTGGTTCAATTCCGACAGAAAAGACCTGCTTAAGAAGATGGCCAACCTCTGTTATGCTGCACTCAAGATAGCGGTGCTACTCCTCGGTGTTGGTACACTGCTCGGTGGTATCTGGGCTGCTGAATCGTGGGGCCGCTTCTGGGGATGGGATCCGAAGGAAACCTGGGCCCTCATCGCTCTGGTGGTCTACCTCATTCCCCTGCATGCCCGCTACATTGGCTGGGTGAAAGACTTCGGCATGGCTGTCGCTTCCGTGGTTTGCTTTGCAGGCATTGTCATGTCGTGGTATGGTGTGAACTTCGTGATCCCCGCCGGGCTTCACAGCTACGGTGTGGGTGAAGGTGGTGCCTGGCAGGTGTTCCTGCTGGGTAGCATCAACCTGATGTGGGTGCTGCTGGTCTGCCATCGCCGGGCCAGCATGGAACTCAAGGGCACCCCGCAACTGGCCTGATAGGTGCAAGCATGGATGGTTGGTCATTGCTCGAAAAGTCAGCGAAAGTCGAAGTAAAGCCCGTCTTCATCGTGGCGGGCAAGGAGTACTTTCTCAAATCGCTGGTCTGTGAGAAGCTGGAATCGATCATCCTGCCCGATTCTGCCGAGATGGCTCGCTCCATCTTCGATGGAGAGACGGTCGATTGGCCGACAGTCAAAGATGATCTTTGCACCCCACCCTTTGGCAGCCCGATCCGGTTTGTCCTCATCAAGAACGCTGACGACTTCGTCACCAACTACCGCGATAAGCTCGAAAAGTACCTGGAGAAGCCCAGCCCCTGTGGAGTCCTGGTGCTTGAAGTAACCAGCTGGAAATCGAACACGCGATTGGCTAAGCAGATACCGGAATCGCAGACCTTTCTGTGCGAGCAGAAGAAAGCAGCAGCAGTGTCTAGCTTTCTCACCTCCTGGTGCAATCAGCGATACAAGAAGAAGCTGCAAAGCGATGCAGCCCAGCTCCTGGCTGAGCAGGTCGAACCGGAACTGGGCCTGATGGATCAGGAACTGGCCAAGCTCGCTGTGTATGTTCTCGATCGAGATACCATCACCGCCAAGGATGTGGACGAACTGGTTTCCCGTAACCGCAGCAGCACGGTGTGGCTCATGCTTGATGCCCTGGCTGCGAACCAGCCTGCGCTAGCGGTATCGACCTTCCACCGATTGATTGAACAAGGCGAAGACCCAATGGGCCTCTTCGCTGGCATGACCTGGCAGTTACGCAAGATGGCACAGACCCATCGATTGCTGCAGGATGGCATGAGCCTTCAAGGTGCAGTCGGCCAGGCGGGGTTGCCGCCCTTCAAGGCCCAGAGCGTACAACAACATCTGAAACTGCTCGCAGGCAGGTCAGACAAACTGGCTGACTGGCTGATGCAGGCCGAAGTAGCGCTCAAGAGCAGCGGGCAACTGACCCCTGCCGCGATTGTGGAACGACTTTTGTTACAGCTGGCTTAGACCACTTCCCCACCCGAGAGCTTCCATTCGCGGAAGCCACCGTCCATCGAGATGACGTTGGTGTAACCCATCTTCTGCAGGTTGTCGGCAGCGAGGGCTGAGCGGAATCCGCCACCACAATAAAGAATTATTTCCTGAGAGTGGTCAGGCACCTTGGTCTCGATGTCCCGTTCGATCACCCCTTTGCCGATGTGGATGGCATTGGGTAGATGGCCTGCTTCCCATTCACTTTCTTCACGAACATCGACGAGGACGAAGTTCTGTCCCTGAGAAATCTTGCGACGCACATCGACCACCGTGCATTCGGTGACCCGGGTTTTGACCTCTTCCACGATCTTCAGAAAGCCAGGTGAATGCTTCATGGAATCAAACCTTCCGTGTGGAAATCGACGAGGTACGACGTGTGAAAGGCAAGCCCTTGGTGGTAGGGGAAACGACAGCAGTGAGTGCCTGTACAAACTCCCTGCAACTGTTGAATCGGTTGAGCCACTGCCGGGAAAGTGCCTGGGCAATCACCGGGCGTTCCGCTTCGGGGAGCATCGTCAGTTCGGGCGCGACCGTGGGGCAGGAGCCATCTGCTGGTACGGGAAACGGATAATATCCGGTGCGCAGTTCAACGTAGGTAACTGCCAGGGAATACTGGTCGGTTCGAGCGTTAGCTCGGCCTTCGTAAAGTTCAGGTGGGGCATAGGGTGGTGTGCCGAATGCCTTGCCCTTGGAGTTCCAGATCTGTGGACCAGAGAGACCGAAGTCGGCTACCTTGAGCTGGTTCCTGAGCAAGAGGAAGTTGCTTGGCTTGACATCACAGTGCTGCATGCCTTGCTGACTCAACGAGCTGGCAGAGGGGAGCTTCTGCTGGGCAATGAAGTCGAGCCCCTCCGCTGCCTGGGCCATCAGGTTGAGCAGTACGTTCGGAGGCATATGGGTTTTATGATCAGTGCGATAGATGTAATGCAGATCGTTCAGACTGCCTTCAGCCAGTTCCATGCTCAGAATGATGATATTCTTGCCGGTAGTGACGCTGTAAAACTGTAGTAGATTGTCATGTTTCAGATCACGAAGTTGTATCAACAACTTGATCTCATTCACTACCAGGCTGGCAGGCTGATGCTTGCAATCGAGGAATTTGAGAGCGAGTTTGGAATTGTCGGTAGTACTGATCGCTTCCCAGACTTCACCGAACCCGCCCCGCCCGATTCGCTTGATAAGACGATACCCAGGCACTGGCTCGGTACCTGGGCGAATATCAAAAGGTGGAGGCGATGAACTCAAGGGCTATTCACTGGTTAGTGGCAACAATAACACCATAGAGATGCTTTGTTACCACATCATACTACATTCACGATGAAAATGGAAACTTATCCTTCCACCACATCAATGACTATACAGGAAACGTTATCACGCGAACCGAGGTCAAGTGCCAGTTGGCACAGTGCTTCTGCACAGCTTTGCGTTTCCTGATGTTCCAGCATGCCCTGGGCAACTCGTTCATCCGCTACCACACCACAAAGCCCATCAGAGCAGAGGAGGATGCGGTCACCCGGACGAACGAAAAGGGTCTTGACATCGGGGCCTTCGCCCACTTCCTTGCTGCCGAGGTACTTCCAGAGTACGTTTTTGAAGCGGTGTTCCTTGGCTTCTTCTGGAGTGATGGTACCCGCTTCGACGAGGGCTTGTGCCAGTGAATGGTCAATGGTGAGCTGATCGATCTTGCTGTCGCGAAGCAGATAGGCTCGGCTATCGCCTACCCCTGCTACGAATAAGCAATCGTCTCGGAACCGGGGTACCCAGGTGATGCCCACCACCGTGGTGCCCATATTGCGGTAATCACGGTCCAGTTGCCCCATCGAGATGATTTCTTCATTGGCCTGGACGATCGATTTGCGGACAATCTTGCGAATATCGTCGGCGCTGGTCGTCCCTTCGATGTTATCCCCGATTTCCCGTGGGATGATCTCGGTCGCCATCTGGCTGGCCTTTTCGCCAGCTGCCTGTCCACCCATACCATCCGCCACGATGGCGACGGTCAGGTCTTTGGCTTCTTTTACATCGACCGCATCTTCATTATTTTCGCGGTAGTTGCCAAGCAGGCTGCACTTGCCGATTTTCAAACGCACTGACATCGAACCACCTCAGTCCCCAGGTTGGGCGCAACAGGGTAACTCCCGGAACATTGTCAAATGTTCCTCTACTGGTCAGTGTATCTTGGGTTATAAGGTACGCAAGCGATTACAGCCTTTTTTCTCATCCTCAGCAGATTTCCACTCTCCTGTTAAACTGTGATGCCTCACACAGTGTAACTTCTCGTGTGAACCTACTTGATTCCCATACTCGCAGGCATGAGAATGAAGATGGAAGCGAGGTGCCTGTGCCAGTAGCCATGGAATTGCGACGCATTGTCACGGATGATGTGCGGGAACAGTATGTGATCTACTTGAAAGAAGTGGATGGCGATCGCATCTTCCCCATCGTCATTGGTCTCTTTGAGGTCGTCAGTATTGAACGACGAGTGAAAGGCGTACCCACTCCCCGCCCATTAACGCATGATTTGCTATGCCAAGCCGTTGAACTGATGGGCGGACAGATCCAGGATGTATTGATCAGCGATCTGCAGGATGGCACCTACTTTGCCAAGATTCGGGTTAAGCAGAATGGTGAACTGGTAGAGATCGATAGCCGACCAAGTGATGCCATTGCTGTAGCGGTGACAGCTGATGTGCCGATATTTGTTAATGAAAGTGTGCTGCAGGAATCGACTGAAAAGGAACAAGATTAGTAATCTGGGTAAGATGGTGCGGTTGAATGCAAAATTTCACGCTGGAAGATGACTTGAATCCGATGATCTTTAGAATTATAAGGGTGGCAGTGCCAGGATGGCATTTGTCAGAACCACGAGCAAGGAGGCTCGGAGTATGGCGATGGCTTTGCGCTTAGTAGATGGACTCTGGTCACGCTGTACCAACTTGCTCGATCGCGGGCAGGTGTCGCAGGCCAGTCACCTCCTCAAACGACTGTTACAACTGGAACTGCCTCAGGACATGCGAGCGGAAGCTTCGATGACCTTGGCAGGGCTGTGTCGTCAGTCGGGCGATTACGAAAACGCCCGCAAGCATGTCTCCGCAGCCCTCGCTGGCGATCCGGAAGACCCATCACTCCATCACATGCTTGGTTATTTGCACGATGAAGACGAAGAAGGCAGCGACACTCGCGCTTTGACGCACCTTCGCAAGGCAGTCAAGCTCGCCCCGGAAAGCAGTGAATGCCATCGTGCTCTCGGTGAGTACCTCTACCACCACGATCAGCAAACCCGCGGGATGTCTCATCTTCGCAAAGCCATCGAACTGGAGCCTGAGAATATCGACAGCCTGACCACGCTCCTCGAAGCGCTCACTGAGCAAGGTCAGATTGATGAAGCCAAGAACCTGCTTCGCCAACTGCAGTTCCGACTCGGGAAAGCACATCCACAGATTCAAGGTTTGTGGAACACCATCGCCTACCTGACTGCACAGAACCAGCAACGCAAAGTGACCACAACGACAGCAACCATTCCGTTGCCTCGTCCCAGCAAGGTAAAAGCCAAGCCAAGAACGTCCGCACAACCAGCCCACATTCTTCGCTTCGATGCAGCACATTCTTTGCAAAGCAGGCAGCTGCGGTTCAGCCCCAAGCCACAGAAGTAGTAGTTAACTACGCTTCACCATAACCAGCCGAGACGTTCGTCTCGGCTGATTCTGTTATGACATGCTCAACAACACCCGTCGCATGGTCATCGAACTCCCCCTCCCACCGAGCCATCACCACAGTAGCCAGGCAGTTACCGATGAGGTTCACGGTGGTACGAGCCATGTCCATGAGGGCATCGACACCAAGGATGAGCGCTACTGCTTCAAGCGGATAGCCAAACGTGGCCAGAGTTCCCGAGAGAATGACCAGCGAAGCCCGAGGTACTGCTGCAACGCCTTTGCTGGTAAGCATCAGCGTGAGCATGAGCATCAACTGCTCATTCCAGGATAGGTTCAGTCCAGCAGCCTGAGTGCAGAAAATGGATGCGACCGCGAGGTAGAGCGTGGTGCCATCCAGGTTGAAGGAGTATCCCGTCGGCATCACGAAAGAAACAATTCGCTTCGGCACACCGATGGCTTCCATTGCCTGCATCGCTTTCGGTAATGCAGCTTCCGAAGAGGTGGTCGAGAAAGCAATAAGTGCTGGCTCAGCAACAGCCTTGGCGAACTTCTTCATGGGAACGCGTGCTATGTAAGCTACCGGCACCAGAACAAACACCATGAAGACAATCAAAGCGATGTAGAGTGTCAGAATCAGGTATGCCAGCTTCTGCAAGACTTCCAGGCCACTCTTGCCCACTGTAGCTGCAATGGCCGCCCCGACCCCGATGGGGGCAAACTTCATCACAATGCCGGTGAACTTGAACATGACATCAGCCAGCCCTTCCAGGCCGGTGAGCATCGCTTTCTTGTGAGTTCCCGTTAAATGTGTCAGGGCGATGGCGAAAATGATCGACCAGAAGACAATCTGCAACACTTCATTCTTGGCAGCAGCTTCCACGATGCTGGCAGGCACCACATGCTCTAACACACTGGCGAATGTCACCTTATTGGTGGCAAACTCTTTGCCTTTCTCGGCAGTGGTATCGAGCCTGATGCCCACGCCTGGCTCGGTGATATTGACTGCAGCCAGACCGATGAAGAGGGCCAGGGTGGTGACTACTTCAAAATAGATGAGCGACTTGAGGGCCAGCCGCCCCACTTTCTTGATGTCATCCCCATGGCCAGCGATGCCGATGACCAGCGTGGCAAAGATCAGCGGAGCGATCAGCGATTTGATCATCCGGATGAACAGCTTCGAAAGGATGTCCAGCGACTGCGAAAACTCCGGCGCCAGCCAACCCAGCAACACCCCCACTACCATGGCAATCATGATCCAGCGGGTCAGCGACCAGGAGCGGAGGGTGGACAGCATGTTGCATTCCGTAGAGAGTTACCTGGCAGCGTCCTGCCAGAGGCCGATGAGGGTGCCATCGGGGTCACTGACATAACAATAGAAACCAATGCCCATCATATCCATCTTTGGCATGACGACTTTTCCACCAGCTGCTTCCACCTGCTTCACCCGCTCATCAATCGATGCGACGTGAATGGCAAATGTCGGTGTCTTTAAGTGTTCGGTAGGCAGCAGAATTCCACCATTGATACCACCCGGCTTCAGTGGTATGCGAGTCTGTTCATCGACAGGGGTGGTCACGCAGCCGACCATGATGCTGCCATCGGGCATGGGCCAGTCCTGCATCTGCCAGCCGAAGATTTTGCCGTAGAAGTTACGGGCGGTGTCGAGGTTCTTTACGGGGATTTCAAAGTGAACTACCGGATCCATTGCCAGTCTCCTTAAGTGTTGAAGACCAGCATAACGACAGCTGAAACAGCCACGTAGTGTACAAGTTCAAGAATGAGGCAAATTCTGTTCTTTGAGTTGCTCCATGTACCTATTGCGAATGACCGACCACTCCGCATCGTAGCGGCCATCCTTGAAATCAGGGAAACTCCATTCGAAAGGCTGATACCGCCCACTCTTATAACGGGCGACCATGTCGGCGTAGACTCCTTGGCTCAGATAGATTTTCTGACCGAGCCCTTTGACGCTGGCCAGCACGATCTTGTTGTGATCGAGATAACCGACATCGAGGTTGGCTGTTCGCTGCTTCTCTGGTGTGCAGAAATGTTCCTGTTCGAGTTGGTTCGTCAGCACTTTGAGCGAAGCAAGTTCTTCGGGTGATCGCAAGGTGGTGAAGGTGATCAGCGACCGCACCAGCCCCTGCCCCATCTCGCTTTCGTAGTAGTTGGTCTGATCGAAGGGATAGTCCTTGCTGATGAAATCAACAAGTCCAAAGTGGGATTCGAGGATCGGTTGGACCATTTCCATTGATAGCGGCCCTCGTAGCACTGCGATGAAATATTTCACTGGGACAGGCATCACACTCTCCGTGATACCAGCCCGACGCGATAGTGAGGGACATCTTGCCCAGCGTACCTACCGGCGCGTCTTGCTGTTTGGAGTGACAAATCTCAGCATCACTGTCATCTCAAAGGAGCGGGCTAACAACACTAATACACAAACGGCACCAGCGTATAAGTGTGCTTCAAATACTCACGATAGTCATTGCCCAAGGCACGTTTCAGCACTCGTTCTTCATGGCGGATGCGGCGGAGGAGTACCAGAGTGGTGGGAATCATGATAATCGCCAGGCTGATCATGTTCTGATAGGCGAGGGCGACCGCGAGAATTTCCAGCAGCAGGCCGGTGTAGCTGGGATGGCGAAGCAGCATGTAGGGGCCGGTGTTGATCACCTTATGCCCGGTGTGTACGGCAACGTTCACAGTAAAGAACTTACCCAGGCAATGAATCGCCCACCAGCGGAGCAGGATACCGGCGAGGAGAACTCCGAAGACAAGTCCGACACCGATACGGTTGTATTCAAACGAAAACTGCCCCATGCTTCCCTTCATGAAGGGGAAGGGGCTGGCGAGAAGCATACCACCCAGAATCGTCATCCAGATATTGAGGAGGGTAAAACGGTCGGTCACCTTCACCTTAGTCAGTTTCTTGCTCGACAAGCGGGTGACCAAAAGGGAAAGCTCACGTGCCAGCACGAGGAACCCGACCAGCGAGGGGAGCACCACAGGCTTCAGCGACCATTCAAATTCCATGACACCCTCCGTGGTGCAAGATCAACGAGTGTGGGCAGCAGCAAATTCCTCAAGTTGAGGCTTGTCTGCTCTATCGACGTGAAGTTCAATCAAAATAGATGGCAAATGGCAAAAGGTGTTAGATTGCACGAATCTGATGCAGCACTATTGAATCATTCCTACATCGTAGTTTCATCGGAATTCCTGGCGAGTTCCGCTACTCTTACTCTTTGATGCACCACAAGTGTTTATCCGTTCGGATGAAGAACTGGCCCTTCGAGATGGCTGGCGATGCTTGGACTCTCTCACCAAGCGGGTTCTTCGCCAGCACTTCAAACTTCGGCCCCATAGCCAACACCACGGTCTCACCTGAATCACCAAGGAAGTAGAGCCGCCCAGCAGCGGCAACTGGTGAAGCAGAGAAGTTGCCGCCTACCCGTTCCTGCCAGACGACTTTCCCGGTCGCTGCTTCGATACAACTGGCCACGCCCTGATCGGTCATCGCATACAGGTAAGGCTTCTGGTAGATCATCGAAGGCACCTTGGGCATACCTTTGCGGAGTTCCCATTTGAGCTGGGTCTCACCAAGGTCGCCTGTGCCAGTCAATGCGAAAGCCTTGATGGTCTCCTTGCCACCCCAGCCACCAGCGGTAAAGACGAAGCCATCGCCCACCAGCGTCGAAGGCACTTTACCTTCGCCAGCCACTTTGTGCGTCCACAGGAGTTCGCCAGTCTTGACATCGAGTCCCTGCACCACGTCACCTGCTTCGGTGACGATGCAGTTTTTGCCATCCTCTGATTTCCACAGTGTAGGCGAACCGTGGGAGATTCGTGTTTGGCCTCGCATGGTCTTCCACTTCACTTTACCTGTCGCAGCATCGAGTGCCACCACGAACGATTTGTCCCAAGGCTTCTGCCAGCCGACCGTCTTGTCCGGCCCTTCGCTACTGCCATCGTGCGACATGACGAGCAAGCCATCCACAAGGATTGGTGAACTGCCGAGGCCATGTTGGCTGTAGAAGGGGAAGTCGCGATTGGTCCAAAGGATGTCGCCCTGGAAATTGAGAGCGACAAAGCTGCCGTCGCCAAAGGAGGCATACACCCGTTCGCCATCGGTGACAGGTGTAGGCGTGGCGTACGAATTCCGCCCTTCCTTCTTGCGAGGCACCTGCGTGAAGACTTCCTTGTTCCAAAGTATGCTGCCTGACTTGCGATCCAGTGCGATCACCCGGCAAGACTTACCTGACTCTGTCGTTGTTGTCAGAAAGACCACATCACCCCATATGATGGGTGACGACCACGACTCACCCGGAATCGCTGTCTTCCAAGCTACGTTCTCGGTGGCAGACCACTTCAGTGGTACCGCCGTCTCGGCCGAATGCCCCTGCAATCCCGGCCCCCGAAACTGTGGCCAGTTATCGGCGTAGATGGTGCTGACGAAGCAGAGGGAGAACACAAGGATGGAGAGACGTTGCATGGTGGTAGCTCAGTTCAGTGTCAGGCAAGATGATAGCATCATCCTGTTCATGCACGAACTATAAAATGCCTACTCCCCCAGCCACCAGCGTCGTTTGGGTTTGCTGTAACTCAAACCAAAGTGCCTGGTAGCTACGTGGGTGACGATTCGTACTGCTTCCTCCACATCATCGGTCACGTGAATGCGGTCGTAGTCGCCTTGACTGATGGTGCGGGCAGAGATCATGGTCTTGAGGAAGTCCATCATGGGTGCCCAGTATGACTTGCCGAGCAGTACCAGGGGGAAGTTGCGAATCTTGCCCGTTTGAATGAGAGTGACTGTTTCAAAGAGTTCATCGAGCGTACCGAATCCGCCCGGGCAGATGACGAAGGCATACGAGTACTTCACCAGCATCACCTTGCGAACGAAGAAGTACTTGAACTCGATGAACTTATCGAGGTAAGGATTGGGGTTCTGTTCATGGGGAAGAACAATGTTGCAGCCAACCGAACGTCCGCCAACATCCTTGGCGCCTCTGTTGGCTGCCTCCATGATGCCTGGACCACCACCTGTCATAACGGAGAAGCCTTCCTTGGCGAGTAGCTTGCCACATTCACGAGCCTGCACATAGTAGGGATGATCTTCCGCAAACCTTGCAGAGCCAAACACGGTGACACATGGTCCGACGAAATGAAGGGCACGGAAGCCTTTGATCAATTCCCAGAAGATGCGGAAAGCTCGCATCAACTCCGCGCCACGTGCCTGTGGCCCTTCGAGGAAGCGAATGACTTCGGGTTCACCAGGCGACTTGCCCCACCGTGCTTTGCCGTTTCCATTCGTGTTGCTATTGTTCGGTGTCAGTGAGCTGTTAGGCATCAGTGCTGCGGTTAGAATCACCAGCGAACTCCATCACACTTACAAACGAGGAACCTACATCCATACTGTATGGTACGCCAGCTGTCGAGCGGCAGTTCTCCCTCTTGTACAGCTTGACAGTCAGTTGAACTTGACGAGAGTAACAGGAACGTTGGAGTGTCGTCATGCCCAGTCTCTTCGAAGATGAACCGGAACAGCCTCGTAAGCCTAAAGTGACATCAGCCCATGCACCGCTGGCAGAGAAGTTGAGGCCACGCACCTGGGATGACTTCCAGGCCGGCGACAGCTTCGATGTCACGCTGCTCAAGCAATTGAAAGCGGGTACAGGCAGGCCTCCATCGCTCGTCCTCTGGGGGCCGCCCGGAACGGGCAAAACGACGTTGGCCAAGCTCATCGGTGCCAGCTTTGCGATGCCCTTCGTGGAGTTCTCTGCGGTGCTTGGTGGCGTGCAGGAAGTACGGACCATCGTCGCGGAGGCACAGAAGCGTTCGAGTCCCACTCTGTTATTCGTCGATGAGATCCATCGATTCAACAAAGCCCAACAGGATGCGTTCCTGCCTCATGTCGAAGCAGGCACCATTGTTCTCGTCGGTGCAACCACCGAGAATCCCTCGTTCGCACTTAATGGGGCACTGCTTTCACGACTGCGAGTGGTAGTCTTTCCGCCATTGTCCAAAGAAGGGCTCACTACGCTGGTGAACCGGGCTGAAACCATCCTGGGTATCACCTTCGAGCCAGAAGCCAAAGCCAAGCTGGTACACCTGGCTGGTGGCGATGCCCGACGGCTACTCAACTGGTGTGAAGCTTTCCACGATGCCCGTGGCCCACAGAAGAAGCCTGCATCGGTATCTGAGGTGGACCAGTACCTGAGGAACGCCCAGGCCCCGCTTTACGACAAGAGTGGCGAACAACACTACGACACCATCTCCGCATTCATCAAAAGCCTGCGTGGTTCCGATGCCGATGCAGCACTCTTTTACGGCTTACGGATGATCGAATCAGGCGAAGACCCGCGCTTCGTCATCCGCCGCATGATGATCTTTGCCAGCGAAGACATAGGCAACGCGGATCCCCAAGCCCTGATGCTGGCGGTCAGCACCGCTGATGCTTTCGATCGTCTTGGGTTGCCTGAAGGCAAGATTCCCATCGCCCACTGCATCACCTACCTGGCATCAGCACCCAAATCGAACCGAAGCTACCTGGCTATGCAAGCTGCGCTGACAGCGGTCAAACAGCATCCGCAGATCACGATTCCCCTCTACCTCCGCAATGCTCCAACAGGGATGATGAAAGACCTGGGCTACGGTGCAGAGTATCAGTATCCCCACGATACTGAGAATGGCCACGTTCCGGGATTGCATTATCTACCCAAGGAAGTGGGGGATAGCAAGTTCTACGAACCGAGTAAGCATGGTAAAGAGAAGACGCTGCGCGACTGGATGTAGGACACAGTACACATCTCGCTCCGCGAGATGCTCAACAGAATGTCGAGCAAGACTGTTATTTCAATACAGCGGTTGGCGATTGCATCTTGTGAAGAAATACGTTCTTGGCGAGACATCTTCCCGTGCATCTCGGCGGAGCGAGATGGGTACTTTGTCATACACTACTCTTCGCTAGTGGGTAACTTCACCGTAAAGATGGTGCCCTTGCCAGGGAGGCTTTCTACGCGAATTCGGCCGTTGTGTTGTTCGATGATCTGACGACAGACGGAGAGGCCGAGGCCCGTACCACCGCTGCCACCTTCATCGGGGCGTTTGGTGGTGTAGAAGGGTTCAAAGACCATCCGCAGTTTCTCTGCTGCGATACCACAGCCATTGTCAGCAAACTTCACTTCGACATAGTTCGACTGTGGATTGACATAGACATCCACCCGCAGCAAGCCGCCGTTAGGCATCGCCTGTCGAGCATTGATGACGAGGTTGAGAAAGATCTGCTCGATCTGACCAGGTACGACTGGTGCCTTCGGCCGCCCCTGGAAATGCTTCTCGATGGTAATGCGATGCTGCTTAAGATCTTTCTCACAGAGCGTCAGCACTTCATCGACGAGCGAGACCACATCCGTCATCTCACGGCCTGTAGAGTTCTTGCGTGCAAAGCCTAGCATGCTGCTGGTGATGGTCGCAGCACGTTGGCCAGCCTTAAGCACTTTGTCGAGCGCAGCCTTGCGGTCAGCTTCGTTGTCTGCCTTCAGGCCAAGCTTGGCGTAGTTGATGATCGTCGTGAGGACGTTGTTGAATTCGTGTGTGACACTGCTGGCCAGTGTTCCAACGCTGCTCATCTTCTGAGCCTGAAGCAATTGTTGGCGTAGCAGGTCTGCCTCGGCATTGCCAAGGACGGGGTCGGTCAAGGTCACTGGTGTCCCCCATTCAGCGGTCGATGCGGAGCGCCGCTAGGTTATACTATCGGCCGAGCGAGAAGAGACACTTCATCCGAAGTATTGACTAGCAATGATCTTATGGCGACAGAATGGAAAACTGATTAAGAGGCGAAGGACAGTGAAACGGCGAAAGATAGGCATGCAGGCAAGAGACTAATTATTGATGGGCAGAGCATACTTTCTGTGCCATAGTTGAACAACTCGGTGAGAATTATCATGGCAAATGTGCTCTTCGGCAATGCAGATTTACATCAGGCCATCATGCAGGGTGATCTGAAGAAGTTGCAGGCATTGGCTGATTCAGGCATCAACTTCAATGTCACCGACAGCACATTTGGCAGCCCGCTGGGCTTAGCAGTCTCTCTGCAGAATCCCAGGATGATCGACATCATGCTTGATCATGGTGCTGATCCCAACTTCGTACCGCTGACACAGCATGGCTCCATTCTCGAAGGGGCTGTGATGAACAAGAACCTGGAGATTGTCAAGAAGCTCTTGGATCGGGGAGCCAACCCGAATCTCTTGAGCTCACACGGCGGCACCGCGTTGATCAGCGCCATCAGCACGGAATCGCTGGAGATGGTGCAACTCCTCGTCGAAGCGGGTGCTGATCTGCTTACGAAGAACAAGTATGGTGTCAACGCCATCAGTGCGACCGACTTCTTGAAGAACAAGAAGATACGGGCCTACATTCTACAGCAGAGCAAGGCCTTGCCCGCAGCGCTCAAGCCAGAAGATGCAGCCAAGGTTGGGCAGGTGGAGCCGATCAGGGAATGGCTGAATAGCAATCCCGGCAAGCACCAGTTGGAGCAAGTTGGGCTGATCGCCACCAAGGCTGGGCATGCTGATATTGTCAAACTCTTGCTGGAACACGGACTCGACCCCAATAGCAAAATCAAACTCGATGAGATGTACAATCGGAACCAGCTAGAGCCACTCATCCTCTGGGCCATTGGGGAAGGTCATCTCGACGTGGTGCAGACGTTGCTTGATGCTGGTGCTGCTGTCGATTCCACCTCCAGCCAGCAAACCAGCCCGCTGCTGGTGGCGGTGATCAACAGGAAGGCACCAATTGTCAAAGCGTTGCTCGCAGCCGGAGCTGACCCGACGAAGCAGGATGGCCGAGGCAACAGCCCTCTTTCGTATGCGAAGCAAGCCGACCTCAAACAGATCGGCAAGATTCTCGAGAAGGCTGTTGCCCAGAAGCCTCCTGCAGTAACAACACTTGTTGATGCGGTGCGTCACGGTCTGGTGGACCAAGTGAAGAAGTTGCTTCAATCAGGTGCCGATCTCGAAGCAGTAGATGGTCAGGGTTTGACGGCTCTGCAGCTTGCAGTGTACCTCGGGAACGAAGAGGTACTGAAGCTACTCATCGAAAGTGGAGCCATGGTTGAACCTGCCGCCGAAAAGAGTACCTGGGAGATGGCTCTCCATCACGCAGGCAAGGCTACCATCATCAAGTTGTTGCTCAATGCCGGGTTACCAGTGGAGAGTGACAAGTTCCGGGCACGCACCCGTTTCACACCGATGCAGTATGCTGTCGTCACCACATCGAGCAAGGAAGCTGAAGCCATCCTGGAGTTGCTCATTGCTGCCGGGGCTGATCTTGAAGTCATTCACACACCCACGGTAACACCTGAGTTTCAGAAATCCATCGATGCCCTGAAGGAACTAGGCTCACCGCTGGCCAAGAAGTTCGGTGGCACGCAGACACTACTCGACCTGGCGGCCAACAACCGTAAAGTTCTGAATTATCTGAAGACCAGGCTAGGCATCGCCAAGGATAGTTACGACCTGGCTCTCGAGCAGGCGAAACTGCTGCCTGCTGCACTCGAATCACCTGAGATGGTGGCGCTGGTGGAGGAACTCTCCACCAAGCTCAAAGCCAAGCCTCAGCCGTGGAAGAAGCGAAAAGGGGTGCTGTCATTCTGGGTGAAGTTGGCCACCCGCTTCCCCGGCGAAGCAGACCAGACTGGTGCAGCCTTCCGGCAGTTTGCCTGCGAGGTGCAGGCACGCGGAGCATATCTGATCTATGCCCGTTTGCCGGATGGTGCTGAGGGACGTACGGAACTTCTCTTCTTCCCCACCACCAATCCCGCGGTGCCGATGGCATGCAGTGGTGTCAACGGGGACAACTATGGGCTGAGTTGTAGAGACGTGATCAAGTGGTTCGAGGCGGAAGCCCAGCAGCATCCCTGGCATCTGATGGGTTGCAGCTACGATTTCATTGATGTTCGTTTCAAGACACCAATCAGTGATGCCAAAGCTTTCGTTACGAAGTTAGTAGAGTTCTGCCCCGACATGGATGAAGGGGAGGGCAACGGAAATGTAGAAGCTGAACTGAACCGCAGTGGCGATATCTTCTTCTGGTGGGACTAACGGACTAACCGGGCTTCACCTGTTTCGCCATTCTGTGTATGCTCTGCTCGTACGGTTTTCGATGGCAAGGATGCCTATGTCACTCTTCAAGCTACGCTGGCGCTACGCTTTCTCGCTCCTGCTCTTCAGCTTAGTTGCTGGCAGCATTGGCTGGTATGTCTGGAACCAGGAGAGACACTACCGTAACTTCCTGGCGGTCAAGGAAGGCGTACTCTATCGCAGTGGCCAGCTTTCTCCCAAAGGGCTCGAACGGGTCATCTACGAATACAACATCGGCACCGTCGTCAGCCTGCGTGGCAACACCCAGGGCAAACAGAACCACAGCGTCGAATGGGAAGAGAAGCTCTGCTTCAAGAACTTTGTACATCACGTAGCCTTGCCCTTGGGGTCCACAGAACAACGGGCTCAGGAATCCCCAGGCGATTCGTTCAAACTGGTAGACAATGCAGCTCAGCAATTCCTGGACATCATGTCCGATCCGATCACCTATCCCCGGCCCATTTTGGTTCATTGTCTCGCTGGCAAACATCGTACCGGGATGATGTGTGCCCTCTTCCGTATCGAGAAGCAAGGCTGGACCAAGGAGCAAGCGATTGCTGAGATGAAGGCCCTTGGGTACGACGACTTCACGAGCTACGATCCGGTTCGGGATTATGTGGTGAACTGGGCTGGACGCTCTCCATCTCGATCAACGAGATAAATACAAATAGAGCATGTCTCATTTCGTCGATGCATCCCGGCACAACTCCTCAGAAACACTGATGGAGTTTTTGGATCGTCATCACATTGATGCATCATTGCCTCCACGACAGCTACTGGAGCAGGTAGCCCGTGCATTTGCTCGATTGCCTTACGAGAACTTGAGCAAGATTGTCCGTGCTCAACAGACGGGTGATCTGGAGCAAAGCCGTCGTCTGCCGAACGAAGTACTGAACGACTACTACTCGCACGGAACAGGAGGTACCTGCTTTTCGCTTACCTGGACGTTACTGCATCTCCTGCGCTCGCTAGGCTACACTGCCGAACCGATCCTGGCTGATCGTCGCTATGGGCCGAACACGCATAGTGCCTTGCTGGTCTGGCTTGAGGGAGTCCCTCATTTACTAGACCCCGGGTATCTCCTGGTGGATGCCATTCCGCTGCAGAAGCAAAATTCCCTGTTGATCCCTACCAGTTTCCATCAGGTACATCTGCAACCTGGCGAACAATCGCGGCAATTCCAACTCATCACCGAGTATGATGACCGGACCACTTACCGGCTGACTTACAAGACTGACCCCGTGGATACGGCACAGTTCTTGAAGGCCTGGGATGAGTCGTTCCAGTTCGAGATGATGCAGTACCCGGTACTTTCCCGAATCGTTAACGGTCAGCAGTTCTACCTGCAGAAGCAACAGCTGATGATTCGAGGTAGATCTGGTACGCAGCAAGTGAAGATAGCTCCCGAAGAGTTGCCGAAAACGATACAGCACTACTTCGCCATCGATCCTGTGCTTGCGAAACAAGCATTGATGTATACCACCAATCCGAAACATTAGGATTTTATCAGGCGACATGAGTTGAGGACGAGTCTGGTTGGGCCGAGCGACGCAGCCGTTACTGTCCGCGAATGGCGTGATGACCCACTTTCAAGAAATTCACAAATTCCTTGTTAACTCCCAGCTCCATTTGGCAGTTCCTTGTTTAGGGAACGTCCAATCGAGTTACTCAGACACTGAGTATGGGGTGAAACATGCAAAAGCGTCGTCGTCCGTATCGTTCATTACTTCATCTGGAACGACTGGAAGACCGTACCGTTCCGGCTTTTACAGGAACGGTATCTGGCAATTTCGCTTTTTGGGATGGGACAGCTGGAATAGATACCCTGACAATTGATGCCAGTGGTGGGCTGTTGCGTCATGATGATAGCAGCGGAAACTTTGCCAGCGAATTTGATTTTGACTCCACCGTGGCTGGCGTACAGTCATTACCAATTGCTTCTGTTCCTCGGCTTACCGTGAACGGTGGAAATGGCTCTGACCTGTTTAATGTTGGTACCTCTGCAGTCCCAGCATCGTCGTTTCAATGCAGACTGATCTTCAACGGCGATGGCGGAACTGACTTTCTAAACTGGAACAATCTATCAGACACAGTGGATCGCCAGATCAATGTTCAAGGAGGAATTTTCAATCAGGTATTTATTCCCTTCACTGGTGCTTCAGTTGCGTTCGGCTTAAACAACATGATCGAAGGTTTCTCCATTCTGGCAGGAACTGGTAACGATACGATCAATATCAGCGAATCACCTCTCAATCTGGGCACCATCAATGGAAATGGAGGGAATGACACTTTCAATATTGGTGACGGCGGCATCATGAATGGCCTGGGTGGTTTCACTCTTGAAGGTTCTGATGGAAATGACGTAGTTAATTTCGATGATCAAAACGAAACGTCAGGTCAGTCCTACACCTTGACGAACAACAGTCTTGCTCGATCCAATGCTGGAACGACCACATTCCAACTGTTCGAAACGGTTAATCTCCTGGCCGGTTCCGGTGCAGATGTTGTAAACATTCATCAGACCCTGAGCACCGTCACCACGAACATTAATACTGGTGTAGGTATAGACTTTGTGAATGGTGGGAATGCAGGTAGCATGCAATCGATCCTGGGTGCTGTGAACCTGACTGATCCTTCCGGTAGTGATCAACTCGCTTTCAACAATGTCAATGATACGATCGGCAGATCCCTGGCAGTATCGACAGCAGGTGTAACCGGTCTCGCTCCGGGTGTGATCAGCTTCATTGATAGTGGCGGTCAGATGAACATTAGTAATGGTTCGGGGGATGACACCGTAACCATTGTTGACGATTTGAACATGATTCTTGGAATATCTGGAAGCAATGGAGTGGATACACTGGTTGCTCCCAACCTGAATAATACTTGGGATATCAATACCAACAATGCTGGAATCCAAGGGGTGATCAACTCAGCCAGCGGGTACGAGCGTTTAATTGGTGGTAGCCAAAGTGATACTTTCAACTTTGGTACTGTATTTGACCCTAAGATACTGATAAATGGTGCAGCGGGAACGGACACATTCAATTACACAGCGCACACAACTTCTGGTATTGCTGTCAACCTTGGGCTGGGTACTACCGGCCTGAGCGCAACCTTGAATAGTGATGCGGAAGTACCTCCTCAGGGGAGCGCAGCCACCGGCACGGTGAGCATCACCAACTATAACATTGCCACCAAGACCTTTGATATCAACCTTAACGTCAGCGATCTCGATCCAGCCAGTGTAACAGGCTTTCACCTGCATGGCGGTGCGATGGGTATCAATGACGCGGTGCTCATTGATTTCCTCTCACTGGGTTCACTGACACCCAATGGCACGGGTTTCACCTATTCAGCCACGGGGGTGTCATTGCCTGCAGTACAGGAAGCAGCCTTCCTCGCGGGCTTAACCTACATCAACATTCACACGTCTGCTTTCCCCAATGGCATCATCCGTGGGCAGGTACTCAGTAGCGGCAACGTCAATCTGGCCAACGGCACTGCATCGGGGGTGACTCAGGTCACTGGCATTGAGCACATGACGGGTAGCACAGGCAATGACAGCCTGGTGGGTAGCTTCGCAGCCAATACCATGCTGGGTGGTGATGGCAATGACATCCTTCTCGGTGGCCCTGGAGCCGACACGATGCGAGGCGGTGTCAATGATGACATCATCGTTTGGAGTAACGGCGATGGCAGCGACGTCATCGAGGGGGATGCTGGTCTCGATCTCGTACAAGTCAATGGATCGCTGACAGCAGATGATCAATTTGTCATTGGACCGAATGGACTTCGTCTAGCCTTCCAACGCACTTCACCTGGCCCGTTCACGCTCGACATTGGAACGACAGAAGGTTTGAATGTTCTGGGCAATGGTGGCAACGACAACTTCAATACGGTGAACCTGACAGGCGTGGCCGATCTCACCACGTTGAACCTCTTTGGTCTGGAGGGGAATGACACATTCAACAATCTGGCCCCCGCTACGAGCGCCGCCATCAATATTGATGGCGGGCCGGGTAGCAATGGTGCAGGCGTGAACAGTGTGACATTTGATCTGACTGGTACCACCAACCCCACGCAGGCATCGACAACTGCCACCAGTGGACTTACGACCTACGGCAACCGTTCGCCTGTCAGTTACAGAAACATTCAGAATCTCACATCGATTAGCGGAGCTTTCCAGCCCAGTAACCCTGGTCCATCGAACCTTGCACTTTTTATCGGTGCCAATTTCGATGAGAACTCCAATTCCGGCCTACTTGGCTCGTTCGATAATCCTGATGGCGAGGCGCACACGGTTACCATTGATTTCGGAGACGGATCAGTGCCACTTGTCCTGAATTTGCCTGCGGGTGTGCATGGTTTTCAAGTGGATCATTTCTATTTCGATGATAACCCCAGCGGTACGTTAGCTGACATTCACACTGTCACCGTTACCGTGACAGATGGCGTGAATACGCTTACTGGTACTCGTAACACCTTGATTCATAATGTGGCACCATCTAATGCCAACGTCACAGCTACGCCAACTTCCGCGGGCAGTGCAAGTACAATCACAGTCACTTTTGACGATCCAGGCACACTCGACCCGCATTTGCTGAATGTGGACTTTGGTGATGGGCAGACACAGAACATTGGTGTTGGCCCAGGTCAGAGCAGTGTCACCTTTACTCATACCTACACCAATCCAGGTAACTTTACTGTTTCTGTTGTGGTGAATGACGATGATCTGGGATCCTCTCCTCAAGTGCAAACCACGGTCAATGTTGCCAACCCCGTCCCCATCGTCACGCCTCCCGTCCCCCCGACTTCCATCGAAGGAGCTTCCACACAGTTCCTCCTCGGCGCCTTCACCGATCCCAACAACTCTGGCAACTACACGGTCACCGTGAACTGGGGTGATAGCTCGCCGAATACTGTATTCAACCAGGCAAATACGGGAGCAGTCACGTTCCAGAACCACACCTTTTCCCAGGATGGTGTCTTCACAGTCACCATCACCGTGGCGGATGTCGATGGCTCCTCTACGCCGGTCAGCTTCCTTGCTACCGTGAGCAATGTCCTGCCAGTGGCTATCGATTCGCCTGACCAGTTTGCTGTGGCGACCATTGCCCAAAGCTTTGACCTAGGGAGCTTCAGCGATCCGGGTGCTGATGCTCCGTGGACAGTCACCGTGAATTGGGGTGATGGTTCACCGAACGGCAACTTCACCGTGAATACCCCGGGTGTCTTGCCTACGCTTACCCATGCCTTCGCTACGGCTGGCACCTTCAACGTCGTCGTCACCGTCAATGATGACGATGGCTTCGGTACTTCCGATTACCTCGTCACCGTGATCCCACCCGAAGCCCATGTGCTTGGCAACGTCTTCCGCGACTTCAATCGTGATGGTAGCTTCAACACCACCGACAGGGGCCAATCGGGCGTGGTCGTCTTTGCGGATCGGGATGGCGACGGCATACTCGATGCCAATGAACCGACAGCCACCACAGATCTGGACGGAAACTACAATCTCACCGTCGGCTTCGAAGGTGCCGTCCATGTTCGTCAGGTAGTACCGGAAGGCTTCACACAAACCACGGGTGATCCCACCACAGTTAACGTCAACTTCGGCGACACGGTATCAGTCGATGCGATGGGGCTTGGTCGCATCGTCAAACCCATCGTGGCAGTCGCAGGCCGAACCGGGAATCAGCCTTTCGTGCAGGTACGGGATGTTGATGGTACCCTGCGATTCAGCTTCACACCCTATGCCACGGTGAAGACTGCACTCAAGGATGTGCGATTGGCCACGGGTGATGTGAATGACGATGGCATCGAAGATATCTTCGCAGTGCCCGGCCCCGGTATTGCTGGTGCCATCTCCATCTTCAGCGGAGCCGATGGCCAACTGCTTCGGGTCTTCTCGGCATTCTCGTTCCCCTACACCAAGGGGCTTTCGGTAGCTGCGGGTGATGTCAACGGCGATGGCGTGGCTGATGTCTGGGTTGGCACCGATCCAGGAGCAGGACCAGTGGTACGAGTCTTCGATGGTGCCACGACGAATCTGCTGAAGAGCTTCACGCCAGTCAATGCAACCCAGGCCAGTGGAGTGCGAGTGGCTGCTGGCGATGTCAACGGCGATGGCGTGGTCGATGTCATCACCACTCCAGGTCTTGGCAACACAACCAATCGCATTCGTGTGATGGCTTACGATGCCCTCAGTGGTTCCATCCTGCAGAACTATGTCGTGGCGAAGCCGGGCAGCAATGCTGCTCAGATCGGCATCACCGCAGGCGACCTCGATGGCGATGGCCGAGCTGAAACCCTGATCAATTTTACCAAGAATGGTCGTAGCGAACTGTTGACCTTCAGTAATGGTGCGTCCACCAGCACTGCTACGTGGAAAGGCTCTGCAGTTCAGGTAGCAGCCAAGGATTTGAATGGCGATGGCATTGCTGATCTGCTATTCGCTGGCAGCGCGGGTCAACTGCCTCGTATTGCTCTGAAGGATGGCAGCAGCGGGCTAACTCTGCTGAATGCCCTCATCCTCAGTTCGACACAAAAGAAAGGCCTCGTCATTGCCTAAGCGTGATGACGAGCAAACGTACAAGCCCCGAAGAGCAGTTCGACTGGATTTCACCCCACGAACAGTTCTATCGGGGCTTGCCTTACTTACTTAACGGTAACGGTGCAGCAGATTGCGTGCTTACCTGTCGGAAGTCATGTCCCAGGAGATGGCTGATCGTCCCAGCAACTTGCGATTGGGTTGTGGTAATATCCTTCCGTAATCCCAGTGCTGGAACATCTGGCCCGATGGCAGCAATCCAGATGTACTCGGCTCCTTCTACCTTCTCACCATGATCTGTCCAGTTGATGCGGGTCATGCCGCGACCATGATCAGTGGTCAGAATGAGGGTAGTCTTGCCCTGGTATTGTGGCGTGGCTTGCAGGTAGGTCCATAGTTCTGAGAGGAATCGGTCCGCCTGGTTGGCAGCGTTCAGGTAAAGATCGTACCGTCGGCCATGGCCCCATTCATCGGTTTCACCCAGGCCAATGTACATAACGCGGGGCTGGTGCTTCTCCAGGTAGCCCCGTGACGTTTCCATCGTGTAGACATCGAAGACATTGTCAGGCCAGTAGCGAGGCAGCTTATGGATCAACTCATTCAGTTGCTGTTGTCGCGGGGTGATGTCCTTCTCTTCCCACGGAGTCCAACCTGAGTGGACCAGTAAGCCATTGCGTTTGCTGCGGAGGATGGAGGGGAAGACATCCCAGGTGCCAAAGGCAACCACCTTGTTCTTGAAGGCAGGCTGCTGGTTCAGAAACTCCAGCGATGAGATATTGGGGTTCTCCCGCTTGTCGTTGGAATCGATGCGCGGATCAGCCACGCCACAGAAGATTTCGCTGTACCCCGGGTACGAGAACTTGAGGCCATTGGTACTCTTGCACAGGGCCTTGCTGCTCGGGTCGCCAAAGATCTGCCCTTCAGTGGCCATCTTGCCCCAGACGAAAGGCAACAGTGCTTGTCTGCGTTCGGCAGCAGTGTCACGCAGGTACTGTTTCTTGAGGCCTGGGATATCCTTCACGCCACCGTTGGGTTTGTCCATCAAGGTTTCGTCAGCCCCGCCGAACATCTCCTGCCAGCGAAAGCCATCCCAGGTGATGACGATGACGTTCTCGGTCTTGTGTGATGTTTGCTGGCCAGCAGTGGAACTGGTGAAGAGGCTGCAACACAAGAGGCCAAGCATATGAGCAAGCTTCATACGAACTCCCCGAGAGAGAAGCGTTTATTATAGTACCGAATAAAGTACCCATCTCGCTCCGTCGAGATGCTCGGGAAGATGTCAGGCAATGAGTCATCTTCGCATAGGGAGTGATCGCTCACTGTGCGAAATAGATAGCGATGTAGCCCGATTCTCCGATCATCTCGCGGAGCGAGATGTACTTTGCTAATCTCATGTAGGCAGTGCCTATGATTCAATAGGCTCGAGAATGTTCTCCTGATCAAATTTCTTGATAAGCGATTCTGCTGTGTCGATACCAACAATAAGTATCGGACATTGTTCATGACCAGAGCCAAATACGAGGTCAGTACGATAGATGCCTGAGCGAATCGGGCGTTGACGATCTTTCAAACAAACGGGATATCCACCAACAATGCTGAAATAGGAACGGCACGTACGGCAATACTGCAGGAAGCGTGTTCCTGCACGTTTGAAATCGAACGTGAACTTCTTTGAAACTCTGAGGACAAAGAAATCTCGATCCGCAGGCAGTGGAACGAAATTCAATCCCTTGAACTGTTGTTTCATGCAATACGAGCGAAACTTTGTGGAGACAATGTCGTACCCATCATTAGTGCCGGTGAGATGCCGTTTCCGTTTCCGTACTTTGTACTTCGGATTGATATAGTTCTTGTCGGTCTTTCTTCCGCAGGTTTTGCAAGTAGCCGGATGGGGTACCCCGTTCTTGCCGAAGTGCCAGTCGTAGTAGGGTGAATCGGGAGTGTCAAAGGTATCGTCCCCAAGCATGTTACTGTCGTCGTCTTCAGGAGTAAGGGAATAGGCGAGAATCATAGTTTCACCAATGCAGAGTGATGATGCCCCACAAAGGGTTCTCTCGGGGTTTGCCTTATATTATTGCACCATCACCCACTTCATGCCAATGGCCAAAGCCAGCGCCAGCAAGCCAAGCCCAATCACCAGCCAGAACCACTGACCCCACCGGCTACCTTGCTTCAGGACAGCGGTTGCAGGATGCGTTGGATCATGCCAGACCGGGACAGGCATTCCGTTTGGGTACTTTTCCTGAACTCTGATCGCATTCTCTTTCGTCGGAAAGGTAAAGGTGAACGTCTCGGTCACCTGATGCACCTGGCCATCTACATCATAGCAACAGATCAACTCAGTCGAATAGTCGCCATCGGAATCGCGCTTGATCTCGGTTCCAAGTACCTTGCCTTCCACCAGAGTCCAATCACGACTGCGAATACCTCGAATGATGCCGAACAGAGATACACCGGTGAAAATCCCTCCGAAGATGAGGTAGATCACAATCGCCACCGATGAACCAATGAGATTGAAGTCCATTACTTTCCTTCCAGATGCCGTGCTGAACTGTTGCCTATTCATTCGAGTGCGAAGGGAGTTTATCTCATACAACATGGTAGTTTGGCGATTCTTCGCTCAATCTTTGCAATGGCCATAGCGGGCGACTCGTTGTTAGTACTCGACCTTGCACCCTGCTTCATGTAACCTATCTATCTGCCAGTGATTCTCTCCGGATTGGTCTAAACCCATGAAGTGTTTGTCCCTTTTCGCCTCCCTTACGCTCCTTTGTTGCACTCTCTGGCCAGCGGATGCCCAGCCACCGGCTAGCGATAAGCTCGAACTGAAGCCGAACGATCATATCTGTTTCATCGGCAACAGCACCGCTGAGCGGATGCAGCACTATGGCTGGCTCGAGACTTATCTGCATAGTCGCTTCCCGGAACACAAGCTCACCTTCCGTAACCTGGGTTTTGCGGGGGATACCCTCACCACTCGCTTGCGGTCAGATAGCTTCGGCTCTCCCGATCAATGGCTGACCAAGTGCCAGGCTGATGTGATCTTTGCCTTCTTCGGCTACAACGAATCGTTTGAAGGAGTGGAAGGACTGCCCAAGTTCAAGAGTGATCTGGAAGCCTTCATCAAGCATACCCTCAGCCAGAAGTACAACGGCAGATCAGCCCCTCGGCTGGTGCTCTTTGCTCCACTCGCCCACGAGAACCTGAAGTCGCCCCATTTGCCTGATGGCGTGCAGAACAATGTGCGATTGAAACTCTACACCGATGCATTGCGGGAAGCTGCGAAAGCACATCACCTGACATTCTGCGATCTCTACGAACTCAGCCAGGCACTCTATGGCACCTCCAAGCCACTCACCATCAATGGCATCCACCTGAATGAACATGGCGATCAGAAAATCGGCCAGTCGGTCGATATCAATCTCTTCGATAAGGCCAACGCTGCTGAAACCGAATACCTCGAGAAGCTTCGGGCAGCGGTGAACGATAAGAACATGCACTGGTTCCAGCGGTACCGCACCACCGATGGCTACTCCATCTATGGTGGCCGAGCGGATTTGAAGTTCACCAACAACCAGACCAACCGTGAGGTGGCTCAGCGGGAAATGGAAGTGCTTGATGCCATGACCGCCAACCGCGACAAGTTCGTTTGGCAACTCGCCCAGAAGCAGCAGAGCAAGATCGACGACAGCAACCTGCCTCCGTTCATCCCGGTCATCAGCAACAAGCCTGGTAAAGGTCCCAATGGAACGCACCTCTTCCTGACTGGTGAAGAAGCCATCAAGAGCATGACCGTAGCCAAGGGCTTCAAGGTTAATCTCTTTGCTGATGAGAAGACCTTCCCTGAACTGGTCAGCCCGGTGCAGATGCAGTTCGACAGCAAAGGCAGGCTCTGGGTGGCAACCTGGCAGACCTACCCGCACTGGAAGCCTACCGAAGCGATGAACGATAAGTTGCTCATCTTCGAAGACACCGATGGCGATGGCAAAGCTGACAAACGCACCGTCTTCGCTAGTGATCTGCATAACCCCACCGGCTTCGAGTTCTACAACGGTGGCGTGATCGTCGCCCAGTCGCCCAATATTGTGTTCCTCAAAGATACCAATGGTGACGACAAGTACGATACGAAAGAGATCCTGATCAGCGGCATCGATTCCGCCGATACCCACCATACGTCGAACAGTTTCACATTCGATCCTGCTGGTGGTCTCTACTTTCAGGAAGGGACGTTCCATCAGACTTCGGTGGAGACCCCCTACTCTGCTCCGGTCCGCTGTTCGAATGCAGGCGTGTTCCGTTACGAACCCCGTACACAGAAGTTCGAGACCTATGTGTCGTTCGGCTTCGCGAACCCGCACGGCCACGTCTGGGATCGCTGGGGTCGTGACATCATCGTCGATGGCACCGGTTCCAATCCGTACCACGGAGCGCTCTTCAGTGGCCGGGTGGACTACCCGAACAAACATTCACGTCCGCCACAGGTGTATCAACAGTGGACGCGGCCCTGCTCGGGGATGGAAATCCTCTCCAGCCAGCACTTCCCGAAGGAACTGCAAGGCAACCTGCTGGTACTGAACGTGATCGGCTACCAAGGCATCCTGATGTACAAACTTCGCGATGTGGGTGGCAGCATCGAAGGCACCGAAGACACCAGGCTGCTGAGTTCGAGCGACCCGAACTTCCGTCCATCGGATATCAAGATGGGCCCCGATGGAGCCATCTACTTCTGCGATTGGCACAACCCGATCATCGGCCACATGCAACATAATCTGCGTGATCCCAATCGCAACAAGACCTACGGCCGCGTCTATCGCATGACCTACGAAGGCAGCCCACTGTCGCCGAAGGTGAAGATTGATGGCGAGCCGATTCCCAAGCTGTTGGAACTGCTGCTGCATCCGGAAGAGCGAGTACGCTATCGCGCCCGACAGGAACTGGCATGTCGACCGAGTGATGCAGTCCTGAAAGCATCAAGAGAATGGGCAGCAGGTGACGATCAGAAATTGCTGGAGTCTCTCTGGCTCCATCAATCACATCACCAGATTAATAATGTGCTGCTGGACAATTGCCTGAAATCCACGGAGCCTCGAGTGAGAGCCGCTGCAATTCGAGTGCTCTCCTACTGGCGAGATGGCTACAACACACCACCCACCGCTCAGCTTGCATTAGCAAAGAATGCTGCCACCTACGAAGTTGAAAAGCCTGCTACCACTATTGTTCCACGTTTGGAACCCGAGAAAGTATCCCAGAAGGTTTCAAACAAAGTTAATGGGTATGATGATACCCCACCTCCGACCACGGGATACGTGCTTGGTTCAGATGGCAAGGCAACTGACGCTGACATTGAGATAGCCAGACGAGAGCAAGCTGAGCAGGATGCGAAACGAGCCATACTGGAGAAGAGGATTTTTGACCTTAAACGACAAGAAGAGGTCTTGTTGACAAGATTACACCAAGTACGAATTTACGACCAATCTCCCTTAGATCTTCTGTATCGGGGTCCGGGCATCTACAAACTTCCCATCAGCTACACCCCTCATGGCCAAACGCTTGATGTACTCCATCGCTTCGCTAACGATGAAGACCCCCGTGTCCGTCTGGAAGTAGCTCGTGCCGCCAGCTTCCTTGATACCCCAGAAGCCATCGAGATTCCACTCCTCATCCTCGCATCGAAGCACGGTACCGATAAGTACATCTCCTTCGTCTGTCAGGAAACGATGAAGACGCTGGATCCTCGCTGGAAAACTGCGCTCGCCAAGGGGCACAAGTTCGCCATGCATACTACCACCGGCGAACGGTTCCTGATCAAGAACACGGGTACTCCTGCACTTCTCAAGCTGGATCGCAATGTCGATGTGTGCCGTGAACTGCTCACTCGTCCAGGCATTCAGGATGAATACCGCAGCGATGCCCTACGCAACCTGGCTCGCAAGGAAGGTAAGCCTCAGCCCGTTGTCCTCCTTAACACCATCCGATCCCTCGATCAACAGGCAGACACCAGCAACAAGAGCATTTACTTCGATCTCGTTCGCCTGCTGGCTGCTCGTACTCCCGTGGAACTGAAGACCATCCGTGCTGATCTCGAACAATTGGCCCTCACGGCCCAGCAACCAGTGATTCGTCAAACCGGCTATGTTGCCATGATGACTGTTGACAATGGCATTGATGCAGCCTGGAAGCTGGCATCATCCAGCAAGAAGCCGCTGCAGGCTGAGCAGGATATGGTGACTGCTACCAGCATGCTGAGCGATACCAACCTTCGTGGCCAGATGTACGACAAGATTGTGGGACTGCTGCAACGAACCACGGGGAATGCAACAGCAAAGCAACCTGTCACCGGTCGCTTCGTTCGTATCGAACTGCCAGGCAAGATGAAGGCACTGACACTGGCCGAGGTGGAAGTCTATTCCAACGGTCAGAACGTTGCCCTCAAGGGCAAAGCTACCCAGCAGAACACTGCTCATGGTGGCAATGCCAAGCGGGCCATCGATGGTAACAAGTCTGGCAAGTACGAAGACGGTGGCCAGACTCATACCAGCGAAGCCAGTGAGAATCCCTGGTGGGAAGTGGACCTCGGTGGCGACTTCCCGATCGAATCGATCGTGATCTACAACCGTACCGATGGCTTCTTCTACCGTCGGCTCAACGGGTTCAATTTGAAGGTGCTTGATGCCAGCCGCCGAACGGTGTGGGAACAGACCAAGCAACCTGCCCCGGAGAAGATGGTTCAGTACGACATCGCCCCGATTGATCCGCAGGCTGCCCTTCGTTCCAGTGCCATGATTGCACTCACCAGCGTGCGCGGCCAGGAGAAGAAGAGCTTCGAACTGCTCGCGAACCTGCTGAAGAGCGAAGGTAGTGACCGCATCGCAGCCATCCAGGCACTGCTCCGATTGCCCAAGAACACCTGGCCTGCCGATCAGGCCCGCCTGCTGCTTGATCAGGTGATGAGTTTGGTTCGCAAGACGCCTGTGTCTCTACGTACCAGTGCTACTGCACTCGAAGCGATGGAATTGGCTGAATCACTGACCAGCTTGCTACCCCCCGATCAGGCCAAACCGTTCCGCCGGGAATTGATCGACCTCGGTGTTCGCGTCATCCGCATTGGCACCTTGCTGGAACGGATGTCGTACGACAAGGACGTGATCGTGGTGCAGGCAGGCAAGCCTGTCGAGTTCATCTTCGAGAACAGCGACATGATGCCTCACAATCTGGTCATCAGTCAGCCTGGCACTCTAGAGCAGATCGGCGAAGCAGCGGAAGCGATGGCTACCTCTGCTGATGCCCAGGCCCGTCACTTCGTTCCCCAGTCAGACAAGATTCTGCTCGCCAGCAAGCTGCTCCAGCCTCGCGAAAGCGAACGGCTCAGCTTCACTGCTCCCACCAAGCCCGGCGTCTACCCCATAGTCTGCACCTACCCAGGCCACTGGCGACGGATGTACTCTGCCCTCTACGTTGTCAGCGATCTCGAAGGCTACCAGACAGGTCCCGATGCTTACCTGGCTGCACATCCAGTCAGCATTGAGGATGGACTGCTGAAGGATCGTCGGCCTCGCACCGAGTGGAAGTACACTGACCTCGAACCGCTGCTGGCTGACCTCAAGCCCGGCCGTTCGTTTGGCAACGGCAAGCAGATGTTCACAGTAGCGAATTGCCAGGCCTGCCATCGCTTCAACGATGTAGGCAACAACTTCGCCCCCAACCTGGCTGAACTTGACCCGAAGTGGAAAGCAGCTGACCTGCTCAAGAACATCGTCGAGCCGTCGCACCTCATCAATGAAAAGTATCAAACGTGGGTCTTCGCGATGAACGATGGCAAGACCGTAACAGCCATCGTGCTGGAAGAGACGCCTGATGCCTACAAAGTAATTGAGAACCCATTGGCGAAAGCCGAGCCACGGATTCTCAAGAAAGCCGACGTAGAGGAACGAAAGAAGTCAGACGTTTCAACGATGCCGAAAGGTTTGCTCGATACGCTATCGAGAGATGAAATCCTCGATCTCCTGGCCTACATCTGGTCGAAAGGTAAACCCAACCACGAACTCTTCCAGGGTGGCAAGCACGACCATTAAGAAGATCTCGTTCCCAGCCTCTGGCTGGGAACGCACTGCTTGCCAGCCTCTGGCTGGCGTCTCTCAGACCAATCGAATAAAATGTAGGGCATCGACAGATGGGCCGTTCTCGCTACAAGATATTTGAAAACGAATACCCCTATTTCCTTACTTCTACGTTTGTTGCCTGGCTTCCAATCTTTTCACAACCTTGGGCGGTACAACTCGCCCTGGAATCGTTCCGTTTTCATCAAAGAGTCGACACGTCGAAATCTTTGGCTATGTAATCATGGAAAATCACATGCATTGGATTGCCCGTGCACCTGATCTCAGCAAAACTCTAGGGCTTTGGAAATCGTTCCTTGCTCGGCAGATCATTGACAAGTTGACCGAACGAGGCCAGACGACTCTGTTAGAGGAACTCCGCTATTTCAAACTCCGTTACAAGGACAAACAGGAATACCAGCTGTGGCAGGAAGGGAATCACCCACAGCAGATTAAAGATGATGAGATGATGCTGCAAAAACTGGAATACATGCACCATAATCCTTTACGTCGAGGGTATGTCGAGCTACCTGAGCATTGGAGATATTCGAGTGCAAGGAACTACTTGGGGATGCCAGGGTTGATTGATGTAATAACGGATTGGCGTTGAGTTTCGCCAGCCAGAGGCTGGCATGCAGTGCGTTCCCAGCCAGAGGCTGGGAACAAGTAGTTACCGCTTAGTTACCGCTTCGCAGTCCCTTCCAAAAACACCTTCTCCGCACGGTACGAACTGCGTACCATGGGGCCGCTGAAGACTTCGAGGAAGCCTGCTTCTATGCCCCAGTCGCGGTACTTGTCGAAATCAGCGGGGGGGACGTACTTCACTACCGGCAGATGATGCTGTGTAGGCCGCAGGTACTGGCCAAGGGTGAAGATATCGACCTTGGCTGCACGCAGGTCAGCCATCGTTTCGCGGAGTTCGTCTTCGGTTTCGCCTAAGCCCAGCATGATGGAACTCTTGGTGAGCACATCAGGCCGATGCTTTTTGGCATGGGATAACACTGCCAGCGTTTGCTCGTAGGTGGCTCGGTGATCTCGCACCGTGGGTGTCAGTCGCCGGACGGTTTCAATGTTGTGAGCAAAGACATCAACACCGGATGCCAGCACGGTTTCAACTGCTCCCAGGTCGCCCTGGAAATCGGGGGTGAGGGTTTCCACTTTCACCCGTGGGTCGCGGTCCTTGATCTCGCGAACGCACTGGGCGAAGTGGGCTGCTCCGCCATCGTCGAGATCATCGCGATCCACCGAGGTCATCACCACATAGTTCAGGCCCATCTTCGAGATGGCAATACCCACATGGCTCGGCTCATCGATATCAACCCAACCCTTGGGGTTGCCGGTATCCACTGCACAGAACTTGCAGGCCCGGGTGCAGACACCACCCAGCACCATAATCGTCATGGTGCCGTGGCTCCAGCATTCGCCAATGTTCGGGCAGTGGGCTTCCTGGCAGACGGTGTAAAGGCCAAGCTCCTTCGACATCGTTCGCAGCCGTTCGTAGTTCGGCCCGGTAGGCAGCGTCGCCCGCAACCAGCTGGGCTTACCCCGGTCAACCGGTTCCGTTCGAGTGGTAGCCACGCCGTTGTCCACCACCTTGAGGGCGATAGTACGGTTGGTGCGTTTGTCGAGAAGTTCGATGGTCTTGGAAGGCATGTATTCAATATATGCCTATTCCTTCGGAATCACAAACGCTGCTCTTACTGGTGGGGGCATGATCGAATCCTTCCCACGTACTGCTTTCCAGATGATCTCGTTGAACAGAAGATCGTCGGCTTGGTCTTCCTTAGCCAGGTTCAGTTTCTCGCTGAAAGCAGCACCGTAGGCATCGGGGCGGTTCTTTTCGTTGAGGTCAATGTTGCTGGGTACGTGCTGGTAGGGGCTGAAATCGGCCTGTTTGGTGAACGAGTGATACATCGGCCGGGCGGCGGCATCGAACTGAGTCATGGGCTTAAGCCCCAGGATCAGTTCCATCGTTCGCAGCATGCTGGCGGTGCTATAGAGGGTGGAATCGACGTGGTTGCGTTTGGTGTAGGGACTGATGACGAGGGCGACGGTGCGGTGGGCATCCACATGGTCGGAGCCATTCTGGGCATCATCTTCCACCACGAAGATGGCTGTCTCTTTCCAGAACTTGCTCTTGCTGACGGCTTCCACCACCCGGCCGAGAGCCAGATCATTGTCGGCCACCATCGCGGTCGGGGTTGGCTTGCCCACTCTTGTGCCTGACGTGTGATCGTTAGGCAGCCGAACGACCTGGAAGCGGGGCATCTCCCCTTCCTTCTCGAACCGATTCAGTTCACTGATGAACCGATCAGCCCGCTTCTGATCGGGATATTCCAGATCGTAGCTACGGAACATGGG
>WBZX01000407.1_pt1 | contig 39856 bp, 36 predicted proteins | sample 5204211 | NCBI WGS metagenome assembly WBZX01 (sample SAMN12344362, study PRJNA552823) | activated sludge metagenome | biome: Activated sludge suspended growth; feature: Nitrification reactor; material: Wastewater; isolation source: activated sludge from nitrification reactor of wastewater...
GACAAGGCGGGTTGGTACTGGTACCACCCGCACCTGCACGGCAAGACCATGGAGCAGGTGATCGCGGGTGCATCGGGCATGATCATCGTGCAGGATGCCGAAGAAGCGGCGCTGACGCTACCGCGCAACTACGGCGTGGACGACATTCCGCTGATCCTCCAGTTCAAGACCATCGATGCCAGCGGACAATTGCTGCTGGAAGACGAGCTGGACGATCACGTGGTGGTGAACGGATCCATCCTGCCTACAGCCCAACTGCCTGCGCAGGTGGTGCGCCTGCGCCTGCTCAATGGTTCGAGCCATCGTTCCTTCCGCCTCGGCCACACCATGATGGGCGGCTCATTCAAACAGATCGCCTCCGACGGCGGCTTGTTGAACGCGCCGGTGACCTTGACCCGCATGAACCTGAGCCCTGGTGAAAGGGCGGAGATCCTCATCGACCTGTCGGGCATGGAAGGCATGAGCTTCGACATCCGATCCTTCGGCAGCGAATTGCCCACCGGCGTGATGGGCGGTGCGCAGATGATGGGCATGGCCACCGGTCCGTTGGACGACACGGACTTCACGCTGATGAGCGTGAACGTAGTGGCCCCAACACCGAACCCGGTGACCACGATGCCGACCGCATTGACCACCAACACGCCGCTACTTGAAGCCAGCGCAACAGCCACGCGCACGTGGTCCCTGCAGGAAACTCCCATGATGAGCAACGAGTGGTTCATCAATGGACTGAAGTACGACATGGAGCGCATCGACTTCACCACCACCGTGGGCGCCACAGAGATCTGGGAGATCCAGAACGCGAGCATGATGGGCCATCCCTTCCACATCCATGGTGGGCAGTTCTATGTGCTGGACAAAGCTGGCGCTGCGCCGCCCATGAACGAGCGCGGCCGCAAGGACGTGATCCTGGTGGAGCCTATGCAGACCGTGCGCGTGATCATGCGATACGACCTATTCAGCGACCCCATGGTGCCGTACATGTTCCATTGCCACATCCTCAGCCATGAAGACAATGGCATGATGGGACAGTTCATCGTGGACGCATCATCCGATGTGATGGAACTGGGTGGTATGAGCGGCGTTACCCTCTTCCCGAATCCATTGACCAACGGCGGCAGCGCGCAGATTCAGAGTACGAACGGCCCGATCCAACGCCTGCGGGTGGTGGATATGACCGGGCGTGAAGTGCTGAACGAAACGCCGTTGGCGGTGAAAGCGGCGATATCAACGGAGCGGCTTGCAGCGGGCACCTACACAGTGCTGGTGGAAACTGAACGGGGGGTCGCAAGCGGCAAGTTGGTGGTGGAATAACATCCGCACCAGCACGACCAATACAACTCGACCATGAAGAACAAGATGCTCCTTGCTCTCGGCTTCTGCCTGCCCGTTGGCGCCTTTGCCCAACTGTCCGATGGCAGTACCGCACCGGACTTCACCGTAACGGACCTGAACGGCAACAGCCACAACCTGTACGCCTATCTCGATTCAGGGTACACCGTGTACCTGGACCTGATGGCGGCCTGGTGCCCGCCCTGCTGGACCTACCACACCAGCGGTGCCTTGCACGACCTGTACATGAACTACGGCCCGGGCACGGCTGATAACAAGGTTCGTGTGCTGATGATCGAGTCAGAGGCCACCAATGCAACTGCACAACTGTACGGCACTGATGGCGGTGGCTTCTTTGGTTCCACCCAAGGCGATTGGGTCACCGGTACACCTTACCCCATCGCGGATGATGCCAGCATCGGCGATCTGTACCAGATCAGCTTCTACCCGAACATCTTCAGGGTGTGCCCCGATCACCGGGTGTATGACGCTGGCACGGAAACAGCCGCCGTGCAATGGGCCGCCGCGCAATCGTGCTACGCCACTGCGGTGGAAGAACTACAAGGTGGTGCATCGATCGCCCGTGCGAACATGATAGAACAAGGCGTCCTCGGTGTCTTCGCTGCCAGTGGCTCGCTGGTGGACGTGCGGGTCCATGACAACATGGGGCGGCAAATAGCCATGAGCGCAGCGCGGTCAAGCAGTACCACAATCCAGACCGAGGGTTGGGCTCCTGGCCTCTACCTCGTGAACGTGCGCACCACCAAGGGCGCGGCACAATTGAAGGTCCTGCTGGATCGATGACCATGTTCCGTGCATTGTTCAACCTCGACAGGAAGTCGGATCTGGTGCGGGCCATCGACCAAGGCGCGTTGATCCTGGATGTGCGCACACAGGCTGAATTCGCAACGGGCCATGTACCAGGGGCGATGAACATACCGGTGGATGCCTTGCGCGAGCAGGTGAACACCCTTGATCGCCGCACGCCGATCATCACCTGCTGCAAAAGCGGTATGCGTAGCCTCAAAGCCGCGCAGCTCCTGGCGGATCATGGGTTCGCCGTGCAGAACGGCGGTGCGTGGGAGGTTGTGCGAGGCCTGAAGCGATCGGCATCGACGACTGAATAGACGGTTGCTGCTACCCTTCATAGTGTTCCTGGGCTTCAAGGGCCATTAACCCAGTGTTGTGCATACGGTTGACCTTTGGCCCATGAAAAGGTTGGCGCTATGGATCTGTTGGGCTTCTTCTCCACCAAGCACAAGGCGGTGTTCACGCATCACGACACCAACATCCATGTGCACGCGATCACAGCAGAGCGCGACTGGATGGGGCACGTCGAGGCCGTACAGTTCCAGTCCGAAAGCGTTCACCTGTTGGTGGCGGGGTTCTGAGCACGGTGGGCTGCTCTTGCGGATGTTGCGGTCGTGAAGGTACAGCGCACGGTTGGGGCGATGTGGCTTGGTGCCTTATTCATGCGCTCGGTCCAGTTGCGCAACTGCGACTATGAGTACATGGCCGGGCTGCGCTACGTACTGGACAAGACATGGGCGCTTAGCACGCACTACGACAGTGACATAGGTCTTGGTGTAGGGGTGACAGTGACCTATTGATCACTTGGGGCCGAAGCGGAGGGTCATCACTCGCGCACGAATCGCGATCGGGCCACCACGGTGCCAGAGAGGTCGGTGACCAGCATGGAATAGGCGCCATGTGCAAGCCCACCCACCGCGACGGCCTCGGTCATGCGCACGGGCTTGGAGCATACCGCTCGCCCTAGGGCATCCATGATGGTCAAACGCAAACTCCCAGCGATGTGGACGGCGTTGTGCAGGGGTATCAGTGTTACGGAAGATGCGACTGGATCATAGCGGATGCTGAATGAACTGCTCTGTTGTTCTTCAACGCCGATCGTGAGCCCGGTGGCTATGGCCGCCTCCACATGGCTCTGTGTGGAGGGAATGTAACCATGCTGCAACAACAACACTTGGTGATCAGCGCCTGCCAACACCACGATCGTGGGCATGCCAGTGCCTCCGTAGTACGCCACTTGTTCAGGGCTGTTGGCGAATGTTGCCGATGGTGTGAAACCATTGTCGGTTTCCCACTGTTCCATGGTCGTGCAGTCGTAGGTATCGCTGTAACCCCAAGCATACCATTTCACTACGCCGGGTTCAGCGAGTTCATGTGCATCCAAGACATCCTGGAGCACATGACCGGCATCGATGCATGGGGAGCAGGCGACCATGGCGAATTCGAGGATGATGATCTTGCCAGCGTCCAATTCCTCGAATAGATGATGGTTGGTGCCAAGACAATCGTCCTCTGTGAAGTCCAAGGCAATGGTTTGTCCTTTGCCCAGTAGGACGAAGACCATGGACATGGCTAGTAGGAGCGATCGCATCGCGCGGTCGATAGTTTTGCCAGCGACTGGGCCGAAGTAGAAGGTCGGTATTTCGACCATTCGGAGGTGCAGGATGAAAATGGGCGCAGAGTGCTGTGGCCAGGCTTGCGCAGCAACCGTCAAGCTCGAATGCGCTCCTTTGCTTCACGCATGGTCGCTGGCTCATTTCCGAGTTCGCTCCACTTGGCCCGGCTTTGTGTGCCCAATTCCTTCCAGCCATACACAAAGGCTAGAGTGGCCGCTGAAAGAATGTTCACCACTACGAATGCATTTATGAACGTGGCATCAAGGCCCCACCACGCGGGTAAAACGGGTATGATGAAGAAGGCGCAGTTGCTCACGATCTGCATGATCAACAGTATCACGCCGCTGTGTGTCATATTATAAGTCCAACCGAGAAGCACCGTAAGGGCTACCATGCTTAATAGGAACATCGGCCACGGGTACCCATCCGGTGTGCCTTCTCCGATGAGAAGCATGGGTAAGTACCACAAGCCCCAAGCCACGCCGACCAGTAAACAGGATGTCATCGCAGAATAGCGGTCCTGCATACGCGTGACACAGAATTTCATCCAAGCGGTCTCCTCCACGAAGGCGATACCCACGATGAAACCGAGATTCGCCGCCCAGGCTTTCAAATTGCTGAAGTCGCCACCGAAGAAGTCGTTAACCACCCAGCCCGGCCAGGTGCGTGCGCCAGCCAATGCTAGTGCGCCGACCCCGACATAGGTGAAGAGGAATTTCCAGCCGAAGCCGAGTGCGTACCACTTCACCGGGACCCGCCAATGGAAGAACGCGCCGAACAGTTTGCGCAACCCTTCGCGTCCTTCGAGGTAGACCGTGAGCGCCACAACGAATAGCAATGGCCCGAACACACGTAAGCGGAAGACCATCCATGCAGCCTTGTCCTCGTGAAGGTGCGCGCCTTCGGGTACCATCATCTTCACGATACCCACCACGGCGAACTGGTAGGCTAGTGTAAGCAGTACAAAGACAAGGACCGGGTACCGTGTAATTATTGATCTCATGATATCGGGTTGTGGCGCCAAGCTAGGCCCGCGTTCTGTGGAGGCGCAGTGGTCTGCGCTTTCGAATTCACCACTCCGATGTGAATTGGCCGCTCGGATGCGCTCGCTTGTTCGCCGTGTTCGCCCTTCTAACTTCGCCCACCACGATCTAAACGAGCATGTACGGCAGCATCAAACAGCAATTGGCCAGCGAACTGAAGACCATCGAGAACGCAGGACTTTTCAAGCGCGAACGGATCATCACCAGTGAGCAGGGCGCAGAGATCACGGTCAATGGCCTTACGGTGCTGAACTTCTGCGCCAACAACTACCTCGGCCTCAGCTCGCATCCGGAAGTGGTGGCCGCCGCCAGCGATGCGTTGGATAGCCACGGGTACGGCATGAGCAGCGTCCGTTTCATCTGCGGCACCCAGGATATCCACAAGGAACTGGAGCGGAAACTGGCCGAGTTCCACGGTACCGAGGACACCATCTTGTACGCTGCCTGCTTCGATGCGAACGGCGGTGTGTTCGAGCCACTGCTGGGAGAGGAGGATGCCATCATCAGCGACGCCCTCAATCATGCGAGCATCATCGATGGGGTGCGTTTGTGCAAAGCGAAACGGTATCGCTACGCCAACAATGACATGGCTGACCTGGAGGCCCAGTTGAGGCAGGCTCGTGCGGACAAGGCCCGCCACATCATCATCGTGACCGACGGCGTTTTCAGTATGGACGGGATCGTGGCCGACCTGAAGGGCGTTTGCGACCTGGCTGACAAGTACGACGCACTGGTGATGGTGGACGAGTGCCACGCCGCTGGCTTCATCGGTCGCACGGGCCGTGGTAGTGTGGAGCATTGTGGGGTCACCGGCCGGGTTGACATCATTACCGGTACCCTCGGCAAAGCGCTCGGTGGCGCCATGGGTGGCTATACCACCGGCCGCAAGGAGATCATCGAGATGTTGCGGCAACGTTCGCGTCCGTACCTCTTCAGCAACTCACTCGCTCCCAGTATCGTTGGCGCCTCCATCAAGGTCATCGACCTGCTCAGCGCCAGCACGGAATTGCGGGATAAGCTGGAGCGGAACGTGGATCGGTTCCGGTCCGGTATCGAAAAGCTCGGATTCACCACCCGGGGCGCCGGAGCGGCCATCGTGCCTGTGATGCTGGGCGATGCCAAGCTGAGCCAGACCATGGCCGACGAGCTGCTGAAGGAGGGGATCTATGTGATCGGCTTCTTCTACCCGGTGGTACCCAAGGACACGGCACGTATCCGGGTGCAACTGAGCGCAGCGCATTCCGACGACCACGTGGACCGCGCCTTGGCCGCCTTCGGCAAGGTCGGCAAGGCGTTGGGGGTCATCTAGCCCCGGTCGCTTTCGTGGAGGATGAACACGGCTTTGTTCGTTTCGTGGAAAAGCCTCTATATTCGCACCCCGTTTTCAGGGACGTACCCATTCGATCAAGAAGGACCATGGCATCCACAACCCTCATCACCAGCATGGCCAACGCGGCCACCGTTCAACAGGAATGGCTGCTGGTGGACGCTGAGAACGAAGTACTTGGTCGCCTTGCCAGCAAGGTGGCCATGCTCGTTCGGGGCAAGCACAAGACCACGTTCACCCCGCATGTGAACTGTGGCGATCACGTGATCATCATCAATGCCGAGAAGGTGCGCCTGACCGGTACCAAGATGGACGACAAGGAGTACCAGCGCTACAGCTTGTACCCCGGAGGTCAGACCCGCGAACCCGCCAAGAAGTTGATGGCGCGCAAGCCGGAGGCCATGCTGGAGATCGCCGTGCGCGGCATGCTCCCCAAGAACCGCCTCGGTCGTCGTCTCTTCAACAACCTGCATGTGGTGGTGGGCAACAGCCACAAGCACGAAGCCCAGAAGCCCCGCAACTTCGACCTGAACACGCTCAAGTAAGATGGCCAGCACGAACAGCCTCGGTCGCCGCAAGACCTCCATCGCCCGGGTGATCCTCACCGAGGGCAAAGGCACCATCACGGTGAACGGCCGTGACGGAAAGGAGTATTTCCCGATCACCATGCAGCAGTTCAAGCTGCAACAGCCCTTCACCCTCACCGAAACGGTGGGTAAGTATGATGTGGTGGCCACCGTGGACGGTGGTGGTATCACGGGTCAAGTGGACGCCGTGCGCCTGGGTATCGCCCGCGCACTGGTGAAACTCGACGCCGAGCACAAACCGAAACTCAAGGCCGAAGAGCTCATGACCCGTGACCCACGTGCTGTGGAACGGAAGAAGTTCGGACGCAAGAAAGCGCGCAAGCGTTACCAGTTCAGCAAGCGCTAAGGTCCCAGCGCTTGTTCAGGATCCAATCCTGGCGGACTACGCTTCTTTCCCTGAGCCTGTCGAAGGGGATGAGCGTGCTACCAGCGGGATGCCTGTATCAACGGGAACAAGGAAAGTGAACAACAAGTAGAATGGCACGTCTCGAATTCCAGCAATTGCTCGAAGCAGGTGTACACTTTGGTCACCTGCGTCGCAAGTGGAACCCCAACATGGCCCCGTACATCTTCGGGGAGAAGAAGGGTATCCACATCATCGACCTGAACAAGACCAGCGTGAAGCTCGAAGAGGCTTCCGCTGCGATGAAGAACATCGCTCGTGGTGGCAAGAAGATCCTCTTCGTCGCCACCAAGAAGCAGGCGAAGGACATCGTTACCAACAAGGTGAAAGCGACGGGCATGCCCTACGTCACCGAGCGTTGGAGCGGTGGCATGCTCACCAACTTCGGCACCATCCGCCGCACCATCAAGAAGATGGCGACCATCGACCGGATGAAGACCGATGGCACCTTCGAGAACATGAGCAAGCGCGAGCGCCTGCAAGTGAGCCGTCAGCGGGAGAAGATGGAGAAGAACCTCGGTTCCATCGCCGACCTCACCCGTCTGCCGAGTGCGCTGTTCATCGTGGACATCGTGAAGGAGCACATCGCCGTGGCCGAGGCTCGCAAGCTCAACATCCCCACGTTCGCCATGGTCGATACCAACAGCGATCCTACGCTGGTGGACTTCCCGATCCCTGCGAACGATGATGCCACGAAGAGCATCGAGTTGATCATCGATACGATGATCGCTGCGATCAACGAGGGCATCGAAGAGCGCAAGAACGACAAGACCGCCGTCGACGAAGGCGGTGAGGAGGGAGAAGGTGCGGAGGACGCGGCTACGACCGAAGCCACCGAAGCCCCTGCCTCGGAAGAGAACGCTTGATCTGAAGTGTTACGAGCGTAAGGGCGGGAGTTCTCCCGCCTCGACAAACCTGCCAACCAAATGAGCACCATGGCTATCACCGCTGCCGATGTGAACAAGCTGCGCCAGATCACCGGCGCGGGCATGATGGATTGCAAGAACGCCCTCACCGAGGCGAATGGCGACTTCGACCTCGCCATCGATATCCTGCGGAAGAAGGGTCAGAAAGTGGCCGCCAAGCGCGCCGATCGTGATGCCACGGAAGGCTTGGTCATCGCCAAGACGACCGCCGATGGCACCCGCGGTGTTCTGGTGTGCGTGAACTGCGAGACCGATTTCGTGGCGAAGAACGCCGACTTCACCGCCATGGCCGAGCGTATGGCCACCATCGCGCTGGAGAAGAACCTCAACAGCGTGGAGGACCTGAAGGCCGCCGCCTACGACAGCAATGGGCTCAGCATCGCTGAGAAGTTGGTGGAACAGACGGGCGTGATCGGTGAGAAGATCGATGTGAGCGCTTGCGGCGAGGTGAAGGCACCTTTCGTGTACGCCTACAACCACCCCGGGAACAAGGTCGCCAGCCTCGTAGGCTTGAGCAAGGCCGGGTTCGAGACCGTGGCGAAGGACGTTGCCATGCAGGTGGCTGCCATGGGTCCCATCGCTCTCGATAAGTCGAGCACCCCGCAGAGCGTGATCGACAAAGAACTGGAGATCGGCAAGGAGCTGGCCATTCAGGAAGGCAAGCCGGCCGACATGGCCGAGAAGATCGCCCAGGGCCGTCTGAACAAGTTCTTCAAAGAGAGCACGCTGCTTTCCCAGGAGTTCATCAAGGACAACAAGCTCAGCGTGGACCAGTACGTGAAGAGCGCCGACAAGGACCTCGCGGTCACCGGCTTCAAGCGTCACTCGCTCACGGTGTGAGTTGAACCGCAATTCCATGGAAAGAGGGAGGCTCAGCCTCCCTCTTTCGTTTTCTTTGCCGTCGATCAACCAGCAGATGGCGACTTCTTACAAGCGTATCCTCCTCAAGCTCTCCGGCGAAAGCCTCATGGGCGACCAAGCCTATGGCATCGATAGCGTGCGATTGGCGCAGTACGCCAAAGAGGTGGCGGCCATCGCCCGCCAAGGGGTGCAGGTGGCCGTGGTCATCGGTGGTGGTAACATCTACCGCGGCATGCAGGCCGAAGGCAACGGAATCGATCGTGTGCAGGGTGATCACATGGGCATGTTGGCCACCATGATCAACTCGCTGGCCTTCCAGAGCGCGTTGGAGCACGAGGGCTACAACACACGCCTGCTCAGCGCCATCAAGATGGATACGATCGCCGAGCCGTTCATCCGGCGGCGTGCTGTGCGCCACTTGGAAAAGGGGCGTATCGTCATCTTCGGTGCGGGCACGGGCAATCCCTACTTCACCACGGACACGGCAGCTTCGCTGCGCGCCATCGAGATCGAGGCCGATGTGATCCTGAAGGGCACCCGGGTGGATGGCATCTACACGGCGGATCCGGAGAAGGACAAGACCGCTACCAAGTACGATCGCATCAGCTTCACCGAGGTGTATGACAAAGGGCTGAACGTGATGGACCTCACCGCCTTCACGCTCTGCAAGGAGAACAACCTCCCCATCATCGTCTTCGACATGAACAAGCCGGGCAATCTGGGCCGTTTGATGGCCGGGGAGAAGGTGGGTACGCTCGTGGAGATCTGATCGCTTAGAACACTCGTCCATCGCCGCTACTTTTGCGGCCAATCCCGTCGCCATGATCGATGCAACAGCAGCCGTGAAGCAGTGCGAAGAGCACATGCGCAAAGCAGTGGAACACTTGGAGCATGAACTGACCAAGGTGCGCGCGGGTGCCGCCAACCCGGGCATGTTGGAGACCGTGCGTGTGGACTACTACGGCCAGATGGTGCCCCTCACGCAAGTGGCCTCGGTGAATACGGGCGATGCACGTACGCTCTTCGTGAAGCCGTGGGAGAAGAAGCTCATCGACGCGATCGAAAAGGCGATCATCGGCGCCAACTTGGGCTTCAACCCCAGCAACAACGGCGAGAGCGTGATCATTCACGTGCCCATGCTCACCGAAGAGCGCCGCAAAGCGTTGGTGAAGGCGGCGCACGCCGAAGGAGAACACTGCAAGGTGGGCATCCGCAGCAGCCGCCAGAAGGCGATGGAGAGCATCAAGGCCGCCAAGAAGGAAGGCTTGCCGGAGGATACCGCCAAGGGTTTCGAGGCCGACGTGGAGAAGCTCACCGGCACCTACAACAAGAAGGCCGACGTGCTCATGGAGGCCAAGGAGAAGGACATCATGAAGGTGTGATATCCGGTCATGTTCGAACCACGAGCCGTTCGCATCAGTGCGATCATCTTGCTGGTGTATCTCGGACTTGGCTTGAGTTGGCACCTTGCAAATGATGATAGCCTGCTAGGCACGGTTGCCTTCTTCCCATTCGCATTCTTGGATTTAGCGCGCTTCGCAAGCGGGACTGCTGCAGGTTGGATCGGATTCTTGTTCCTTACTATGGGGCTCTGGCTCTTCTTGTACGCCATGGTCCGATTGAACCAGCGTAAAGCGGGCTAAAGTGCGGTGCAGTATCACCTCGTCACGCCCACACCGGGCTCCCCTCGCTGCAATTCCTGCACATCTCTATGCTGCTCCGCGAATGGAGCAGCGACCGCCTGAACGCGTTGTAGGCCTCGCTGTGCCATAGCTCGCGGAAGCTGTGTGTGCGCAGGTCGCCGAGCACATGGTGCGCGTCCTTGTCGAAACAGCACGGCACCACACGCCCGTCCCAGGTGATCACGCAGCTGTGCCACATCTTCCAGCAGTCGTTCTCCAACTTGTTCTTCACCTCCCACACACCGGCTGCATTGCGGCCATAGCGTGCATATCGGTCTTGCGTGGGTATCAATGGGTGTCCATCCTTCGGGTCGTAGACCTGGGCGGTCTTCAGCCAGAGGTCGTCCACACCGATGCGCTTCGCCAGGGCCCGAGCCTCGGGTATCTGGTGTTCATTGGGTTTCACCACCAGGAACTGGAACACCACATGCGGCGTCAGGCTCTTCAGCTTCTTCTTCCACCGAACGATGCGCTCGGCCGCCTCGATCACCTTCGCCAATTCACCTTCCTTGCGATAGGCCGCATAGGTTTCCTGAGTGGTACCGTCCAGCGAGATGATCAGGCGCGACAGGCCGCTTCGCACCGTGGCTTCGGCCTTCTCCTCGGTGAGGAAGTGGGCGTTGGTGCTGGTGGCGGTGTACAACCCGCGGTCGCTCGCCAGGCGCACCATGTCCAGGAAACCGGGATTGATGTAGGGCTCGCCTTGGAAATAGAACGTGAGCGCCCACAGGTCCGGGGCCAGTTCGTCCATCACCCGGGTGAAGAGATCCTGCTTGAGGTTGCCCGTGGGGCGCGTGAACGCCCGTAACCCACTTGGACATTCCGGGCAGCGCAGGTTGCACGCCGTAGTGGGTTCGAAGCTGATGCTGAACGGCATACCACCGATGCGCGGGTCCTTGGTGCGCTTGGCGCGCTGGAAACTGGTCCATAGGCCTACCGCGTTACGCGTGCGCCGGGTCGTGGCTTTGCGCGACCATTCCAATGCATCGCGTGTGGCGGCGAACATGGGAGCAAGGTAATGGCGCTGGCACCGTGGCCTGTTACTTTCAGCGCCGCTGTACGTCCGATGGACGAACCCCCTCGTATGCGTTGCCTCCGAACCCTCCTCGCACTGTCAGCCATTGCTGGTGCGCTCTTCTCCTTCGCCCAGGTCCAGGTCCACGGTCGTGTGGTGGACGACCGCACCTTGGAACCGCTCGCCTTCGTGAACATCACGGTGGTGGGTGCGCGCGAAGGCACCATGAGCGACATCGATGGCCGCTTCAGCCTCTCAGCGGCCCAGTTGCCCGTGCTCCTGCGCTTCAGCTATGTGGGCTACTCCGCGCTGGAGGTATCGTTCCAGGATGATGCGCACGCGGTGGTGAAGTTGCCCCGGGCCACCATCGAACTCCGCGAATTCACCGTGATGCCCGGCGAGAACCCGGCCCACCGGATCATCAAGCGCACCTATGCAGGGCGTAAGCGCAACGACAGCATGCGCGAGCGGGCGCACCGGTACACCAGCTATGGCAAGACCATCTTCACGGCGGCGATGGACAGCGCCATGCTCAACGATACGGCGCGCATGGCCGCGTTGGATAGCAGTGACAAGGAGGCCGTCGACTTCTTCGACAAGCAACACCTGCTGCTCATCGAGAGCGCCACGCGAAAGAGCTTCATTCCGCCCGCGGCCGAGAAGGAGGAAGTGCTGGCCATGCGCGTGAGCGGACTCAAGGACCCATCCTTGCTGGCACTGGCCGCCAGCACCAAGACCTTCAGCATCTACGCCCCGCAGATCACCATCAACGAGAAGAGCTACCTGAGCCCCATAGGTCCGGCCAGTACGGACCGCTACCTCTTCGTGCTCGAGGACACGCTCTATCAGGGCAGCGACTCCGTGTTCGTCATCAGCTACCGACCGCGGAGCGGCCGCAAGTTCGATGGCCTCAAGGGCCTGCTCTGGATCAACACCGATGGCTACGCGGTGCAGAACGTCATCGCGGAACCCACCGAGCGCGATGGTGGTACCGGTATCAAACTCCAGCAGCAGTTCGAACGGGTGAAGGGCGTCTGGTTCCCGGTGCAATTGAACACCTTCTACTTCTTCGATTTCCTTCAGGTGAACTCCATGCGCATGTTGGGGATCGGGCGCATCTACCTGAAAGGGATCGAAGTGGACGTGCCGATCGAGCGCAAAGAGGTGCGCGGCCCCGAACTGGTCATGGACCGGTTGGCTGCCAAACGCGATGAAGCATTCTGGAATGGCCTGCGCACGGATAGCCTGGAAGGGAAGGAACTGCGCACCTACCACACCATCGACAGCATCAGCTCGGCCGAGAACATCGAGACCAAGCTCAAGTGGTTCGATCGGCTCACCACCGGCCGCATGCCCGTAGGGCCCGTCGACATCCGTTTGGATAGGATCTTCCGGTACAATGCGTACGAGGGCTTGCGGCTGGGTGCCGGCCTCAACACCAACGACAAGCTCACGCGCTACGCCAGCGTGGGCGGCTACTACGCCTATGGCTTCGTGGACCAAGCCTCCAAATTCGGCGGGGAACTCACCCTTCGCTCCAAGCCCGGCATCGGTCCGGAGCTGCGCGGTTATTACGAATATGATGTGGCCGAGAGCGGCGGCGTCTCGTTCACCGGGGTCAAGCAAGGCCTCACTTCCACCGAGAGCTACCGCTGGCTCTACGTGGACCGCATGGATCGCGTGGAGCGCTTCGGTGCGGAACTCTCCTGGCGCGTGAGCAGCTCCTTGAAGGCATGGGTCGCCACCGAGCGCAACGACCGACAGAACCTCATCGGCTATCAGCTGGCCGAACCGGCAGGGGAGGGCGTCACCTTGTTGAGCGATCGGTTCCTCACCGGCACCGTTTCCCTCGGCTTCCGCTTCGCCTGGCGGGAGCGCTTGGTGCGGCTGCCCGATCGGCAATATGCCTTGCCCAGCAAATGGCCGGTGCTGCACGTGCAGGCCATGCAGGCCGTAAAGGGTCTTTGGGAGGGCGAGCGCGAGCTCTGGCGCGTGGATGCCATGCTGGAGAAGACCTTCCGCTTGCGGATGCTCGGCGACCTCAGCGTGCGCGTGCTCGGCGGCATCGCGGACGATACCGCGCCCTACGCCTTCCTCTACGACCTGCGAGGCTCCTACTCCACGCGCACGCCCATCGCCACGGCCAACACCTTCGAGACCATGCGGCCCAACGAATTCCTAGCCGATAGGTACGTGACCGTGCATGCACGCCACAGCTTCAAGAACCTGCTCTTCGAGGGCAAGTGGTTCAAGCCCGTGCCCGTCATCGTCCTTAACGCAGGCTGGGGTGCCTTGGCCCATCCGGAGCGGCACCGGGGCTACACCTTCAGCCCGCTCACCGAGGGGTACTACGAGGCAGGCCTACAGGTGGACAACGTGCTACACTCGGGTTTCACGGGCATCGGTATCGGCGCTTTCTACCGCCTTGGCCCGCAGGCCTTCCCGGATCCCATGGACAACCTGGCCATCAAGGCCACCTTGGGCTTGGTGCTGGGGAATTGATCGCCAGGACCACCAAGTCGCGTCGTTCCTCTGCTTTCCCGGCCATTCGGTTCACGCACTGGGGAGCCGGATCGCTGCACCATGTCGGCCATTCCACCCCAACCCCTACATTTGCCCTCGTAAGATGGCGGAAGAGGAAGAGGGGACCGCCCCTCTTTTTTATTCCACCCATCTGGGGGTAAGCAGGTTATGATCACATCCGAGCACGTAAGGCAAATGGTACAACACCACCTGGAGGGCACCACGCACTTCCTCGTGGCCGTGGAACTGCGCCCGGGCAACAAGCTCGTGGTCGAGGTCGATAACGACCGTGCCATCACCCTGCAGGAACTGGCGGACCTCAACCGCGCCGTACGCGAGGACATGGGTCCCGAAGCCGACGACTTCGAAATGCAGTTCAGCAGCCCCGGCATGGGCCGCCCCTTCAAAGTGGAGCGCCAATACCAAAAGCACATCGGCCGCCTCGTCGATGTGCTCCTCCTCGATGGCCGCAGCCTCCAAGGCCGCCTCGCCAGTCATGATCAGCACGGCATTGGCCTCCACATCCAGCACCCCAGCAAGGTAAAAGGCCGCCTACCCAAACTGGACGAAGGGATCACCCTGATCCCCTTCGCAGACATCAAGAGCACCCAAGCAACCATCACGTTCAACTAGATCCTGGCCATGGCCACAGTGAACCTCCTCGAGTCCTTCGGCGAATTCAAGGACCTCAAGAACATCGACCGCGTCACCATGATGGGCATCATGGAAGACGTATTCCGCGGCGTCGTCAAGAAACGCTTCGGAGAAGAAGCCAAGGTCGACATCATCATCAACCCCGATAAGGGCGACCTTGAGGTGTGGCTCAACCGCATCATCGTGGAAGACGGCTTCAGCGAAGACGACAACCTCGACATCGAGCTCAGCGAAGCACGCAAGATCGAGCCCGACTTCGAAGTGGGCGAAGAAGTGAGCCAGGAAGTGAAGATCGAAGACTTCGGTCGCCGCAACATCCTCTCCCTCAAGCAGAACCTCCAGGGCCGCATCATGGAACTGGAGAAGGACCACCTCTACAACAAGTACAAAGAGCGCGTCGGCGAGATCATCACCGGCGAGGTCTACCAGATCTGGAAGCGCGAAACCCTCATCCTGGACGATGAAGGCAACGAGCTCATCATGCCCAAGGACCAGCAGATCAAGAGCGACTTCTTCAAGAAGGGCGACACCGTGCGCGCCGTGGTCTGGAAAGTGGAGATGCGCAACAACACCCCCGTTGTCATCCTCAGCCGCACCGCCCCCGAGTTCCTCGCCAAGCTGTTCGAGCAGGAAGTGCCCGAAGTCGCCGACGGCCTCATCACCATCAAGCGCATCGTGCGCGAACCCGGCGAGCGCGCCAAGGTCGCCGTGGAGAGCTACGATGACCGCATCGACCCAGTAGGCGCCTGCGTAGGAATGAAGGGAAGCCGCATCCACGGCATCGTGCGCGAACTGCGCAACGAGAACATCGACGTCATCAACTTCACCGCCAACGACCAGCTCCTCATCCAGCGTGCCCTCAGCCCCGCCAAGGTGGGCGACATCAAGCTCAACCAGGAGCACAAGCGTGCCGAAGTGTACATGAAGCCGGACCAGGTGGCCCTCGCCATCGGCAAAGGCGGCCACAACATCAAGCTCGCCGGCAAGCTCACGGGCTTCGACATCGATGTGTACCGTGATACCGACGAGGTCACCGACGACGTGAGCCTGGACGACTTCGCCGACGAGATCGATCAGTGGATCATCGACGAGCTCAAGTCCATCGGTTGCGATACCGCACGCAGCGTGCTGGACATCCCCGCCGAAGAGCTCGTGAAGCGCACCGACCTGGAAGAAGAAACGATCAACGAAGTATTGCGGATCCTCAAGACCGAATTGGAGGCCTGATGTCCGGGGCGGACGACCAGCCGCCCGAACCGAAAGCCACCGCCCGATAAACCCACCGAATGAGCGAAGCGACGGAGAAGAGCATACGATTGAGCAAAGTGGCCAAGGAATTCAACCTGGCCCTTGGCACCGTGGTGGAGTTCCTCGAGAAGAAGGGCCACAAGGTGGAGAGCAACCCCAACGCCAAGATCGACGCGGCGTTGTACGACCTGCTCTCCGCGCAATTCGGCACGGACAAGGAGATCAAGGCCAAGAGCCAGCAAGTGGTGCAGCAGCGCCAGGAGCGCGAGACCATCTCCCTGGTCGGCACCGCGCCCAAGCCGGAGGTCAAGGTCATCAAGGAAGAACCCGAGGTCACCATCCACAACGTGCCCCCGGTCAAGGAGGCGCCACGTCCTGTAGCGCCCACCCCGGTGCCTGCGCCCGCCCCAGAGCCCGCCGCTCCGGCCGCGCCGGAAGTGATCAAGGCCAAGGTGGAGGCCACCCCCGGCCCCAAGACCGTGGGTAAGATCGACCTGGATGCACCCAAGAAGGGCAAGAAAGCGGTGGCCAAGGAGGAACCGGCACCGGCCCCGGTGGCCGAAGTGCCAGCCCCCGCCCCTGCGCCACCTGCCCCTGTGGCGCCTGCGGCCCCGGAAGCTCCGGCCGAACCGGAGACCATCCGTGTGAACGTGCAAAAGCTCGCCGGCCTCAAGACCCTGGGCAAGATCGAACTGCCCGTGGAAAAGGAGCGCAAACCCGCCGAGCGCCCCGATGCCGAGCGCGGCAAACGCAAGCGCTTGGTGAAACCCGGTCCTGTGAACGTGGATCGTGCGGTGCAAGCCGAACAGCGCAATGCCCCCCCAGGACGCCCCGGCGAACTGGACGAGAACGCCGTGAAGCGCAAGGTGAGCGAAACGCTCGCGCGCCTCACCGGTGGCAAGAGCAAGGGAGCCAAGCTCCGCCGTGAGAAGCGTGATCAGCGTGGGCGTCGTTTCGAAGAAGAAATGGCGGCCAAGGAGTTGGCCGGCATGACGCTGAAGGTCACCGAATTCGTGACCGCCAGCGAATTGGCGAGCATGATGAGCGTGCCCGTCACCGACATCATCAAGGCCTGCTTCGCGCTGGGTATGATGGTGAGCATCAACCAGCGACTGGATGCCGAGACCCTCGCCGTGATCGCCGAGGAGTATGGCTTCAAAGTGGAATTCGTCGGTGCCGAAGTGCAGGAGAACCTCACCGAAGAGCCCGATGACCAGAGTCGTGTGGTGCCGCGCGCACCCATCGTCACCGTCATGGGTCACGTGGACCATGGTAAGACCTCCTTGCTCGATTATGTCCGCAAAGCCAATGTGATCGCCGGTGAGGCGGGTGGTATCACCCAGCACATCGGTGCGTACAGCGTGATGCTGGAGAACGGCAAGCGCATCGCCTTCCTGGATACGCCCGGTCACGAGGCCTTCACCGCCATGCGTGCCCGTGGTGCGCAGGTGACCGATATCGCCATCATCGTCATCGCCGCCGATGATAGCGTGATGCCGCAGACGCGTGAGGCCATCAACCACGCGCAGGCTGCGGGGGTGCCCATGGTGTTCGCCTTCAACAAGATCGATAAGCCGGGAGCCAACGCCGACAAGATCCGCGAGGAACTCTCGCAGATGAACATCCTCGTGGAGGAGTGGGGCGGCAAGTTCCAAACGCAGGAGATCAGCGCCAAGAAGGGCACCGGCATCGAGCAGTTGCTCGAGAAGGTCCTCTTGGAAGCCGAGATCCTGGACCTGAAGGCGGATCCGGGCAAGCGTGCACACGGTGTGGTCATCGAGAGCACGTTGGAGCAGGGTCGGGGCTACGTCACCACGCTCTTGGTGGATGCAGGAACGCTTCGTAAAGGCGACATCATATTGGCTGGCCAGTACAGCGGCCGGGTGCGGAACATGTTCAATGAGCGTGGTCAGCAGGTGCAGGAGGCTCCGCCTTCAACGCCAGTGTCCATCCTTGGTCTTGATGGTGCACCCAATGCGGGTGATACCTTCCAGGTGTTCGAGGACGAGCGTGACGCACGCGCCATCGCAACGCGCCGCCAGCAGTTGCAGCGCGAACAGGGCATCCGCACGCACAAGCATATCACGCTTGACGAGATCGGTCGTCGTCTCGCCATCGGCGACTTCAAGGAGCTCAACCTTATCGTCAAGGGCGACGTGGACGGCTCCGTGGAAGCACTCACCGATTCGCTGCTGAAACTGAGCACCGAGAGCATCAAGGTGAACGTGATCCACCGGGCTGTGGGTCCGATCGCGGAAAGCGACGTACTCCTGGCCACCGCTTCCAATGCCATCATCGTGGGCTTCCAGGTGCGCCCCACGCCGGGTGCACGGAAGTTGGCGGAGTCCGAGGAGATCGACATCCGGCTCTATTCCATCATCTACAGCGCCATCGACGAGATCAAGCAGGCCATGGAAGGCATGCTCGCCCCGAAGGAGGTGGAAAAGGTCACCGGTACCGCCGAGGTGCGCGAGACCTTCCGCATCAGCAAGGTGGGCACCGTTGCGGGTTGCTATGTGCTCGATGGCAAGATCGAACGCAAGAACAAAGTCCGCCTCATCCGCGATGGTATCGTGGTGTACACCGGCGACCTCGATACGCTCAAGCGTTTCAAGGACGAGGTGAAGGAGGTGACCCACGGCTACGAGTGCGGTCTGTCCATCAAGAACTTCAACGACATCAAAGTGGGCGACAATATCGAGGCCTTCGAAATGGTGGAGGTGAAACGGACCTTGGGCGATTGATCATCGTCCGGATCGAAATGACAAAGGCCCCGAGCGATCGGGGCCTTTGTCTATAGCCAGGTGCCGAAGTGGGTCGGATCCGACCCCTGGGGCTGTTCGTTCTCGATCTTCTCGGACGGCACGCGCTTGCCGAAGAGGAGCGCAACGAGCATGAGCACACCGAGGACTGCGGCCACCAACGCCCACAAGGCGAGTGAGATCGAGCGTGTGTTCCGAGCGGTCCTCGGCCCATCGAACAAGGCTGCGAAACCATGCCGGTACCACTCGATCCCCGCGATAAGGAGGATAGCCAGGCACAGCACCAAGGTGATCCATGCCACTCTTTTCGGTATGCGCATGGTCGAGGGGGAACGCACCGGCATTGGCTGTGGTCGGAACCGCTGGCTTCCGGTTCGTCGGTCGTTCAACGGGCCGTGGGGAGGGCCGGCATCTCGATGTCATCCGGTACGATGTAGCTGCCCGGATACTGTAGTTTCATGTCGCGCAGCAAATGCTCCGCTTGCAAGCGTGTGTGAAGGTCGCCCACGCGCAACCGGAAGTTGGGCGCCAGCCAGCTTAGGTAGGCGGGGATATCCGGGTTCTTCTGCAGAAAGGAGCGTTTGGTCTCCTCGGCGGTCTTGCGGTCGCCCAGGAAGATCTGTACCCGGTACCCCCGTTGCATATGCTTGTGCTCACCGTAGCTCGTCATGAGCTTTTCGATGCGGGGTTCGGCATCGATATGTACTTGTCCGCTGGCGCTCGTGTCCTGCGAGGCACCGGGACTCTGTGCCGAGGTGATCGCAGGGAGCAGAACCAGCAAGGTGTGCGTGAGGATGGAACGCATGAATGGAGGGTGGCCCAAAAGTATGCCGGGCCGTTATTGGCCCGGCTGTAGGGCCCAGTGCCCGACCGCTCAGTAGTTTAGAACGACTCTAAATAATGACATCGCCGTGGCAACCCGGTCACACCACCTTTCCTCGATCGCTTCCCCGTTTATTTTTGCGGCCGGTCAATAGGACCGTTGCTCCTTCAAAATCGCTCGGAATGCCGCTTCTAGCAAGGATTTCAGAACGTTCCACCGGCCTCTTCCATCTATTCCTCGCGCTCTTCCTGTTCGCCAATGTTCCGGCCGCCATGGCGCAGCCGGACGGCAAGAAGCTGTTCACAGGGAATTGCGCCAGCTGCCACAAGCCTGATAAGGACCTCACTGGTCCGGCACTGAAAGGGGCCAAGGCACGCTGGGAGGGGAAAGGTGATATCTACGCTTGGATCAAGAACAGCCAAGCTGTTGTAAAGAGCGGGAACCCCTACGCCAACGAGCTCTTCACGAAGTGGAAGGGTAGTGTGATGACGCCGCAGGCGCTCACCAATGAGGAGATCGATGCGGTGCTCGCCTACGTGGATGCATACACGCCTCCGGTTGACCAGACGCCCAAGCCTGGTCCTGGGACTGAGGCCGCTCCGGTCGACGACAACAACTGGATCTGGCTGATCGTCCTGGCCCTGCTCTTCCTGGTAGTGGGTATCTCACTGGCCGGGGTGAAGCGTGGTTTGAACAACGCGGTGCGTGAGGCGGATGGCTTGGAGCCCGAGGCGGATATGCCTCGCATGAAGCGCTTCCGCAAATGGGCTTGGGAGCACAAGGTGTTCGTGAGCTTCGCGGGCCTCTTCATCTTCGTGTGGCTCATCCTGCAAGGGTGGAACGCACTTTGGGTCATTGGTGTCTATGGCGGGGAGGAGGTGGAGCACTACAAGCCGGAACAACCGATCAAATTCAATCACACGCTGCACGCAGGAAAGGTGGACAAGGGCAACTTGGCCATCAACTGCCAGTACTGCCATAGTAGCGCGGAGAAGAGCAAGCACGCCGGCATCCCCAGCACCAACGTGTGCATGAACTGCCACAAGGCGGTTGAGGAAGGTCGGACCCCCGAAGGCACGGCGGAGATCCAGAAGATCTATGCGGCCATCGGTTGGGACCCCAAGGCGAAGGAATTCACCGGCAAGGAAGAACCCGTGCGTTGGGTGAAGGTGCACAACCTTCCGGACCACGCCTTCTTCAGCCACGCGCAGCACGTGGCCGTGGGCAAATTGGAATGCCAGGAGTGCCATGGACCCATCGATGAGAAGATGGACGTGGCCGAGCAGTGGGCCCCGCTCACCATGGGCTGGTGCGTGCAGTGCCACAACGAGAAGGAGGTGAAGATGGCTGGCAACGGCTATTACGATGAAGTGATGGCCCGCCTGAACGGCGATGAGAAACTGGGCCACCACGAACTGAAGAAGTACCTGGAAGACGGCAAGATCACAGTGAGGGAACTTGGTGGCTGGGAATGCGCCAAGTGCCACTACTAAGAACACGCGCGAGCAATGTCGAGCACGAAGCGATACTGGATGGACGCAGCGGACCTGCGTCAAGACCCCGAAGTGTTGAAGGGGCGCGAGCAGGAGTTCCCGCAGGACTTGGCAATAGACCAAGTGCTAGGAGACAAGAGCTTCGCCGGTGCCAACACCGGCCGCCGCGACTTCCTCAAGTTCCTCGGTTTCGGGATCGGCGCAGCAACGCTGGCCGCTTGTGAGACCCCGGTCGTGAAGAGCATCCCTTACGTGACCAAGCCCGAGGAGATTACCCCGGGCGTCGCGAACTGGTATGCGAGCACCTTCTATGACGGGCAGGATTTCGCCAGCGTACTGGTGAAGACCCGCGAAGGACGCCCCATCCACATCAAAGGCAATCCCCGCTTCGGTATCAACCGGAATCCCGGTCTGGACAAGGGGAGCATCAACGCACGCATCAACAGCTCCGTGCTTTCGCTCTATGATGGCGAGCGCGTGAAGCAGCCCAAGAAGAAGGGGGCCGACGGTCATACGAACGCGAATTGGAAGGAGGTGGATGCCGCCGTCAGCGCCAAGCTGGCCGAGGTGAGCACTTCTGGCAAGCGCATGGTGTTGTTGACCAATACCATCATCAGCCCCAGCACGCTGGCAGCGGTCGCAGCCCTGAAGGTGAAGTACCCGACGCTGGAGCACGTGCAACACGATACGGTGAGCTATGCCGGGGTTACCGGAGCGAACCTCAAGAGCTTTGGTAAGCGGGTGTTCCCAAGCTATGACCTTACGAAGGCCGACGTGATCGTTAGCGTGGGTGCCGACTTCCTCAGCAGCTGGGGCAGCACCACCGAGAACACCTGGCAATACGCCAGCCGCCGGAACCCGGATGGAGCCATGAACAAGCACTTCCAGTTGGAAGCGCGCATGAGCATCACCGGTGCCAATGCCGATGTGCGCGTGCCGATGAAGCCGAGCGAATTGCCGCTCGCGGTCATCAGCCTGCACGACCAGATCGCCAAGAAGATGGGCGGTACCGCCGTGGGTGGTAGCAACGCCGAGGTGGATAAGGCCACCCATGCTGCTGCGGAAGCCCTGATGGCAGCGGCCGGCAAGAGCCTGGTGCTGAGCGGAAGCAACAACGAAGGCGTGCAGGTGCTGGTGAACAGCATCAACAGCATGCTGGGCAACTACGGAAGCACCATCGACCTGGCTGGTCACTCTTACTTCTGGCAGGGTGATGATGCGGCCGTGGCGCAACTGGTGAAGGATATGAACGCCGGCGGTGTGGGTGCACTCCTTATGGCGGGTGTCAATCCTGCTTACAGCCTGCCGAACGCAGCCGAGTTCAAGACAGGTCTTGGCAAAGTGGCCCTATCCGTGAGCTTCAGTGGTTACGCTGATGAGACGGCGAGCCTGTGCAACTGGATCTGCCCGGACCACCACTACCTCGAGAGCTGGAACGACTTCATGCCGAAGGTGGGTAGCTATGCGCTGGCCCAGCCGACCATCCAGCCGCTCTTCCACACACGTGCGTGGCAAAAGAGCCTGTTGGGCTGGAGCGGCAACGAAAGCAGCTACCACGACTTCATCCAAGCCACTTGGCAGGCCAACATGGCCAACCATGGTGGTCTGCTCACCTCGTTCGATACCGTATGGTACCAAGCGGTGCATGACGGTGTACTCTCCGTACCCCACGCACCGGCCGTGGAAGGGGCACCCGCCATTGCTGCCTTCGCAGCCGACCTGAGCGCTGCTGCCGCTGCTGCGAAACAAAGCGCATCGGGTGCGGGGGAATTCGAACTCTCGCTCTACACGACCGAAGCCATCGGCGATGGCCAGCATGCCAACAACCCCTGGTTGCAGGAGATGCCGGATCCGCTCGCCAAGATCACGTGGGACAACTACGTGTGCATGAGCTTCGCGGATGTGCACAAGCTCGGTCTCAATGACTACCTGGGTCAGGAAGCTCCGGCCAGCTTGGTAACGGTGAAGGCTGGTGCGCATGAAGTGACCCTGCCTGTCGTACCGAGCCCTGGCCAGAAGCCCGGCACCATCGCCATCGCCCTCGGTTACGGCCGCGGAGCCAATGGCGAGAAGGTGGGCAAGGCCGCCTGCACCACCGATCACAACGGTGAGTGGAAGCCTGTGGGCGCTAACGCCTATCCGATGACCACCTTGGTGGGCGGTAGCGTTGGGTATGACGTGTTGAACGTGAGCGTTACGGCGACCGGCGAGACCTATCCGATCGCCATCACGCAGACGCACCTGACGCACATGGACCGTCAGAGCATCGTGAAGGAGACTTCCCTCGCGGTGTACAAGAGCGGCGACAAGCACCACTACAACCACGAGCATACCCTGGGTGTGCATGAGGATGTGAACGGCGATGGTGTGATCGATTCACGCGATCGTAAGCCGGTGGCGGAGTTCGATCTCTGGGCCGAACACCCCGTGGAAGGGGTGGGGCACCGCTGGGGCTTGAGCATCGACTTGAACAGCTGCATCGGCTGCGGAGCCTGCCTTACGGCCTGCACCAGTGAGAACAACGTTCCAGTGGTCGGCAAGGACGAAGTGCGTCGCAGTCGTGAAATGCACTGGTTGCGCCTGGACCGCTACTACAGCTCCGATATGACCAAGGAGCGGGCGAAAGAGGAGGACATCCGCAAGATCCCCATGTTCACGGCCATGGAGGTACCGCAGGAGGCACCGAAAGTGTTCTTCATGCCGGTGATGTGCCAGCACTGCAACCACGCGCCCTGCGAAACGGTTTGCCCTGTGGCCGCCACCACGCACAGCAACGAAGGCCTCAACCAGATGGCCTACAACCGTTGCATCGGTACGCGTTACTGCGCCAACAACTGCCCCTACAAGGTTCGTCGCTTCAACTGGTTCAACTACACCAGCGAGAAGTTCTCCGAAGTGAACCCCGCATGGGACGACTTGGGCCGTATGGTGCTGAACCCCGATGTGACCGTGCGTAGCCGCGGTGTGATCGAGAAGTGCAGCATGTGCGTGCAGAGCATCCAAGCCGGCAAGCTGAAGGCGAAGAAGGAAGGTCGTGCGGTGGTGGATGGTGATATCGAGACCGCCTGCAGCGCGGCTTGCGGCACCGGCGCCATCGTCTTCGGCGACCTGAACGATAAGAAGAGCAAGGTGCGTGGCCTGGCCGATGCCGACCGCAGCTACCACATGCTCGATGAGGTGGGTGTGAAACCCAATGTGAACTATCTGGTGAAGGTGCGCAACGTGGAAGAGGAAGCCGCCCACCATCACGCTTAAGGAAAACGAGGGACCCCATGCACGCCGAAGCAGCGATCAGAGAACCGCTCATCCTGGGTCATAAGACCTACCATGATGTCACCAACGACATCGTGGGACCCATTGAGAACAAGGCCCCGCGCGGGTGGTACATCCTCACCACCATCGCAGCGATCATCGCCGCGTATGGTGTGGGTTGCATCCTGTACCTCATCGGTACCGGTATCGGTACGTGGGGCTTGAACAAGACCGTGGACTGGGCCTGGGACATCACCAACTTCGTTTGGTGGGTCGGTATCGGCCACGCGGGCACGCTGATCAGCGCGGTGCTCCTGTTGTTCCGCCAGAAGTGGCGCATGGCCATCAACCGCTCGGCGGAAGCGATGACCATTTTCGCCGTGATCATGGCCGGCACGTTCCCCATGATCCACATGGGCCGTATCTGGATGGCCTACTGGGTGTTCCCGCTGCCCAACCAACTCGGGTCGCTGTGGACCAACTTCAACAGCCCGCTGCTGTGGGACGTGTTCGCGATCAGCACCTACTTCAGTGTATCGCTGGTGTTCTGGTACATCGGTCTCATCCCCGACTTCGCCACCATCCGTGATCGGCTCACCAAGCCGCGCATGAAGAAGATCTACAGCATCCTCAGCTTCGGATGGACCGGGAACGCGAAAGCGTGGACCCGTTTCGAGGAAGTGAGCTTGGTGCTGGCCGGTGTCGCCACCCCGCTGGTTTTCTCTGTGCACAGTGTGGTGAGCTTCGACTTCGCCACCTCCGTGGTACCTGGCTGGCACACCACCATCTTCCCGCCCTACTTCGTAAGCGGTGCCGTGTTCAGCGGTTTCGCCATGGTGCAGACGCTCTTGCTGGTGATGCGCAAGGTGATGAAGCTGGAGAACTACATCACGGTGAAGCACGTGGAGTACATGAACATCGTGATCATCGTTACCGGCTCCATCGTGGGTGTGGCCTACATCACCGAGTTGTTCATCAGCTGGTACAGCGGTGTGGAGTATGAGAGTTATGCGTTCATCAACCGGGCTACCGGGCCCTACTGGTGGGCTTACTGGAGCATGATGACGTGCAACGTGATCAGCCCGCAGGTGTTCTGGTTCAAGAAGCTGCGCCGCCACTTGGGCTTCACCTTCTTCATGAGCATCATCGTGAACATCGGCATGTGGTTCGAGCGCTTCGTGATCATCGTCACGAGCATCCACCGCGACTACATGCCCAGTGCATGGACGATGTTCCACCCGACCTGGGTCGATGTGGGCATCTTCCTCGGCACCATCGGCATCTTCTTCACGCTATACCTGCTCTTTGCGCGCTACTTCCCTGTGCTGGCGCTCAACGAAGTGAAGTCCATCCTGAAGGGCAGCGGAGAGAGCTACAAGAACCAGGCGGCCGCCCATCACCACCACTGATCCATGGCGAACAAGGTCATCTACGCGGTCTACGAAGACCCCGAACAACTGAAGGACGGGGCACGCAAGCTGGTGTCCAACGGCATCAAGGTGAAGGATACGTTCTCGCCCTTCCCCATCCACGGTATCGACCCCATCATCGGTATCAAGCGCACGCGTCTGGGTATCACGGCGTTCATGTACGGCCTCACCGGCACCTGCCTGGCCACGCTTGGCATGTGGTACATGAACATCTTCGACTGGCCGATGAACATCGGTGGCAAGCCCAACGAGTTCTACTACCAGAACATGCCGGCCTTCATCCCGGTGACCTTCGAATTCACCATCCTGTGCGCTGCGCACGGCATGGCCATCACGTACATGATCCGCAACAAGACGCTGCCCGGCATGCCTGCCCGCAATCCGGACCCACGTACGACGGACGATAAGTTCATCATCGAAGTGCGCACCGGAGACAACCACGGCCACAGTGCCGAGGAGATCACCGCCCTGCTGCGCACCACCCCGGTGTTCGAGATCAACGAGCGCCAGTACTGAACCATGAGCACGCGCACCTACCATATCACCTTGGGCACCGCGCTCGCAACGGGGCTGTTGATGGCCTCCTGTGGCGGCGATCCGCAAAGTCCCGGCGTGGAGTACATGCCGGACATGTACCGCAGCCCGGCCGTTGAGGCCTACGTGGACTACGGTCAGGACCCGTACACACGCAGCAATGAGTTGGCAGTGGAGCAACGCGAACGTCCAAGCGCGCGCAAACCGGTAGCCGGTACCGTTGCGTTCAGCATGGACCCCGCCAAGGCACAATTCAACATGCCCTATGCCTACCCCAATACTCCGGAGGGCTACGAGCAGGCCGGGATCGAGTTGAAGAACCCGATCGCCATGACGGAGGCCACGGTGGAGCAGGGGAAGGTGATCTACACCAAGTTCTGCCAGCACTGCCACGGCGAAAAAGGCGAGGGTGATGGTGGCGTGGTGGTGAACGGGAAGTATCCCCCCCCACCCAGCTACACAGCGGCTCTGAAGGACCTTCCCGAGGGCAAGATCTTCCACTCGCTCGTGTATGGGAAGAACGTGGCCATGGGCTCGCATGCATCCCAACTGAACAAAGAGGAGCGCTGGTTGGTGACGCGTTATGTGCAGTACCTCCAGAACGGTGGAAAGATGCAGCGTGAAGCGGTGGCAGCAGCGCCTGCACCGGCAGTGAACTGAACCAGGACGACAACGGAACAGCAGCGATGAACTTCTCCTTCAGCAAACGGGCCCGCACCCTCAGCATGATCCTGATCGCGCTGGGCGTAGTGATGGCCGCTTACGGGATCGTGGTGGAGGACCACAGCGAACACCATCAACGCACGTGGGCCAGCTTGCTGGTGAACGGCTTCTTCTTCTTCGGTATCGGACTGGGCGCTTTGTTCTTCTATGCATTGCAGAACGCCACGGAGACCGCGTGGAGCGTGCTGGTGAAGCGTGTGTACGAAGGCATCTTCAGCTACCTGCCCATCGGTGCGGTCGTCATCCTCGTGGTATTGATCGTCGGTTCCATCGGCGGACACCACATCTACCACTGGATGGATAGCACGCTCTATGATCCAGCGAGCCCCAACTATGATGAGATCATGGCCGGCAAGAAGGCCTTCCTCAATCTTCCGTTCTTCTGGATCCGCACCTTGCTGTACATGGCCACCTTCCTCTTCGGGGCAAGCTGGTTCCGCAAGAAGAGCCTGGCCATGGACGGCCTTACCGGCGACAGTCTGGTGAAGACCCATTTGTTGGCCTATCGTCGGAGCGCGTTGTTCCTCGTAGGGTTCGCCGTGTTCAGCAGCACGCTCGCGTGGGATTGGCTCATGAGCATCGACGCCCACTGGTTCAGCACCCTCTTCGGCTGGTATGTATTCGCGGGCATGTGGGTGAGCGCCATGATCACGGGTGTGATCCTGGTGATGTACCTGAAACGGAAGGGCTATCTGCCGCAGGTGAACAACAGCCACATCCACGACATGGGCAAGTGGGTGTTCGCCATCAGCTTCCTGTGGACCTACCTGTACTTCTCGCAGTTCATGCTGATCTGGTATGCGAACATCCCCGAGGAAGTGACCTATTTCCAAAGCCGCATCAATGAGCACCCCGTGCTCATGTGGGTCACCTTCTTCATCAACTTCGCGGTGCCCATGGTGATGCTCATGAGCCGCGATGCGAAGCGCAATCCCCGCTTCCTCATCGGCGTTGGCACGGTCATCTTCATCGGCCACTGGCTGGATGTGAACATGATCGTGATGCCGGGCGCAGTGGGCCATGATTTCCACCACGGCATCCAACTGATGGACGTGGGCTTCTTCCTGCTCTTCCTCGGCATCTTCATCACCCGGGTGCTCTCGACGCTCACCAAGGCGCCACTCACTCCGGTGAACCACCCTTATCTGGAAGAGAGCATACACCACCAGATCTGATCCATGAACCTCATCGCCCCTTGCGGGGTTGATACATCGAGCGGACAATGACGAAGCTGTTGATACTGATCGTGGTGGTCCTGGGCATCCTAGCGGTGGCCCAGTTGGCCCGGGTCTATGAACTCACATCGCGCCTGCGCGGAAAGCGCGAGGAGGATATTTCGCCGGCGGACAACCGGATGAACGCCACGTTGATGTGGATCTTCCCGTTCGCCTATTTCGGGTTCTTCCTCTGGTTGGTGCTCGCCTATAAGGACAAGATGCTCCCACTCGCCGCCAGCGAGCAGGGTGTTGAGACGGATTGGTTGATGAACTTCAACTGGATCATCCTCATCGTTGTTTTCGTCCTCACCAATGTCCTCCTCTTCTTCTTCGCTGGCAAATACGTGTTCAGCAAGGACCGTCGCGCCTTCTGGCAGCCGCACGACAACAAGCTTGAGTTGCTCTGGACGATCGTCCCTGCGGCGGTGTTGGCGGTGATCATCATCTACGGGCTCAATTCTTGGAACAAGATCACGGCGCCCGCATCGCCCGATGCGCAGGTTGTGGAACTCTACGCCAAACAGTTCGACTGGACCGCGCGCTATCCCGGGGCCGATGGCGTGCTGGGGGCGACGGATTTCCGCTTGATCAACGCCACCAATCCGCTCGGTATCGTCACTGCGGCGAGCATCGAGACCCGCCTGGCCGAACTGGAAGTGGAGAAGCGCACAGCTGACAGTTTGCTGCACCACGCCATCCTTCCGGATGAGAAAGTGGCCGAACTGGAGGAGCGTGTGGGGTATCTCGGTCGCATGAGCATGCGGGTGCGCAACCTGCGCACTGTGATGGAGCAGGATATCAAAGCGCAAGGCGAGGCCAGCAAGTATGTGCACGGCGCCGACGATGTGGTGACCAAGGACTTCATGCTTCCTGTGCATAAGGAGGTACAGATCCTCATCCGTTCGCAGGACATCATCCACAGTGCGTTCATCCCGCATCTGCGTGTTCAGATGAACGCGGTACCGGGTATGACCACCCAGATCAAGGTGGTCCCCACCATCACGAGCGACAGCATGCGCACGCACGTGATGCACGATCCGGAATTCAACTTCATCCTGCTCTGCAACAAGATCTGCGGTGCGAGCCACTACAACATGCAGATGCCGCTGATGGTGACCACCGCTGCGGAATTCGACGCTTGGGTGGCGGAAGCGAACAAGAAGCCTTTTGAAAGCGCACCTGTCGCAGAGGCGGCCCCGACGGTCGCAGTAGGTGACACGGTATTGGTGCAAACGGACACTTCCAATGTGGCCGTGGTAGTAACGGCTTTGGGCAACGGATCAACAACGCATTGACGACCATGGGTGCACACGCGCACACCGATCACGGAGCTGGCCACCAGCACCATCATCACGAGGAGAGCTTCGTTTCGAAGTACATCTTCTCCCAGGACCACAAGATGATCGGGAAGCAGTTCCTGGTCACGGCCATCGTCATGGCCTGGATCGCGGTGATCATGTCCCTGATCTTCCGCCTCCAGTTGGCATGGCCGAGCGAGGGCTTCGCCTTCACGAACTTCTTCTTGGGTGACAAGTGGGCACCGGGCGGAGTGCTCGACCCCAACATGTACCTCGCTTTGGTCACCATCCATGGTACCATCATGGTGTTCTTCGTGCTCACCGGCGGTCTATCCGGAACGTTCGCGAACCTGCTCATCCCCTTGCAGGTGGGTGCACGCGATATGGCCAGCGGCTTCATCAACATGCTCAGCTATTGGTTCTTCTTCCTGAGCAGTGCGGTGATGGTGCTCTCCCTCTTCGTGGAGGGTGGTCCTGCCAGTGCTGGTTGGACGGTGTACCCCCCGTTGAGTGCGTTGCCGCAATCCATTCCCGGAAGTGGTGCGGGTATGACGCTTTGGTTGGTGAGCATGACGCTCTTCATCGCCAGCTCGCTCATGGGTGGCCTCAACTACGTCGTCACCATCCTCAACCTGCGCACCAAGGGAATGAAGATGACCCGCCTGCCTCTGACGGTATGGGCGATCTTCCTCACCGCTGTGCTCGGTATCCTCAGCTTCCCCGTGCTCTTGAGTGCAGCTTTGCTGTTGCTGCTCGACCGCACCTTGGGCACGAGCTTCTACCTGAGCGATATCCATATCGCTGGTGAGGCGCTGGAGAACACCGGCGGCAGTCCCATCCTGTTCCAGCACTTGTTCTGGTTCCTTGGGCACCCTGAAGTGTACATCGTGCTGCTCCCTGCTTTGGGTATCACCTCGGAGATCATCAGCACCAACGCACGCAAGCCCATCTTCGGTTACCGTGCGATGATCGGTTCCATCCTCGCGATCGGTTTCCTGAGCTTCATCGTGTGGGGTCACCACATGTTCATCACCGGCATGAACCCCTTCCTCGGAAGCGTGTTCGTGTTCACCACGCTGCTGATCGCCATACCCTCGGCGGTGAAGGTGTTCAACTACATCACCACGCTATGGCGTGGTAACATCATCTTCACCCCGGCCATGCTCTTCAGCATCGGCTTGGTGGCCACCTTCATCGCTGGTGGTCTCACGGGCATCATCCTGGCGGACAGCGCGCTGGATATCCATGTGCACGACACCTACTTCGTTGTGGCTCACTTCCACATCGTGATGGGCATGAGCGCCATCTTCGGCATGTTCGCAGGCATCTACCACTGGTTCCCGAAGATGTACGGCAAGATGATGAACACCAAGTTGGGCTACGTGCACTTCTGGATCACGTTCGTTTGTGCCTTCGGTGTGTTCTTCCCCATGCACTTCATCGGTCTGGCTGGCGCTCCACGGCGTTACTACAGCTACACCGAGTTCAGCATGTTCGATGGAGTAGTGGATCTGAACGTTCTGGTGACCTTCTTCGCCATCACCGGTGCGTTGGCCCAGGTGGTCTTCACCTACAACTTCTTCTACAGCGCATTCCGCGGACCCAAGGCGGTGCAGAACCCCTGGAAGAGCAACACGCTCGAGTGGACCACGCCAGTGGAACACATCCACGGGAACTGGCCGGGCGCCATTCCGGTGGTGCACCGCTGGCCCTACGATTACAGCAAGCCCGGCAAGCCGGAGGATTGGGTAAGCCAGATCACCCCGTTGGAAGAGGGTGAAGAGGAGCACTAGTCCAAGCTCGTTCGCACTTGGGAATGTCCGCACCTTTGGGGCGGACATTCCTGCTTAAGGGACCATGCATAGGTTGCTCTTCCTTCTGTTCGTACTGCCGCTCTGTGCGCAGGCGCAGCTCGTGGATAGCATCGGACTGTTCTTACAGGAACCGCCGCGCGTAGTGGCGAAGTTGGATGTACGCGGCTCGTTCGTGAGCAACAGCAACGTGCGCTTCCTTGGCTTCAAGGTGGGCTTGCAGCACGCCAAACGATTCCAGTACGGGGTAGGATACAGCTTCTTGTTCTCGCCGGTGGAACAGCAGGTGGAGGTGGATGGCGTGCAGACCACGGCGCACCTGCGGATGGGCTACATCACTCCGTATGTGGATTACGCCTTCTATCAACGCGGACCGTGGGAGGTGCGCTTGCCGGTGCAATTGGGCATCGGTGCGGGTTCGGTGATCTACGAGGATTCCGATGGCAACAAGCAGCGTCTGGCGCGGAGCGGCTTGCTCTTCTATGAGCCAGCGATGACGGTACAGTATCGCTTCCTAAAGTACTTCGCGGTAGGTGGTGGCTGGGGCTTCCGGCTGGCCGTGCACACGGGTTCCGATCTGGGGGAGTCGCTTAGTGCCCCTATCTACATCCTTGGGTTGCGTGTCTTCTTCGAGGACATCTGGCGGGACGTGGAGCAGGAGCGCGCGCAGTGACGACGCGCCCCCGACTACCTTCGCACACATGGCCGATGGGTTCGATGTGCGGAAGGAGCAGCGCTCCGCCTCCGACAAGGAGATGGAACAAGTGTTGCGTCCGCGCCGGTTCGAAGAGTTCGCTGGGCAGCGCGCCGTCACGGACAACCTGAAGGTGTTCGTGCAGGCGGCGAAGGGGCGCGGCGAGGCCTTGGACCATGTGCTCTTGCATGGCCCTCCCGGCCTGGGCAAGACCACGCTCGCCAACATCATCGCGCAGGAAATGGGCGTTGGTATCCGCATCACCAGCGGCCCTGTTCTGGACAAACCAGCCGACCTCGCGGGCCTGCTCACCAACTTGGAGCCGCACGATGTGCTGTTCATCGATGAGATCCACCGGCTCACCCCGGTGATCGAAGAGTACTTGTACAGTGCGATGGAGGACTATCGGATCGATCTGGTCATCGACGCCGGTCCGAACGCACGTACGGTGCAGATCGCGTTGAACCCCTTCACATTGGTAGGCGCTACCACCCGAAGTGGTCTGCTCACTGCACCGCTTCGTGCACGCTTTGGCATCAACAGTCGACTGGACTATTATGATGCGGCCACGCTGAAGGGGATCATCAAGCGCAGTGCTGGCTTGTTGAACGTCCCCATCGTTGACGATGCCGCGGATGAGATCGCACGGCGCAGCCGGGGTACTCCGCGTATTGCGAACGCCTTGCTCCGTAGGGTGCGTGATTTCGCCCAGATACAGGGGGATGGGACAATCGATCTGGCCATTGCCCAACACGCACTGAAGGCGTTGAACGTGGATGCGCATGGCTTGGATGAGATGGACAACCGCATTCTGGGGGCCATCATCGACAAGTTCAGCGGCGGGCCCGTGGGCTTGAACACGGTGGCTACTGCTGTGGGCGAAGAGGCTGGTACGATCGAAGAGGTGTACGAGCCCTTCCTGATCATGGAGGGCTACCTGCAGCGCACGCCACGCGGAAGACAAGCAACTGAGCGGGCGTACAAGCATCTTGGTCGCGTACCGAGCGTGCGCCCAGGAAGCTTGTTCGAATAGGGTATACCGCCCCGGTTCGCCGAGTAGCAGCCTACCTTCCCGCCATGCCCACTGCTGGTGAACGGACCGACCGCATCAAGGCCGAAGCATCCCGTTTGGGCTTTCTGGCTTGCGGTGTGGCGCGTGCAGGCTTCCTAGAGGAAGAAGCGCCGCGATTGGAACAGTGGCTAAGTCAAGGCAGGCACGGCCAGATGGGCTACATGGCGAACCACTTCGACCTGCGGCTCGATCCGCGGAAGTTGGTGCCGGGTGCGCGCAGTGTGATCACCCTAGCCTACAACTACCACACAGAGGCCAGGCAGCAGGACCCCACCGCGCCCAGGCTGAGCAGCTATGCCTATGGCCGCGACTACCACAAGGTCCTGCGCAAGCGACTGAAGCCGTTGATGACCTTCATCACGGCTCAATTTGGCGATGTGGCCATGCGCGCCTTCGTGGATAGCGGCCCGGTGATGGAGAAGGCTTGGGCGCAACGGAGTGGGCTGGGTTGGCAGGGCAAGCACACCAACATCATCCGGCAGGGAGTGGGTTCGTGGTTCTTCCTCTGTGAGATCATCCTCGACCTGGAACTGGCTCCCGATCCCCCGGCCACTGACCACTGCGGCACCTGTAGGCGCTGCGTGGATGCATGCCCCACCGATGCCATCACGCCGTACGGCGTGGATGGTAGTCGTTGCATCAGTTACCTCACCATCGAACTGAAGGAGGCCATACCGGAGGAATTCGCAGGACGCATGGAGGGGTGGGCCTTCGGGTGCGACATCTGCCAGCAGGTGTGCCCTTGGAACCGATTCAGCACGCCCCACACGGAAGAGGAGTTCATGCCGAAGCCGGAGATGCTCGGTCTGGGTGCCGAGGAATGGCAGGGCATGACCGAGGTCGTATTCGAGCGCCTTTTCGCAGGGAGCGCGGTGAAGCGAACGAAATACGAGGGCTTGCAGCGGAACATCCGCTTCCTGAAGAACGGGTCGGTCTAGCGGCTCATGGTCTTCTCGAAGACCTCCAGGATCACATCCTTGTACACGTGGCCGAAAGTGGCCAAACACCAGGCTTTGAGCACAAGCTGGTCGCTTTGCCCCAGCCATTTGCAGGCCTTGGTGAGTTCCTTCTTGAACAGTAGCCGGTCGAAGCTGACCTTGTGGAGTACCTGCTTGCTGAACTCCATCATCTTCCTTCCCTGGTCCATCATCACGTTTCCGGGTTTAGCGAGGCTGAAGATAGTACGAACGAAAGGCGAATGTCCGGTGCCCGGGTGCCTGGGTTATCCACAGGTGGGCGGTTCCTTGCGCAAGGCTAACGGGGCCGACCGGCGATCGGTATGCGGATGTGACCAGCGGCGGTCTCAGGGTTGGAACTTGCGTTCCGCGGCCTGTAGCACCTCGTTGCTGGCCGTGTTGTACACATAGGCCACTAGGGCGCAGTTGTCAGCGTTCCAGTCGGGGTCCATGGCGACATCGGTGAAGGTCAGCGTGAGGGTGTCCCCTACGGCCGCAGCGGTGCCGATCACCTCATCGCCCCACGTGCCGTTCAGGTTGGTGCGCAGTACATGGCGATGGTCGTAGTTCTCCACGTCCGGTGGGGTCACCAAGGAGTTGAGCTGCCAGTCGGTCACATGGTCCTCGGTCAGGTAAACGGTGAGGTTGTGCGTTCCGGTGATGGCCTGTAGCACCGCTACTTTCACTTCGGCGGTGACCGTATTCGCCGTTGCGTTGTGTTGCAAGGCGCTCACCCACACATCCAAGGCTGCGTCTTGGTCTATGATATCCGCAATGGCACTGCTCCAATTGCCACTGCTGATGGTGGTGCTGGAGTTGAAAGGTGTGCGGTTGACCAGCCCGGTGGGCAGGAAGCTCACGCTGAAGCTGGTGGCATAGGCATCGCCGGCAGGCGTGCGGAAATCGGTGGAATAGCTGCCATCCGCTGCGGGTGGGTCCAATGGTGCTGCGAAGAAGTCGGTGGCATGCACGGCCACCACGATGAGGTCCTCACCGTAGGCCGTGGCCAAGTTGGCGGCCACCACGTGCGCCGCCGGACAGGTATTGCAGCGGTGCCCGGTGAATTCCTCGAGCAGCGCTCGGCGTTTCACCGTGTTCCCATTGTTGTTACCACCACCGGACCCCGGGGGGGTAGGGTCGTTCACGTAATCGCAGCCGGTGGCGAGCACGGCAACCAGCAGAAGGGTCAGGAGGGAGCGCATGATCAGAACGTGCTGGTGATGGAAACGGTGAGGCCGTTGGCCGCAGGTACTTGGCGGCACACGCCACCCACGCAGAAGATACCCGCGCGCTGGCGGCCATAATTGATCTGGAAACGGTTACCCCCGCGTATGTAACCCATGGACCCGATCGGGTAGTGGATGCGCTCCGGCTCCACGCCTTCTTCCGGCGAGAGGGTGACGTAGTTGTACTGGTCCATGGCCGCAAGGAACCAATGCGGGCTGAAGGTGAATTCTGCGAGCGCGGTGGCCCAATTCCCGTGGTCTTGTCGCGTGTTCAGGTGCTGCAGCTCGAAACGGACCGAGTTCTTCTCGTTGAAGTTGTGCAGGCCCTCGAGCACAATGATGTCCGCATAGACCGTGTGCTTGCCCGGCTTGCCTTGGATGATGTCGATGTCGTACACGACGTTGAGCCAGGTGAGGGCGAACTCCCAATCTTCGCTCACCTTCTTGCGTAGTTCGATGTTGAAGTCCTGGAAGTACTGACGTTTACCCGGACTGAAGAAGTTGGTCTCATAACCGAAGCGGCGTGTGGTGTCGTCCGCTGCTCCCAAGCGCGTTGTATCAAGACTATACGCGGTGGAATAATTCACGGCCAGCTTGGTGCCGTACTTGCCGCCCAGCGCAGACCCTTTCTTCCACTTGCGGAAGACCTCGCCCTGCGTGCTCACCTCACCGTTGGGTTGGGTGGCGTAGGGATATAGCGTTGCGGGCAGGTTGTAGGTGTGCTGCTTGGTCAGCGGCGGTAGGAAGTTGATGTTGAGGTCGAACGGCGTAGGTGCAGCCCGATCGCTCTGGTAGAACATGTTGTCGAACGTGTGGGCACCCACGCTCGCCCCAAAGCCCTTCACGGAGTAGGTAGCGTTCACCAACAAGGCCTGTCCGGGCTTGTAGATGAAGCCGTTCTTGCTATTCGGGTCATTGATCTTGTAAGCGTACTCCGTGTAGAGGTTCCACTTCGTGGTGGTGTAGTTCGCGCGGAATGCGTACGAGCCAACATTCTCCGGCAACTCCAGTAGCGGGTCGCGATCCTCTTGGTACTTGCTCACGAAGCTGCCGCCTAGCACGAGGTTGCCCGCACATGTCCACGCACTATCCAGCAACTCGGAAAGATTCAGTTCGGCGTCGAAACCGCGCACGATGCCAGCGCCTTTCACCAAGCCATTGTCGAAGCCGAAGCGCTGCCGACCCATGACCCCTTTGAGGTATACCCCACGGTAGGGCTTGTACTTCACCCGGAAGCCATCCATGGCATTGTCCACGCCCAGGTAGCGCTCCTCGTAGCTCCGGAAGATCATCCCTTGGCCGAACTGTTCGAAGAAGTTCCCCACGGTCACCTCCAGGTCGCTCTGGCGGTACTTGGCGTAACGGTAGCCAACGCCTGAGCCCAGATAGGGCTGGCCAGCGGGGTAACCCGCCAGGCGAGGCTCGTAGCTCTCGAAGCGCCCGCCCATCTCGAAGTTGTTGTTCGTGTAGATGAGGTTCATCCACGCATTGGCGGCCAGCCGTTGTGCGGGGACCACCGCACCGATGTCGTCATCCTCATTGTAGTACTGGGCATCGGTACTGAAGTTGCCGTGCAACTGGCCACCATCCTGGGCGCGCAGACTGGCTGCGGTGCATAGGAACGTGCAAAGGGCGAGCGCGCAAGGCGCACCAAAGGATGAACGCATGTGCAAAGAAGTCACTTCTTCCCGACCAGTTCGAGCACCTTCTTGTATAGCTCGTTCTCGTCGCCGGGTTCATAGTTGTTGTGCTGATAGACGATCTCTCCTGCGCCGTTCACGAGGAAGGTATGCGGCACGTTGTTCACGTTCAGCGCCCTTTTCAGATCGCCGTTCGGGTCCAGGTACACTTCATAATCCCAATCCTGACCGTTCACGTAGGGGGCTACGCGGGCCATGCTTCGCGCATCGTCGATCGAAATGGCGATGAGCTTCACACCCGTTTCCTGCTGCCACTTCTCGTATTTCTCCGCGATCACGCTCAACTCCCGTTTGCAGGGTGCGCACCAAGTAGCCCAGAAGTTGATGATGATGGGCTTGCCCTTGTTGCTGAAGGTGCGGCTATCCACCTTCTTGCCATCGAGGGTTTGTACGGTGGCGCTGGGCACCTTGGTCTGTGCGGTGGCCAGCAGTGAAAGGGAGAGGGAAAGGAGTAGTGTCGTGAAGGTTTTCATGGTCTTGGGTCTGGTACAAACGAAAGGTCAGCGACCACAGGCGAAAATCGCACCGGATCGCTGACCTCTCGAATGACCTTCAACTAAGGATCAAGCTCAGTGGTTCACGGTCACCTTGCGGGTGGCGGTCATGCCATCAGCAAGGATGTTCACGATGTAGCTGCCATTGGGGAGGCTGTTGAGGTCGAGGGTGGTCTGTTGGCCACCTACGCCGAAGCCTTTGCTGGTGCTCATCACGCGTTCGCCGAGCATGTTCAAAACGGTGAAGTTCACCGTGGCGGCCGTGCTCAGTTCGAAGCGGACATTGAGCGTACCGTTCGTGGGGTTGGGGAACATGTTCAAGCCCTGCTCGAGCGCGTTCTCTTCGATACCCACGGCAGCACCGGCTGCGAACGGCTCCTTCGCCACAGCACCGAACTGGGTGCCCTGGGTCACGATGATGCCATTGCTCTTCACTTTGTAGTAGCCGTTGCCATAGGTGCAGCAGATGCCATCACCATAAGCATCCAACAACTCAAGGCGGTAGCACTCATTGGGGTTCAGCTGCCACCAGTAGTTGAATACGGTGTTGTCTTGAGAGTTCGCGGTGTAGGGACCTGCTTGGTAGACCACTTGGTTGCTGCTGTTGTAAAGTTTCCAAGAGGTCTCTTCGCAGTAGTTGTCCGTACGCAGCTCGAAGTTCACCGTGGCACTTTCCGCCTCAGGAGCTTGCTCGAAGGCATACTCTTCGTCGTCACCGGCGGGGTTCTCGTCAGCGGAACCGTTCGGCATGCTCACGGTAGCCGTGAAGTCCTGGGTTCCGGTCACAGTCACTTGGTCGAAATTGACGGTGGCGGAAGCCCAACGAGCCAGATTGCCGGTCCAGTTCACGGTCTGCACCGTGGTGCCGTTCTCGATCAACTCCACCGTAGCGCTGGTGAGGTTGCTGGTGCCTTGGTTATACAAGGTGGCGCTGGGGTGTTCACCAGGGCAAAGCGTTCCATCCTCACCAGCGAGCAGCGTCGCATCGATAGCGCCGTTGTTGAAGGCGGAGGGGCAAGCGTTACGCCAGCTCTGAAAGAATGTCTGCCAAGTGCTCGTGCGGGCGATCTCAACGCCAGCATTCGCACCCGGGCAGTGCATGAACAAGGTGGGGTACGCGCTGATGCCGTAGAGGTCGGCAAGCGTGTTGCCTTGGCCATTGGGCCCGATGATGGGGTAGGGGGTGCCGACCGTCCAGTCGCCCTGGGAGCCGGAAGCGCCTTGCAGCAGTGCCATGGAACTGGCGGGGTCGCCATCCACGAAGAAGATCATGAGGTCACCCGTTCCTTCTGGCCCGAACTCATGGTACAATTTCTCCATGATGCCGCTGTTGTGCCATGCCCAGCAGGGTCCGCACCAGTGTGCGCTGATGTCAACCAATACCGTCTTACCCTGATCGAGGTAATCTTGGATGGTGTATTGGTTGCCGTCGATGGCCGTGGCCGTCCAGCTCTGGTTCTGGGCACCTGCGAGGAGCCCGGCCACCAATGCTGGTGTAACGAGTAGAGTTCTCAACTTCATGGGACAGGTTTTAGGGTTCTGAAAGTTCGTTCGGCGCCGAGGACGTTGAAGGCAAAGCCCCTGCTTCCGGATGCCGAACTTAGGCGGAAGCACAATTCGACCAAGGGACGATCCCGCGGGTGGTTGGGATCCTATCCACTCAAGTGCTTATGAATGCGACTAGGCGCGTCCCTTGTATACCGCTACTTTTGAACGCGGTGCCCAAGAGCGCCGCTATCACTCCCATGGAACTACGCTACACGCTTTTCGCCGCCTTCATGAGCTTGGGCCTTTTCTCGCAGGCTCAGGGTTTGGTGACCATCACGAATGAAGATGGCGCTACGGTGAACGGAACGCTCATCACCGGGTCGTGCCTGTACTCCACCGATACGGTCAGCCTTCTGACGGCTATCAACGGCGAAGCGTCCCGCACGGTGAATGTTCGCAGGTATGAGCTCTGGCCTGTGCCGATGAGCAAGAACTTCTTCTGCTGGGGTGTTTGTTACCTGCCTGTGCTGTCCGGGGTCAACCTGACCTGGGTATCCCAGCATCCGGTGGACATGAACCCCGGTGCCACCTATGACAACTTCCACTCGTACTACCAGCCTCAAGGTCAATCAGGCACCGCTCGGTTCCGGTACGTATGGTACGATACAGCGAACCCCGCCGGCGCTGACAGCAGTTGGGTGGATATCCAGTACTGCGGACAAGTGGGTGTGGAAGAGCGCACAGCCAGCTCGACCGCACTCACGGCTTGGCCCATGCCCTCCTTGGGTCAGGACGTGCAAGTGGAGTACACCTTGGACCGTTCGGCTCAAGGAAGTCAGCTGGTGGTGTATTCCAT
>WBZX01000249.1_pt2 | contig 39700 bp, 43 predicted proteins | sample 5204211 | NCBI WGS metagenome assembly WBZX01 (sample SAMN12344362, study PRJNA552823) | activated sludge metagenome | biome: Activated sludge suspended growth; feature: Nitrification reactor; material: Wastewater; isolation source: activated sludge from nitrification reactor of wastewater...
ATACCGCGGGAATCCAGTTCGACCAGGTCATCGAAGACGAACATCAGCGCCCGGATGCTTTCTGCCAGAGCCTGGTCGCGCTCGGTGATCTTGGCCATAATGGCGCCTTCGGTGTTCTTATCCACACGCGTCAGAATATCGGCCATCAATTCGGCGCCGCCGACCGACATGCTCGACATGCCCATCGAGGCCGACAGAATTTCCTGCAGACTATCGCTCAATTCGGACAGCACCTCCGGCTGCACTTCTTGCATCGTCGCCAGCCGCAGCGACACGTCGGCATGCAGGTGTACCGGTAACAATGCCAGCACGGCACTGGCCTGTTCGGCTTCCATTTGTCCCAGGCAGACGGCAATCGTCTGGGGATGTTCGATCTTGAGAATTTGCGCGACGGTTCGGGGATCGACCCACTTCAGAGCGTCGATACCGGGATAGGTCTTCGTATTCAAGGACTCCATCATTCTGGCGGCCTTCTCGGGGCCCAGCGCCTTCTTCAGAATGGCTTCCATGAATTCGCGTCCCTCGAATTGCACCTCGCCGGATGAGCTCGCCTGTTCAAATTCTGCGATCACGCTGTCCTCTTCCTGCTTCGTAATGTTTGCGGTTTCTTTCATGAAGCTCCCGAGCTTGCGAATATCCTTCGGGTCGAGAGTCTTCATGACCGCCGCGGCCGCTTCTTCACCGATGGCTCGAAGTAAGATCGCCGCTTTTTGTGCACCCGACAGTTCTTTATTCATGTTCAGCGTGGTTAGGCGTTATTCTTCAGCCACTGTTTCACGACGACGGCGGTATTGGCGGGGTTGTTCTTGGCCATATCGAGGATCTGCCCCGGCTGCTTGCCGCTGATGGCCGCTTCAACCTGCCCCACCGACGCGGGCAGCGCCGGCGTCTCGCCGCCGCCGGCCGCGGGCGCGGACTGAACCAGCATCACCATCAACGGGCGAACCACCATGAAGAAAATCAGGAAAAACAGCAGCCCGCCTACTGCATAGCGCACGTAGGGCATCCAGACCTTGCTCGCATCCGGCGCGGCCTCGACTCCGCCGGTCGGTTCCTCCGCTCCCAGCCCGAACTGGATGCTCACCACCTCCACTTGATCCTGCCGCTCGGTCGAATACCCCATCGCCTTTTTGACGATTTCTTCGATGCGTTTCATTTCTTCCTCGGAACGAGGCACATACTTCTTGGGTTGATCCGCCCCCGCCTCGCCCGCCTTACCTCCGCCCTCATACGTGCCGTCTACCAGGACTGCGACCGAGAGCTTCTTGATGGTGCCGGTCGGCTCCACGATGCGCGATACCGTCCGGCTGATTTCATAATTGACCGTCTCGTTTTTCGTCTGGTTGTTGTTCGAGCTGGTCTGTCCGCCTTCGGCTTCGGTGCCACCGGGGACGTTCGACTCGACGCCGGGCACGCCGCCCGAGGTGCCGTTCACCCCGCTCGATTTTTCCTGTCCGCGCTGCTCACTGCGAACCACCTGTCCGTTCGGATCGTAGCGTTCTTCGGTGGTTTCGATCTTGCGGAAATCCAGCACGCTCGACACGCGCACCACGGCTTTGTTCACGCCGACAATCCGTTCCAACATCGTTTGAATACGAGTCTCGATGTCTTTTTCCAGCGTCCGCTGATATTCCATCTGGGTTCCGGAAAGCCCGGCTGATTCATCGCTGGAGGTGTTGGACAATAAATTGCCGTGGCCGTCAACGACGGTGACATCGCGTGATTGAAGTCCTTCGACGCTGCTGGAGACCAGGTGCACCACACCTTGAATTTGCGCCTTCGACAACGTTTGACTGGCGCGCAGAGACACCACCACGGAGGCTCGCGCACGATCCTGCTCGGTGGCAAACAGCCGGCGTTCAGGAATCGCCAAATGCACCCGTGCTCGCTCCACCTCCGGCATTTGAGTGATCGTGCGGGCCAGCTCGCCTTGCAAGGCCCGTCGATAATTCAACTTCTGCACGAAATCGGACATACCCATGGTTGTCCGGTCGAAAATTTCATATCCCACGCCCCCGCCATGCGGAAGGCCTTGACCAGCCAGCTCCAAACGCAAGTCGTGCACCTGCGCACTGGGCACCAGCACGGTGGTCCCTCCGTTGGCCGTCTCATACGGCACCTTCGCATCTTTCAGCTTGTCGATGATGCCCGAGGCATCGTCCACCGCCAGGTTGGCAAAGAGGACCTGCATATCCGGCTGCTGGGTCCAGAGGGTCACCGCGACCAGTCCCGCAATAGACCCGGCGAGCGCGAGCAGAATGATGAAGCGTTGGTTGATCGTGAACTGGTTGAATTTTGAAAACATACGGTATGGAATCCTTTATGCGTGCGACCGTTGACCGGACACCCGCCGCCTAAATCTGCATCCGCTGAATTTCCTCGTAGGCGGTGACCAGCTTGTTTCGCACCTGCATCATCAACTGAAAAGACACATCGGCCTGTTGCATTGCCACCATGGTTTGATGAATGTTGGTGCTCTGCCCGGTCACCAACGCATCGACGGCCTGGCTGGCGCCGGTCTGTGCGTCGTTGATCTGCCCGATGGCCTCCTTGAGGGAGCCCATGAAATTGGCTGCGCCGGCCTCGCCGCCCGCCCCCGCCTCGTGAATCTCAGGCACCTCAATCGGTCGGAGACCATTCGCTCCCGCAATGCGCAGATCAGACATGGTTACCTCCCGATCTCCAACGCGCGATTCCACATGGTGCGGGTCGCATTAATCGCCTGCACGTTCGCTTCATAGGCGCGCGAGGCGCCGATCATGTTGACCATCTCTTCCATGACATTCACGTTAGGCATCGTCACGAATCCCTTTTTGTCCGCATCGGGATGACGAGGGTCGTACACCGTCTGTCCGGGCTTCTTGTCTTCGATGACGCGGGCGACTTTGACTCCGTCCAAGGCTTGACGGCCGGGGCCGGACGTCGCTTGCTTGAATGCCTTTTGAAACGTCGGGGATACAGGCGCGGCCTGAAACACGACATCGCGGCGTCGATAAGGACCGCCCGTGCTCGTTTTGGTCGACTGGGCGTTGGCCAGATTACTGGCAATGACATTCAGTCGATGCCGATGGGCATCCAGCGCGGAGACAGAAACCGCAAGGCTATCTGTTAATTCCATCACACACTCCTTTGTGGTTGCTTCCCAAAGTCATGAATCGAGGAGGTTCCACGATGGCGCCTACCGCCCTTCCCGAATGGCACTCAACAGACCTTTGAACTTCATCCCGATGATGGTCGCCGCCGTGTTGTATTGCTGGGCGTTATCGGACATTTTGGCCATTTCCAATTCAATGTTGACCGAATTGGCGTCCAGCGGCAGATCGCCTGCCGGCACGTCTTCAAGCTGGCCGAGGACCCGTTGGTACCCCGTGCCTTGTGGTCCGAAATGTTGTGCGTTGGTGGACACCAGGGAGATCGGCAACTTGCCCTGTTGCGCATTGGCCAGCGCCTGGCCGAAATTCAAATCCTTCGCGCGATACTTGGGCGTTTCTTCGTTGGCGATATTCGCCGCGATCACCTGCTGGCGGGCACCGCGAAGATCAAGCGATCGACTCAGCAGCTGTATGGTTCTGTCAAAAATAGTCATGTCCCATGCTCCTTAATGACGCTTCACCGCCACAGGGTGTGCAATACGTATACCGCGCTTGCAGCTGATCGAATTTGGATCACGTCCCCTCTGTGGGCGGCGTTCCGAGCGGCACCCGGCAAAAATGTCCACCTCGGAGAATAATCTGCCCATCTCCCTGCCGGCGCGATCAGGACTTCTCCGCCTCGACCTGGTAGCCCATGTCGCGATACTCCCGCAATTTGTTCCGCAACGTTCTGATGCTGATCCCCAATTCCTTCGCCGCATGCGTACGGTTTTCTTTCACTCGCGCCAGGGTCTTGAAAATAAGGTCGCGCTCCATCTCCCACAGCGATCCATGTGCCGAGGCAGTCACGAGGGTATCGACCGCCCCTACCTCCCGTACCGGCACGGTGCCATCGCCCGGCATCAGATGATCCACATCCACCGCTCCTCCGGTTGCCACCAGGATGGCACGTTCCATGACGTTTTCGAGTTCGCGCACGTTGCCTTTCCAGGGACGCTGCTGGAGATCGGCGATCGCGCGCTCGGACAACGTCGGCATGGTGAGCCCGTTCCGCTGTGCCGAGGAACGAAGGAAATGTCTCGCCAGAAGCGGAATATCGCCCGACCGATCACGAAGGGGAGGCACCGTGACGGGAAACACGTTCAGCCGATAGAAAAGATCCTCACGGAATCTCCCTTGGGTGACTTCGTGATACAGCGAGCGGTTGGTGGTGGCGATGACGCGAATATTCACTGGAACGGGCTCGCGCCCACCGATACGATCGACTTCGCGCTCTTGCAAGACGCGCAGAAGTTTGGACTGCAAGCCCAAATTCATTTCGCTGATTTCATCGAGAAACAGCGTCCCGGTATGCGCCATTTCAAACTTTCCCAATTTTTTCTGAATGGCTCCGGTAAATGCGCCGCGTTCGTGACCAAACAGTTCGCTCTCGAGGAGGCTGTCCGGTAGCGCGGCACAATTCAACGCCACGAAGGGGCGATGGGCGCGCGGACTGCGCGCGTGGATGTAACGGGCCATGAGTTCCTTCCCGGTTCCACTCTCGCCGCTGATCAGCACGGTTGCCTGACTCGCCGCGACACCCTCCAGAGTAGTGAGCAGGCGGATCATGCCGGGATCCTGCGTCAAAATCGCCCGAGCTTCCAGTGTAGCGAGCCCTTCCTGCTCGTCCGTAGCCGTGGTCGCCTGCAGGTTGAGAATCACTCGTTCCAACAGGTCTGTCGAGAAAGGCTTTAACAGGTAGTCATTCGCGCCGTATTTCATCGCTTCCACCGCTGTCTCCACCGTGCCATAGGCGGTCATCAGAACAATGAAGGTCTGGGGGGATTTTTGTTTGATGGCCTTGACGAGTTCCAGCCCCGTCAGTCGCGGCATCTTCAAGTCGGTCACCACCAGCCACGGTTTGATTCGCTCAATCTGCTCAATGGCGTCGACGCCGTCGATCGCCCCCCGGACTTGGTAGCCCAATCTGCGGACCGTTTCAGACAGGGCCGTTCTCATCGAGGGTTCATCATCGACGATCAGGACCATCCGAGTTTCTTCGGAGGTGGCGGAGGGGCCTTGTAAATCCTGTTGCACGCTCATTCGTAGGTCTCCTCTTCGGTAACATTCGCGATCGAACTAATTTGCACGGACCGTCCGACCAATGCGGCATTTCGCGCCGGCATCGTTGCTTGCTGCATGGAGCCCTGGGGGAATGTCATGACAAATGAAGTCCCATGCCCCGGTCTGCTCTCCACATCGATGCGGCCGTGATGAGCTTCGACCAGCGCATGTACGATGGCAAGCCCCAGTCCAGTCCCTTGGTCTTTCGTGGTAAAAAACGGGTCGAATACCCGCGACTGCAACGCCAGTGGAATCCCCGTGCCGGTGTCACTGACCGTGAGTTGAATAGCAGGTGCTTCTGAAATGCCCGCCGGAGCCATACGAGCGGACAATGTCAGGCGACCCCCTTCCGGCATGGCCTGGACGGCGTTCAGAACAAGATTCAGCAGTACCTGTTTCATTTTCCCGCCGTCACACCATATCTTCGGCACGCGGGGATCGACCTCGCAACGGACCACGATCGACGCCGGTGACATGGCATGGCTCGCCAGCGTGAGTACTTCCCGAATCAGCGATTCCGTATCCAGCCATGCCAACCTCGAACAGTCCGGTCTGGTATAGACAAGGAGGTTCGATAACAACCGGTCCATGGCCTGCACCGCCATAGAGATATGCTCCGCGTAGGTCCGCAGATGCGGCTGATCGCGCAGATCTTTGCGCAGCATCGACGCGAACAACTCGACGCTTCCCAGTGGATTCCGGATTTCATGCGCGATGTTCCCGACCATCTGGCCCATGGCCTCCAGGCGGTTGCGCCGCTGCAAACGGTCCTCAAGCTGGCGAATGTGAGTGACGTCATGGATCAACACCAGTTTGCCGATCAAAGTCCCGGTTTCATCGGTCAAGGCGCTCTGCGAGAGGGCAATGGTGACGCCCGTCGGAAGAACCAGCGGATACTCGCCGTGATCTTTCCTGATTTCCTCCAGAACCTCCGTCGCACGACGTCCCTTGAGGCTGGCTTGCGACACTCCCAACAGCCGTTCCGTGGCGTGGTTGCACCGCACGACCGAATCCTGCGAGTCTGTTACGATCACACCCGTATCCAACGACTCCAGCACCGCCGTCACATGGGCACGCATCTCTTCTGTTTCGCGCAGATGTTCGCGCAAACTGGCATTGGTTTGTGCGAGTTCCAGATCCATCTGCTGCAGCCGAGTCGTCAATGCGTCATACGACTGTTGAAGGACGGTGGCAGCCTGGTCAAAGTCTTGGAATGCACGTGTCAGCAGGTCATTGTTCGATGTGTCGACCTCGCGGGTTGTCATCGCTTTTTGCCTCCTGCGGCGGGAGTGGATTCAGGCAACTCGGTCTGCAATACGGCAGCCATGCGCCGAACGAGGCTGTCGCTGTTCTCATTCAGTGCGCGAAGCCCGTTTCTTGCGAACTCGTCACGCTTCACTCCCCGCGCCAACTGCACGATCTGCAATTGCGCCCAGGCTTCCTCCTCAGCCTCCAATCCCGCCACCAATGCCTGCTTATACAGAGCCAGTGCCGGCTCTTGACGATTCAGTCTGGCCAAAACATCGGCATATCGGAGCCGGTCCAATGCGGACAGGTCCGTCCCCGCCTTGAGCACGGCCTCGTACAGGGAAGCGGCCTCGGGGTCCCGTTTTGCTTGCCTCAAGGCATCGGCGACCTTCAGCTGAACCAATGCGCGGTCCGGATGGCGCGGGTTGTGTATCAACCACTGCTTTCCAAGCTTCACTAAGCCGGCCGTGTTTCCTTCCCCCTCGAAGGACGTCAGGATTCCAAGCAGAGCCTGTCCAGCGAACCGGCCGACGGGAAATTGCAGGCGATACCGCTCGAAGACGGCACGGGCCGCCCGCATGTCTTTTTGTTCCAGGTAACTCTCGCCGAGCCCCATTAAAGCGACTTCGTGAAAGGTCTCGGCTTTGGAATTTCGAATCAACGACTGAAAGAGCCGCGCCGACTCGATTGGAAATCCAAGCCGACGATGCGCCTCGGCCACCTTGAGCAAGAGCTCCGTACCGGCATATAGCCGATCGGCAAACGGGCCGTTACGGTGGAACAGGTTGATGAGCTCAAAATCGTCGCCTGCTTTCAGTGCCGCTTCCAGCCTGGGACGCATAAATCTGACGAGTTGCGCCCCGCTTTTCTCCGGCCAGGGATCGTTCTCAAACTTCCCCGCCCGCTGGACTCCCCGCTCGTAGGCTTTCAGCGCATCTTCCTGTTTGCCTGCTCGCTCCAACGCCTGACCGAGATGAAATAGCGCCTCGCTTCCAACCGGTGAGTCCTCATATTGCTTCGCGCTGCTTTCGAACAACTGGCGCGGGCTGAGCATTTCACCGGGTTTGAGGGGAACGTTTGCGAGATGTGCGGCGATCGTGTGTCGAAGATTGACCTCCTCGCCTTCCGGAGTGAGATGCTCCTGCACGTCCGCATATCGGAGCCTGGCCGTGGGAACAACCTGCGCATCCGGATACTGGCTCATCAACGCCGCATAGAAAATGCTCGCATCTTCCCATCGCCCGGCCTCTTTGTAACTGTCGGCCAAGTGCATCAAGACAAAAGGATTCTCCGGCCTGGAGGGATACAGATTGTAGAAATGGAGGAGTTGTTCCCGCATGACCGGGCCGCGCTGAGCTTCTCCCGCCGTATCCGCATAACGCAGCAATGCGTATGGATCCGCCCGAAGTGCGGCAGGCCAGCGGCTGCTGAGGCTTTCATATAACGCATCAGCGTCCTTGATCCGCCCCATTCGATAGAGGCTGTGGGCCTGCCCCAGGGAAGCGGACACCAGCAACGCGGGGTCGGTGCTTCGCTTCAAAACGTGATCAAACGTCTGTACGCTGTCCTTCCAACTCTTGATGCCCCGCAAGACATAGCCCAGACCGAGCATGGCTCGATTGGCATCATAGGAATCTCGCTCAGAGAGACTGAGCGCATGCTGGTAGGCGATCTGCGCCTCCTGGTACCAACCCTCGACACGATACACATCGCCGATTCTCCAGGCGGCCCGCCTGGCATTTGTCGACTGGGGATCCTCTCGCATCAGCGTCTTGTATAGATCGATGATTTCCAGCGGCCTCAGTTCTTGTGCGCTACTCTTTAAGGAGCTTTCTGTGAGGAAGGCTTGAATCGACGACCGCAGCGGAAGATCGCGATGGTCTCGCAACATGTTGGTCAAGTGAAGCCGCGCTTCGGGATACTGCCCCTGAGTGTAGAGAGTCACTCCCCGTTCAAATTCACCCCATTCAGGACTCTCGGGAACCCGTTCCAAGCGAGGCCCTGGATCCGGAAGTGCGCCTCGCACCAATTCCGACGGCTCAGGCATCATGGCTGGCAGTTCTTGTCGCATCGTCGAGGGTCCACCGGCAGCCATGGCAGAAGAACCTCCGGCGAGGAACAGGCTTCCCAGAAAAAATGCCAGGCCTATCCGGATCCTGACGGGTTGTTGTGACGAAGATCGGTATCGCACAGGGGGTAAATCAGCAAGTCTTGTGCCCCTTCGGAAATCATTCAAATAGCGGCATCACTTGATGATTTCGGTCGGCAGAGAAGTCCGGGTAGAAAGTGTTGTCAGAAATCCCGACAGGCACTTTGTGGGGCCGGTCAAAAAAATGACGTGAGAGAGGAGAGACGGTGAGAGAAATGCTAGTTTTGAATCGAGTACCCGTGAGTCTTGGGGTCAAATCCTTTCCGTTTGAGTTTTTCCACCAGTGTAGTGCGATTCACTTGAAGTAACTGTGCGGCTCGGCTAGTAATTCCATTGGCTTTTCGCAGCGCTTCCCCAATAAGCCTATTTTCATAATGCTCAAGTTCTTTGGTCAAATTAATCCCGTCTTCCGAGAAGCGAATGAACTGCTCAGGCGATTCGACTCCCTTACCGGCATTCATTTTGACCGGCCGTTCAGGCAAATCGCCCATTGTGATCATGCCTCGTTTCTTCAACACACAGAGGCGTTCGATCATGTTTTCAAGTTCCCGGATATTCCCAGGCCATTCTTCTTCCATCATGCGCGCTAACGCATCAGGCTCCATGCCGAGAATCTCCGTCCGCCGTAATTGATTAAACTGGGCGATGAAATGGTTTACCAGAAGCGGAATATCGCTACGGCGCTCCCGCAATGGCGGAATGTGAATGGGAATCACGTGCAGCCGGTAATACAAGTCTTGTCGGAACCGGCGCTCCTGAACAGCTTGCGCCAAATCCTGATTCGTCGCCGCGATGATGCGGACATCGACATTGATCGTCCTTGTCCCGCCCACGCGCTCGAAGCATCGCTCTTGTAACACCCGCAGCAGTTTGACCTGCAACGGCAAACTCATCTCCCCGACCTCGTCCAAAAAGATGGTTCCGCCATGAGCCAACTCAAATCGCCCGAGGCGCGTATGGGCCGCTCCGGTAAAGGCCCCCTTCTCATGCCCGAAGAGTTCGGATTCTAAGAGGGTTTCCGGAATGGCCCCGCAGTTCACCGGGACCAGCGGACGTTCCCTCCGCATGCTGTTAAAGTGCAACATGCGTGCGATCAATTCCTTGCCGGTCCCGCTCTCGCCTTCAATCAGCACCGTACTGTCGCTATCCGCCACCTTTTCGACAAAATCAAGTACCATGCGCATCGGTGCACTCGTCCCCACCAGATGCTCCAGGCGATATTGATCTCGCACGGCTTTTCGAAGCAGGTGGTTTTCCTGCTTCAACTTGTAGACGTCCAAGGCCTTTCGGACCACTACCGCCACGGTATCGGGCTCAAAGGGCTTAGTAATAAAATCAAACGCGCCGGCTTTCATCGCCCGCACGGCGTAGTCGACCGTCCCATAACCCGTCATGACAATCGCAATAATCTTGGAGTCGATTTTCGAGATTCGATCAATGGTTTCCAACCCATCGATTCCCGGCATCTGGAGATCCGTCAGCACCACGTGCACCGGCTGATCCTTGACGGCCTCCACTCCCTCCAGCCCGCTGGACATGACCGTCACCTGATGCCCCTCACCGGTGAGCGTCTCCGCCAAGATTTGACGCACGGCAGGATCATCATCAATCACGAGAATATGTGACTGGCTCATCAAGGGCACTCCTCTCTGAGGGGACCAAAGAAATCAGGTTCGGATCTATAAGGATGACCAGCAGGTACTATGAGAACCAACTCTCTCGTCGAAAAATTGAACACAGAATCAGCTTATTGGGAATTGAAACTTTATTCAAGTGAAAGTAAGGATGCCCTGCATAGGTGAGCCATCAGAGCCTGCACAAAGAAAGCTTTTCTCTTTAATTGCACCCGGCCTAGATCTTGACAGGTGAGAAGAAGAATTGTAGGGTTCGCAATCTTCCTTTCAGATTCTCTTGATAGTAAATCAGATAGCTGATCTCTCGGGCTGGCGTAGCTCAATTGGCAGAGCAGCGGTTTTGTAAACCGCCGGTTGGGGGTTCGATTCCTCTCGCCAGCTCCATAAAATAGATAGAACTATCAGAGTGTTGAAGAGCAGGAATAGAAGAAGGACTACTCGCAGAAATACTCGTTGCTACCGTTTTGCTACCGATCTCCCCATCTAGACGATCAACTGCCGCTTTATTTCCCATCGGTAGCCACTTCCCATAAGTGTCTACAGTAAGCTGGATGCTCGCATGTCCGAGCTGGCGTTGCACGTAGACGATAGACTCGCCCTGTTGCAGCATCAGCGAAGCGTAGGTATGCCTCAAACAATGTGGCGTAAAGTGTAAGGGAAGCGACGCGTTCTTTAAAATCTCCCTCATTAGGCGACGAAGATTTGTGCCATCGAAAGGATTTCCTCCCCTTGTAGGAAAAATCCAATCAGGCTGCGCTCTTGGGGAAGCAGGAGGCCTCGTCAAGCCCTGGTGAGTCTTCAGAACTTTTATGAGGTTATGGGAAAGATCAACAGTTCGCCCATGTCCTGACTTAGGTGTCTGTATTTCTCCTTGCTTTGCATGATCCGAGAAAGCCCGCTCGATTCTTATCTCTCGGCTCAGGTAATTAACATCATTCCATTGAAGTGCAACCACCTCCCCTAGCCGCATGCCAGTTCCTGCCAACGTTGCAAAGAGTGGATAGAGATGAGGAGAGTCTTGTTGTGCTTGCGCCAGAAAACACTGTCGCTGTTCACGGGTCATGGCCTTGATGTTTTCTTGTCGCGTCATCTTCGGCGTAACCAAGCGTAACTGTCTTCCCAACTTCTCGGCGGGGTTGTTTGTCAATAACCCATCATCAACAGCAGCACGAAGCATGGCTCGAAGGGTCGCGTGAATGTTGCGAACCGTGTTCTTCGTCAGCGAATTCGGTCCATCGATAGCAAGCTTAGCGGCGAGGAAATCTCTTATTTGAGATCTGTGAAGGCGCTGCATTGGAACAGATCCCAAAATGGGAATGACATGAACTGTCAAAAGTCGATCATACCCAATGTAGGTTCTATGTTTTATGGTTGGCTGAATCGAAGCGAGCCAGCAAGACTTGTAGGTGGCTAAGGTCGTATCGCGTGGAACTGCTGAACGTTGCCACTGTCTGGCTTTTGGTCTTTCCTGATCAAGAAAGTCCTCAGCCTGACGACGTGTGTCAAAACTTTTCCATTTACGATTTCCATACCCATCTCGCCAGTCCGCTACCCACTTGCCTCGTCGTTTGCGAATACATGCCATATAAAATTACTCCCGAGCAGACGTTACCACACGCGCGATAGTACCATCCAGCCGCTCATACTGTAGCGAGCGAGGCCTGATAGTCTTTGAGCACCGTTGGCAGTACCCGGACATATTTTCCGACTCGTACACCCCTTAGTTTGCCTTGACGTACAAGTTCGTACGCCCGAGACAAAGGAATCTTCAATCGTGCAGCCACATCTGACATGTCTAGCAGAGTCTCGCTTCCCTGTACCTTCTCCGTACTCATAAACTCTGCCCAGATGACGGCCTTCATTCGCTCCAGCTCTCCCAGGACTGCCGGCAAATCCGCCCTCGGGATTTGGACGAGGCTTTTTGAGAGTTTCTCTATTGCAGATTGATAATCACTCATTAAACATTCCTCACCTTAAAACCTGCGCCTTCTCGCTCATCACGCTATCCATGACTTAAGGACCAGCCTTCCAAGCGGAGAATGGGTGCGACCCGGGGCCGGGGAGCAGCGGAGCAGGCCTTCCCGGTCCCCTCCGTCCCGGTCTCCGCCCCTCCAGGCCTGCCCGCTGCGAGAGCCCCGTGCCGCCTCCTTCGTTACGCCCCACCCTTGGTTTGTGAAGGGTGGGGCTAGAACATAATTTCTGAAGGAGGCGGACATGTCCGTTGATAGCTCTCTCGGTTCCTCGAACGGTGGACGGCCACTGAGCCCGGTTCGGAAATACGGCATCCCTCGATATCGCGTCACGCTGGTCCGAGAGGGCCGTGTCCTTCCAGCGGCGGAATTGGTGCACACATCGGAAGGCGCGGCGGCGATCCTCCGGCCTTTGTTTGCCGGTCTGGACCGGGAGCAGTTCTTGATCTGTGGCCTGGACGCGAAGCATGGGCTCATCGGGATCAATGTCGTGTCCACCGGTTCGCTTAATCTGACCATTGTTCATCCTCGCGAGGTCTTCAAGCCGCTGATCCTGATGAATGCCGGTGCCTGGATCTGCGCCCACAATCATCCCTCTGGCGATATCACGCCGAGCCCCGAAGACCGCGCCCTGACCAAGAGGCTGCGCGAGGCTGGTGACCTCTTTGGGATTACGCTCCTCGATCATCTGATCCTTGCCGAAGAACGCTACTACAGCTTTGCTGACCAAGGCTGGCCCGGCGCTTAGCGCAGGAGCCGCAATACCCAGGCGGCCCCGGCAGCCACCAAGGCAAGCCCGATAGCGGCGGTGCCCCAGGCGACCAGGTCGGCAGCCAACGCATTGCCGATGGTTTGAATTTGTAAGGCCGTCATCCTCGAACTCCTTTGTCGTCACCCTGTTCCTGCTGTCCTGTGATGCGAGAAAAAGAGGCAGGCTGCTGCCAGCCTGCCTCGATGGGCTATCCCTCAGCCCACAATGGCGCGGACGCGCTTAAAGGCGTAGATCGCCAACGCCACGCCAATCAAGGCCGTGGCCCACAAGAGCAGATCGGCCCGCACCGTGGCCACATCCGCCGACACCGGAAACAACTGCGCAAACGACAGGTCCGGGACGCCCAAAGCGAACACGAACGCCATGAGCAGCCCCCCGAGTCCTTTCACCCAACCCCATCCCTTCATACGGCACCTCCTTGTGCTGTTGGTGGGTCCGTCCACCTCCGCCGCCGGATGACTCGCCGGCGGTCGAGCGCCTCAGTGACTGTGAGGCAGAATCAACTTAATGATCAGGCCAACGGCAAACCCGCCGAGCCAGAAGATCGCGGTGAAATAGGTCATCGCCTCAATCGCCGGCAGGTCCATAAAACACTCCTTCGCCAATCAACCGCATCGAGCCCTCTTCATAGATTTCCGACACCGACACGCCGTAACGTCCGGTAATCTGTGCCGCCGTCAGGATCTCGCCGCTGTCTAGGAGATACCGCCAGCCTTGGCGGTCCTTGCTCATTCCCGCGCCGCCGAGGATTCGGACGGTTCGCTTTGGGGGTGCTGGAATCGCTGGTGTCGAAGGAGACATCCCCAATGGATTGAGCAGACTGCCCGAACCGCAGGTTGGCGCCGCGACAGTCGTGCTTGGGACAGGAGTTGATCCAACTGCCGAGGCTGCCTTGCTCGCACTCAATGAAGACCAGGGCCGCCAGACCATGAGACCGATAGCAAACAGTCCTGCGGCAATGCCGATCGCCACCCGTGCCGACTTGAAGACCGTATGGCTCCGTTTCTCCTCCCGAATCGCCGCCGACGCATAACTCGAATAGTAGGCGTAGATCGCTGGCGAGTAGGTCCCGACGAAGGCGCGGATGACCTCATTGTCTTCCGGGTTGCCCCGCACCTTCCCTTGGTACTTTTTCGACAGGCCCACAAAAGCCAGCTTTCTGAACTTCACCGTGGCTTCGATCAATCGGGTGACGCCCTGCGACATCTGGCGGAAATCCTGGCTCATGAGCAGAATGTCCACGCCGTAATGCCGATGGGTTTCGAGCCAACGGAGCAGGCCCGGTTCGACTTTCTGCATGGAGCGAAAGACGGTCTGGGCTTCGTCAATGATGATGGCTGAGCCCGGTTCGACATGTGGAAAGGCTTGGAGGACTTCGACGGAGTCTTTCCAGAGCGTGATCTGTTGTTCCAGGACGGAGAGCTCGATGCCCGTAAAGAGCGCGAGTCTATCGAGGTAGATGCCATCGACCGCGATATAGAGCCGTCGGCCTTGTTTCACCCAGGGGAGAAACTTCTCACAGATCGCGTGGTACGACTTGCCCGAGCCTGGCACCCCTTCATACAGTTCGATCATCGAAGACTCCTGAGATACACCCAGATCCACAGCGCGAGGATCACCGTCCAGGCATAGGCCCAGCCAATCACGAGCTGGTTCATGAGCCCCACCGGACAAAGGGAATCGTCTGCAAAATAAATCGAGTCCCCATTGCGCTCGCCACAATGGCCAGCGCCTGACTCATACCGGTTGCGCCCAGCACCCACGCGTACTGATCGGGAATCACCGGCAGCGTGAGCCCTGCCGTGCCAATGGTGGCGAGCGTGCTGTCCGCCATGGAGAGCAGCGAATCCCAAATCCCGAGGCCCCAATCGGTCAGCGAGAAAAAGAACTCCTGCAGCCAGCAATAGATCAGCGTCAGAATGGCCGTCATGTGGTCTGGCCTCCCCCCACGAAGATGATGCGGTAGGCGGCAATCGAAGCTGTGGTGATCACCAAGGTCCGTAGCACGGTGAAGAACCAGGCCCATTGATTGAAGTCCACCTGCTGGCTCCCGAAGAAGGCCGAAGGTAGGGCGATCACCGGCAACGTTGAAGGCCAGGTGAGCGACTTCAGGAGATTCAGAGTGCCGAGAAGAGAGCTCGTCTCCCATGTGGTTTGATGCGCTTGCAGGACGGTGCTGAACGTTCGGCTCTCATGAGAGCCAACGGTGCAAGATGTTGTCGCTTGGGTCTCTTCCTGCTGCGTCGTTGAGCCATCTGGGTTCTGCGTGGTTGTCGTCGTCGTGGTCGTGGTTTGTTGCTGCGTATTCTGCTGTGGCGTAGTCGCCGGGGGAGGAACATTGTCTACCACGGTAATGTCCCCGGCCGGCACGGGCTTCGGCTTCACGGTCGTCGGCATTTCGGTCGGTGTCACCGCTTGGGAGATGGTGGTATCGGCCGGCTGCGTGCTGCCGGTGGTCCCGACGGGATTGGTGTGAGCCTCAACAGACTTCGGATCACTGGCCGGAAGACCCCCGACGAAGGTCGCGACCTGTTGCTGCGTCGGCGGAATCAAGGCATCTTGAATCGGTGAGGTGGAACCGGGAATCCCTGTTCGATGGCAGACATACAGGCTATAGCCGCCAACGGCAGGACCATTCACAAAGAAGTTGCCGGTGAAGAAGACGGCGGTACTCAGGCTCTGAAACGGTCCCACCACCCAATCGTGCTGATACTCGGTGTCGACCGCACACAGCGGGACATTCGTCGCGCTGAATTGAATGGTCGCATTGGGATAGGCCGGATTGCCTGGCGTGTTCGTGCCGAGACCTGGGAACGTCTGCACGCCCGCATTCGTGCTGGCGACCTGCCAGCCGCCTGGCGTGGAGGCAGCAGTTTTCACGGCTGAGAGATCAGACTGGGAGTAATACATCTGGGCAAGCACCAAGCCGGCACTCACCCCGAGGGCCGCCCATCCCACAGGCCCGGCGACCATGCGAACCGCCATTGAGGTGGCCGAGGGCGCGAGCGCGGCGGTCGCCACCTGACTCGTCAGGGTAGACCGTTGCGCGGCCAGATAGGCAATGCGTTCGGCTTGGGCGACGACCCTCGAATACTGCGTCGCGGTTTGCCCTAAGGATTCCCCTGGTGCCAGGCAGAAGGAAACCAGGAACGTCCAGATGAGGGTGAGATAACTGGTGAGGGAAAGCAATTTCACAATCGTCCGACTCCCAAGCCAGTGAGGAAGGCCAGTAATAAGACCGCGACTAAAATAATCGTGAGATCCACCGGCCTTCCTCCCCCTGCCGTTACTTCAACACTTCCAGCGCAGACAAATCGAAGAACACCCGACCCGTCTGTTCGAACTTCCGGACTTCGATGGAGGCGCGAGCCTGTTTCCCTTCGGCCTGCTTGCACGCCTCAATCAACGGCATCTGGTCCTCCGGAATCCCCAGTCGCAGCACTCCCGGATCTTTGCCCTTCACATAGAGATCCACCGATCGAAACACTTTGCCCTCCCGACTCCTCCGCTCCACATAGCCCTGCACCGCTCCCTCTGCTTTCACTTGCATCGTCCTGTCCTCCTTCTGCTGAGTGTAGAATCGGGTCAGCCAAGCGCCTGACCCACACGCCCCGGCCGAGCGGCCGAGATTTCGACAAATACTGAAATTCCGAATCGCATTCCTCACAACTCACAAACAATCCGCCATTCACCCATCGACAAGGGGCGCCATGCGCGCCACAACCAGGGCAGCCGCGCCGCCAGGCACCGTTATGAAACTCTAAGGACATAGGGTGTGCCTCTCTTTCGTTGCTTCAGCAGGGCATAGTGTTTTTGGTTCCATCGTTTCGTGCCCGCATAAATCATCTCCGTCAAGAATTCATCCCCGCGACAGGCCACGACCACGGCGAGCATGGGGCTGAGGACGTTGGCGAACCACGCAACGACATCATCCAGTCGCTGTTGGAGGCGTTCGACGACTAGCCGACAGCGCCTAAAGCCTTCCGTGAGGGCTTCCCACCAAGCCAAGAGCGGAGCGCGATACTTCTCGTACGATTCGGCCTCTCGCGTCGTCTCTCGGAAATCGACATAGGAACGGAGCACGCCGACCAAGAAGGCACGCCAATCTTCGGCATCCAAGGTCAACAAGGCTTTCGCACAGGCTTGAGCTCGGTCCTGCTTGAATTCCATTTCCCACCGGACTCCGTAGGATTCCGCGTCTTCCCGGCCACGACTTTTCAGTTCCAAACGCTTGTCATAGACCCGCAACATGCTCTGGCTTTCCCGACTGCCGAAATAGAGCGTCTCTCCGGTTCGGACTCCCTGGCGATGATTCGAAGCCTGGATGACCTTGAACTGTTTGGATCGACTCACCACTTGTCCGGCCTCCACAGCTTGCCGGACGGTCTCGACTGCGACAGTGGCCTCCCGGTCATCCAGGGCCACATCAATGCGGGTGACATGGCCTTTTTGAGCGAAGATCCAGGCGAGGACCGTCTTCAGCTTAGTTTCGTCCCACTGGGAGACGATTCCGGCCGATAGATCGACATGCACTTCTTTCGGATTGCGAGGAGCACCCGTCCCCAGTTTGCCGACGCCTGTCTTGCCCTGGGTCATGAGTTGAGCGACGGGATAGCCCCGAAAGCCGGTCTCACTCTGGAACCAGTCGCCACCAATCAGCGTAATCACGTCCTTCACATCAGCCTTCGGGAGCGTGAAGGCCAGCCAATCGATGGTTTGAGTGAATCCTCCGGAACCTGTCATTTCTTCCTCCTTGGCGTTTGAGCGATAGACGCCCCCGTCTTACCCAGTCGGGGGCGGGGCCGCTGCGCGCGCCGCCGGCTGGCGCCGCCGGTCGCGCTGCGCTGTCCCACAGTTTTCTTGGGCAACACAAAGAATGGTCTATTCCCCTTCGCCTTGAGAGCCTCTTTGACTCTCTCCAGGTCGAAGCGAACGAATCGGCAGAATCGGTCCACCGGAATTTCACCCTTGCGGTACGCCCGACGGATCGACTTAGGACTGACTTTGAGGACGGCGGCCAACTCATCGACGGTTAACCAGGTTTGTTCCATCACGTCTCCTTTTCGTTTCGGCGCTCGATGTATGGCTGCACCATACGCATCGACGCGCGGTGGTGAAAGAGGCCCGTTCGGGGACACTAGGGGACAGCAGGGGACAGTAAGGGACACTACGTCAGCGTGCTCAATGAGTTCTTCGAGCACGACAAGCGGCGCGTGACGGCTATGCAAAAACGTTGTCAGAAGAGGGAGCTGTAAGTGAGGGACGATACAACACCGCTCTGGTGGCGGTGTTTCATATTTTTGTCTTCAAGTAACCATGAGCCCGTAATAGGTCGAAGGGAACCTTGGTGAGGCTAATGACCGTGATGCCGCGATCGAAATTACGGCACAATACTGCAAAAAATTGCGCTAGGGCCGAAAAACTCCAAGCAGGTCCAAACGGCTCTAGTTCTCGCGCAAAGTGCCTAAGGTCCGCAGCGGTTACGTCAGTCGCGTCACTTTAGGAGGGTTGGTAGGCTGGCATTCCAAAGCCGCAATCGGAACCTCTGCCACATTGACTAAAAATAGCAAGAGCCGCTCGATGATTTCGTCCCACACTCTCTGGAGGCCCTCGCCTCGCCATTTGACAGGTGCAGAAGGGGGATCGTCGAAACTCCAGTACCGCAGCTGATGAACGTCGCGTGAGAAACAAGATTTGGATACAGTCAGACCTCCATCTCCGCAAAGGGCTGTGAAGCACGAATCGGGACTTAGGCGGCGGACACTTCTTCTGGAGGCGAGGGTTTGGCTGGCTCGTTTACTTTTTTCGAACGACTACGCGTCAAGAACTCCAAGGCTAATTCCTTCAATGCCCGTGACAAGGCAGAAAGCTGTGATTGTGTCAACGCGTCCTCGGCCAGAAGCTTCCCGTAGAGGCTTGAGAACTTGTCTGCGCCGAGCAGAGAGGCGCTCTCCGCCAGAGCGACGAGTGTTTGATTCAGTGCTCCGGAAATCGGCTCGTTGGATGTGGAATCCTCCAGAACTACCATGGGAATGGTTTCGTTTACCTGAATGGCAAACGTGTCACTCAGTTCCTGATACTCCTCGTCACCAATTTGTAACCTGTCGCACACATCAAACTTGGTACGCAACACCAGGGGTTGGACGCTCAGTACCTGTTCCACCCGCTCTAACAACTGGTCCTTCTTTACTGGTTTGACGAGGATGCTATTGCAGTGCAAACCTCGCGCTACCTTAGCGGTAGGGATATCGCAATGAGCCGAGAGAATGATGGATGGAATGTCCTTCAATCCGGGAAGCATTTTCAACTGTTGAATCAACTCGATGCCGTTCATTTCCGGCATTAGATAATCCGTGATGACAAGATGGATGTCACATAGCGTAGGGATCAACTCCAGCGCCTCTTTACCGTTATTGACCACAAGCGTTTGATAACCAGCCTTTTGGAGTAATCCCTCGACCAGTTTTGCGCATACAAGGTTGTCTTCTACGATCAGAATGGTCAAGGAATCCTCCACTCGCACGTTTGATCGAAACGGAGCAGGCACAAAAGTGTGTCAGATCCTTGTCGGATAATTCCTGCAAAAAATTGAGGGGCATTGAAGGTTAGGAACACTAAAGATCGTACCGGCAAGAATACTCCCATTCGATTGATATATAGGAGATTTGTTCGCTAATCACATCGTCTCCCCTGGTCTTCTACCTTCCAGCGGCTTCAATTCTCCGGCAGATTGCAATAAAATCGAGAGGCGATTTTTAAGGGTATACAGATGCGCGATGAATGAACCTTGAACAGAACAGGACCCTAGTATTTCGATCAACGACGGATGAAGCGGAAAAGGGAAATACTTCGGCTGCCATCTCGCTTCCACGCACAGTCGATGGCCACCCCTCCAGTGCGCAAGTTCGCTGATCGGGGCGTCGAGATCGACAAACAGCATGCCAATCGTCCCCTCAACTTCCGTATCGACATTGGTGACAACCGCTTCGCTCACCCACCCGTCCACCTTCACCATTCGGCACCTCTCAGAGCCGTGGTTGGCCGGTGTCTTGCCGTGATCCTGAGTAACGGCGCGCCGTGGACGGCGCTTTGCGTCAATCGCCTTGCTCGAACCGGCGTTCCACTGGTCGCGGGGAATCCGCTGACGTCAACCGGACGTGGAGGTGGGCAGGATCATTCCTCGGGAGCATGTCTGCGACATAGAAGCCCTCTAGGCTCTTGAGGTTTGTGTCGTTGGTGGCGAGTGTGGAGATCTCTAAGAGGGCCTCGATATGCAGTGGCCGCTTGCTCGCGATCATGTCCTGCCAGAAAGGCAGCTCTTGGGCGACCACCTCCAGCACGACTCGATGCCCGCCGGGGATCAATTGCACCCCACGAACCGTGGCGTCGCGCATCACGTCATTCACGATAATCATGGTTCGAGCGCTCCCATTGCCTCACCAGCGATCAATCGAGGACCGTAGAACCCAAGACGGTACTGACATCCAGGGGTTATTGGTCGGATAAAACGATACGCTTCTTATCTCACGGCTGCAAGTGTGTCACACATAATCGTGACCTGCTCGACTTGTGAGAACATGCGTCCGCACTGGATTTTCGTGCTGACGGTAGCCTTGACGAATGTCCACAATTGATTGACCATTTCGTTTGGTCACGATATGACGGGCATAGCTATCCACGAGGAGGACGCATGGGATCACGAATCAGAGGCACGGAGAGGGTGTTTCGGCTGGGACCACAACCAACACTGACCTTGCGCGAACGGCTCATCCTGGACGGGCTATGGTCCGGGAAGAACACGAATCAAATCGCGGAACAGCTCGGCCTATCCCTGAATTCTATAAAAGCGGTGCGTCACCGACTTCTGAGGAAGTATCAAGCATCCAATGCGGCGCAGCTCGTACGAGCCGCCCTCGCGCATGGCGACCTCACTACGGCCTAGCTGTCCATCCTTTCCAGCGGGCTGGCCAACGCACAAGAAACCTTATGAAGATAGCGCATTAATCAGTCAGCCATAATCCTCTGTGCCGCTGACTCGATCCTGCTACCGTTTTGCTACCATAACACCCTGACCTAGCCCAACTAACACCCCTTATTCGCACTCATGATTCGTTATTTTGCATGCAGATACATCATCCTGGTTCGTCATTTCGATGGTTTGTAAACCGCCGGTTGGGGGTTCGATTCCTCTCGCCAGCTCCACAAATTCCACTGACGGATCTGTTAAGCACGTGGCGGCTCGTGAATTCGCTCCTCGCGTCTCGGGTGCTTTCATTCTTTCTATTGCAATTCAGATTAGTCCGGAAGCTAGGCTGTAGCCCCTTCAAGCTCTCGTCGCTTCATACCAGAACGATCATAGAAACAGAGCCGCAGAAAGATGCGCCAGTTCACGTTTTAATCGGTTCCCCGGGCCTCCTACGCCTCATAGAACCGAAACGGTCAAGAATGGACACCTTAACAGCGATCCCCCCTAAAGAGTTACCGATTCTGAGGACTAGGCCTCCCGCAACCCTCCGAATATAGTTGAGAACAAGAGCGGCTCAACTGACCCATGCTGGTTCCAATGAGAGGCAAAGGAGGCGCGATGAAAAATCGATATAGCCAACGAGTATCAGTAGATTGTTCCGTCATGTTTGCCGGAGAGAGCATGGTTGCTGAAGGACGGATTCTCGACCTCTCCCTGCCGGGATGCCTCATGGAAAGCTCGAAAACACTGGCCGCCGGTGAATATATCCAACTGCGGCTATTTCTGCCGGACCAGCAGGCTCCTTTGCATGTCGAACTTGCCGCCGTCAGATGGGCCGAAGACTCGAAGGTTGGCATCGAGTTCATCCGCACATCCAAACCCGAACAACATCGACTTGAACAATTCGTGCACCGGACTTCCGGATGCGATGCTTCCTCAACGTTGAACGATCAGGGTGTCCTTGCTGGATCAGTACGGAATGAGAAGCAGTTGTAGTTATTTCCGCACATTAATCCCCCGGGAAGCACTTGCCATGCCGAAACACTTCAAACTCCGTACTTACCAGAGAGCCAAGATTTGCGGAACAGGATACTATCTCTCAGAAGATTTTCTAGGCAAAGGCACCGTTTGGGATATGTCGTCGGGAGGGTGGCGGATCCAAGGGGACCATCAAGTCAAGATTGGCATGAGACTCACACTGCGGATGGACCTGCCTGATGAACAGGTTCCATTGGAAATCGAGCAGGCCATCGTTCAGTGGGTCCGGGGGCAGGACTTCGGAGTCCATATCGAGAAAATTCATCGTTCAGCGGCAATCAAGTCGGAACGTTTCATCGGACGCCACCTGTGCATACTTCCCCAGGTTGAGCACTAGGCATCCTTGACTTCCTCTGTTACTTCTTCTAAGTCACTCAACTCAAAATCCGAACGTTCTTTCAGCATGGACGGGTGTAACCCGTACTTTTTCAGCATTTTATAGAAATCTGCGCGATATCTGCCGGCAAATTGTGCCGCGCGCGAGATATTCCCTCCTGTCATCTGAAGCACATTGCGCAAATAGGTCCGCTCAAAATCCTCCTTGGCCTCAGTCAATGGTTTCAGGCCAATGTCTGAGGTCGCCCCCGCGGTCGGAAGCAATTCTGGCAACACCATATCTTGCCGAGACATTACGACAGCTTTTTCGACAGCATTTTCAAGCTCTCGTACATTACCCGGCCACGGATACACCATGAGGCGATGCATGGCTGCAGGGGTAAATCCACGAACATCCTTATTCGAACGTTTAGCGCTTTGTTTTAAAAAATGTTGCGCAAGAAGCGGAATATCGTCTTTTCGCTCTCGCAGTGGAGGGAGAGCTAGAGGGACGACGGATACTCGGTAGTAGAGGTCATGACGGAAGGTTCCGGCTTTTACGCTTTCTGCGAGATCCTTGTTCGTTGCTGTAATGATACGCACGTCTACCTTGGTTGCGTACTCCGCCCCCACCTCCCGCACTTCCCGCTCCTGTACCGCACGTAGAAGTTTCACCTGCATGGGTAAGGACATCTCGGCAATCTCGTCGAGAAAGAGAGTGCCCCCATGTGCACTTTGGAAGAGACCCCGCTTGGCCGCTACCGCATTGGTGAAGGCGCCGCGAATATGTCCGAACAATTCACTTTCAAAGAGAGTCTCGCTGATTGCCGCACAATTCAAGGCCACAAATGGACCTTTAGAACGACGACTATTGGCGTGAAGTACGCGCGCGAGCACTTCTTTCCCAGTACCAGTCTCTCCAGTCAACAGAATGGTCGCATCTGAATCCGCAATCTGCGCAACTTGCTGGAACAATCGCTGCATTGCGGGACTTCTGGCAATCACGTTCTCCAGTCCGTACAGCTCCTTCACTAAAGATTTGAGGCGCTGAATCTCACGCGTCATGCGCAGCTGAATCAAGGCCTTGTCGAGGGTCGCCTTTAGTTCTTTATCATCGAACGGTTTCGTCAGGTAGCCGAACGCTCCGCGTTGCATCGCTTCGACAGCATTGGGAATGCTCCCGTGAGCCGTCAGAATGATGACTGGCAGACCTGGCTGGATCTGCATGAGCTCCTCGGCCAAGGCCAACCCATCTTCAGCTCGCAACCTCAAGTCAGTAATCGCGATGTCAAACGTTTCCTGCCGAGCAGCCGTGAGCGCATCTCGACCACCGGTGCACGGCGTCACAGAAAACCCAAGCGCCGACAGCCGCATCCTCAACAGATGCAACAATCCTTCGTCATCATCTACAACAAGAATGCGTTCCTGCTCCATGACGGCCCCTAAGGTTTGGACGACTCCGGCTGTTGTGGCGAAAAGACATTCGAGGGAGGTTTGATCGGGCGGGTCTTTCCCCTCATTTCCTGGTCAATGCGCTTGAGGGCTTCCAATTGACTCGTGAGCTCCTCAATTTTTCTATCTCGATCACTGACTTGCCGTTGCAAGCTTTGGAGTGTAGCCGGCTCGACCGACATCCGCGGGTGTTCTCTTCTGGAATTGAACAATTCCGCCTTCCGCTCCTGGTCTTGAAGTTCTCGTTGCAACGCTTCGAGCGACTGAGCCTCACTGTCCTGCAGTGCCCGTAGTTGCTGAATTGTGAGTTCGCGATCAAGCAAGTCGTGTACGGTCCGCTCAATTGCCTGGGACAGAAGCCTCTGCGTATGAGCAGTAGCTGGAGCATTCCAAATGGAACGGATCCAGGACTGATCGGCAGGCACTTCTTCAGACTGCAACAATTGCAGCCACAGGCGACTCGACGCTGCCAACTGACTCTTCGGCGCGACAGCAATGACTTTCTCAAAATACTGGCTTGCTGATTCCCGACTTTCATACAGAGACGCCAGGGCGCGCGTGAAGAATACATGATCACAGGTATTTTTACTAGCGCATTTGGGCACTAACTGGCTTTCTTTACGTATAATGGCCTGCAACGCCTTTCCGTCGCTACCATCACCATAAAAATAGGGGGTCTCGCCGGGGGGAGAAGACACCGTGCTGCAGGCTGACAAGATGCCGAATCCCAACAGTACTGCCCTGTTCCGCAGCTGCCACACTATGCCAGTATCCCCGGTTTTGTCAGACACAACATGAACCGCACAGTTGTTCCTTTTCCGACTTCACTGTCGACCCAGATACGCCCCCCATGGGCCTCCACTACCTTTTTGGCCAAGGCCAGCCCCAACCCACTGCCAACCGAGACATGTCGTGTCTTGGTGCGGCCCTGATAAAATCGCTCAAAAATATGCGGGACTTCCTCTGTTGGTATCCCCGGCCCGCAGTCTGTCACATCGACAAACATCAACCCTTCATCACGCCGCGGCTCCATATGCAACGTCACGGCCGCCCCCTCCGGGCTGTACTTCAACGCATTCGACAGCAAATTGTCCAGCACTTGTTCGATCCGAGCGCTGTCAGCTCTCACCCAGTGGCGTTCGACCGGAGCTTCGACCAGGAGTCGCACTTGTTTCGCATCCGCCAACAACCTGATTTTATTGACTGAGATGTCAGCAACACGCCTCAGGTCGGTCGGAGCAAATCGATATTCCATCATGCCGGACTCCATTTTCGACAGATCGAGAATGGTCGAAATGAGGTACATCAATCGCCGGCTACTGTCGGACATGATCCGTAATGTCGTCCGCTGGTCCTGCGTCAGGGGGCCTGGGATTTCATCCAAGAGAAGATGGGTCCCCTCCTGAATCGATGCCATCGGCGTGCGAAGCTCATGGGACACATGGGCAAGAAACTCGCTTTTAATATCGTCGAGTTGCTGCAGCCTGGCCCCCATCCACTTCACCGTATCACCTAATTCTCGAAGTTCACGGGGTGCCTGACCGTCCATTGTTGCCCGGAAATTTCCCTGCCCCATTTCCTGAATCGTCGACTGCAGCCGGCGCAGCGGTCGAAGGATATTGTAACTCGCCACCGCAGCCATACCGAGCCCGAACATCAATGCCACCAACACCAATTGCCGTGTGACCGCTTCCGCATGAACCGAGCTCGCATGAGACTCGTTCACTCCCACCGCGATACGCGCCTCATGGAGCCCAATGTACTGCTGCAGAGTCGAGGCCATCTTCCCAGCCAGAGCATCTCTTCGTTCATCATAGGCTGCGCTCGACTCCGGGCGTTGTCCAACACCCTCTGCAAGTTGCGCATGGAAAAGAGCCAAATGCGCCTGCTGGATCCGCTCCACTTCTCGTACCAACCGGATCTCCGGCTCAGAAGTGTCCCGAGTGAGCAAGCCATGCAAGACCAGTTGAAAATCCTTGCTTTCGGCGTCGAAGTGTTCGAGAAACGTGGCCGCCGGTACTGCCACATATTTTTTCTCGCTCTGGATTTGCTGGTAAAACGAGGTCAGCAGCCGTTTTGCCGACTCAATTTCAGGATGATGATGGGAGCCAACTTCTGTATTGAGGCCAGCCAATGTTCGAATTTGCAGCAAAGCATAGATATTGACGGCTGTCATCACCGCGATGATGACCACATACGTCAGAATCAGTCGCCAGAAAATCGAGAGGCGCACGACGGCGCATCCTCCCCGGTGAACCACAGGAGAACCAGAGCAATCGGGAGTGCAGGTTAAGCCATACACCACTTCGTACATGCCCTCAACAAGTTCTCCATATTGTGCAACGCACAGGGATGGACTCTGGACGGCTGGTGCGCCTCCTATCGGGCGGAGTCGTGGAACTGCGATTGGTACAAACGTTGTCGTCTGGAGGTTGCGGATAGGGCGATAAACAGGTGGCCGCGAAAGATCAGCATGCCGACCATGAGCGGTGGGGTCAGCAGCAGCGCGATCATGCCGGTCAGTTCCGCTGAAATCCCGAAATCTGTCAGCCAGGCGCTGAGTACGGTAAACGGCACAAACACCAGTTGAATGAAATCCAACCCGGCCCCTCTCCCCAGCTGGCTGGACAGTTTGAAAAAGAGGGAGAGTCCCAGAGGCGCCAGTACCAACGCCATGGGCAGGAACCATTCGATCCAGTTATCGAGCACGAAATCGTAGCTCCGCTTCAAGACATCAAGGGGCGAATCATGCCGAGTGAGATAAATCACTTCCGGGGCTGGATTCAGAAGGATAAACACGAGCAGCAGACAGGCGGTGACTAGAAACTGGCTGTCAGGGTTCGCGCGCAGGCTCGTATCCAGCAGCATGGTGGGAATCCACAACACAAACCCGACGCTTATCACGTCCCAGAAATAGTGCCCCATACTCTCGATTACGTCGCCGATGGTGAGGGGCCGCATGCCCTTAATCGCCTGTTCGATCACGCTGAGGGTCGCCCCGATCAAGCACGCATTGACCGCGCCCAGCAGAAAGCCACCCAGCATCCCCAGGGGGCGGGCGATTTGGTGCGCCAACAGCATGAGCAGCGTAAATACAATGACGGCGGGTATCGCCAGCCATCCACGGACCAGTGAACGACTGGTCGCGTGCAGGGCCTCCCGATAGAGATGCAGGGTGGATGTTGCGACTGTCAGCATGGATCAATCGAAAGGAGGTAAATGTTCATATCGGAATGCCTCCGCCCCGAGACGCGCACCAGCTATCGGAGGCGGACAATAAGCCGGATGCCCCTGACAGGTCAAGCAGTCTGCACGGCCAAGCCTTGGAAGTGTCGGGCAATCCACCACGCCACGCGCTATTGACTTGCGCGTCGATATGATTATGTTCTTTCACTAGATACACTCACCCAGGAGTCAGCCACATGGATATGAACCGGATGACCGTCAAGCTACAAGAGGCCTTGCAGAGCGCATCCGCCCTTGCCATGCGCCGGGGGCACCAGGGCATTGATGTCGAACACCTGCTCCTTGCCCTGATGGAGCAAGAAGGAGGGATAGCCGGATCCTTGTTCGAACAGGCCGGTGTGTCTCCCGCTGCTGTTCGCCAGGCCGCGGAGCAGGCCCTGACCAAAGTGGCTCAAGTTCATGGACCGGGCGCGGCTCCCGGGCAGATCCACCTCACGCCCCGCTTGGGCTCGCTGCTGACGAAAGCCGAAGACCGGATGAAGGAGCTCCGTGACGATTTCATAAGCGTCGAACACATGATCCTGGCCATGGTGGAGGAAGGTGGTGTCTTTCGCCGGCTCAATCTCACGCGTGAACGCCTGCTGACGGCCCTGCAGCAGGTGCGAGGCAATCAACGAGTGACCACCCAGGACCCGGAAGGCACCTACCAGGCGCTCGAAAAATACGGACGGGACCTCACGAAACTGGCCGGGCAAGGCAAGTTGGATCCGGTCATCGGGCGCGACGACGAAATCCGACGAACCATCCAGATTCTCTCGCGTCGCACTAAGAACAATCCCGTCCTCATCGGTGAGCCGGGTGTTGGGAAAACGGCCATCGTGGAGGGACTTGCACAACGCATCGTCAAAGGAGATGTCCCGGAAGGGCTCAAACAAAAGCGCGTGGTTGTCCTTGATATGGGCGCGCTCGTTGCCGGGGCCAAGTTTCGCGGTGAATTCGAAGAACGATTAAAAGCCGTCCTCAAGGAAATCCAGTCGGCGCAGGGGCAAGTGCTGCTGTTTATCGACGAACTCCACACGGTGGTGGGAGCCGGCGCGGCGGAAGGCGCCATGGATGCCGCGAATCTGCTCAAGCCCATGCTGGCCAGGGGCGAGATGCACCTCATAGGTGCCACGACCCTCGACGAGTACCGCAAACACATCGAGAAAGACGCCGCATTAGAACGCCGCTTTCAAACGGTGCTCGTGGATCAGCCAACCGTGGAAGACACCATCTCGATTCTCCGTGGCCTGAAGGAGCGCTACGAAGTGCACCACGGGGTGCGGATCAAAGATGCGGCGCTGGTTGCAGCAGCCAAATTGTCGAACCGCTATATCGGCGACCGGTTTCTGCCTGATAAAGCCATCGATCTGGTCGACGAGTCTGCCGCACGTCTTCGAACGGAGATCGACAGCTTGCCGGCCGAGTTGGACGAAGTCTCGCGCAAGGTGCTTCAGCTTGAGATCGAACGGGAAGCGCTGAAAAAGGAAACAGATGCGGGCAGCAAGGCACGGCTGCAATCGATTGAAAAAGAACTGACCGAGAAAAATCGCGATCTCCAGGCGCTCAAGACGCGCTGGGAGTCCGAAAAAAACTCGGTCAGTAAGCTCAGAAAAATCCGTCAGCAGATCGAGGAGGTCAAACAAAAAATCGAGCAGTTCGAACGCGCGTATGACTTGAATAAGGTCGCTGAATTGCGCTACGGCGAGCTACCGAGGCTGGAACGGGAACTCGAATTGGAGCAGCAACACCTCGGCAAGAAACAAAACGAAAGCCGCCTTCTCAAGGAGGAAGTGGATGAAGAGGATATCGCCGCCGTCGTCAGTCGGTGGACCGGTATCCCTGTTACCCGTCTGGTCGAAGGAGAAATGGAAAAACTCCTGAAGCTAGACGAACTCCTGCACCGGCGCGTAGTAGGACAGGAACAAGCCGTCACTGCAGTGGCAGACGCCGTACTCCGCGCACGCTCCGGCATCAAAGATCCCAATCGCCCCATCGGATCGTTCTTGTTCCTCGGGCCCACCGGTGTCGGCAAAACAGAACTGGCGCGAGCGCTTTCGGTCACGCTGTTCGATGATGAGTCGAACCTCATTCGCATCGACATGTCAGAGTATATGGAGAAACACACGGTCGCGCGACTCATCGGCGCTCCTCCCGGCTATGTCGGATACGAAGAAGGCGGCCAACTGACCGAAGCCGTGCGACGGCATCCGTTCTCCGTCATTCTTTTCGACGAAATCGAAAAGGCTCACCACGACGTCTTCAACATTCTCTTGCAGGTACTCGACGACGGACGGCTCACCGATTCCCAGGGTCGAACCGTGGACTTCAAGAACACCGTACTGATCATGACGTCGAACATCGGGAGCCAGCATATCCTGGAGGCCCAACAGGCCGGCGCCTCGTATGAGACGATGAAGGCTCAAGTGACCGGCGAACTACGGGCACACTTCCGGCCGGAATTCCTGAACCGGGTCGATGAGATTGTGGTCTTCCATGCCTTGGGCAATGAACACCTGGCGAAGATCGTGGAGATCCAGCTGGAGCGGTTGCGTGCCCGGTTGGTGGAACGGCGGATTACCCTGACGGTGACGCCCGAAGCGCTACAAAACCTCGGGCGGCGCGGATATGATCCCGTCTATGGGGCCAGACCGCTGAAGCGGCTCATTCAGCAGGAAATCGAAACCCCTATGGCGCGCCAGCTGATCAAAGGGGAGCTACGGGACGGAGATACGGCGGTGGTGGATCTGAAGGACGGGCACATTGCTATTGTACCGACCGTCGCGCCGTAGATAACGACCGCACAAGTGCAGAGGGGCGGAACGCTGGGACTGCGCTACCCGATGAACACCGCCCCTCCTTTTGTGTCCGTCTCTTTCCCGCTGAAGCGTTTCTTGTCGATTCGCCATTCGGTTTGTGACACGTCCAGGCGATGCCCCTTGATCGTGTGGAATGAACCCCGGCTGAACACCACCCGATCCCCCTCTTTCAACTCCAATGCAAACACTACCGTTCCCGACTCCTCGTGCTTCAACGACACACTCGTCGGACTCTTGGCGAGCTGATACGCCCGCCGCTCATTGAAGATCAGATTGCTATCGACCACCTTGGCCATCATGCGGCCCACGTCGTCGAACAGCGCGAAGTTCACGAGCAATGCGCGCGCCGGTTCCTTGATGGTCACTTCAAATTGCGGCACGCCTTCGATATCGATGATGCCGTTGGAATTCCGATACAGATTGGAACCGACTTCAATATCCATCGCCGCGACTCCTTTATCCTGCACGACACCGGAAGGTGCCCGTTATGCCTTCTTGATCCGGTCCAAAATCAACGCGATACAGCCGCCCAACAATCCACCGCCCAGAATCGTCGTCAACAACTCGACCAGCTTGAGCTCCCACACCGATCCTTGAGCCTGGAGCGCCTCGCGAATCCCACCCTGCAGCAGAATCACTGCCAACGCCATGGTCGCCCCGACAATGAACCACCAGGCGAAAACTCGCGCCGTATGGATGACAGGAGATTCCTTCACAACTCGACTCGCCGATCAAAACTCCGGTACTGAATCGCTTCGGCCAGATGTGCGGGAGCGATACTACCAGACTCGGCCAGGTCGGCAATAGTACGCGCCACACGGAGGATGCGTCCATGGGCACGGGCAGAAAACCCCAACCGGATCATGGCCTGCTCCAGCAGCTCACGGCTCTGCAGATCCAATGCACAATACTGCTTCAGGTGGCGCGGTTTCAATTGGGCATTAGTGTAAATTCCATCACCACGATACCGCTCCGCCTGCCGCGCCCGCGCAGCCATCACCCTCGAGCGGATCACAGCGGAAGAATCGCTGGTGGCCACGTCGTCGCCGAGCGCGCGAATCGGGACAGCCGGCACTTCAATCTGCAGATCAAGACGATCCAGCAACGGGCCGGACAAGCGCCCCCGGTACCGTCGCACTTGCGCGGCGCTGCACACACAATCCTTGGTCCGATCTCCATAGTAGCCACAGGGACAAGGGTTCATTGCAGCCACCAGCATGAACCGGGCAGGAAATCGAAGGGAACCACTGGCGCGCGTCACGGTCACATGCCCATCCTCAAGCGGTTGCCTCAGTCCGTCCAGCGTCGCACGCCCGAACTCACCGGCCTCATCCAGGAACAGCACGCCGTTGTGGGCCAACGAGACTTCTCCCGGCCGTGGTATCGTTCCGCCACCGATCAGGCCGGCCTCGGAAATACTGTGATGCGGGGCTCGAAAGGGCCGCCGCCGCATAAGAGGCTGCTCTTTGGACAGTTGCCCGACCACGCTATGAATGCGACTGGTCTCCAACGCCTCCTCCTGAGCCAACAAAGGCAAGATTCCCGGCAGGCGACGAGCCAACATCGTCTTGCCTGCGCCCGGAGGTCCCATCATGAGCAGGTTATGTCCGCCGGCTGCAGCCACTTCGATGGCCCGTTTCGCATGCGCCTGCCCCTTCACGTCGGCGAAATCTTCGTCTTCCGGAAGGCCGGAAGAGGCCGAACCATCCTGCGGGACCGATACTTTCGCAATGGTCACCGTGCCGCGCAAGAATTCCACGGCCTGCGGCAACGTATGAATCGGGAACACTTCTGCTCCCTCCACCAGAGCCGCCTCCCCGGCGTTCTCGGCCGAGACCAGCACCGGATGACGGCGTCGACAGACGGCACCGATCGAAAGCGCGCCAGGGATAGGCTTCAGGCGACCGTCCAGCGAGAGTTCCCCCACAAACACAACATCCTTCACCGCTTCAGGCGGAATGAGATCTTCTGCCGCCAGAATGCCCAGCGCAATGGCCAAATCCAGGCCGGCTCCTTCCTTCTTAATATTCGCGGGCGCCAGATTGACCGTGACTTTTTTCACAGGAAAGTGAAAGCCACTATTTTTGAGCGCGGCACGAACCCGGTCACGACTCTCACGCACCGTCGCATCGGGCAGTCCGACGATGGAGAACTGAGGAAGACCGGAAGAGATATCGACTTCCACGTCAACCAGGTGCGCATCGACGCCTACAATCGCCGCACTTAACACGTTGGCCAGCACAGTCCCTCCGGGTATCCGTCGTTCGACTCAAACAGTGCTCAACAGGAAATCAGCCGCAAACCGGCTCTAGTGGCCGAATTATAGGCAGTCGATCCGTCTGAATTCAATTACCGCCTCCCCGTCCTTTGCTGTTCCTCATCCCTGCTGTAGCGTGCTCTGCCTCTGTTCTGTATAATGCGCCATGCCAACAGCACGTCATCGTCGGCGCAGTACAGCCCGTCCATCCGGCATCATGATCGGACATTCGGAAACCAGTCAGGCGAGGGCATTGGGAGGCTCACACCCACCGCATCTTCTCCTGACCGCACTGTCACTGGCGCTTCTTTTCCCTGCCGTTGCTCTCAGTCAGCCCGTGCGCAACAAACCGGGTTCCACCATGCAGCCCGTCGCCCAGCCGTCCCGCACGTCGTCGGTGTATATCGGATCCGTCATGGCCCTGCTTGCCACGTTTGAAGACGCCGGCATTCTGCCTCCGGAAGGCACGCCCCAGGCTAATGGCATCATCAAGGCCGTCATTCAGTTTCAATCGGCTTTCTTAAAAAGTACTCATCCCGCAATCCGGCAATTCTTTACCGACGCCCATCGCGTCACACTCGGCCCTCGCGCCGAGGAGGTCGAGACCGCCTTTCGACAGACAGGCTGGTCGGCGGACACCTTCGACGCAGTGATAACCGCCGGTCACACAGACAATGTCTGGAATACCGAGGGACTGAGCGACGGCTTCCGTGAATTCAATATCGGCAAACCGGACTTCGATATTCTTGCGCGCCTGTATGAAGAAAGCAGGGCCGCATTCTCCACACAGGGCAAGACCTTCCAGCAGGTCTATACCCAACGTCGCCGGGAAATGCCCGGCGCAAAGTCGGAATGACCGTCCGTCAGTAGCGAGCGCCGGCGATATCGATCGCACTTTTTCTCACGATGTGTAGCCCGAGGAGGCATCATGGCAACGAAAGCGTACATTCTCATCAAGGTCAAGGCAGGCAAAGGCAAACCGGTGCTCAGCGCCCTGAAAAGCATTGCCGGTGTGGAACAAATTCACGCGTGTTTCGGCCAACCCGACATTTTTGTCTTCATCAATGTGGCCGACGAACGGGCGCTCTCGGATGTCGTGATTACACGCATTCACGCGATCGAGGGCGTGGAAGAAACCGACACGCACATCGTGGCGGAAACGTAGGTTACTCGTACTCGACCGGCACAACCCGTCCACCCTGCCTGGCTGAAGCGTAGCAGGCCTCAGCAATTTCCACTGCACGCTTGCCGTCTTCGATCGTCACCGGAGGCGGCAAGCCGGTGCGCACGGATCGGACGAAGGCTCGGAGCGTCCCGAGCACAGTCGGCTCCGCAATGCTCGACCAGTTCCCGGCACCATGCCTGGCAGAGATCTGCGCCACTCGCTGCCCGCACCAGTCCGCCGATAACTGTCCTTCGCTTCCGATCAACTCGACTCGCCCGACCCGTCCGGATGACACCCGCGACACATCCACAAGGCACACCAGACCACTATGAGTCGTCAAACGGCCGAGAACCCGACGCTCCGCGCCGCCCGGCGGCACCACGTCCATCTCACAAGACACCGTATGAATCTCGTCTCCGGTCAAGACACGAGCCAGGTCCAAGAGATGAATGCCGGTCTCGAGCAAACAACCGCGTCCGCCGAATCCCCGCCCGTCCTCACTCATGCCATGAGGCTCCATGCGACTGGCCAGGCTCAGATATTGGAGGGCGCCGATCTGTGCCTGTCGCTCACGCAGCACACCCACGGCGGCATCAAACCGTAACGTCTGCGCAGTCATCGTGATCTGCCCGCTTCTCAGCGCGGCCTGGGCAATAACACGGGCATCCGTTGCCGATATCGCCAACGGCTTCTCAACCAACAGTGCTTTCTGCGCCTGCACCACGGCCAGGCAGATCTCCCGATTGAGTTCCGGTGGAGTCACAACGACCACGGCCGCCACATGAGGATCCGCGATCAACTCGTGATAGTCGTGGTAGCAGGGCACAGCCGGCGCGGAGGCCAGACCATTTCCACCGGCGGTCCGACGACGGCTGACCGCCGCCAGACGTGCTTCAGGCAAGTCCTGCAGAAGATGCTTGGCGTAACGGCTGCCATGATGGCCGACGCCGATCAGTCCGATTCCAAGGGGTACATCCGGTTCGTGAGACATCGTTCTGATGCACTCTACCGACCGTCCGGCAACGGGTCAATATGCCTCGACGACCCAGCTCTCGCCTCGATTGACAACGCCCAAATACGCTCCCTATAGTACCGAAAGCATTCGCCCAAGCCGACGTCAATCGAGAAAGGACCTCATCGCCCATGACTACTCAGGCAGCACCCTTTTCACTGGATCAGATCGGAACCGGTACGGCTCGCTTTCCGAGTGGTATGGCAATTCCCACCGCGACGGATGCCATGGTGGATCCGTATATCCGCACGCGGGTGAGCAAAGACGTGCAGGTGGAATGTATCGAGTTCTGGCCGCAAGATAAGACCGCCTACCCTGGTATCGTGCTCTTGCATGACTGGTGGGGACTCAATTCTCAAATCACAGACCTCGGCGCCAGACTGGCCTGCGAAGGCTACGGGGTGATCATTCCCAAGTTATACGGGCGGCTGGGCGGGATGGTCACGGCCAATAACGAGGTGGCAGAAGCACTCATGGCCAAGTGCAATGAAAAGCTGCTGCTGCAGGACATCAACACCTGCTGCGAATATCTTAATACCACCCAACACATCAAGCGCAATATCCATGGCGTCGTCGGATTCGGGATGGGCGCCAGTCTGGCAATCCGATTCGCCTGCCAACGCAAGCGGCTGCGAGCCGCCGTCGCCTATTACGGAAAGGTCACCGCTCCCGACCAGCTTACAAATATGATGAGTCCGTTGCTCTATCACCAGGCCGAACAGGACACCTGGGCCACGCAGCAAGATGTCGATCATCTCCGGGCCGCCGCAAGCCAAGGGAAGCGCATCGAGATCAAGACCTACCCCGGGGCCTCTCACGCCTTCTGTGACGAGACACGTCCGGCCGGCTACCAGGCAGAGGCCACCGCGCAGGCATGGGACGCCACCGTCGCATTTCTCAAATCGTCATTTCAGGGAACATAGCGGACACCGATGGGCCAGGCAAGCCGTTCATGGATGGCCGCAGCACAGTGCCTCTCGCCCGCTGCTCCGCACGCAAGGAAAGTATTCGCACTCATGCCGAATCATTCAGTTCGCACTCTGCTCATTGCCTGTTGTGTCACCGCCTTGCTGACGGCGTCAGTCGTTGCCGAAGCCGACGAACCCCCGCCCCAAGCCAAACCGAGTCTGCTCAATCGCCTACCCGCCTTTCACGACCTGGTGCGGGCCGATGCCGCATCGCTGGCGGCCCTCCCGACCCAGGGCGATTCGCTGAGCCTGTTTAAGACGGTCGTCGGCCCTCAACTGGGGTTGAACGACGTCGCCATGACCCTCGGAGCCAAGGGCCTCACGCCCGCCATGAGCCAGGAGCTCCTGATCCCCGATCTCACGAAGTCGGCCAATGAGCTCGTACGGGGACTTGCCGCATGGCAACTGACACAAGCCGCCAAAGATGCCGATCCCTCCGCGGGACCAGAACAACGGGAAGCCCTTCAACGACAAATCGAATCCCAGATCACCTGGTTGACTGAAGGTACGCCCCTTGAGATTCCTCTGCGCCGGCTGTTGATGGTGCTCAAAGAATCCCCGGCACAGGAAGCAGTCGCCCCCCTACAGGGAACGATCGCCCAAATCGAAATATGGGCCATCGATACCGTACATCGGGAATGGTTCCGTTTGTACAATTGGAAAGATCAGGTCCGTCAGCAGCGCGGCCTCACGCGATTGTGCGGCACGTGGCAATGGTCGATTCACAATCATCAGAACCATCGGGAGGAAAAGACGGCCGTGATCTTCGCCCCCGCGGGAATCGCCTCGTCGACCAGTCCTGCGGAAATCACCGTCCTTGGCGACAGCGTCTATTTACGATGGGAAACCAGGGCGGGGGTGCAGGAAGACAGCCTGCTATTTTCCGGAGAAGGCCAACGCCTGGAAGGAACATTTGTGAATACGGCAGGCGGATGGGGATCGATTACCGGTAAACGTACCGCAACTTGCGTCACGGAGGGAGGGGGAAAACCTGCGCCGTCACCCCGTCGCCAGCATCACTGAACACGTCCCGCACGCCAGGCGGTCCAGGCCACACAGGCCCATCCGGAAATAAAGGAGATACCGCCGAGGGGAGTCAATGCCCCCATCCACTTGATTCCCGCCAGCGCCACGATATACAAACTGCCGCTGAACAGGAGAATCCCGATGCAAAAGAGCCAACCGGCCTTCACCGCCAGCGAATCGTCCGTCTCACGAACCAGCCAGGCTACGACAAACAGACCGAGAGCATGGTACAGTTGGTAGCGTGCCGCCGTTTCATAAACGGCAAGCATGGAGGGATCCAGAATCGATTTGAGCGCATGGGCGCCGAACGCACCTGCGGCCACGGATGCCGCAGCGAACAGGCCGCCGAGAACCACAAACCGGAACGAGCGCGCCGACACGGCCATACGATCCTCCTAAACAGCCACGGCCCTTGGCAAAGGCACGGCGCGCGATTTTAACACGACTCTCGCTGAAAAATGGGCAAACCTACCCCGCTTGAATGTCCCCGTTGCCTGATGGCGAATCCTGACGCCGCTCAATATTGCGAATGCGGCTACGACTTTACGCCGCACTTCCAGGGATTCCCCATAAAACCCGCTTCCGACACGACGGTTCGCAAACGCCTGTTCCCGGACGAAATGGGACGCGGCAGTTTTCTACTCGGCATTCTGCTGATCTGGCTGGCACTCTCTGTCGGCGAACTCTATCGCATACGCATCGAACTGCCGCGCCGCCCGAAGATGGAATTAGGGCTCAGCAGCCTGATGGTCGGCATGACCGATCTTGCCGCCGCGCTCGTCGTCGGGGCGATCGGTTGGGCCTGCGTGTGGATTGTGCTGGCAGCTCAGAGCAAGCGGGACGGCAGTCTCTGCCCGAAGCGCACCACGTTCGTCGTCACGTTGGTGGCTGCCGGCGTGCTCTTCGTGACTCGAACGATCGACCCGAGCGTGCTCGTCCAACACGTGATGCAAATTCTGTTCGTCCTGGCCATCGCGATTGCATCGTATTATGCAGGTTGTCGAAACTGGCTGGGGAAATGGTGATCGCTCTCCGGCCGACGTGGATTCCGATGTCCGAACGTGCATCGCGGAGAGACGTTCCCGCGGAGACAAGAGGAAGATCGAATCGTATCGACCGCGACCGCGTTACTTTTGGCAAAAATAGAGATAGAAGTCGGCGAATTCCTCAGCAGGAATGCCCAAATGAACTCGTTTCGTCGTATTGCCACACAGCAAGCTCCACTCCGCAGCAATCTTTGCCAGTTGCTCGTCGTTCACACCGTGCGTGCTCCACAGATTGACCGACGCAGAACTGAGCACAACGGTGATCGTCTGCAGTGACGGCCCATAGCTGAACTTGAACTCATACCCGCCTCGAAACAAGAGGATCACACCTTCACGGGATCGAAACCCTCGATGCCTGCACTGTGTGCATACCAGTACGTCCAACCCGGTATAAGGATCGTAGCCGGAAGCGTCGGTGCGCAGGAGCCCGTCGCATTTGTGGGTCGGACAGCGGAGAGGGGGCGGACCGTTCAATGCGATCAGGTCAGGACCAGGAACTCCTTCTGCGGGTAGTTCCCGGGGATCTGCCGGCCCTGAAGAATTATCGTGCCGCACAGTGACCTCGGCGGTGCGTTGTACCATCCCTGAATCTCCCGCAAAAGCGCGTCAAAAGTACGATGCCACGGTCAACTATGGCAAGTATATCAGACATCGTCCTACGCCCAGGACGCGGAATACAGCGGCTAATACCCTTCCGAAAACGGTCCGAAATCTAGAAGATCAATGAATGCGCCGCCCCACTCTAGCACGTTGAGTTTCTTCATAACGCCTTTTGACGGTGGTCAATGTATGCGGAGAATAGTTCGCACATCGCATCGGCTCAAATTACAAGCCGGCAGGTCCTGTGACCCTCTCCCTCTCAAATCACCATTGACAGAAACAGTCCGCTCATGTATCCATTGGATACATGAGTCCTGAAGAATTCAAACGCACCAGATTGGCTCTCGGTCTCACCCAACAAGCCCTTGCGGATCAGCTCAAACGCAAGCGGCTCGCTATTGCTCGCTATGAAGGCGGGACACGCACAATCCCCGGCGTCGTCGAGGTGGCGCTGCAGTCCATCGGACAATCATCCCGGATTTCACTCGTCGGGATTGTGGCTGCAGGCGATCCCATCGAACCCATCCCCCAAACCGAACGCATTGAGGTCCCCAAGAGCATGCTCGGGCGAGGAGAAACCTTTGCTTTGCGGGTCAAGGGGACCTCCATGCGCGACGACGGCATTCTCCCCGGCGATGTGGTCGTCGTACAGAAACAGGATGTGGCTCGAAACGGCCAAACCGTGATTGCCCTTTTGAACGGCGAGGCCACGATCAAGACGTATCACCGTACAGCAGGCGCGATTGAGTTGCATCCGGCCAACGAAGCCATGACGCCCATCCTGGTGCACGAAACCGACACGTTTCACATTGAGGGCATTGTCGTCGGCGTGATCCGGCATCTGAAACGCTAGGTACGCTCATCAGACCGCGTGAGCGAATGCCATGGATCGTCAGATTGTCTGCTTTGCCATCCCCTCTCTGGAAATCGCGCTGGCGCGGTTGAGCCAGCCATTACTCCGAACCCGTCCGCTCGCGATCGCCACGATCGACACTCCTCGTGCGCTTCTTCGTGAGATCTCCACCGAGGCGGAACAAGACGGCCTCCACGTCGGCATGACACTCGACCGGGCGCGCCGCCTCTGCCCGTCCCTGCACGTCCATCCCCCGAATCCTCGCCAGGTCGCCACGGCCAACCATTCGATCCTCGGTGTAATCCAGCGGTATGCCCCGACCTGGGAGCCCTTTCTCCCCGGTTCTCTCCTGATGGACCTCACCGGGACCACACGCCTCTTCGGATCAGCCTGTGATGCGGCGGCCGCAATTCAAGCGGAGGTGCTCACACAGTTTCACCTCGAAGGCGTGGCCGGCGTGGGAAGCAATAAACTCGTCGCACAGACAGCCGCGACCCTGGTGGAACCCTCTGAACTCTACGATGTCCGCTTGGGATCGGAGCGCTTCTTTATGTCTCCTCTGTCGATTCGAGCCTTGCCCGGCGTGCATCGCCCCTGCATGCGCACGGTACTGAAGCGATTGGACGATCTCAACCTCCGCTCGTTAGGAGACGTGGCGGACAGCCCCCTAGACGCCCTCGAAGTGGCACTGGGCAACTATGCCGGACAACTATCCCGATGGGCACAGGGCATCGACCCAACGCCGGTCCTTCCGCCGGTCGCCCATCCGGTCCTGAACGACACCGTCACCCTTAACCCCGATGAGGTGGACGATGCACGGCTCCAGGGACGACTGGCAGATAGCCTGCAACGACTCTGTCGCACCCTCCGCAGCCAACACCGGATGTGTGGCGGGCTCTCATTGACCCTTCGCTACAGCGATCAACGCGAGGTCACCACGAAGGCGCAGGTGATTCCGGAGACCTGCTGGGAGATCGATCTCTCCGGACT
>WBZX01000346.1_pt1 | contig 39533 bp, 37 predicted proteins | sample 5204211 | NCBI WGS metagenome assembly WBZX01 (sample SAMN12344362, study PRJNA552823) | activated sludge metagenome | biome: Activated sludge suspended growth; feature: Nitrification reactor; material: Wastewater; isolation source: activated sludge from nitrification reactor of wastewater...
AAGGCATCAATCTTCTGAGCAGCATACTCGTACCAGGAAGCATTGGAATTCCAGGCACGCTGGCGATCCAGACGATCACTGCGAACGCGAAGGTCATCCAGCAGCCGACGGACAGCTCGGAAGTAGGCTTGAGAAGTAGTAGCAACGGCTGCTTCGCCAGTTTGACTGTTGCCAAGTAGATTGGTGATTGAGGAATCCATTGTTCGGGGAAGCACGATGGCAAGAATGCGTTTCATTTCATCATCATCGATGGCACCCCGAGCAGAGAAGATTCGGCCACGGGAAGAGGTCTGCCATTGCGCTGCTTCGCCAAGGTTGAAATCATTGCGGGTGAGTGTTTCCAGAATGAGGGCTGGAAGCACATTGGCGAACTCGCCGATGTCTTCACCGAAATCAACAAAGAATTGAACCTGGTTGACGTTGGTGACGTTGATAGAGAGACGGAACCCGCGAATGCTGGCAATCAGATTAGTGAGCTTGACACGATCTACGCCTGCATCGGTTACTGCTTTGGAAGCCTGCAAACGAGTGGTGATTTCAACCCGGTCCATGGCATTGGTCAAATCCATGGCAATGTTAATCTGACCATCGGCACCACCACGAATGACTGCATCGGTCAGATAGCTGTTCACCTTGTTGGTAGTGTTGGTGCGGGCATGCTTGATCCAATTGACGAGTTTGGGACGATTGGCGGGCATGAACGTCGCAAAGTTCTCGCGGTCAAACCGCACGAAGTAGATGTTGCGACGTGAGGGGATGACAGCCAGGTTCTCAACGATTTCGACATTGGAACCAACACGCTGAGCGACCTGATCCTGATGCACCTGGCCAGGGAATTCAAACAGGCCAACCTGCCAGTCATTGCGGCGTTCTGCAGCGTTGTAATCGGCGGCAACTACGATGAAGGTAGCACTGGGCGGAAAAGCCATCTTGCCGGAGAGATAATCGAGATTGAGACTTTGTGCCCATCCTTCTGTCCTGGCCTTTTGTGAATTCATCAAGCCTCTGGTGTTGACTACCGCGAGAACGTTGGCATTCTCCGGCATGCGGGCCAGGGTCTTGTTGATGTCCTGTGCGTGCAGCGTTGCACAGCACAAAACCAGAAGGAGAGACACAATGCGTTTCATGGAAACCTCTAGATTCAAGAAGTGTTGGCTGATATTGTAGGAGCCACACGACATCAAATCATACTTGTTTGAAAAACAAATCAAGTCAAGCATAATCTGGACCTGTTCGTCCGTAGAGTGCATGCATGAGTCAAGCTGAAACAGTTAAACAAAAAAAGCGATGGGTTGCATTCACCATCGCTCGTCAGTTTGTTCAATGAGTTCAGCTTAGAACTCAATCCGATACTTCTTTGCCATCTCACTTCGGATGGCGGTTGTCTGATCGCCGATCTTGACCCAGATGGCATTGCGATCCTTGGCACCGGCAGCGGCCGTTTCGGCCTGTGATGATTCGACTTGCTGCACGTTGGATGAATAGCCAAAACCACCACCGCCATAGTAACCACCCCAGCCACCATCTCCACCGCCCCAGCCCATGCCACCACGCTTGTAGGTGTCGAGGACACGGTTGGTGATGTTCACACCTCGAAGCGATTGACCGCAAATGCGTAGCTGGTCTGCGATCTCAGCAGAGTACTGCAGGAGTGTCTCATCGGTATTCACCACGGGAAGCGTACCAATCTTCTGAGCTGTGTATTCGTACCAGCTGGCATTCGTGTTCCAGGCTCGCTGTCGATCCAGTCGATCACTCTTGGTACGCAGATCCTTGAGCAGGGCATCTACAGCTCGGAAGTAGGCTTGTGACGTGGTGGCAATCGCTGCTTCACCAGTCAGGGTGCTAGTGGTTGATGGCTCGAAGGTGCTGGGTAGAACCAGGTGAAGGACTCGCTTGACATCATCATCTTCGACAGCACCGGTCACCGAGACGGTCTTGCCGCGGACGGTGGTTTGCCATTGTGCAGGATCACCAAGACTGAAGCCCTGCTTTTCGAGAACTTCAAAGAGCAGTGGAGGCAGCACTTTGGCGAACTCTTCAACATTGTCTTTGAAGTCAACCGACAGTTTAGCCACACTTCCAGAAGTTACATTGACGGACAAACGGAGACCCCTGATACCTACGATGAGGTTGGTCAGCTTGATTCGATCTGCGCCAGCGTCGGTTACCACTTTCGAGGCTTGCAAACGCTTGGTCACTTCAACTGGATTCAGCAGGTTGTGCATGTCGAGTGCAATGTTGATCTGCCCGTTAGCACCGCCATCGGTTACAGAATTCGTGAGATAGTCACTTACCTTGTTGTTGGTGTTGGACTTGGCGAACTTAACCCAGTTGATCATCTTGGGGCGATGCGCTGGCGAAAAGATGCCGTAGTTTTCACGGTCAAACTGGACAAAGTACATGTTGCGACGTGAAGGGATGACATAGAGGTTTTCAATTAGTTCAACGTCAGACCCTTCCCGCTGAGCAATCTTGTCTTCGTAGACTTTGCCTGGGAATTCAAAGAGACCCACTTGCCAGTCGTTCCTTTGCTCGATGGGGTTGTAATCAGCAGCGACGACAACAAACGTAGCACTGGGAGGAAAGGCCAAATTACCAGACAGATAATCCAGGTTTCGTTTTTGAGCCCAGCCCTCGGCATTCGCCTTCTGCGATTTCATCAGTGCCTTGGTATCAATGACCGTGAGAACATTCGCATGTTCCGGCACTTTCGTGAGGATCTTGGAGAGGTCTTGTGCGTGCAACGAAGCACAGCACAAGGCGAGGAGGAGACTTAGGATGCGTTTCATGGAGGCCTCTGGTGATAGGGCATCAGCTCAATATCGATGCTGAAAAGTCATGATTGAACGAAATGGGGGCGTAGTCAAGCAGAATGTGGACAAACTCATCAGTGCAGGCAGATATTAACTCTGTATTGCAAAGTGAATGCTTTCTCTATACACTTTTTCGATGCGCTCCTTCCTGCATGAGCTCTTCTGGTTCGGACTGCTCGAAGCACGGGCTTGTGTCTTTGCGGGCAGTTTCTTCCTGGTGTTGCTCCTCTCTCAGTGGTGGCCAACCAGCATCCTGGCCCGGTACGACTTTCTGTGCCTGGCAGCCGTGGCAATACAACTGCTGCTGATCTGGTTGCACATCGAGACCGTTCACGAAGTGATGGTACTAGCCGTTTTCCATGCGCTCGGGCTGGTGCTTGAACTCTTCAAGACCCATCCTGCTATTGGTTCCTGGAGCTACCCGGAGCCGGGGTTGCTCAAGATCGGCTGGGTGCCTCTGTATAGTGGCTTCATGTATGCTGCGGTGGCCAGCTATATCTGTCAGGCCTGGCGGCTGTTTGATCTGGAACTTCGAAGGTTACCTCCCACATGGATGAGTCTTGGATTGGCTTTCGTCATCTATGCCAACTTCTTCGTTCATCACTTTTGGGTCGATCAACGTTGGTGGATTATCGGGGCTGTCGTTGTCGTTTATTCACGAACGATGGTCGATTTCACGGTCACCAAACAAAGGCGCACGATACCGCTCGTGGTCAGCTTCTTTCTCATTGGCTTCTTCATCTGGATAGCAGAGAACCTTTCGACACTCGGCGGAGCCTGGGTGTATCCAGACCAGAAAACGGGCTGGAAACCCGTGGGATGGAACAAGATCACCTCCTGGTTTCTGTTGGTGATCGTCAGTTTCATCATTGTGGCGTGGCTGAAACGGGTAAAAGCCAAGCAGCAGGGCGGCATCGTCGAACAAAAATGGGAGAAAATGGAAGAAGTGTCTGAACCGAGTGAATCTGTTGTATCTTTCAGATAGAATTGAAAGGTGAAGACGCTGGTGAAATACTGATATGACAATGAAAGATGTAAAAAATACGAAGCCTGCAAACGATGCATCAGCTGTGTACGAGCTGGTAGAGCAACGTTTCATCGAACTCTGGGGCGATATGAGTTCCTGGTGGGGTGTCAGCAGGACGATGGCTGAGATTCATGGATTGCTCTTCATCACCAGTACGCCTCACTCTGCCGAGGATATCCAAGACAAGCTTGGCATCTCGCGTGGCAACGTCAGCATGAACATCCGTACTCTGGTCGAGTGGGGGTTGGTGCGACGAGTCCGCAAGCGAGGCGACCGTCGTGACTATTACGAATCGCTGACCGATGTCTGGGAGATGTTTACCGTACTGGCTTCACAACGGAAGCGACGCGAGATCGATCCTATCGTCAAAACGTTGAAGCAGTGCCGAGTCGATCTCGATAGCCTGGATGAGAAGAAAGAAACACAGGACCACCACGTCTCACGGGTCGATGAACTGCTAGGCTTCCTGCTCACTGTTGAAAAGGTGGCTGAACACTTCTTCAAGAATAACGAAGGCCTGCGTGAGGCGATGCAGCTACTAGCACAGACGGACGCCTGACGCTGGGATGATGCCAGATGTAGGGCAGCACCTGGTCATAGTCTTTGATGGCGACGAGTTTGCCAGTACGGTCTGCCTGTTCAAGCCAGGGTGATTCGAGGTAACCTTCGTGATCGGGGATCGTGTCAAACGCTGCGTCGTTCAGGGGTGGTGCAAAACCGATCAGGTATTGATGCTGCGAGAGCGAACAAGCAGGATCAAGCAGTTGCAATTCGAGATCGTAGAGTTCGTTCTTCTGACCAATCTGCCAGGGTTTGACATCCAGTGGTGGTGTCAACACGTCGATGGCTTTGTTTGGCTTTCCCAACTCCTGATAATGCACCTCCTGTTGGTTCAAGCGAACGACAATACTCAGGGATCGATCGGGTTGACCATGCAGCTTGGCATGGAGTCGCAGTCGAGGTCGATCATTTTCCCAATGAATATTGCCAACCAGTCGATGAAGATGCACGCTACGCCGCACTTCCAGGTAGACGTTGCGAACGCCTTCGTTGGAGGGGGGTTCCAGGCATTCGATCTGAAGCAGGTTCTGCGACTGGAGAAACGGAGTGACAGAAATTTCGAGTGGTACCCTGGCTAGAGGTTGTTCACCGAGAAGTTGTCGATTGAGCGTTACCCGAAAGGGCGAGAAGACGGTACCGACAATGAGCCAGAGTTCTTCAAAGGGCATCAGCTTCGTTGGCCAGTTAAAGGCACGAGCATATGTCAGCTTAGTGTTAGAGGGCCTCTGCCAAGGCTCACGCAAGTTAATTCGGTGGGGATACATGCAGGCATTATAGATACGAAAGCCAAGGCGACTTGTTCCGTTGTTTGACACCGGCGTACCAGACGCACAGCGGATAGAGTGCCAGCACGACGACGATCCAGACGACGTAAGTCACCCAGAGAGGGAAGCCATAGGTCTTGGGCATATCCCCGAGTGGTGGGTTGGTGAACAGCCAATGGGGGAAGCTACCCTGTTGCCACCACGCTCCGAGGACGCATAAGCCATGGATCAGAGGCAGATGCAACAGGTAGAAGAAGAGAGGTACTTTGCCAAAGGTGATGAAGGGTTTGGCCCAGGAGCCTACGCCTACATCCCACCACGCTAAGAGGAGCAGAGCAGGACCCAGTGTCATCAGCAGGAAGCAGAGTGAAGGGGGCTGCTTGGTGCAGTTCAGGAACGATAAAAATGTTCTTAGATGTGATACCTGTAAGGCTGGGGCACGTGGATTGTTTTGTCGAGCTTCCTCACTCGTCATGTACCTCACTTGCCCATCCTGCGTTAGCTCTTCGAAATAATCCTTTCGAGGTTGGGATTCGCCATATCCATTCATGAATCGAAGCAGAAAGAACAACATACAACAGGTCATGCCAAGAAGGATGAGCAAATTGCGTCTACGAATTTGCTCCCACCCATACACCGCACCCAGACCAAAGCCCAGTGCCATCACCCCGACCCAGGGAATGAAGGGGTAACCTGCCGCAATGATGAATCCCTTAAAGTCCTTCTCTTCCGAAGTTGGCACCCAACCACGATCAGGGTGCAGTACGATCTCGTGGGAATCATGCAGAAAATACCAGGGCACCCGCATCGGTCCCAGGTGTTCCGCTTTGACATTGTCCACCAGATGATGCCCGACGATCAGTGTCAGACCAAAAACAATACACACCCAGCGAGGCAGACGGCACAACCCAGCCATCAACACCATCGACCAGCCCAGCGTCCAGATCACCCAGCAAGGCAGATAGGTGAAGTCGAAGTTCCAGGCCCACCCGAAAGTACGCACCACCACCCATTCGAGAAAGACCAGCCAGAGACCACGGGTGAAGAGAAAGTTGCTGAGCTGTGTCCCCGTCTTGCCTCGCAGTTGCATCAGGGCGATGCCAACACCAGCCAGCAGCAGGAAGATGGGGGCACAGAAATGGGTGATCCAGCGTGTGAAGAAGAGCCCGGGCGAAGTCTCGCTGAGGTTCGTGGGATCAATGGTGTGGGTGTAGAAGAAATCCCGCACGTGATCGAGAGCCATGATCACCATGATCAGGCCACGCAGGAGGTCGATGGAGTGGAGACGGGGTTGGGGCATGGTGAACGATGTGAATAACGCTCATCGTTGCTGCCCGGCGGAGCCGGGCGCACAGTGCGTCCCCGGTCGGAGACCGGGGACGAGTATTCATCATTAACTAAACTGGGTGATTCCAGGCATCGCGACCGGTGGCGTGGGGTACTTCTCCAGCTTGTAGTTGGGGGGCGAGAGGTCTTCTTTGCTGTTCATCGCCTGATCCCATTCGATGCGTTTGCCGGTGTAGGTCGCCATGCGGCCCATGATGCCGGTAAGGGTGCTGCGAACCATCCATTCGCCATCGTTGATGGGTTTGCCATTCTTGATGGAGTCGAAGAGTTCGTTGTGTTCGTGCTGGTACATGTCATCAGCAGCCAATTCACGTGAGGCCTGCCAGGGTTTGGCACCTTTGATAGACCAGCGGCCATTCTTCCAGTGTGCACTACCCTTGGTGCCATACACATGGAAGGAGTTATCAGAGTGGCAGTTCTTCATCTGACGGGTGAAGCAGTAAGCCTTCACGCCATTGTCGTATTCGTAGGCAATGGCATGATGATCGTAGATGTTGCCGAAATCAGGACCGGTGCGGACCTGTCGGCCACCCATGCCCACAGCGAACTTCGGATAGGTGTTCTTCATGGCCCAGGTAATCTTGTCGATCGTGTGAATGGTCTGTTCACAGATGTGATCACCAGAGAGCCAGGTGAAATAGAGCCAGTTGCGTAGCTGCCACTGCATGTCGGTCAGGTCTGGAGTTTTGGGCAGATGCCAGAGGGTGCCGGTGATGTAGTTGGCTTCCATGGTGAGGATTTCACCGATGTCGCCTTCATGGATGCGTTTGAACATCTCACGCATGGCATTGTGGTAGCGCCAGCAGAAGCCTGCGACAACAGCCAGGTTCTTCTGCTTGGCAACCTTGATCGATTCGAGCATGGACCGACAACCTGGTGCATCGGTTGCCATCGGTTTCTCGACGAAACAGTGTTTGCCTGCTTCGACAACAGCTTTGAAGTGGATCGGTCGGAAGTGGGGGGAAGTAGCCAATAGCACCACATCCACATCACTGGCGATCAGTTCCTTGTAGGCATCAAGACCGACGAAGCAGTTCTTCTCCGTAACGGCAAACTTTTCGCCGAGGTTCTTCTTCAGCGTATCCTTGCAACTGTTCAGACGGTCAGGAAAGGCATCAGCCAGAGCAGTAACGCGAATAGTGGAACCAGTGTTGGCTGCTTGCTGAACAGCACCGGTGCCTCGGCCACCGCAACCGATCAGGCCGACTTTGATCTCATCTTTCCCACCGGCATGGACCGCCGGGGCAAGCGACAGCAAACTGGCAGAGGTGGCGACAGCAGTCTGTTTCATAAAGGTGCGACGGTCTGGCATGAAGAGGAACTCCGTAACAACAACAGGCGGGACTCACCATATTCTACGGTGAGATGTATCTGCAGACTGTGATGATAGCAAACTGGAAAGGGCTTGCCTATCAACTAATCAGGACTGGCACGTACGAGCACTCTCGTTCCCAGCCTCCGGCTGGGAATGCACTGCACGCCAGCCTCTGGCTGGCAGGTTTGGTGAGAGTGCTTTGCTACTTTGCATGCGTAGCGTGGAGAACAGTGCAAGAGTATTCTCTCATCGCTGCCAGCCGGAGGCTGGCCAACAGTGCGTTCCCAGCCAGAGGCTGGGAACGAGTGGCGATGGGGAAGTATGGGAAAGCTAGCGAGACTTTTCTCAATCTTCTTTCCATAACGATTGTACTATCGAGCTTGGCTTAGCCGAATAATGACATGTGGCTTTGGCTGAAGTCGGCAGGAGATGGTCTGCATGTCGAGCGCGGCACCGGCACAATCTGGGTTCTTCGCCAGCATCGGTGATGCGGTGTATCAACTGGCAGTGGCCTGGGGCGATGTGACCGAGTTCGGGTTGCGGTCGTTCGGTTGGCTCTTCCGCCGACGGAAAGCCAGCAGCAACCTCATCCCCATCTTCTTCCAGATTGGTGTCCGCAGCGTTCCCGTCGTGGGCATCACCGGCCTCTTCATTGGCATGGTGCTGGCGGTGCAAAGCTATGGCGAGTTCATGCGCTATCCCAATATGAAGGGATGGATGGGCGCAGCCATCAACCGCAGCGTGATCTGCGAACTGGGACCCGTACTGGCAGCTACCATGCTGGCGGGGCGCGTCGGGTCAGCCATTGCTGCTGAATTGGGTACCATGCGGGTGACGGAGCAGATCGATGCCCTCGTATGCCTGGGCGTGAATCCGATTCAATACCTGGTGGTGCCCCGACTGTTGGGATGCTTCCTGTTGATCCCGCTACTGACAGTATTGGCTGATTTCATGGGCGTCATCGGCGGAGCCTTCATCAGCACGTACTACTATGGCATTGAGGCTCATCAATACTGGTCAACATCCCAAAGGCAGATTGCCTTGTGGGACATTATGGTCGGGCTGTTCAAATCGTGCATCTTCGGAGCAGCGATCGCCATCATCAGTTGTCATAAGGGCTTCAACAGCACCGGCGGCGCTGAGGGCGTGGGCAAGGCAGCTACGGTGGCATTCGTTCGCTCCTTCGTGGCAATCCTGATCCTCGATTTCTTCATGGCGATGTTCTTCAATGCACTGCATCGTCAGCTTTGGCCCCGGATTTAGGAGGTTGCGGTGCTGCCCAAGCCTCCATCGACATCCACGTTCAGGTTGCCTGCTCAGCCGGAAAGCGTCATCGAATTTGATGATGTCAGCCTGCGCTTTGGCGAACAGGAAGTACTGCGAGACTTAAACCTGGGCTTTGAGAAAGGCCGTACCCACGTGGTGGTGGGCGAGAGTGGCTGTGGCAAAACGGTGCTCCTCAAACTCATCATCGGCCTGCTGAGGCCATCCATCGGCCGAGTCACGGTGACGGGTAAACAGATCGCAGACCTGACAGAGAAGCAGCAAGTCGTCGAACGACTCAAGATCGGCTACGTCTTCCAGGGGGCAGCCTTGTTCGACAGCATGTCGGTCTTCGACAATGTCGCATTCCCTCTCCGTGAACATACGCAGCTGAAACCGAATGAAATTGAGCAGGCGGTGAAAAGTAGACTCCAGGAAGTGGGGCTACCTCGGGGTGTGGAACGAAAACGCCCTGCGGAACTATCAGGGGGCATGAAGAAGCGGGTCGGCGTGGCCCGGGCCCTCATGCTTGATCCTGAGATCATGCTCTATGATGAGCCAACAACAGGGCTCGATCCGATCATGACCGATGTCATCAACAACCTGATTCAGCAAACGCACCAGCGCCGCAACGTGACCAGTATCGTGGTGACCCACGATATGAAAACGGTTCGCAAGGTAGCAGACCGGGTGCTGATGCTGTTCCCTGTCAATCGCCTGGAACCGGGCGAAGAGCAGGTGATCTTCGACAACGGCCCGAACGATCTGCAGATCTGCTCGGACCGTCGCGTACAACAGTTCATCCGTGGTGAAGCCTTCTTTGGCAGCGATCGACTGGACATCGCCACCGAAGACATCCACGGTGCGGAAGATGTGTTTTGATTAAGAAGTCAGAAGCCAAGGAGCCAGAAGCCAGTGCGATTGAAGTTGTCATGTGATTGCATAGATGTCTGCATCCTGGCTGCTGACTTCTGACTCCTGACTTCTCACGAGCAGCGCACATAGCACGAAGGATCGAGCACATGAACGAACAAGCCATGAAGTTCCGCCTGGGCATCTTTGTGCTGGGAGCAGGCATTTTGCTCGCGGTGCTGATCGTGCTCTTTGGCGATCTGCCTGACATCTTCCGTGGGCAGGTGCAGTACACGGTTCGTTTCGCGCAGGCTGCGGGCATCGAACCCGGGTCGCCTGTTCGCAAGTCGGGCATTCGTATTGGTGAAGTGGCTAGCTATGCGCTCGATCCCGAAACCGGAGCAGTGACGGTAGCGGTCACTGTGGATCGCAAGTATCAGCTTCGCAAGGGTGATGTACCCAGCCTGGGGCGTGGCATTCTCGGCGATTCGTACATCAACTTCGTGCCGATAGCTGAAGTACGCAATGCCATGGATCGTGAAACTGCACCAGCTGCGTTTGTGTTCGATGGGAAATCGGGCGATATCCTGACCAAGATCGGTGCGGTCGCACAGGACCTGGTACCAGCGTCGCAAGCCGCTGTCGATGAACTGCGGGAACTCTCCAAGAAGATCAACGAACTTATTCCCGAATTCAAACGCACCATGAGCGAAGCCCAGTTGACGATGAGCAAGATCGGCAACGCTGCGGAGAGTGCGGACAACATCATGCGTGGCAACCAGGAGAAGATCAGCAAAGCCATCGACAATGTCAGTCTCGTCTCGGAACGGCTAGGCAACCTGGTCACGCCGAACATGACCAAGCGAGTGGAAACTATCCTACTCAATACTGAAACGGTGAGTGCCGAGATGGCTGCGCTACTCAATGACGAGAATCGTCGCACGGCCAGCGAGGCTCTCAAGTCCGCTCGGTCAGCCTTGGATCGGTTCGCTATGGTGATGAACGACGAGAACGTCAAGAACATCAACTCCACGCTCAAGAGCTTGCAGGATATTGGCAGCAATGTGGCGAGCACCCTTCGCACTATTGATGCAGGTGTGAGCGATGCACAGAAGCTGGTGAAGAACCTGGATGCCGGCGTCACCGATACCCGCAGGCTGGTGAACAATTTCAATACTCGCGTTGATACTGTGGGGCCTCAGGTGGATGTGACGCTGAAGGATGCGAGCGCTGCGATGAAACGGTTCAGCACCTCGGCTGAGAAACTGGATGTGGTGCTGGGCAACCTGCAAACCTTCACCAAGGAATTGGGCGAACGAGGCCCGGCGATGCTGAAGAATTTGGAAGACGCTTCCACGCGGGTGAGCCAGGTGGTGATTGATATCGGGACGTTCAGCCGATCGCTGGCTCAGGGTGATGGTACCATTCGGAGGTTGGTGATGGACCCCGGGCTGTATAACTCCCTCAATGAAGCTGCAGCGACAGCCAGCAAGAGCATGATCCGGCTCGATCGCATTCTGTGTGACTTCGCCCTCTTTGCTGACAGGCTGGCAAGGCATCCAGAACTCCTTGGCGTGAGCGGTGCGATTGCTCCCAGTTCGGGGATTAAGCGTTGATTTTGCAGATCGAGTTTGCTCTGATGGAGATGCTTCTCTCGATGGAGAGTATCATGGAACGTCAGAGCAAACTCTACGACAAGATCGACGAACTTAAGCAACTCATGATTCAGGAGCTAGGCGAGGCTGGCAAGGAAGTAGGATCGCACGGTGATCTGAGCATCGACCTGACAGACGATGAACGCATCCGCTTCTGGCAGGCGATGGAACGTGCAGGCCACAAGTGCGATAAGCTCTGCAAGAAGCGAACCTGGCACCAGTTCTGGCAGATGATCACCGGCTCGCCTGCGTATGTGCCTGCAAGAGCTGTGCATGTACGACCTGGATCAGCCACGCTGGAACGGATTGCCAGGCAGAATCTCGACTTCAACTTCGCTGACTACCGGAAAGGCTTGTGGCCACCGGAGGCGATTGAAGCGAGAGTCATAGATATTCTTGCTAAGAATTGCAATGTGCCAGCGTATCAGATTACTCGGGAGACGAAGTTGACAGAGTTGAACTGAGTGTTTAACGCAAGTGTAGCGGAAGTCGTCAGACTTCCATCGTGTGCTCGTCGGAACTCTTGGCGAGTTCCGCTACAAGTCGGTGTGCACAGTACCACTACCGTTGCAACACCTCCAGAATCGCCTTCGCATCGTTGGCGACGGGGATGGGGTGCACGGCGTACTTTCCTGGTGTCGCACCCATGTGGTAGTTCACTGTCACATCCGGGTCTTTCAGTGCATGGGCGGTGAGTAGGCAGACGACCTTTTCCTTCGGCTGAATAGTCCCCTCTTCAATGAGCAGCTTAGCACCAGCAAAACTGGCAGCGCTCGCGGGTTCGCAGCCAAAGCCGGTCTGGGCGATCTGAGCCTTGGCATCGAGGATGGCGGTGTCACTCACCGACCGAACGATGCCGTTCATGTAGTCGAGCGACCGAAGAGCCTTCGGCAAGTTGGCGGGGCGATGGATGGCAATCGCTGATGCAACCGTATTGGGCTTGGCATGGGTGCGATCCAGTTCACCGTAGTAGTTATCGATGATCGATTGATCCCAGTCGCCGCCGTTCCATCGCAAGTGGTGCTGGTTCACCAGATCAGCGAAGGTGCGAGCGCCCTCCGCAACGATGACAGCCAATCGTGGGATTTTGTTGATAAGTCCCAGTTCCTTCAGTTCCATGAAGGCTTTGCCGAAGGCGGCAGTGTTGCCAAGGTTACCGCCGGGGGTGATGATCCAGTCGGGGATGTCGCCATTCAGCGACTCGAGGATGCGGTACATCACCGTCTTCTGGCCTTCTAGTCGGAAGGGATTGATGCTGTTGACGATGTAGAGTTTCGCTGCTGCTGCCACTTCGCGAACCCGGGCGAGGGCATCATCGAAGTTGCCGGCGATCTGCAGCGTGAGGGCAGCGTGATCGAGTGCCTGGGCGAGTTTGCTTTGCGTCAGCTTGCCTGACCCGACGAAGACGACAGCACGCAGCAGCCCGGTGCTGGCTGCAAAGAGTGCCAGCGAAGCGCTGGTGTTGCCTGTAGAAGCACAAGCCGCTTGGGTTGCCCCCATCAGCCGAGCATGGGTGAAGGCAGCCGTCATGCCATTGTCTTTGAAGCTACCCGAAGGGTTCATCCCTTCGTGTTGCAGAAAAAGTTGTTCGCCGGTGAGGCCGATGAGCCTGGCCAGCCGAGGTGCTTCGAGGAGAGGTGTGTTCCCTTCGCCGATGGTGACAAGCTGGTTCTCGGGGGCGAAGGGCAACAGTTCCCGAAACCGCCAGACCCCACTGCGATCAGCAGCACTGGTGACATTGGCACGACGCTGCCGCCAGGTGTCCCAGCCGGGAGGTGTGGGCTGGGATTTCCAGTGGTAGACGACATCCACAATGCCACCACAACGGGGGCACATGAAATCGTTTTGTGTCAGCGGCGCAGTTCCACCACACGAGGTGCGAACACAGCGAAGAGAGATGGCATCCATGTGGTTATCTTACAAGGGAGATGCGGGCGAATTCAATGTACCTCTCGAGGGCACCATACTTCCCGCTCTGCACCGTTCAGGTGCTCGTGCGTTGATAGAACTCCAGTTCCGTGGTACATTACCAAAGTATCCCGCAAGCTGGAGCAAAGATGGTTCGCTACAAAGCTGGCTATAAGTTTGTCTCGACAGGTGTTCATGCTCAGGTATTAGATTTTCCTGATGCAATCACTTGCGCCCCTGACTTGGAGAGTGCTCGACAACTGCTGGCGATCGCGTTATCTGATGTAGCCGAGGCGGCTATTGAAGCAGGCGAGCCTTTGCCTACGCCTGACTTTACCGCGACCGACGCCGAGATGGATATTGAAGAACCAATCTACCTGCACCTGGTTGCAAGCACTGATGTAAAGGAAACACCAGCTGGTGCAGTTTCATGAAGCGTGTCGACCTCATCAAACATCTTCAGAATCACGGATGCCAACTACGACGTGAAGGCCGCGGACATTCCATTTGGTTCAACCCAGTCACAGGTCGACAGAGTAGCGTGCCACGACATCGAGAGGTAGATGACTACACGGCTCGGGCTATTTGTCGTCAGCTTGGTATTCCTGCGTCATAACTTGGCTCTGCCTTCAAATCACCTAGGGTAGCCGTGCGTACACGGCAACCCTGGGCTGTTCTCCATATGCCCTTCGGGCAAGGTCATCCCCTTCAGGGACCCAACCGTCATTCGGATTTGGCATTGAAACTCAAAACATCAAGACTCACTCAATCCCAAGATCTGTCGCAAGATCGGCAACACCAACTTCGCCCGCTCTACATTCACTGTGGGTGCATCGGTACTCGTTGGTGTCACCTTCGCAACGGTCTTCCCCAACTGCTTCACCTTCTCTCCCATGGCTTGTCGTTCGGGGTCGGTGAAGTCAGCGAAAGCTCGTCGCATCAGCGGCAGCAGCGTCGTGAAGATGTCGTCGGGTAACTCCACTAGCCAGCGGTCCAGCGTTTGCCAGAGTTCATCCTGATGCAGAAGGACCATCCCCGAACCCTTCAGTAGTCCGGTGGCCCAAGCTGCTACTTCCATGGGATCGCGGGCGGGCGACAGTGCGAGGCGAGCCTGGCGGTGGAACTCTTCATCACCCAGCTTGCCTTTCTCCAGCAGGATGCGGCAACACCAGCCTCGGATCAGGCCATGAACCGTCTGGTTCATCAGGCGTTGCAATTTCTCCAGCCAGGTATCAAGCAGGTCGCCTCGTTGCAGCAGTTCGAGCGATTGCTGTACCATGCCGATGGAGGTGACCATCTGCTGGGCTGCATCGTCATCAAGCGATGAGCAGGCAGGCGAGATGCCTACGAAGATGCGGGCGGCGATGCCTTCGATGATAGGCAATACCTGGGCTGCTTCGGTCTGGCGGACATCGCTGTACCGAACGGTCTTAGTAAGGGCAGGAAGAGCCAGCATCAACTGTTGAATGTCAGCCGAGACTGCAGCTTGCGATTGCACACATTGAAGGAGCGTTGGTATCGCGGGCTTCAGTTCAGCGAGCAGTGCCTGGTTCAACATCTCGGCGAGCATCGCCACTGCCGATGCTTTCTTTGCCATGTCGATGACTTTGTTGCACGCCGCCAGTTCGACGGTTGCCCCCCAGAGGTTGGCTTCGATCACTTCGACAGCCAGTTCAGGCTTCCACGCCAGTTGCCAGTATTCGTGGAAGGTGCCGCTGCCCATGTTCTGGTCTTGCTTCGTAGCCCACTCGATGCCGAGGATGGTGAGCCGATGAAAAAGCACGCTGCGGGCGAGGTCGTTCTCTTTGCGAAGATCGAGATCGAGCGTTTTGATCTCGGTCGTCCGCTTGAGACGAAGCGACTTCTGCAACTGTTCCAGATCACGGGCGATGGGAACGGAGGCAACCTCTTCAGGCACCTCGCCGATGATGTCGCCCACTTCCAGCTTGTTGTGGATAAGCCTCAGTGGCGAGGTGCTGCCATGACAGAGCACGGTGAGGATGGCTTCATTGATCTCGGACAACCCCGGTGAGCGGAGGTCACGCATGGCAGCTAGGGTATCAGCCAGGCGAAGTGATTCGATCACGCTGGCGGAGGAAGCATCGAGATCGCTTTCACGCAGGAGCCGGGCAGCCTGAGTGATGAAGTGCAGCGGGGCTGCGACGGGTTGTTCCCAGACCTGCTGATACCAGCCGGGTGAATGAACGCCTGCACCGTAACCACTGCGGAAACTGAGCCGGGAGTGAGACCAGGGTATCCAGGTGGCCAGGGTCTTGGTTTTGGACAGGCCCTTGAGCAGGGCTGCATCGTCTTTGACGGTGAACTGGTCAAGAGCTTCTTCGGTAAGCACCGGGGCATGGTAGGCACCGCAGATGATGGCCACCTTGGGGAACAGGCTCTTTCTGGTAGCACGCAACACCTGCCTCATGTGGGCTTCGCGAAGTACATCTCGTGGGTTGGTGTCAGGGTATTCCTGACGAACCGCAGACATCGCTTCGAGGATGGCTTGAAAGAGACCGCTGGCATCCTGCCGCCGTTCGACTTGTTCTTCCCACCAGAGTTCGTGGTCAGCAAAGCCGGCAGCTTCCGCCAGCACGGCAATGGGATCGGTTCGCCAGAGTGGAGGTTCTACCGGTTCTTCTTTGCTGTCGCTGGCTTCCTCTGCAACGGGTTGTTCTTCGTCTGTCTCTTCTTCCGTCTCGTCATCGTCGGATTTCTGGGCCAACTGAATCGCCTGGGGCAAATCCATCAGCTTGATGGTGATCTTGTTCTTGAGTGCCCACTGGAGTGCTTGCCATTCGGGAGAGAAGACTGCGAGCGGATAGTAGACACCCGACTTGGGAGCGTCAGGTGGGTAGAAGAGCATCGCTACCGGCGGCTTCATTTCAGGATGAGCTGCCTGCGAAAGAATCTCTTCACCATCGCTGGGGCCTTCCATCACGATGACATCAGGCTGGATGGCTTCAAGCGCAGCCAGCAGGCTGCGGGCACATCCAGGCCCGTGATGGCGAATGCCCAGCACATGCCAGCTCATTCAGCGACCTCGCGGCTTGCCCGGTAGATGTCCTTCCAGCCTTCCCGTTCCTTGACGACAGTTTGAAGATATTCCTGCCAGATGATCTTGTCTTGCACGGGATCTTTGATGACCGCACCCTGCAGGCCCCAGATCAGATCACCTGCCTTGAGAGCGCCATCGCCATAGAAAGCCGCGAGGGCCATGCCGTTGTTGACCACCGAGATGGCTTCTGCTGTCGAGAGGGTGCCGCTGGGAGACTTGACCTTAGTCTTGCCATCTTCGGTGACCCCGGCACGAAGCTCGCGGAAGATGGTGACGATGCGGCGAATCTCTTCGATAGCTGGCTTCTCCGCAGGCAGTTCCAGTGCTCGGCCCAGTTGATCAGCACGTTGCTGCACGATGCTGACTTCATCTTCGAGACTGTCTGGTGTAGGCAACACGACAGTATTGAACCGTCGCATGAGGGCGCTCGAGAGTTCGTTGACCCCTTTGTCGCGGTTGTTGGCGGTGGCGATGATGTTGAAGCCTTTGGTCGCCTGCACTTCGGTATTCAGTTCCGGGATGGGGAGCAGCTTTTCCGAAAGGATGGTGATGAGGGCATCCTGCACTTCACTGGGGATGCGGGTGAGTTCTTCGATACGGGCGATGCGGCCTGATTCCATCGCTACCATCATCGGGCTGGCGACGAGGGCATTGCGGCTCGGGCCTTCCGCCAGCAACCGGGCGTAGTTCCAGCCGTAGCGGATGGCGGTTTCATCAGTGCCTGCAGTACCCTGAACCAAAAGAGTCGAAGTGCCTGAGATGGCAGCAGCCAGGTGTTCGCTCACCCAGCTCTTGGCCGTGCCTGGGACACCATAGAGCAGCAGCGCCCGGTCGGTGGCCAGGGTGGCGATGGCAATCTCCATGAGCCGAGCTTGCCCGATGTACTTGGCAGAGACCTCGAAGCCGGAGGAAAGCTTGCCGCCGAGGAGGTAGGTCTTCACCCCCCACGGCGAGAGTTTCCAACTGGGTGGCTTCTGCCGATCATCGACCTTGGCAATCTCGGCAAGTTCCTCGGCGTACTGCTGTTCGGCCTGCAGGCGTAACTTTTTCTCGACCGTGGCTGTTGCTGGCTTGGCCATGAATGACTCCTGATTTCTTGCATTGATAACAAGTGCTACACACCAAGATCGCGAATGGTGCAGATCGTGCGGAACTGAATGCCTAGCCCTTCAAAGCGTTCGCGGGCACCCTGCAGGCGATCGACAATACCAACCACCGCAATCACCTCAGCACCTGCTTCGCGCACTGCTTCGATGGCGGTCATCACCGACCCACCTGTGGTGAAGACATCTTCCACGATGACGACTTTGCCACCGGGAGGCAGCACACCTTCGACCGTCTTCTGCAGCCCATGCGCCTTGGCTTCCTTGCGGATGAAGAAGCCTTCCATGTCTTTGCCTATCTTGTGGTAGTGCATGGTAGCTGCAACGGTGAGAGGCAACGCTCCCACTGCTGGTCCACCGATGGCAGCCATCGGTAGATCCTTGGTCAGATCATACAGTGCTTCGCCGATGAGGGTGGCTGATTCGCCGTGAAGGAAAAGCGAGCGGGCATCAATGTAGTAGCTGCTCTTCTGGCCGGAAGCGAGGGTGACTTCCTTATGGATGATGGCCCGTTTCTTGATGAGGTCGAGGAGCGCGGAGCGGTTGGTCATGGTGCCTGCCTAGAGTGGTTGACTGAAAGTGTATCACTCTAAGCGCTATTGTGAATCAGCATCTCGAGACAATATCCCAGCCGCACCACATGATGGCGAGATCAGCACAAAGGTGAGCCACCCAGGCACCCAGCAGCGAACCAGTATGGCGGTAGATGCAGCACCAGACGAACCCGCCGAAGCCGATGCACAGGCTGCACAGAACCACCAGAACAAGCCCAGAGGTACCAGGCAGAAAGGTGTACAGCACCAGCACATGGTGAAGCATGAAACCCAGCGAACTGACTAAGGCAGCCCACAACCAGGGGATGCCAGTACTGAGCCGACCGAAGACGAACCAGCGCCAGTAGTATTCTTCAAAGGCGGAGTGAATGATGCTGAGAAACCCTGCCATTACCAGAAAGGTAGTGAGCGAAGTAGCACCGGCATCTTCGAGCTTCTGCTTCACCAGTGGACCCGTGGTTTGCAGGATGGGCAGGTTCTGCACCCACAGATAGTAGAAGAGCAGGATGGCAGCCACGGTGAAGAGGCCAAAGTCGATCCCGAGTTTGAGCGACAATAGATGCTGAGGCTTCTTGTGAATGGTGAGATCAGCACTGCTGGCCCGCATGGCTTCGTAGCGCAGCTTCATGTACCACAGCAGTGGTAATAGCCCGGTGATGACTTTAGAGGCCAGGTAGACCACCCGAGTGAGCGTACCTTGGCCGGCGAGCAGAAAGAAGTAAAGCCACGTCATCACAGTCGGCGCCAGCATCACAATAGCGATGAGCCAGCCTTCCGATTTCCAGGTGAAAGGACGCATGCAGTCTTTCAGAAAGAACTACGCTTCCAGATCGGTGGGGAGGTCTTCGATATCGCGAGCGCTGACAGGCCGTACTACCAGTTGTCCACCGATGACGTTCACTACTTTGACAAGTTGTCCGGCATCGACAAAGGTGCCTTCGGTGGTGCTCTCGTAGCGTTTGCCGCGGATCTCGGTGGCACCGGAGGGTGAATGCTGCGTCAGGGTTTTGCCAGTGGAGCCATGCAGTGTTTCAAAGGCCTGCTGGGCTTCGGTGACAACAGCAGCTTCCTCTTCCGTGGGCTTATCCAGCATCACAGCCTTGCCCATCGGTGTGTAAGGCCACCAATAGAAGGCTGCACCACCGATAACTGGGAGTAATACCAATAGTCCGATGATGGTGGTAATGCCTGTCCGGTAGCCACCACCTTCGCTTTCCGGGGTGTAGAAGATGAGGACGACACCCGCTCCGATGAAGAAGAGGGAAAAGATCATCAGTAAGCCGCCCGAAGGCAGGAAGACTTCCAGAACGAGGAAGAGGATACCTAAGAGTATTGCAGCGATAGCCCAGGTCATCGGTTGTCCTTAAACAGGTTTGACCACAACACGCAAGCCATCAATTTCGATGATCTGCACACGTTTGCCTGCATCAACGAAGCCACTCTCGGTGGTGACGTCGATATAGTCATCACCAAAGCAGGCACGTCCCGCCGGGCGAAGCTCAGTCACAGCGGTGCCCACTGCTCCGAGCATGCTGGGTGATGATGCTGGTGGCAGGGTACCTGCTGCATCGCTGGTTGCTTCCTCGGGAGCAGGCAGGATCAGCCAATGGAACATCGGCATGTGGGGCAGGAATCGAGCAATGGTAAACGCACCGAGTATCGAGAAGATCAGTCCTCCCGCGAAGATGCCGAAGTTGCGTCCGAGAACCATATATTCGTCAGGAGTCTGTGGCCATTGTTTGACGACGACCAGCGAGAGCCCCAGCAGCATCAGGACGATGCCACTGAGACCGGTAACACCAAACCCGGGCAGCACGAAGATTTCCACGCCAAGCAGCACGATACCCAGGAGGAACAGCAGAATGGCCAGGGCATTCACTTGCCCGGAGAGCCAGGAGTGAGCCCAGAAGAGGAGCAGGAAGCAGACCGCAGAGACGATGATCGGCACCGTCATTCCGGGAGCTTTAATTTCCAGGATTAGGCCGAGGAAGGCAATGATGGCCAGCATCGTGGTGGTAGCTGGGTGCTGCAGAAAGAGCACGAGGTTATCCAGCCAACTGGCCCGCATGACGATGACATCATTTGGAGAAATGCCATACAGGGTGTAAACACCCTGAATAGCTTGCACAGCACCCATGTCCTTGGCTTGTAGCGAAGTGCGGGCAAGACCCAACTCGATGGCCTGCTGGGCAGTCAGGAGCAGCAATTGTCCTTTCTTCTTGACAACTCCCAGTTCTTTCCAGCCTGGTCGCAAGTCGTTCTTATCTTTGAGCTGTACTGCCAGATTCTGTTCCCGCTTGTTTGGATCAGCTTCTTCCTGAACCTGGATCAATTCCATATCGCGCTGAAACATGCCTTTGACAATCGCTTCAGAGACGCCAGACTTCTGGGCGATGTTCAGCAGGCTGGCCTGCCGTTCGTTGATGAGGGTGTTATCGAAGGGTTTGTTGGCATTCTCGTAAACGAGATTGGTCATATCCCCCAGCCGTGCTTCAGGACCGAGGACGATTTCATCACAAGCCAGAGCGATGAAGTTGGCAGTTCCAGTGCAGTTCTCGGGGATGAAGGCGACCGTTTTGATGCGTCTCTCGCCTCGTGTCTTGTCGAGTAGGTCGTTGGCCACCTGGCTGGCGCTGGCCACGGTCTCCGGGCCGCCATTGGTGTTGATGAGGTGGAAGATGATGACGTTCACTTCTTCCTTGATCGCCCGCCGAACCTTGTCCTGCACCATTTCATAAGTGCCATTGCCGATGTCACCGCTGATCTCGATCACTGCAGCTTTGGGATGTTCCGGAAGTGGGTTGCGACCAACGGGCACACCGATGCGAGTTGCGATTTCGTTCTTGGTGGCATAGACCCGGTTGATGAGCGCCAGCTTCTCTGCTTCTTCAGCTCTGTAGTTGCCTAGAGTGCTGCCGCGCATGTATTCCTGTGGTTGGAATCGGGCATCGTCCTTGCCGATAAGGTGTTTGTCAGAGACGGGAAGGTTGAACTCATCACACTGCTGTTTGGAGAGACGGAACTGCTGACCATCACGATCAAACTTGTAAACCACCAGTTCAGGCTTGAGCATCTTGATGAGCAGTGCCACGGGACGCCCCCGGTTCTCGCCCACCTTCATGTAGGAGGCGACTTTGGTGGCATCAGCGATGCCACTCTTTTCGAGAGCGCGCTGATCAAACCCAATTGTTGCATTGGGCGTCATGTAGACTGATCGGCAGGCCAGGGCAGCCATCGCAGCATGGCCAGTCAGTGGTCCATCAATCACAGCGTAGGTTTGTACACGACCCTGAATGCCATCGAGAAGGAAGTTGGCGAGATCCAGGCTGGGCCCGAATTCGCTCGGTTCACGTGCCTGGAATTCGTAGACGATCTTCTGCACGCCGGCTTTGATTGCACGTTCGGTACTGTTACGGATGCTGCGATAGGTATCGGTGGTGATCTCGCCGGGTACGACAATCCATTCGCCATCAGCTTTCTGCGCGAAGAGAGGAGCAGGCAAGGCAATCAGGACGAGCGCGAGCAGCGTACGCCAAGTGGTAGCATCAACATAGGGATGCGACTGGCGGTCCTGTGTGAGCATGCTATCAGAATCCGCGAAATGCGGTGAATACTTCATGGAAGTTACCATAAGGGGTGAAGTTGACACCCAGGTTGTTCCGTCTCTGTCGCTATTATAAACCCTTCCACGGCTGTGGGCTATGGAAGAGAGGTTTCTCTCCAAGTTCTTCGCAGATGACAGGTGATACGATGCACCCGCTTGTTGCCAGTTCGTCGTGGTGAAGCTAATGAAACACCAGTGACAGAACCTATTTTGATGGTCGCTGGATTTCCTCCAGCTTTTTCAGAAGCAGTATGGCTTCGAGGTTGTTGGGATAAGTGTGTAGTACTAATTGGGCTTGTTCCCGGGCATCGGCAAACTTGGCCAGCTCTAGATAAAGCCGTCCGAGATCGAGTCGCCACAGGATCTTGTCAGGTTTCCCCCGAACTGCGCTTAGCAAGTGCTGAAGCCCCTGGCTTTTCTGATCGAGGCCCCACTTGGCCAGGCCATAGGTGAACTGATTCTCGGGTGAAAGCGTATCGCTTCGACTTTCCAGCAGCTTGATCGCTTGATCCATATAGATTCTACGATTAGCGGCTTTGTCCGCTTCGGGGTACAACGTCCAGGCAGCTTTGACAAAGAGATCGGGAATTTCCTTGGGTAGCAACTTGGCGATGATGTCCGCGTCGCTCAGTTTGGCTTGGGGCTGAAGAGCTGAGAGCGATGCTGTGGTGACAATGCTCTTAAGAAACTCGTCACTGATCGACAACGATTTGCTCCAGCTTTGTAATGCCTGATCACGTAAGCCATCGTTCCACTCAAGTTCACCTGCAAAGAACCAGGTATCGGGACGTTGAGGATAGAGCAACTTGAGGCGGCCAAGGTATTTCTCCAAGGGATCTGACTTCTTCCAATAGAGCTTGGCATCCGCTTCAGCCAGCTTGGCACGGGCTGGCAGGATGTGCTTGGCTATTTCCAGTTGTGGAATGAACAGGATCGGTGTGAGGTCTCGAGCTGCCAGCAGATGTTGATGTTGCCATTTCCACGAAGCGATCTGTTCGCTGCGCAGCACATCTGCCATCGTGGATTGTGCCAGATAGGGTTGCATGACATCTTCCGCGAAGCAGGCCAGCAGAGGCTGGAAGGGAGAAGCAGCGCTACTGGTGAGGCGAGCTACCTGTTGGATGGAGGTAGTGTAATCAAACGCTTGACGCTGCTGGGCTTCCCAGAGTGCCAGTCGTTGCGTTTCGATATCGTAGCGTTCGGTTCGCACTCGCGAGAAAGCCCGACCATAGAAGATGCCACCATCCAGCATCCTGACAGCCTTGTCGTAGAGGCTGAGGTCTTTGGCTTTGCTGGCTTGCGTTGCCAGGAGGAGGCCTCGTTCACGGAAGCCTTCGCTCTGCCAGGTGAGCCACGAACCAGCGAACAACACCACGGCAAGAGTACCAGCAAAGACCAGTGCCAGGATCGGGCCGATGCCGAAGTAGTGGAATCGGATCAGGCTCGATTCATCCCGGTTCGCTGCAATGTTTCGTTCAGACAGTGCGACCAGATACCCAGCGGTAACAGCAACAGTAGCGGCCACAGCAGGCAGGTGTATACCAAACTCGCCGAAGCTTTGCACAGCCAGGGTGATGCATGCAGCCCAGGCACCCAGCAGCATAGCTGGTTCAACGACAGCGGACTTGCTCAGAATGCCTCGCCAACCGGTTCTCAGAACGAGTGCAATCAGGCCGAGTGTGATCAGCAGGCGAACGATGCCTCCTTCCACCATGGCTTCCACATATTCATTGTGAGCGTGAATGTGGTACATGTTCTGATTAGCGCTGGCCGGGCGATACAATGGTTCGACGGAACCAAAAGTACCCAGCCCGGTGCCAAAGAGGGGGAAGCGACAGAACGCCTCCCAACCCGCTCGCCAGATGGCGAATCGCCCTTCGGTAGCGGTGTGTTCCTGTTCCAGGCGTTCAATGGTCGGCGTAGCGCCATACCAGATGAGGATACCCAGAGCGACGAGAGGAATCACCAGAAGTGCCAGCACGTTCTGCGTCCCTTGTCGCTTGCGCCAGACGAAGATGGAGATTCCCAATCCTACGAACAACGCCAGGATGCCTCCACGGGAGAGGCTGGCCATGATGGCTGTAACGCAGACGGCGATCGGTATCAGCACCCAGACTGCCTGTGGATGCTGGAGAATATCACTGATGTTACCTGTCGAATAGCTGACCGGCATCTTCTGTCCGCTGATCGAGCGTTGATATTGACCTACCTGTGTCTTCAGGCTTGTTAAAAAGAGGCCGATGCCAAGAAAGACACTGAAATTCACATAACTGGCGAAGTGATTGCGATTGATGAACGGGCCAAAGCACTCGCCCGGCACTTCAAAGCCATAGATGGTGTAGCCTGGGGATCGTACCTTTTGAATCAGAGCAAAGATGGAAAGCAGGCAGCCATTGGCGAGCAGGGTGTAAGCCAGCCGTTGCATTCTCGCTGGCGAAGCCAGGGCATGTCGGGCCAGTAAGAAGAGGAGCATGGCAGCCAAGTATTCCAGCAGCACCATTTGCGTAGCGCCTGGATAAAGACTCAAGGTGGTGCCTGGCTGGTAGGGGAGCTCATCAACAGGTGGCTCAATCGCAGGTTGCTCACGTTGAGCCGGGAGCAATGCATCATAAAGCTTTGCTGCTTCGGGCGATAACCAACTAAGTGTGCTACGAGGCAGCGATACCAATCCCACGCTGGCAACCAGGAAGAAGAGAAGTAACAGCACCGAGACCCAGCAGCGATGGAGTTCCAACTTCCAGACCAGTATTTGTCGAAAAGCCCAGAGCAGCAGCATGGCTGCAATGCCAATGCAGGCGAAGTGGACATACTTTGGATCGTACCCACCAAATAGCCAGGGCGTGGCGACGAGGATGAGAAGCACGATGGCTTCCATCATGCCATCCACCACCCTGACAGGTAGTGAAGCAACTGTGGGAAGAACACTTGTAGAAGGAACTGGACGTGATGTCGAAGATGATCGCATAATGCTACGTTATGAAAACAAAACAGCCCGAATAGCAGGTGCTACTCGGGCTGCAGTATTAAGTTCGTGATGTCTTAGGGAACCTTGCGGAAGTTAAAGACGTGTGGTGAGCTGTTGTTCCAGAAGGAAGTCGCTGTGACATTTCGAATGTAAGTCAAAGTCAGTGAGAGACGATACAGGCCTTGCGTCAGCGAGCTTTGCTTGAAGAAGTCATTCAAGCTTGGGTTGGAAGTCACGTTTGGTGGTGCATTGAAGCTGTATGGAGGGAAATTGAACGGGTCATTGGCTACACCATAACGCTGAATCGTCATAGTGACGTTGATGTTGCCGTTCTCCATCTGCGTACCAAAACTGTGCGAGATACGGATCAGCTCGCTGGGATCAGTGATGGAGAAGTCACGTGTTGCTGTGATGGAGTACTTGGAGGTGGTAGAAGGAGGCTGCACCTGTCCCATGCTGATGGTCAGGCCATAATCATTAGGACTATCCGAGATGCCAGGAGGTGTAAGGTTCGTGGGAGAACCACCGACATTGCTGCTGAAGAATCTCCAGCTGCCGAGGAAGGTGATACCCAAAGCAGGGACTGGTATGAGCAGAGCCAATGCCAAGGCGGCAGTGAGCAGATTACGCATCGTACGTTGCATGTTCATGGTTCCCTTCGATACGAAGCCATGAGAGATAAAGTCATTCACTATGTAGAACTTATAGCAGAATGACTGGCGTTGCAAAGTTCAATCCGTTCTTTTGTTCTGAATTTCTTCAACTTCATGAGAATTGTACAAGGGGCTGATGTTACCCAAATTATCATTTGAAGGGTAGACTCGATGGAAGATTGATGAAGAGATACACGAATGATTAGCCCAGCGAACCGAACTGCATAGAATCAGGTCTGGTAAGCGGATCAGCATAAATAAAGGGTGATAATACATGGGGTCATTGGCCATCCGTTGCGTAGGGCTGAAGAAAACCTACCCAGCCAAGCCCCCCGTGGAAGCGGTGCGGGGGCTTGATCTAGCCATCAATACTGGAGAATGTTTCGGGTTGCTCGGCCCCAACGGGGCAGGGAAGACCACTACCATTGAGATACTTGAAGGCCTTCTCACTCCCACCAGCGGCGAAGTCGAAGTCCTGGGCATGCAGTGGAAGACCCAGGGCGACGCTATCCGTGAACGGATCGGCATCTCACTACAGGAAACCAAACTCTCCGACAAACTCACCGTTGGCGAAACCGTTCGGCTCTTCCGCAGCTTCTATTCACAAGGCATCACTCCCGAAAAGGCCATCGAAGCCGTCAGCCTTCAGGAAAAGATCGATGTCTGGATCAACAAGCTCTCCGGCGGGCAGAAGCAACGACTGGCCGTAGCCTGCTCTATTGTGGGCGATCCCGATCTGCTGTTCCTGGATGAGCCTACCACCGGGCTTGATCCCCAGTCACGTCGTCAACTCTGGGAAATCATCCAAGGCTACAAGGATAAGGGCAAGACGATCCTTCTCACCACCCATTACATGGATGAAGCAGAGAAGCTTTGCGACCGGGTTGGGGTGGTCGATCATGGCAAGATGATCGCCCTCGGGCCACCGCGACAACTCATTGATGAACTCGGAGGCGGCCACGTCCTCGACTTCGACTACAGCAACCATCAGGAAGCTGACCTGGCTGAATTGAAAACCCTCCCTGGTGCAACCGAAGTCCGCAGGGAAGGGCAGCGATTCACCATGGTGGTGCAAGAAGTTCACGTCACCCTGCCTGCACTCTTAAACTGGTCCACCCAGCGTGGTCACACCCTGACCAGCCTAGCTACTCACACTGCTACACTGGAAGATGTCTTCGTGAAGCTCACAGGCAGACATTTGCGGGACGAAGGAGGTGCTTCATGACATCACGATGGGACCCTTTCGTTCAACTGACTTTATGCCGTCTTCGCGAGTTCATTCGCGAACCCGAAGCCATCTTCTGGGTGTATGGCTTTCCCTTACTCATGACGCTGGTGCTCGGCATTGCCTTCCGCGAGAAGAAGCAGGACGAAGCCCACATCGTCGACATCGAAGAAGGGCCACACGCCGACTTCGTGCAAAAAAGCCTCGCTGTAGAAGGGGACCGGTTTAAGGTGCATCGCGCTCCGTTTGCTGAGTGCAAGCAGCGACTTCGTAGTGGCAAAACGACGTTGATCGTTCAGAATGGTACCTCAGCACAGGTAGATGTGGTTTACCTGAGCGACCCAGTACGTCCGGAAAGCAGCCTGGCCCAGAAAGCAGTAGATGATGTGCTGCAGCGAGCTAGGGGACGTGTTGATTCGATGAAGTTCAGCAAAGTCGAGTTCTCCGAACCGGGTGGCAGGTACATCGACTTCCTGGTGCCGGGTCTTCTGGGTATGGGCTTGCTCGGCGGCGGCATGTTCGGCGTAGGCTTTGCCATCGTTGACATGCGCATTCGCAAGCTGCTGAAGCGATTCCTGGCCACACCGATGAAGCGGCCTGACTTTCTGCTGGCCATCATGACCAGCAGGTTTGTGTTCATGCTTCCTGAAGTGGTGATGCTTTTGCTCTTTGCTTACTTCATCTTCGATGTTCGCATCGTGGGCAGCCTCTGGCTGGTGATCTTGTGCATCATTCTTGGTGGCATCACGTTCTCAGGTATCGGCTTATTGATTGCTTGCCGGGCTAAGACCCTGGAAGCAGCATCGGGACTGATGAACCTGGTGATGTTACCCATGTGGGTACTTAGCGGGGTCTTCTTCAGTGCCGACCGCTACCCCGACGCGGTTCAGCCCATCATTCGAGCGTTGCCTTTAACCTTGCTGAACGATGCCCTGCGTGCCGTCATGAACGAAGGAGCCGGGCTGTGGGATATCGGTGGGAAGCTGCTCGGACTGATTGCTTGGGGTGTGGTGACCTTCTTCCTGGCACTAAAACTCTTCCGCTGGCAGTAGATGTGTAGTAGATGTAGCCGAAGTAGTGAGACTTCGGATATTCCTGCAATCACTTCTTATTGGGTGCCATGGTTTCGCTGTACTCAGCGTAACGATGCTGCGCTCGCATTGCATTCAGTTCATTGTCGAACCACTAGGCAACTTTCCAGGCAGTTGCCTAGATACCGTGCACATGAACGAGGCACTCGCTTGCACTCAACTCAGCTACACGCCATATTCACATGACGCAAGTCGTTATCCAGCAGTCACATAGAGAATTGACAGAAATAAAACCACAAGCTCATGGCACGTTTGGCACGGCTGGTGCATTATCACTAAGCACTGATTCGAAGTAAGTGCTGGCAGACGAGAGGGAGAGGCTTGTCTGTCAGCATTTGCTTCAATCACAAAAAAAAGAGCCACGACTCGTTCAGTTGTAGGGAGAGACAACTGTTAGGAGTCGTGGCTCTTTTTGTTTTTCCCGCCTGCTGATTCACTTCTGTATCGCATCTGTTTCTTCAGTCAACAACGCATTACAATATCTACACCTACCCGCTTTACTTCGTCTGAAGGAGCATCGTTGTGTTTTGTTGTCCCCTCATGAAATCGATCACGGTTCTTGCTGCTGCTGGGCTACTTGGTTACTCCGGCTACGAAGCAAGCAACCTCTATGTGCAATATCAGGATCTGCAGAAGCCTGGCTGCTGCCCTAACTCAGCAGTTCCTACAACATCTGGTAACACTGGCACCGATTGCTGTCCTGATGAAGAGGCTGCGCAGCCAGTCGCTTCCAATAAGAGCTGTTGCAATACTGGCAGAGGATCATTTCTCATTTGCAATAAAGCTAAAGACTCGGATCCAAGCCGCTACGAAGAGTCAGTTGAAGACCCCGCGTTGTTGGTGAATCTTGAAGCCAAGGTCGAAGGCTGGTCCACGGTCAAAGGCCAGATCGTCTTCGGTGGCGACACCATTCCCAAAGCAGAAGAAGCTAAGGTGACTTCCGATCAAGGCCACTGCCTGGCCAAGGGTGCTTTGCTGGAAAAGGTGTGGGATGTGAACCCCAGCAACAAAGGGTTAGCTGGTGTGGTAGTCTTCATCAACCCCGAACGGGATGAGAAGCTGGCAGTTCACCCTGACTTGCAAGCGGAACCCAAGCCATTTGTTCTCGATCAACCCTACTGTCTGTTCACGCCGCGCATCTTTGCGATTCGAGCCGGGCAGACCATCACTGCCAAGAACCCTGATCCCGTTGCACACAACGTGGTGATCAAGGGACTCAAGAATGACCAGAACGTGCAGATTCCTCCAGGTGCTGATAAGCAACTCAAGCTCACTCCTGAAAGCAACGCTCTGTCCGTCGCTTGCGGTTCACACCCCTGGATGAAAGGGTACGGCTGGTGCTTCGATCATCCCTACTTCGCTGTCACCGATAAAGATGGCAACTTCGAGATCAAGAACGTCCCCGCTGGTAACCGCAAGATCGTCATCTGGCACGAAACCGGCTACCTGCCCGGCTACGGCAAACGGGATAACAAGACCCTCAACCTCGCCTCCGGTGCAACGGTGGATGTGGGTACGGTGAAGGCTATGCCAAAGTAAATAAAGTAGCTGAAGTCGTAAGACTTCAGACGCTTGCTATCGCCCGAAGTCTCACGACTTCGGCTACGGGAATGAGTCCTGAGTGCGACATCACTCAGGACTTTTTCGTTTCCGGTATAACAATGAACTAGTACAGACACAGTAAGTAGTTACCTGCAAAGACATCTGAAAAGGTCCGATGATGCATCTACTTCGCTGGCTCGTTGGGTTCCTCGTCTTCTTCATGTGCTGTTCAGTAAATGCAGACGAGAAGCAGGCACCTAAAAGATTGCTCTTCATTGGTAACAGCCTCACCGCCAGTAATGATCTACCCAGTCTCGTGCAGCAGCTCTTCGTGACGCTCAAGCAGCCGAAGCCCTTCGTGGAAGCGGTTGTGATGGGTGGTTCATCACTGGGGGATCATTGGCGGAACAATCCCAAGCTCAAGCAGATCATCATCGAAGGTAAATGGGATTACATCATTCTGCAGCAGGGGCCTTCCTCTTTAGCTGCCAGCCAGAAGGAGTTATTGCAGGACATGGCCACCGCCAAACCCTGGCTGATGCAATCGAAAGCGAAGCCTTGCCTGTTCATGGTTTGGCCTGATACCAGTCGGCACCGGTTCTTCCCCCAGGTACGTGATGCCTACGCTAATGCAGCCAAGGCTGTGGATGGCGTATTTCTTCCTGCTGGCCTGGCACTACAGTACATTCGCAACGAAGCGCCAGCGGTAAATCTCTTCACCGATGGACTGCATCCCAATCAACTCGGCACCTACCTGGCTGCGTATCTGATTACCGCCAAGCTCACCGGAGCCAAGCCGGAACAACTTCCTGCCCGATGCAACTGGCTGCAGGGCTATCAGGTATCGCTGACACCCAAGGAACATCAGCTTTGCATCAATGCCGTGAAGGCAGCTCTCGAAGACGACGGGAAGTAAACTTGTAGCAGAAGTCGTAAGACTTCTGTCTGGTCTAATCAAACAACATTCCTTGCTGCATTCCAGGCCGACGGAATGCAGCAGCAGAGATCGCAGGCATCATCGACTGGAAGCCCAGTCGTGTACGGTGAAGACGGAACTGCTGCTGAAACAGGTCAGCCCAGACACCTTCGCCGCGCATCCGGGTGGCGAAGTCAGACTTGTACAGTTCGCCACCCCGCAGGTCGCGAATTCGATTCAGCACCTTGTCCTTGCTGTTCGGGAAGTGCTGCTCCAGCCAGTTGGCGAAGAGTTCCTTGATGGCGTAAGGCAGCCTCAACACCACGAAGTTGGCGAACGTCGCACCTGCTTCCCGGGCAGCACTCAACAACTCAGGCATCTCATGATCGTTCAGCCCGGGGATCATCGGCGAAGTCATCACCCCCACAGGAATGCCAGCCTGCGACAACTCCCGGATGGCAGCGAGCCGACCAGCAGGCCGAGTCGCCCGGGGTTCCATCACACCAGCCAGGTGATCGTTCAGCGTGGTGATCGACAGATGGACGGTAACTGCTTGATGTGCGGCAAGTTCCTGAAGCAGGTCGATGTCTCGCGTCACTAACCGGTTCTTGGTGATGATGCTGACAGGATGCCGGAACTCAGCGAGCACTTCCAGGCACTGGCGAGTGAGACCAAGCTGCCGTTCGATGGGCTGGTAACAATCGGTATTGCCACTGAGCATGATGACATCTGGCTGCCAGCTTTTCTTCATCAACTGTGCACGAAGAAGCTGCGGGGCATCCTCTTTGACCATGATCTGGGTTTCAAAATCGAGCCCGGACGACAGGCCATAGTATTCATGGGTCGGCCGGGCATAGCAGTAGATGCAGCCATGCTCGCAGCCTCGGTACGGGTTCATCGACCAAGTGAAAGGCAGATCAGGGCTGTCGTTCCTGGCCAGGATACTACGTGATTCTTCCGTAAAGAAGCGAGTCTTCGGTGAAGATATTTCGTCGTCAGGAAGGTCAGTCTCTGCCTCGTAGTGGATAGGCACGAACCGGTTGACCGGGTTCTGCTTGGTACCTCTGCCTTTGATCGGTAAATGTGCTTGCAACGTCATCGCAGACTCCTTCCAGTATCAGAGTAGCCGGACAGAAGGAGGGGTGACAAGTGAACAAGACTCGAACTACGTTGCACCAAGATAGCTTGCAGTACAGCGGTGCTAAGGCAACTCCACTTTCTCGAACACCAACTTCATCGGCAGTTTGACGGGTGCGGTCGGAGCAGTCAGATGAGCTTGCCATTCGCCGTCTATCTTCGGGAATTGCCAGCGGGCGGTGGTACGGCGGCCGGCATCGGTGTTGATCTGGCGGCTCCGATACGATTGCTCAGTGTTCCCTTGTCGCAGCACCAGCTTCATGGAGCCCAGCATCGCTGACTGATGACTTTCCCAATCGAAACTCCCTTCTGGGTAGAGGAGTTCGGTGGAGATCGTGGTGTTCGGGTTGTTGAATATTTGCGTGATGCTGAAGCGAGTGCCTTCGAGTTCGGCGTTTGCCTGCACACGCATGGGAATACTCATCTTCAATCGACCTGTTGATAACCAGGCATCGCCGTTGAGTTCGAGCTTGTCGATGGTCGTCTGCTGACGAGGTGGCCGGGGCAACCGAACTTCGATGAGCTTGGTTGGCTCACCATCGAACTGGTATTTCTCCCCTCTCCCCTGGAGTGAGAGGGGCCGGGGGTGAGGGGGGGCGTTGGCATTTAATGTTGCGCTGACAGGCACCATCCGTGGCTCCAGCATCAACTCCACCTGGATCAGCAGCCTATCGAGTGCCGGGTTCTCGTACGCCAGCACGCTCCGGCGAACCAGCCTCGCTCGCCACGGGCCATCGTAGGCCACAATAGGCTTGGTTACACCAGTGCGAGTTCGCAGCTTCACACCTTCTATGGATGTGGTGAACTCCAACTCCGCAGCAGTTGAAAGAAGATCAAGCGTTTGCCAGAAGGTATAGGTGCCTGCAGCTAACTTCACCGCAACCGTTTGCTGACGCTGGTACTCGTCCCGTTGATCGGTCACCACGTTGCCTGTCTGATTCAGCTTGGTGAGTAGCTCCGCAAATGTTTCCTGACCAGTCACCGTTACCGTGCTCCGGGGACTGACGTCCCTCGGCTCTTTGGAAGGTGATTGAAGGAGCAAAAAAAACAGTAGCGCGGAGATCATCCATTCACTTTCGGTGGTGGAGGGGGCAGGGGGCGTTCGAGAGCCAAATGACGAACGAGCAGGGTCAGTTGACGACGAAGCTGCACGATACGGGCATAAAGGATGAAGCTGACTATCAGAAAGGCAAAGGTGAGCAGATAGAGGAGCAGGTTTGAGCCAACGCCAATGCCCAGGAAGCGGGCGATGTAGGTGAGGGTGTCCGGGAACAGGATGAAGCCGATAGCTGCCAACCAGATGGTAGAGCGAAAGAGAGGGCCAAGAAGTGGTTGGCGATGGCGAACAACGCGAGCCCACTCTGCTACCAGAATCAGCACAATCACACTGATGGCTAGGATCTGAAACAGGTTCATTTGATCATCCTCCCCAGCAGAAGTTCGCCTGCGATCTTGACCGCCTGCATTGAACTCTGTCCCTTGGCCAGCGTGTCGGCGGTGTAGCGAATGGTTACCGGTACCTCTTCATACCGTAGGCCAAGCGTGCGGATTTGATCGAGGATCTCGGAAGCATGGGCCATGCGATCCTGCAATAGATGTATCTTGCTGGCAGCATCTCGTGAGAGTGCCCGGAAGCCATTGTGGGCATCGGTCACGCGGATGTTGGAAACGATGCGGGTGAAGATCACACCCGCTTTCAGGATCAGCTTGCGTGTCCAGGGCATATTGACCGTGGAGCCCAGGAAGCGTGACCCCAGAGCGACATCAGTTCGACCAGTGCGAATCGGTTCGAGAAGCTTCTCAATCTCGTTTGGATCATGCTGGCCATCACCATCAAAGGTAATGATGTAATCCGCCCCCTGTCGAAGGGCGAAAGTCAGTCCGGTTTGCAGCGAAGCTCCCTGGCCGCTGTTCACCTGATGCCTGAGCACCCAGGCACCCGCTTCGTGGGCAGCCCGGCTGGTTTCATCAGCGGAGCCATCATCGATCACCACTGTTTGTGGATAGAGGGGCAAGAGGGTGCGCAGCGTCACACCGATGCGTTTCGCTTCGTTGTAAGCTGGGACCACGATCCAGATCGATTCCGCCATGCGTACTCCTCAGTATGAGGCATTATACATGCGAGAATTTGAATAGTAATCAAGTAACAGGATGATAGTTCAGATGGCATGGTGTACGATGTGGAGATGGCTAGCCGTCTCATCTATTAAGATGCGAACATTTCATGCATCAGAGGCTAAAGGACCTCCTGAAAGAATGGCAAGATTGGGATACGGCTAGTCATGGATTAGCTGTTGCTATCGGTTTGGTTCCGAGAGATGACGATTCTTACTATAAGTCGAAGCATCTCTACTGGTCATCTAACCCGATTGGAGAGGGCTTGCATGCGTGCTTGGACAAGTTGGTACAAGCAGGGGTACTAAAACAAAGGCACGAACCAGATATTCAATATCGCTGGGTTGAAGATGTTCAGACCAAGATCTTACCACAGGTTGATGAAATGAATGCGGAGCATGACAATCTTCATCAACATGCAATTCTATTGAAGGTGGATCAGCCACCACTTGCAGGTAGAACTCGTTACTTTGAAGTAGCTGATCACAGAATCTTCAAGACCATCAGTTGCGGTATTTTGTTTGTTATTGCATTCTGGTCTGGCCCATCATTACAAGCATTTGCACGATTCAAGAAGGTGTTAGCTGAATTAGACCCAACCGGACAACTCGAGATTGTTATTGTGAACACGGATGGATCCTCCGATCTGAAACTAAACGAAGAGTTTACAGGATTACAAGGCGCCGGAGAGGCTGCCTGGGTGTATCAAGGCAAGATTATTGCTGCCGCAACTGCGACCTCCTCACCAAATGCATTTGAGACGTTCACCAGACATTTACTTGATTTGTGAATGACGCAGGTGGGATCGACAACTTCCGCACTCGCGAGCGAACCAGAAACCGCTAGACTATCTCTTGTATCCATCGAAGAGGAGCAACGCGTGGCGGAAGTTTCGTTGACACTGAATGATCAAGACGAAGTCCTGCGTGTACTCGGGCCACGCGATCAGCACCTGCGTACCCTGCGGGAAACGCTGGGCATTCGCATCACCCCGCGGGATCAAACCCTCTTGCTCGATGGCCCAGATGCCCAGGTGCAACTGGCAGAACGAGTGCTGGTGCAACTTCGGAACATCGCCAAGCATGGCCCCATTGCCCCCAGTGATGTACAGCTCACGCTCGAAACCCTGCAGCGTTCCAGCGATCGTGACAGCCCGGAACGGATCGCGGTCGAAACCATCGGCAAAGGCATTCGCCCCAAGACCGATGGCCAGAGTCGCTACGTGCGGATGATGAAAGAGAAGGATGTCACCATTTGCGTCGGCCCGGCTGGTACAGGCAAGACCTACCTCGCGACGGCAGCAGCAGCAGCAGCTCTCAAATCAGGGCAGGTGAAGAAGCTGGTACTCTGTCGGCCTGCTGTCGAAGCTGGTGAGCGCCTCGGCTTTCTGCCAGGTGATATCGAAGACAAGGTGAATCCCTACCTTCGGCCACTCATCGATGCGCTCGAAGACTTGCTTCCCATCGAAGCAGTCCGTCGGTATCTCGATAACAATGTCATCGAACTCTGTCCGCTGGCCTTCATGCGTGGCCGAACGCTCAACCACTCGTTCATCATTCTTGATGAAGGGCAGAACACGACCATCACCCAGATGAAGATGTTCCTGACCCGCTTGGGTGCAGGTTCGCGGATGGTAATCACCGGGGATGTTACTCAGATCGATTTGCCACGGAATATTCCCAGTGGCTTGATTGATGCCAGCCATCGCTTACGCAATCTCGAACGTATCGGCGTGATGCAGTTGGAGAACGCCGACATCGTTCGTCACCCGCTGGTACAGCAGATCGTGGAGGCGTACGAGAGCGACAAACATCGCCGCAGCACGATGAGCCATTAATGAAAGAGGAGTCAGAGTCTGCAATGACCCTGGCTCCATGTTTCATTTCGATGAAACGACTAAGCGTCGATTTCAACCGTCTGTGCAATCCGACCGCCGAACTCATCTTCTTCGTAGGCAATACTGACGGGATCGCAGGGGAGAAGCGAGCGTAGTTGGAGATGATGCAGGTTATGCGTGATCTCGCAGTGATCGGGAATCAGGACGCAGATGCCGAACTTATCTCGGCTACCGGTGCGGACGTGGAGCTTGCGGTTCGTATGGTCAACGCGTTCTACCCAGCCTTCAAGCGTCAACAGTTGTCGTCGCAGGATGCTCTTCTTTTTCGTGGTGTTTATCATGATCGATCTCTATCTGGAATCTGAGGCATTATCCTAGACGAAGGAGATAGTGCTCAGGTTCATTCCTTTCCTGGTGAGTTTCACCAATACTTACGCCTGTTGTGGTTGATTCGTTCCAGCAGGCACACTATTTAGCATAATGTTTCCGCATGAAGAGAGGATGAACCCTTGGGAAATACGGGGCAACACACCGAAAAAGTGGTGCTACAGGTGGTAAGAATGGTGCATATTACACGAATAATGTGCTAAAGTTAGGTAGTTCTCGCCCCGCCTGAATGATCGTTAGTGAAATGAGGCCTCGAAGTAGAAAATCGCTGAAGATGATTTGGCTTGGGTCGAGAAGGTTGTTACAGTCAAGCATTCGATATGGATATCATGCCCAGAAACAGGTTGTCCTATGTCGCGATTAGCCGCGTGCCCCAAATGCAGAAACCAGTTTACGTTGCCTCAACTCACAGGACCAGCAACGATTGCCTGCCCGTTCTGCCAGGCTCACATCACCATCAAAGTGAGACCAACCGCACCGCCACCTGCCATGGTAGTGCAGCCTCAAATGGCAGTTGCCCGTGCGATGCCTGTGGATGATGATGAAGATGAGGAGGAGGAAGAAGAAGACTATCGTCCTAAGAAGAAGAAAAAGAAGAAGAAGGGCGTTTCCAGTGCTGCCAATGAAACGGGCATGAAGATCGCTATCGTCGGTGGCATTCTGCTTCTGACAGTGCTCTCGATCGTCTTTGCTTTCTGGTGGTTCATGCGAGGGGATGGCAAACCGAATATCATCACGCCGACGAAAGTGATTGATAAGGTCGGACAGATCATGGACTCCGACGAAGGCACTCAAGTGGCTGAGGCCACAGGCTCCGAGAAGTTCGAGATTCCCGAGAAGCAGTTGATCAATCAGGAATTCACTCGAACGTTCAACCCCACCAGCAAATTGCCTGGCCTCGATTTCTCCACGGTGAAGGACAACGTTGAAACGTTGCCTGCTGATGTCTTGAACAAAGTAAAGCAGGCGACTGTCTACATCCATACCGAGAGTGCGAGAGGCGGTGGTACGGGTTCAGGTTTTTTCGCCTGTGAACGTGGGCTAGTCATCACCAACGCCCACGTTGTGGATATGCTTGAAGAAGGAAATGGTGAGCCTCAGAATTGCCGTGTCTATCTGAACCGTGGCGGCAATAATCAGAAAGACTACAAGGTGATCAGTTACAAGGTCGATCGTAAGAACGATCTTGCTATCCTTCGCCTCCCACGCAGTCGCGAAGAAGAATATCCCGATCCTCTCCCGCTCGCTTCTTCCAAGACCACCCGCGAGACTCAGAAGGTCTTCTCGCTTGGTTACCCGTTCGGAGACAGTGCTGGCAAAGAAGTGACAGTTACCTCGTTAGCTGTTTCCAGCCTGCGCTACAAAGATGGCCAGATCAACGTTGTCCAGTTCGCTGGTGCCATGAACCCAGGTAACTCGGGCGGGCCCGTGATTGATGCCAGCGGCCGCATCGTTTCGGTGGCTGTCCGCATTATGACAGAAAACACCGGCAGAGGAACCATTACCAACACCGGCATCTCCATGGGCGTACCCTCCGATGAAGTGGCTGCTCTTTATTATGGAAGAGCAGACCGTCTGGATGTGTACCCACCACGCCGATCAGGAGACAAGCTTCAACTTCCGCTGGTGATGCGACTCACAGAGCATAGCAGCAAGAGCGCAGCTCCCAAGATCAAGATTCAAACAGGCGATGAGAAGACCACGCCGAGCAGCCCTGATGGTAGCAGTGATGCCATCGCCCTGACTGCCACCGATTCCAAGCAATTCTACACAGGTTCCGTCGATCTGCCTGAACTGGCTGATGGGAAAGTCTACTGGATTCACCCTCAACTCAACTATGGGAATGATCGCAGTGGTTGGCTGGAGCCCATGTCTTACAAGCCTGGAAAGATCCTGGACAATAAAGAACTTCCAACTTCGTCGGCAGAGAACTCTACTCTTGGCACTTTGCAACTCAAGCAACGATATCAATGGACGCTGAATACCAGCCGAGGATCACTCGGTGTTCGGCTTGATTACGAAAGCACTACCTCCGGTGGCAAAGAAGCTTTAAAAGATACGCTGAAAATTGGGGCACGCGTTAACGAACAAGCGCTTCCACATCAGGCACTACTGCAACGATTCTGGGTAAACCGGATGGAAGAAAACGAAACCTATGCATCCACTCTCAAACTCACGAATCTATTGCGTGGAAACCTGAATGGCTGGCATGATCTGGCACAGCTCAACATCCCCAAGGAAACCCTGACAGTAGGCAAGTCATGGAAGCTTCCCGCTCGCCCGGTCACCATTGACTATCTGTTTGGTTTTGATGCCGAGCAGCAATGTACCCTGCAGTGTGAATACCTGGGAACCTATGGCGAAGGCAACAAACTGATTGGCGTGATTCGCGTGCAAGGGGACATGGTTGATCCGGCCACCAAGACTGTTTCGTTCGGGAAGCTCTCGGGCCTGGCGCTGATTGATGGCAATTCCCGACAACTGCTCGACTTCATGATTCGCTGCGATGCTCGCAAACGTACGACGGGTCCCAGCACGGTGGAAGCCAACAGCAGCATCGAAGGTGATATGCAACTTCGATTACAACGCAAGGATTCGTAAGTCTGTCTACTAGGCTGCAAGCTGAATTGGCCTGCTGTGCACCGCATCGCTCGTAATCACCCCGTCACCAAAGCGAATAGTCCGCTCCGCTCGAGCGGCAACCTGTTCACAGTGTGTCACCATCAGCAGCGTAATCTGTCGCTGGTAGCGTAGTTCATCGAAGAGAGCCAGAATCTCTTCCGTGCGTTCACTGTCGAGATTCCCCGTTGGCTCATCGGCGAGTACCAGGCTCGGGCTGTTCGCGAGTGCCCGGGCGATAGCCACCCGTTGTCGTTCCCCCACACTTAATTTTGCAGGCAGATGGCGAAGTCTCTTCTCCAACCCAACCATACTTAGCAAATCCTTCGCTCGGTCTGTTCGTTCCTTGCTGCTGGCCACGATACCTAACATCGGAACCTGCACGTTTTCCATTGCTGTGAGTGTTGGGATCAGGCAGAAGGACTGGAAGACAAACCCCAGGTGATGGGCACGGAAATGATCCAGGCCACTACCTTTGGCGTACGGCTTACCCTGGAACAGCAGTTGACCCTGAGTAGGGGTATCGAGAGCGCCGAGCATGTTCAGCAGTGTCGACTTGCCACTACCACTAGGACCCATGATGGCCGCATACTCACCTTTCTGAATGCAGAGTGATACGCCTCGCAAAGCATCCACCTTGCCATCCGGGTAGCTCTTCCAGAGGTCACGGGTTTCGAGCAGTGGCACGGAAATAGGCATGATGTCATTCATGTCGAAGGGCCTCAGTCGGGGACAATCGTGATGCTCGCCAGGCCGGGTACCAGCCACCAATCACTCCGACCACTGCTGCCAGAAGCACCCCTTGAGCGACGATGCTGAAGCTGATGTCGCCTTGAATGAACCCTTCGACACCTGGGGTCTGGGTCATACCAAAGGTGAGGAACCGAGCCAGGCCTGCACCCAACAGCGCCCCGAGCACACAGAGTATGAGTGCTTCGATGAGGATCATGCACATGATGCGTGATCGTTTCCAGCCGATAGCCCGCAGGATGCCGATCTCGCGAGTTCGTTCCAGCACCGAGGTCATCATGGTGTTCAGGATGGCAATTGCCCCGATGATCAGAGCAATGCCTGAAGTACACCATGCCATCGCATAGGCAATACGAATCTGCAGGGTATTACTGACGTAGTCCTTCGTAGGCAAAGCAGTCAGTCGCATTCGTTTGCCTTGGGCGTTGGTAAAGCCTTCGATCTGCTTGCAGACAGCGTTCGCTTTCTC
>WBZX01000410.1_pt1 | contig 39502 bp, 25 predicted proteins | sample 5204211 | NCBI WGS metagenome assembly WBZX01 (sample SAMN12344362, study PRJNA552823) | activated sludge metagenome | biome: Activated sludge suspended growth; feature: Nitrification reactor; material: Wastewater; isolation source: activated sludge from nitrification reactor of wastewater...
TGTCGTCGCCGGCCACCGGCGGGTCGTTGACCGGGGTGACGGTCATCGACACGGTGGCCGTCGCCGTGCCGCCGTTGCCGTCCGACACCGTGTAGGTGAGTGTCGGAACAGTGCCGTTCCAATTCGTCGCCGGCATGAAGATCAGGCCGCCGCTCACGCTGAGCGACAACGTGCCGATCGTGTTGCCGCCGACGATGATGGGCGTCGTGGTGCCGAGCGGCAGTGCGTCGGGATTGCCATCGCCGTCGATGTCGATGGTGGCGGAGACGATGGTCAGCGGATCGCTGTCGGGATCGCTGTCGACACCGTTGGCCGTAATTACGTTGGTGACGAGCAGCGTGTCCTCGTTGGTCGACAACGTGTCATCGACGGCAATCGGCGGCTCGTTGTTGTCGCGATAGTCGAGGTCCCGAAGCAGCGGCGTCGCGCCGGCGCCATTGGCGGCCGTGTCGTTGTCCGTGTCCGCGAGGTTGAACGTGGTGCCGGTCAGGTTCTCGTCGTTGACGTCGAAGCCGTCGGTGGTGCTGGCGCCTTCGAAGACATTGAACAGGCCGTCGCGATCGGCGTCGGTCGTGGCGTTGGACGCGCCCGTAGCGGCCGTCGTCGGGCCAGCCGTGCCGCGCTCGGCGGCGTCGGTCAGGCCGTCATTGTCGCTGTCGGCGTCGAGGTAATCGGGCCTGTCGGTGCCGTCCGTATTGACCGGCGTCAGGCCGATGCCGCCGGCTGCGCCGGGCGCGCCCGGATCATAGACGTCATCGAGACCGTCATTGTTGACGTCGGTCGTGCCGGCGCCAATTCCGGACGGCGCGATGTAGCCGGCCGTCGTCTGCGCCTCGACGTTGTCGGTGATGCCGTCGTTGTCGCTATCGATATCGAGGTGGTCGGCGATGCCGTCAGCGTCGAAGTCTGTCGTTTCGGCAGCACGGACGAGCTCGAATTCGCCAGCAAGGATCGCACCATTGTAGTTGGTCGCCCCCATGGGCAGGCCGGTGCCGATGTTGATTATGCCGTTGCCGCGATCGACACCGGTGTGCGTGATCGTCAGCGACGTAACCGGTGTCGTGAAGTTCCAGGTCACCGTCGCGTTCGATCCAAACGACTCGGAAGTGTCCGATCCGACGTCATCTGTCAGGTTGGAGCGCACTTCGAGCCCGCCGTTCTCGAGCGTCGCCTGGCTCATGATCTGCGGCGCGACGCCATAGGTCGAGTTCAGATGATTGACGATCGACGTGGCCGGATGGTCGAAGGTGATCTGCTCCTCATCCTGGAACGCCTCGAAGGTCAGCGAAAACGAGCTGACCGGTTCGCTGAACGTGTAGGTGATGGTGGATGTCGTCGAGCCGAAGCCGGGGTTGATATGCGCGCCGGGCTGCAACTGACCGTCGCCCGCGAACGAGTTCACGGTTCCAGAGGTCGAGACCGTCACATCGACACCGTCGATCGTCTCGGCGCCGCCTGCGAGCAACCCAGACATGTCGAGATCGGTATTGGTGCCGCCGCTGCCGCCGGCAACGAAGCCCTCTGTCGTATCCAGAATGCCGTCGTTATCGTCGTCGATGTCGGTGGCGTTGGCCACGCCGTCGGCGTCGGTGTCACGGTTCAAAGTGACGCTGGCAGTGTCTGTGCCGCCGTTGCCGTCGGAGACGGTGTAGGTGAAGGTCTCGGTGTCGTTATTGCCAGGGGCCATCACTACCGAGAGGGTGCCATCGGCGTTGCGGGTGACGTGGGTGCCGGAAGCGAGCGTGACAGTGGCGCTGACGGCGATGTTGGTGCCGTTGATCTGGGTGACGGAGAGCGTGTCGCCGTTGGGATCGGTGTCGCCCGTCAGCACGGGAATGCTGGTCGAGACTCCAGGCACGACGGTCACGATCTCATCGTCCGCAACCGGAGGCGCATTGGGAACGACCAGAGAGATCGTCGTCTGCGCGATCGCGGACGAGAGACCGGTCGCGTCAGTGACCTGTACTGAGATCAGGCGGTCGCTCAGGTCGGGCGAGCCGCTGGAGTTGGAATAGCTCACGGCCTTGATGGCGGTCGCCATCGTTGCCGGCGTGACGTTGCCCACGAGCACGATGCTGGTCGCGGTCGAGGACGGATCGATGGTAACGCCGGCTGGCAGCGTTCCGGCGGTCAGCAGGTCGCCAGAGAACGAGCCGCCGAGGCTGATGGTGGCGCGCGCGACATTATTGGTGTCCGAGACGGTCGCATCGACGTCGGCAATGGCGATCGTGCCGCCGCCGACGGTGTAGCTCGTCGAGAAGCCCGTTCCCGCGGCGGACGCATCGAGATCGAGGGTCGGCGGCGTGCCGGTGACGATGTTGACCGTGGCGTAGGCCGTCGCCGTATTCCCGTGGCTGTCGGTGATGGTGTAGGTGAACAGCTCCTGGTTGGTCGAGTTGAGCGCTGGCGTGACGGTGAGCGTCTTGTCGGCGTTGAGCGTGACCGTGGCGCCGCTGGCGAGTGTAAGGGTCTGGCCGGTCGTGATCGGCTGGTCGGCGATATTGACGATTGTCTTGGCGTCGCCGTCGAAGTCGATGTCGTTGGCGAGCACGTCGAACGTGACGGGAGTATTGAGCGTCGTGCCGACGGTGTCGTTCTGCGCGATCAGGTTGGCCTGGACGCTGTCGGCCTTGACGAGAAGCCAGGAGTCGAGCCCACCGTCGCCGATGTCGGATACGCCCAGCCGGATCGTGTTCACGACGCCTGGATTGACGGTGATTGTTGCACCCAGCGTGCGGGTGAAGCCGTCCATCTCGATGGCGGTCGAGCCGCTGTTGCTCGGATCGTTGTTGATGAACAGCGAGGCTGCCGCGGAGTCGTAGACGCCGTTGGTCGGGTTGGGATCGTTGGCGAGGCTTCCGAACGAGGGTGCGTAGGTGCCAGCCCGGTTGATCGTGTCGATGCTGATCGGAGCACCGCTCGGCGTCACGGCGATGTTGGTGCCGTTGACCCAGACCGCGATCGCATCGGAAAAGGCGCCGTAGACGTACTCGTTGTACTCGTCCGAGCCGAACACGAACTGGATCGCGATGCGGTCGTTGTCCGGGATGAACGAGATGTCGATGTAGGACGCGTTGTAGGACGTGTTGCCGCCGATGGTGCCGAATGGCGCGAAACCGCCGGTGAGCGAATATATTCCAGTGCCGGAAGGGTAGCCGGCTGTGTAGCTATCCGACGTATTCGAGGTCGGCAGACCGCTGGCGCTGCCGGACGAGAATACGACGCCCGAGTCGAACGCGAGCCAGCTCGGGCTGTAGCCGGTGGCGCCCGAGAACGTGCCGGCCTGGAACGTCTGGCCGTAGAGCGTGGCGCTGACGATCGTGACGTCCGACCCCATGAGTTGCTGGGCGAGGCTCGTCGCCGTGACGCCGCCTGTACCCACCGGTGTGATCGTCAGCGGCGCGAGCAGGCCGTCGTAGTCCGGCGCATAGATGCCCGTCGCCTCGACTGCTCCGACCTGCGTCTCGAGATCCCAATCGCCGCCGAGTTCGGCCGCGCCCGTCGCATCAGTGGAGGCAGCAACGTCGGCGCCCGTCAGCTCGGAAAGCCTGGCGACGGCCGCCTCGCCGTCGGTGCCCTTGGCGAAGTCGCAGCCATAGACGAGGATGTCGGCATTCTCGGTCAATGCGCTCTTGATCGCGGCGAGATCGGCGGCGTAACGGCCGGACATGGATGCCGCGTTGAGATCGGCCGTGCCCAGGTGCAGGTTGCCCTGCGTGCCGTGCGACAGGATGTGAATGGCGGAGATGTCGCCGCGGCCGGCCAGCGTCTCGGCAATCTGGTCGAGGCCGTCGCGCGTGGGATCGATCATGACGATCTCGACGCCGTCGCCGATCGCAGCCAGCAGCGCCGGAACATTGCCGACGGAGCTGTCGACAAATACGATTTCGGTGCTCGGGCCGGCCGGAGTGTTGACTGCCCCGCTTGCAAGCGCCTCGACCACCTCGAGCGCTGTCGGCTGTACCTCCGCGCTTGCGGGCCCGGCGGATGCCGCGTTAACGCCCGGCGCGTCGTGACTGGTTTCGGTTGCGGTATGGTCTGCCGCATCGGCGGGAGGCTGAGCCACCTCGACCGCAGCCGCAGCGGCAGCACCGTCAAAGACCATGCGCGGCTCGAGCATGCGGTAGGAGGACGGCATCAGGCGCGTGACCGCGATGGTGTGACGGCGCGGTTCCGCCGCGGCCCCGTTGGTCTGCCCCGATGGCGCCCTGCTCCGGACAGCAACGAGACCGGCGCGCTTCGCCCTCGCCTGCCGCAACAAGGCTGCGGCTCGGCGGCGCAGACGGCGGCGGCTTCCCTTGGAGCGCAGGCGCAGGAGCTTCGGCCCGAGCGCGAGACCCGGCACGAGGCTCGCCAGCCACTCACCGAGCCTCGCGGTCACGGACCGCCCGTTCCACACTCGAGCGGTGATTCTCTGCTCGATCGCTTGCGCCGATGCCTGGCTTTCCAGCGGCACCAGCTTCAGATGCGAGACGGCTGTTCCATGACTGCCGGCACGCCGGGCGGGCTGCTTGGGTGCTAAGGCGGAGGAAGCAGCGGCGATCTTCTTCGCGAGGGAGGGCATGTGGGTCTCTGTGCGGCTGGTTGCTGACACACGACCCGGATCTGGTCGTGCCATTTCAAGCCACACGATGCACCGAGATTGTTAATATACAACCAACGGTTGTGCTTATTATCTCACACCAACCCTGAGACGTATGTCTTAACCCTTTTTTTCTGTGCCATTTTGGCTGGCTTGGATCGTGCAACCGGAGGCAGCGTTCAACCCTGAGTACCGAGGTATCGCATGACTCCGACCCTGATCTGGCTGGCAGTCGCCAGCACATTCACGATCTACACGCCGGAAGGCCGACCGCTACCGCGCGTCGAGGCGATCACCGATCGTGGGCCGATCCTGGAGATGATCGTCCACTGCCGCCGTGGCGGCACCGGGATCATCTCCTACTCCAAGCTGGAGAGGCTCTATTGCGGGCCGCGCGGCCGTTGCAGCGGCGACCGCGAAGCGGTCATCGGCCGGCTGTGCTCCTGAGCTACGCGCCGCTCTCGCGGACGAGGATGCCGAGGGCGCGGCGCCACGTGCGTGCGAGCAGGCTTTCCGCCCGCCCTTCGGCGAGTGCGACCCCGCGTATCGATAGGTCACCCTCGGCTACCGGTCCGATCGCTCTCATCATTACCAGGTACTGCGCCGTCGCCGGCACGAGGCGGCGCCTCTCGTCGACGTTGACGGCGATGCGGCCGGTATGGGTCGAGGCGAGGTCGGGAAGCTCGATCTCGGTCGTCCCTGCCGTCGCGATACGCTCGACGCGCAACGCCACACGGCTGCGGCTCGGATGCTCCGGAATGAACACGGCGCTGCCGCCCGGGGCGATTCGGCCGATGTCGGCTTCCGCGGCGTAGCCCTTCGCGACCAGCGAGCCACCACCCGCGACGATGGCGATCTGCTGGCGCGGCGAGACCCAGCGGCCTGGCCGCACCTCCGGATTGAGGTCGGCGATCCTGCCGCCAAATGGCGCCACGATCGTCAACTCGCGGCGCTCGTCCTGCAGGCCGGCGATCTTGGCCTTCAGCGCCGCGATCGTGCTCTCGAGGACAAGCGAGCTCTCCCTGTCGGCGGCGTCCACCATGCGGCGCCCATATTGCAGCTCGGCCATGCGCAGCGAGATCCGCGTGCGCGACAGCTCGTCGTCGATGTCGCTGGAGACGAGCGTCGCGATCGTCTCGCCGGATTCGACCGTCTGGCCGTGCCTGACATGCACAGTCTGAACGAGCGCGCTACGGACCGGGTACAGTGCCTGGAGATCCGCCGTCTCGAGCACCGCCGGGATTTCGACGGTCGACGACCACGGCACGAGAAAGCCGCCGGCGGCGAGCATCGCTCCCGCAAGCGTCAGCTTCGTACGGCGGGTGGCGAGGATCGATGCTCTCATGCTCCACCATGCTGCGAGCTCGCCGGCGACCGGCCGCGCGACGAAATAGGCGATCTCGACCGCGAACAGCACGATGCCGAGAGCCTTGAAGAATGCGTGATAGACGATCAGCGCGATGCCGGTGAACAGCACGAGCCTGTAGAGCCAGACCGCCCACGCATAGAGCGCCAGCATGCCGGCGCGGCGAGCGGGCATGTCCTCGGGGCACGGTGCACGGAGCCCGAACAGCAGCTGCCTCAGCTTCCAGCGTCCGAGCGCGAAGGCCCTCGTTTGCAGGTTCTCAACCCCGAGCATCTCCGACAGGAGGTAGTAGCCGTCGAACCGCATGAACGGATTGAGATTGATGGCGAGGCTGCTGATGATCGAGACCGCCGACAGCACGAAGGCGGCGCTGCGCACCGGACCGTCCGGAAGCAAAGCCCACAGGAACAGCGCCACCGCCGCGATTCCCGTCTCGGCGATCATGCCGGCGCTGTCGATCAACAACCGCTTCTTGCGATCCGTGAGCCGCCAGGCGTCCGTCACGTCCGTGTAGGGCATCGGCGCCAGCACGACGAGCGCCAAGCCCATGGTATGAACCCGGCAGCCTAGCGCGACCGCCGCGTAGGCGTGGCCCAGCTCGTGAGCGATCTTGACGAGGCCGAGCGCCAGAGCCGCCGCCGCAATTCCCTCCCAGGTCATGTAACCCTGCAAGGTGCTGATGAAGTGCTCCCACTGCCGCGACGCCAGATAGAGCCCCGCGGCTCCAAGCGTCGCCGCAGCGAGGCGAGCAGGACGCGACCAGAGCAGACGCACTGCCGGTAGCGTCCGCTCGAGGAGGCGCTGTGGTCGCAGCAGCGGCACGCGCAGGAACAGGTAGTTGTGGACCAGCCATGCCGGCAGAGAATGTCTTCGCGACGTTGCCGACTTCGCGAATGCTTCCCAGCTCCCCGACCTCGATTGCTCGGTAAGCTGGCTCGCGTGCAGGAAATCGATGAGCCTTGCGAGCTCGTCGGCAGTCATATGCGCGTGGCCGCCGGCGTTGACGCGCGCGATCAACTCGCCCGCCGTCGCCGAATGGTGCCAGTGCCGTAGCGCCTCTCGTGCCACCGCATCGACGTGTGCAAACCGGTTCATCCACGGATCGTGGACGAGCCAGCTCGGGCGGCCGTCGGCGTCCGCCGCCCCGGGCATGAGCTCGAGCTCCGGTCTCAGCGGCGGAAGCGGCCGATCCTCGTAAGGCGTCCTTGTCGGCGCCGCTCCGCTCATAGGCCCGACCACTGGCGCGCGGCGGCGATGGGTCTTCGGAACAGATAGAACGCGAGCGGCACCCGGTGGCTGTAGATCTGCGCCGTGCCGCGCAATCCGAGGCGGAGCCTTGCCGCTGTCTCCTCGCCCGCGGCTTCGGCGACGAGCCGGAAGGCGAATTGCTGCGCCTCGCGCGGGGCAGCCTTGTAAGAGGCCCGCACCAGCCTCGCCTCGATCGGGTTCAACGGATCGGAATCGAGGAACACCTTCACCCGTGCATCGTCATGCAGCACGATCGCGTCCGCCGCCGCCAACTCGATGCGGAACTCGCTCGACGACGGATCGGCCACCTCCATCAGCTTCTCGCCAACGCTAACCGGCCTGCCCACGAGATCCTTCTTGTCCGCGAAGAACGCAACGCCGTCACGCTCCGACCGGATCTGGGTCCGCTGCAGGAGATCGCGCGCGTAGTTCCTCTCGGCCAGCTTCAGATCGAGCTCGGACCGCGCGATCGCCATCTCGTGCCGCCCGCGCGCGTCGACGAATGCCAGCAGCACGGCCTTCTTGTACTTGGTGTCAGCCACCAGCACTTCGCGCTCGGCGATCTCGGCGCGGTTGCGCAGTCCGGTATCGTTGAGCGTGACGAGAACCTGACCGGTCTTGACCTCCGCGTTGGGCTCGACGTCGATGCTCTTCACCACGCCCTCGATGCCGGGCGTGACGATCAGCGTCTCGCGCGGCCCAATCTCGACGGGCGCCAGAGCCGTCATCGGCACGGGCACGGCGAGAAGCGCGGCGACGGCCACGGCGGAGGCGGCCGCTGCCCGGCGGCTCATCAGCCTCGCGGCGAGAGAGGCCGATCGAGGCTTGGCCAGCGAGAACCAGGCGTGAGCGAACGCACCAGAGAGATAGCTCGCGATCTTGACGTCGGCCGCGCCCCAGGGCGTCGCGCGAGCGAGGATCATTCCGGCGGCGACCGATCCGTTCCGCGTGACCCAAGGAACCCAGAGCATGTGGCGCAAGGGGTATGAGCCGGCGGCATCCGCGTGCTCGCCAGCGAAGGCCGAGGCTTCGAACTCAGAGATCCTGGCAATGCCGCCCGACGCCGCGATCGCTCGCGGCAGGCTCTCGAACCACAGCGTCAGCGGCGATGAGCGGTCCACCGCCGTCAGCGACGAGACCGTGTGCAGGACGAGATCTCGGCGCAGCCCGCCGCCGAACACCGCAATCTGCTGTGCGCGCATCGCCTGCCGCGCCTCGTTGGCGATGAAATAGCCGAGCTCGGCCAGCGTACCCGGCTTGCGCAGATCCGCCTGCAGCTGCAGCAGGGCCAGTGCCGCCGAGATGCGCAGCTCGCTGCCTACCCGGCCCGCCACCGGCGAGGCCGGCGGTGCCGCAGCGGCGGACGGGCGCGCGGCTCGGGGGCTCGCTTGCGTCATCGCGCCGCCTCGAGAGCCGGCATGACAGCGGTCCCGCTCATGCCGGCGAGCACCCGCCCGTCCGCCGCGACGAACGCCGCGATCACCTTGATGCTTTGGCTCACCGGGTCGACAGCCGCGCCGATGCGCAGCACTTTCGCTTCGTACGCGATCCCTGTCTCGTCGATGCGGAACTGGAACGGCGCGCCGGGCTCCAGCGCGCGCAGCGCCTGTGATGGCAGGATGAGGTCGATCTCGAACCGCGTCTCGTCGACGAGGCTGAGGAACGGCTGTCCTGTTGCGGGGACCTCGTGCTCGTTGATCTTCAGCTCGGCGATGCGCCCGTCGAATGGCGCGACGATCCTGCATTGCTCGAGACGCGCCGCGATGGCCATCGCTTCCGCCTCCGCCTTGTCGGCCCGGGCCTTGGAGATCTCCACCTCGAGCTGACCAATGGCGCCGCGCCGGTCGAGATAGGTCTGGCTCTCGAGCGTTAGGCGCATCTCACGGCTGGCCGCCGCCGCCGCGGCATGCTCGGCTTCGACGCGCTTGCAGTCGAATGTGACCAGCGTATCACCCTTGTGGAAGGCTTCCGCCTCGTGGAAATGCAGCCGCGCGACACGCACCGGCATGTCGATGCCGATCGCCGCCTGTCCCAGCGCACGCACGACGCCGCGAATCGGCGCCGCGCTTGCCGTGTCCGACTGCGCGCTGGCTGGCGCAGCCTGCAGAACGATGCCGGTAAGCCCTGGAAGCGAGGCGGCCATGAGGATCGCCCAGCCACCGACCCGGCGCGGCGCCACCGCCGAGCAACGCATCATGCGCCCCGCCCGCTCCGCGCCTCGCCGCGCTCCACCCAGATGCCCTTCAGCCGCGCCGCCAGCGCCTTCACGCCGAGCGACGCGTCGAGCTCGCCGGCGTAGGGGTCGAGCCCCATCGAGGTGTAAATCGACGCGTAGGCGTTCTGCATTCCGGCGTGGGCGATATCCCGCCTGGCCTCGGCGACGAGCGTGTTCATCTCCTCGCGGATGAGCGTCTGCTCGCTGATCCGCTTCGCTGTGGCTTCCTCGCGCATCAGGCCGACCAGCCTTCGCTGCACGTCGAGAAACTCGTTCGCCGTCGCCAGCTCTCGCGAGAACTGCACGAACCGGATCCGGCTGACGTGAACCTGCGTGATCACCGCCATCGTGACGGCAAGCCCGCGCGCGTCGAGCTGCCGGTCCTGCGCCTCGATCACCTCGCGCCTGGCCGGATACTGCACGACGCGCAGCAGGTTCCAGCTCGCCTTGGCGCCCCAGCTCAGCCAGTGATTGTTGTAGAGGAAGTCGTTGCTGTCGTAGTTGGTGCCGGCGTACGGGGTCAATCCCGGCAACAGCTCGAGCAGCGCGGCATGCAGCTCCTGCTCGTTGATGCGCCGCTGATACCAGACCTCCTTCAGCTCGGAGCGGTTCTGCAGCGCTGTCCCGATCATCGCATCGACGGGCATCGCGAAGGCGAGCGGCCGCCCGGAGGCACCGCCGGCGAGATTGAACGGCGTGCCTGGTTTCAGGTTCATCAGCGCGGCGAGCTGTGTACGCGCCACCGCCAGATCCCGCTGCAGCTCCTGGATCGCGCGCTTGATCTCGACCAGCTCGCGCTCGTACGTCACCGCCGTTATCGGCGAGGTCTGCCGATCGTCGACCGAGGCGCGGGCATTGGCCTGCGCGCGGCGGATACGGGCCTCCAGAGCACCGAGCCGCTGGATGAGCCGGTCGGCGCTCACGGCACGCCAGTATGCCGTCCGCACGTCCTCGATGACGCGGGTGACGACCTTGCGGCGCAACTCCTCCGCAATCAGCAGCTTGTCGGCGGCCTGCCGCGCCCGCACGTACGACAGACCGAAGTCGAGCACGTTCCAGCTCAGCGCGACATCAGACGTCCCGATTCGCTTTTCCTGCGACGTCGAGGTGGCGAGGCTTTCGACCCCGGTGATGACGTTGGTGCTGCTCGACGCATTGTAATTGTCGCGGGCCGCATATCCGCTGCTCGCCACCACAGTCGGCAGCAGGCTGTAGTGGGCGAGATCGAGCTCCCGGATACGAACGGCGGCGTTCATCTCCTCGACGCGGCGGTCGAGGTTGTACTTCAAGGCTCGCGCCATCGCCTCGTAGAGATCGATCGCGCCGGATACGGGCTCCTGGTCCGCCGTGATGCGTGCCAGGCTGGCATCGGCCAGCGTCGAGAGCTCAGCGTCCCCGAGAGGGTCTGGCGTGATCGCGCAGCCGGCAATGGCCGCGCAGAGGGCAACGAGTGAAACGGCGTGGGCAGAGCGCATCTAGACTCTCCAGGCAGGGTCGCGGACACGCAAACGCAACTCTACGGTGGGGACACGATGGCTTGTACACCGAGCAAATAGCGTGATTTTCCGATCCCTCCAAGGTTGTCTTGCTAATTTTATTCATCTTGGGGTTGAAAACTCGCTGCTGTAGCGGAAGTGCAACGAAAGAGCGCGCGCTAGCCGGTCGCCGTTGATCTCTCGATCCGGCACCTGATGCGCGCAGCGAAGGGAGGCAAGCTTCGGACACGGACCTCGAGAGCCCGGCTACCCGATGGGCGCGATTGTCGCGTCAGTCTCCCAGGGCGGAAGCTCTTCTGTCGTGAAGCTCGTTCCCACTGGCATTTCCCGGTGGTTTAGAGCGGCTGTCGCGCGACATCGAAAATTGCCGCGTCAGTCACGCGAGGGAATTGCCCTTCCCTGGCGGCGTGAAGTGAGAGTATGGGAGATGCAGGGAGTCGCGGAACGCCTGTCGCAGAGATGCGAGCCATGAAAATTTTGGAGAATTGGCTCCGCGGGTAGGATTCGAACCTACGACCAACCGGTTAACAGCCGGTTGCTCTACCACTGAGCTACCGCGGAATAGCCTTCACGAGGCGCGGTTGATACCAGAGCCGCGTCGCGACGGCCAGACCCTTAGCGCAGAATCTTCTCCAAATCCACCGTCTCTTTGCCCAGCGCCGCGACGGGCGTCCTGACGCGCGGCACGAGGACTTTGCGCGAGTGGGCCGAGCCGTCGATGCACTCCAGGCGGCCGGCCCGGTTCAGCGTGTGGAAGCGGCGGCCCCGCCAGGACCGGTCGGGGCCAATTACCGAATGCAGGCGCTGCTCGTAGCCCGTCACGTCGAGGCGTAGCACCTCCGCGATCGACAAAGCGCTGCCGTAGCCGCCGGTGCAGTCCTGGGCGACACGCCAGAGCTTGCCGTCCTTCTCGACGAGGTTGCCGGCCGGCCGCGCGGCGCGCTGGTCGACGAGGACGGGGTTCAACGGGTGCGGCGTCCACGGTCCGGTCAGGCGCTCCGCCGAGTAGATCGACAGCAGATCGGTGCGCGATCCGGTGCCGTCGTGGGCGGCGGCGAACATCCACAGCCGCCCGCCATGACGGCAGATCGTGGCGTCGCTCAGGTCGACATCGGTCAGCAGCAGCCCCTCGCGCACCCAGCGGTCGGGGAAGCGCTCGGCCCTGTAGAGGGCGACGTGGCGGGCGTTGCAGCTTTCGGGGATCATGTAGATGCGGCCGCCGTCCTCGAACAGGAACGGGTAGGAGAGATGCCAGGGCTCTTCTAACGCGGGGCGGATTGGCCCCAACGGGCCGTTCTCGCCGACCTCGACGTAGGAGACGATGCCCTTGCCGGTGCGGTGATCGTAATCCTCGAAAAATATGTAGCTCCTTCCCTCGTACCAGATCGGGAAGGGGTCGGCGAAGAAGCGGTGGCCGGGATCGGAGAGGACGCGCCAGGGCGCGCCGCCGAGGTCGCCGCGCTCGAGCACGCCCGGGCCGTCGACGAAGCGGAAGCCGATCCGCCAGTGTGGCGCATAATAGAAGAGGCGATAGAGGTGGCCGGTGGCGCTGAACGCGAGGCGGCGGGCCATCGCCGTCGGCATGCGGCCGCGGCCGTCCGAGGATCGCGGCGGCGCCACGGGAGGGCCAAGATCAGCCGGGCGGTCGAGGGCCGCCTCCACCAGCGTCGCGACCCGCCCTAGGACGCCCGAGGCGACGCTGGTCACCGTCGACTGGCAATCGGCGCCCGGCGTGCCGCGCGCCAGCACGCGGCCCGATCCCGCATCCAGGATCTCGACCACCGGCATGATGCCGTCGAGCAGGTTGGCATAGATCGCCGCGTCGTCGGCGACGCCGTCATAGAGCGGGCACAGGGTCAGCGCGGCGCCCGGCAGCGCAGCCGGCCCGCCACCGGAAAGGTCGATCGCAATGTCGCACGCGGACGGCAAGACCAGCGCCAGATCGCCGGTGCGGTAGACCTGCGGCTGGGCGACGCTGAGCAGCGTGCGCTCGAAGGACAGCATGGTCGCGATGGGGCGCGGCAACGGCTCGGGCGCGCCGGCAACGAGCACGACCCGGCCGACGTCGCGGCGGGCGGCGATGCGGGCGGCGAGCGCGCGCGCCCACTGCGTGTCGCGGGCGGGATTGACGCGGATCGCGACCAGGGCCTTGCCCTCCACGGCGGGCTCGCCGCCTCCGGGACGGACGAGATCCGAGGCGCTCGCGGGTGCCGCCGTCTGCTCCTCCTTCGGCCCCGTATCGAGGAGCAGCTTCAACGCGGACGACCAGAGCACCGAGAAGCAGACCATCTCCCCGAGAAGAACGCCGATCAGCGACCACTTGGTGTCGGCGAACCAGAGGATCACCGAGATGGCGACGACGCCGACGAGACCGCCGAGCGTGGTGGCGAGAGCGAACGAGCGGAAGCCGCGGCCGGCCTGCACCACCGACATCGGCACGTGGTAGGAGAGGGCCACCGTCATGGTCACGGCGACCAGCGGCATGATGGTCTCCATCGTGCCCTTCGGGAAGCGGCCGGCGAACACGTGACGATCGAGCAGCGGCCAGGCGAGCCAGAGCGCGGTGCAATAGATCGCGCTGGCTGTCAGGGCGATGGCCATCGAGATCAGCAGCGTACGCAGCGCATCCGCCTGGCGGCCGCGCGCCATGTCGGAAGCTAGGCGCGGCCGCAGCACGTTGATGCCGGCCGTGACCATCGTGTTGAAGGGCCTGAAGACGACGATGCCGGCCGCGATGGGCGCGAAGGCGGTGACGCCGTGCGTGGCAGCGACGAGGAAGGTGAGTGCCTGGCCCTGAATGTTCCATGTCGTGACGCCGAACAGCGACCAGGCGATGTCGCGCCATGTCTTGAAGTAGCGCGCGCGCACACTGCGCCTCAGGCTCACCCGTAGCGGCGCCGAGCGCTGCGTCACGGCGGCGAGACAGGCGACGACGTTGGCGCCGGCCAGCGTCCAGACCAGCACGGGCAGATCCGGCGAGCCGTGCGTCACGAAGAGCAGGATGGCGACGGAGCCCAGGCCGGTGATCGAGAACACGGCGTCCGAAACGGTGGCGACGAAGGGGTGGCCGCTGGCGTAGGCCATGAGACGGAGGTGATTGCGCAGCGTCCACGCGCCGACGAAAAGGCTCGCCGGCGTAATGGTGGCGACCGGCGCCGAGAAAGCAGCGAGGACGAGCGCGACGATGACGGCGAGCAGCACCGACACCGCCAGCGCGACGGAGCCGAAGGCGCTCTCGATGAAGCGGGCGGCGCCGGGGCTCTTCGAATGGGCGAGGTAGACGGTCGAGGGCACCGTCATCAGCGCGTTGCCGTAGGTGAGCGCGATGCCGCCGAGACTGAAGATGACGGAGTAGAGCCCGTAGTCGTGCGGCACGAGGGCGCGGATCAGCAGGATGCCGAGCGCAAAGTGGAAGGCGCTCTGCACGCTTTCGCCGCCAGCGGAGAGAAGAACCGTCCGCAGCAGCGCGCTCGACCGCCACACGCCGGGAGCCGGCTCGGCGCGGACCGGCTGAGCGGCCGCGAGCGGCTGCGAGCCGTCAATGTCGGCCATGCGCACTCTCCCGGACCCCGGGTGGGTCGGCGACCGCCGTGTGCCCGCCCCCGGCAAGCGCACTGGCGAGCACCGCCCGCATCTGCCTGGCGACCAGCTCGGCGTCGAACACCTGCTCGTAGTGCTTGCGCGCCGCCATGCCGAAGCTGCGCCACTCCTCAGGCCGGCGCACGATCCGCTCGATGGCGGCCGCCAAGGCCGCGGGGTCGTCGGGGCGCACGAGCCAGCCGGTGACGCCGTCGGCGACGACCTCGGGCAGCCCGCCGATGGACGTGGCGAGCGCCGGGCGCGCATGCGACGCCGCCTCGATGGCGACGCGGCCGAGCGTCTCCGGCAGGCGGGACGGAGCAACGAGAATATCGCACCAGCGGTAGAGCGGTGCCGGATCGGCGGTGAACGGCTCGAAGGCCACTACGCCGTCGAGCCCGGCGGCCTTTGCCTCGTCATGCAGCGCCGTCTCGAGCGCGATGTCGTTGTCGAACGAGCTGCCGACGATGCGGACCTCGAGGCTCGCGCGTACGTCCTCGGGCAGCATGGCGAGGGCGCGGACGAGCACGCCCTGTCCCTTGGTGCGATTGATGCGTCCGAGCATCAGCAGCCTCAGCCGGCGCGTCCCGTCGTAGTCGCTCGGGGCGTGGTCCGGCGGCGACGCGATGCCGTTGTAGACGATCGTCTCGCGCACGGGCGGCGGCAAGGCGTATGCCGCGCGGCAGGCCTCGGAGTTGTAGACTACGCTCACGGAGGCCCAGCGCAGGAGGCCGCGCAACAGCCTGCCGGCACCACCCTCGGCGACCTCGTGGGCGTGGACCACCGTCTTGCGCGGGAAGAGCCGCGCCACGATCAGGTAATCCAGGAGAACGAGCGTGTTGATATAGGCGGCGTCGGCCCGGCGCATGCGCCGGAAGGCACGCCACAGTGCCGGCAACACGATGATCGGTGCCAGGGCGACGGTGCGCGCCAAATGGCGGCGGCGCAGGACGAGCAGCGGCTCGATGGTGATTTTCGACGCCGAGCGCGACAGCGGCTCGACGATCGGCCCCGTTTGCGGCAGCACGACCTCGATGTCGGCGTCCGGCCAGCCGGCACGGAACGCGGCGACGCTTTCCACGAACGCGCGATCGGAGCCGTAGAGCTCGAAGCCCTGGTGGACGCAAACGATGCGCATGAAGTTCGTCCGTCCCGCTCCCGCTCGCGCCGACCTTCTCGAATGACAGCAGAACTGTCTTTCAATCAAGTCAATTGACGGCCACTGCTTAACTGTTCGAATACGGCGCATAACGACAGGCGCCGTACCGGTAAGAGGCACAAAGATTGCCACGCAAGCTCCGTTTCCTGCCCCAGCGTCCCATGCCGGGACGACAGCTCGCGTGGTACCCGCCGATGACCTCCAAGCAGCCGCATGTCCTTATCCTCGGAATCCGCGGGCTCCCAGCCCGTCACGGCGGATTCGAGACCTTCGCGGAGAAGCTGGCGCTGCATCTGGTCGGCCGCGGCTGGAAGGTGACCGTCTATTGCCAGAATGAGACACCCGACGCGGCGGGGACGCTGACGCTCGACACCTGGCGCGGCATCGACCGCGTGCACATCGGCGTCAAGCGAACGGGCGCGGCGGCTACGATCGAGTTCGACTGGCTCTCGATCCGGCATGCCGCGAAGCAGGACGGGGTGTGCCTCGTCCTCGGCTACAACACCGCGGCGTTCCTGCCGGTGCTCAGGAAGGCGGGCCGTCCGGTGCTCATCAACATGGATGGGCTCGAGTGGAAGCGGCCGAAGTGGAGCCGTCCGGTGCAGGCTTGGTTCTACCTCAACGAATGGATCGGGGCGCGGCTCGGCACCCGCATCGTCGCCGACCATCCGGCGATTGCCGACCGCATGGCCACGCGCCGCGCGGCGAGCGACATCGTCATGATCCCTTATGGCGGCGAGGAGGTGCTCTCGGCCACCAAGGCCCCGCTGGAGCCGCTCGGGCTCGAGCCCGGCCGCTACCTCGTCTCGATCGCCCGCATCGAGCCCGACAACAACATCCTGCCGATCGTGCGGGGCTTCTCGCGGCGGCGGCGCGGCGCGCGCCTCGTCGTGCTCGGCACCATGGACCGAACCAATCCCTATCATCGCGAGGTGAAGGCGGCGGCGAGCAGCGAGGTCAGCTTCCCCGGCGCGATCTACGAGAAGCAGGTCGTACAGGCGCTCCGATTCCATGCCCGGGCCTACTGCCACGGGCACATGGTGGGCGGCACCAATCCCTCGCTCGTGGAGTCGCTCTGGTGCGGCAACGCCGTGCTCGCGCACCGCAATCCGTTCAACATCTGGACGGCGGGCGCGGAGCAGTTCTACTTCGAGGACGAGTGGAGCTGCGACCTCGCCATCGACCGCATCCTCAACGACGACGTCGCGGTGGCCCGCGCGGGGCGCGCCTCGCGCCAGCGGGCGGCGGCCAGCTTCGCGTGGCCCACCATCCTCGCTGCCTACGAGCGGGAGATCGCGGCGCTCGGCGGCTACGAGGCGAGGCCCGCCGCCGCCGTCGAGCCACCGGCCGCGCCCGTCACCGGCAAGACCGGCTGATGCCTCAGCGCGTTCCGTAGTTGATCGACTTGGCGCCCGGCCAGGTGACGCGGTAGCCGTACTCGAGCACGCGCTCCTCGTCCGGCTCGAGCTTCTGGTCGAAGGCGACGACGCCGCGCTTGTCCTCGATGTCCTTGCGGCTCGGCGACGTCCTGCCGGCTGGCTCGACCTTGATGTCCTGGTTCTGCGACACCGGGATCTGGTCGAGCACGGTGACGGCCATCGCCCGCTCATGCAGGTTCTTGAGCGTGACGCGGTAGTTCCGCTGCTCGGTGCGCGCCGAGGAGATCAGCCCCGTCTCGCCGCGCTTATCCTCGAGCACGGAATAGCGGACGCGGATAGCGTCATCGGTGCCGAAGCCGAGATCGTGCTCCTCGCCGGGCGAGAGCAGCGGCAGGCTGCCGTTGCCGGAGAACGTGCCGTCGCGGAAGAGCGCCACCTTGCCCGGAAGCAGCGGCGCGCCCTTGGGCAGCACGAGCTTGGCGTAGAGATAGGCCTTAGGGTCGAGCTTCGGCGTCGTGCGCGCCGAGAGCGTCGGCTCGACGGTGTCGGTCTGCAGCTGCACGCGCTTGGCTTCGCCCGTGCCCGCAATGCCGACGCGGCCGGGCACGGTGAATACCGCCTGGAACGGCGCCGCTGCGACACCCGCCGCGGTCTCTTCGGCTGCCACCGGCTCCGGCGCCGCCTCGGCCATGCGCGCCGCCATTTTGCGCTTCGGGGCTCCGGCGGAACGGGCCGCGCCGTCCTGCATCTCGGAGGCCGGAGCCGGCGCCGCCATGGGCCGGACCTCGGGCTCGTAGTCGACCGTCATCGTCCTCAGATCCGGCGCCGCGCTTCCGGCCGACGGCCGCGTGGTCGAGAGCTGCAGCGCGACGTCGTCCCAATTCTCGCCGCTGCGCTGCTGGATCGACGCGCGGCGCACGATCTCGAGCTTCGGCGCCACGTTCTTGGCGCCCGTGGTCAGGCGCGCATCGTAGACCGGCTGCCACGAGGCGCCGGCCACCTGATAGCGGATGGAAAGCTCCGCCTCGAGCGGCACCGCCGCCGAGACGAGCACACGCACCTCGGTGCGGTCGAGCTTCTTCGGCGCCAGCTCGGCGAGGCGGCGCTCGAGGTCGTGCAGCTTGCGCCCGGTCTCGCGCACCTTGGCCTTGGCGGCGATGCTGGCCACCGTCGCCTGCGTCGACGCGGTACCGATCAGCCCGAACACCTGGGTCCAGTCCTCGTGCTGCGCCTGCGCGCCGGCGGGAACGGGCCGCGAGGGGAGCTGCGTCAGGTTGTTGACCAGCTGCTGCTGCGTCGCGGCGGCCTCGACCTGGCCATTGAGCATCGCCATCTCGTCCTTGACCCGGTCGATCTCGTCCTCGAGGCGCTTCCTCTCGGCGTCGGCCGCCGCCGCGCCGGACTGTGGCACTGACAGCCGGCGCGTATCCACCGAGCCGATCTCCAGCTTGGCGCTGGCCTTACCCTCGACGCGGATCGAGCTCGGCACGGCCGATGCGGGCAGATCGTTGATGAGGACCGCGTGCTCGCCCTTGTCCATCGACACCTTGGCGATGCGCGTCACCTCGGCGCCGGACGGGAACACGAGCACCGCGCCGACCTTCGAGCCGGCCGGGATCTCGGCGGCGAGCACACTGCCCGCCAGTGCCGTCGACATCAGTGTGGCGAGCAGGGTGCGCATGGACGGCGTCTCCAGGTCCAAGTTGTTGTCGAACGGTGTTCTGAAATACGAAGAATGCGGCAAAGCGGCGACCGCCATGGGGTACGCCCAGCGTCGGTCCGAGGCAAGGGAGGTGGCGTCCAGCGGCTTGCCTGGTCGGCATTTACCTGAATTTTCGCCAGCAATGGCGCCTCAGTTCGAGGCGATCGGCGACAGCATGTCGACGGCGCGGGCGAGGCCGTTGGCCACGCGCCAGATACAGCTGGTCGAGAGCATCAGCTCGACCGGGCTCTCGCGCGGGCCGAACTCGATGATGTAGCCGTTGGCGACGACGGTCAGCGACAGGCTGGTGTCGCGCGAGACGATCTGGCTCGATTGTGCCCGGTACACGCTCTCAACCAGACGGCGCGACAGTGCACGGGCATCCTCGGCCGAGAGCTCGAGCAACTCCGGGCTCGCCTTGCTCTCGTTGAACGAGAAGGCGGCCTCGATGCGCAGCATGTGCGGCTTGAAGACCAGGAACTGCAGCTGCTGCACGTGACGCCCGGCCGGGAACACGTAGGCCCGCTCGTCCAGGTCGACCTTGAAGATGGCGTCGGGGGCCGTTCGGGTCGCATGCAGCGGCACGGCCCTTCTCTCGCCCGAAGCAACGGACATCAGCGCCCTCCATTGATCATGACCGACGGCTGAGGTTAGGCGCAAAAGCCGCGGGCGGCAAATGCCGGCAGCATCAGCGCCAGCCTGAGGTGTTCGTGAGCCAACATCCGAAAAGTGGAGCGGTGAGCCCCGGCTGATGCAGGAACGCGATCGACTGCCGCCTTTGCAGCCTCAGCGTCATGATCGGCCACTCCCCGCTTCGAAACGGGGAGTGGCCATTCTTTTCAGAACTCCAGCCGGTTGGCGCGGACGACCATCGGCAGCGCCTGAACCTTGTCGAGCACGGCGTCGGAGACCGGCTCGTCGATCGATGCGATGCAGATGGCGTCGCCGCCCGGCTTCTGGCGGCCGAGGTTGAAGGTGGCGATGTTGACACCCGCGTCACCCAGCAGCATGCCGAAGCGGCCGACGAAACCCGGCTTGTCGACGTTGCGCACGAAGAGCATGTGCGGCGTCACGGCGAAGTCCATGGCGATGTCGCGGACCTCGATGATGCGCGGGCGGCCGTCCGAGACGGTGCCCGACACCGAGCGGTCGTACTTGTCGGTCTTTACGGTCAGGCGCATGTAGCTCTCGAACGGGCCGTCCTTGCCGCGCACGGTCTCCTCGATCTGCATGCCGCGGTCCTTCGCCGCCGCCGCCGCCGAGACCATGTTGACGCCGGACAGCGCCGGACGCAGCACCCCGGCGATCGCCGCCGCCGTCATCGGCTTGACGTTGAGCCTGGCCACGTCGCCCGCATAGACGATCTGGATGCCCTTGATGCTCGTCTCCGTGAGCTGTCCGGCGAACGAGCCGAGCTGCTCGGCGAGCTTGACCCAGGGCGTCAACCGAGGCGCCTCCTCGGCCGAGATCGAGGGGAAGTTGATGGCGTTGGTGATGGCGCCCTTCAGCAGATAATCGGCCATTTGCTCGGCGACCTGCAGCGCCACGTTCTCCTGCGCCTCCGTCGTGGCGGCGCCGAGGTGCGGCGTGCAGACGACGTTGTCGAGGCCGAACAGCGGGTTCTCCTTGGCCGGCTCGACCGTGAACACGTCGAAGCCCGCCCCGGCGACATGGCCCGACTTCAACGCCTCGGCCAGCGCCGCCTCGTCGACAAGGCCGCCGCGGGCGCAGTTGATGATGCGCACACCGGGCTTGCACCTGGCGATGTTCTCACGCGACAGGATGTTCTTGGTCTTCTCGGTCAGCGGCGTGTGCAGCGTGATGAAATCGGCGCGGCGGAGGAGCTCGTCGAGCTCGACCTTCTCGACGCCGAGCTCGACGGCGCGCTCGGGGGTGAGGAAGGGATCAAACGCGACCACCTTCATCTTCAATCCGACGGCGCGGTCGGCGACGATGCCGCCGATGTTGCCGCATCCGATGACTCCGAGCGTCTTGGCAAACAGCTCGACGCCCATGAACTTCGACTTCTCCCACTTGCCGCCCTGGGTGGAGCGGTCGGCGGCGGGGATCTGGCGTGCCACCGCCATCATCAGCGAGATGGCATGCTCGGCGGTGGTGATAGAGTTGCCGAAGGGCGTGTTCATCACGATGATGCCCTTGGCGGTCGCGGACTTGATGTCGACGTTGTCGACGCCGATGCCGGCGCGTCCGACGACCTTCAGGCTCCTGGCGGAGGCGATTATCTTCTCGGTGACCTTGGTTGCCGAGCGGATGGCGAGGCCGTCGAACTCGCCGATCACCTTCTCGAGCTTCTCCTTGTCCTTGCCGAGGTCGGGCTCGAAGGTAACGTCGACGCCGCGATCCTTGAAGATCTGCACGGCGGCGGGGGACAGCTCGTCGGAAATGAGAACTTTGGGCGCGGGCATTGGGAAACGCTCCTCTCGAGGGAGTAGGGAATAGGAGGAAGGGAGCAGGGGAAGCGGGAACAGCCGAGCAAGAGATCGAGAGACACGCCGCGGAAGACCAGATGTCTTCCCTACCGCCTGTCCCTCACTCGCTGCTCCCTCACTTCACGCCAGCTTGGCCTTGGCGGTGGCGAAGGCCCACTCGATCCACGCCGTCAGCGCCTCGACATCCGAGCGCTCGACGGTCGAGCCGGTCCAGATCCTCAGACCCGGCGGCGCGTCGCGGTAGGCGCCGCAATCGAGCGCCACGCCTTCCTTCTCGAGCAGCCCCAGCACGTCCTTGGCGAAGGCAGCCTGAGCCTCCGGGGCGAGCGCCTTCACGGCCGGATCGGTGAAGACCATGCAAACGGCCGTGTTCGACCACGTCGCCTTGTCCTCGGCGAGGTTGGCGACCCATGGCGTCCTCGCCATCCAGTCGTGCAGCACCTTGGCATTGGCGTCGGCGCGCGAGATCAGCCCGGCGAGCCCGCCGACGCTTTCCGCCCAGCCCAGCGCGTCGAGGTAGTCCTCGACGGCGAGCATGGACGGCGTGTTGATGGTGTCGCCCTCGAAGATGGCCTTGTCGAGCTTGCCGTTCTTGGTCATGCGGAACAGCTTCGGCATCGGCCACGGCGGCGTGTAGGTCTCGAGCCGCTCGACGGCGCGGGGCGAGAGGATCAGCATGCCGTGGGCGGCCTCGCCGCCGAGCACCTTCTGCCAGGAGTAGGTGAGCACGTCGACCTTCGACCAGTCGACCGGCTGCGCGAACACCGCCGAGGTGGCGTCGACCAGCGTCAGGCCCTGCCGGTCGGCCGGGATCCAGTCGTAGTTGGGGATGCGCACGCCCGACGTGGTGCCATTGGCGGTGAAGAGCACGTCGCGGTTGAAATCGACCTTGGAAAGATCGGGCAGCTTGCCGAACGGCGCCTCCGTGATGCGCGCGTCGGGCAGGCGGAGCTGCTTGGAGACGTCCGTCAGCCAGATCTTGCCGAAGCTTTCCCACGCCAGCGCATCCAAGCCGCGGGCGCCGAGCAGCGACCACATCGCCATCTCGAAGGCGCCGGTGTCCGAGCCCGGAACGATGCCGCAATGATAGCCGGCGGGAATGCCGAGGATGGCCTTCGTCTTCTCGATGGCGAGCTTCAGACGCGCCTTGCCGTCCTTCGAACGGTGCGAGCGTCCGGTGAGAGCCTTGTCGAGTGCTTGGGGGGTCCAGCCGGGGCGCTTCGAGCAGGGGCCGGATGAAAAGCGCGGATTGGCCGGGCGCTTCGCCGGCTTCGTGATGGCAGTCATATGCCTACCCTTCCAGATAGAAGCCTCTCGTTGGGGAGAGGTGTCCCGCAGCCTGTATGTGCGAAAGCGTCGGCGGGGTCAATGCGCTGGAAGGATGATGTGCTTCGGCGCTCTGCCGGGATGATCGAGACCGCGCGCCGTGTTGCGCTGCCGGGACGACACGCTGCTCGTCATCGCCCTGCGCGCTTGCACGACAAGGCGGCCGGCGGGGAGGCAGCACCACCGGCGAAAAAAAGCGGCCGTGCTGGATACGTAAACCGCCTTTGGGGCCGTACGGCTTATCCTGCATCAATGCCGAACCGGCGCCGAGCGCTGACATTCGAGCCCAATCAAAACCAGCGCGACTGGACACCCAGGGAGGCATTCGATGGGCCGCTACGTCTTTTCCTTCGAGACCGGGGACGGCAAGAACAAGCAACTTCTCGGCGGCAAGGGCGCCAACCTCTGCGAGATGACGCAGATCGGCCTCGACGTGCCGCCCGGTTTCGTCATCTCGACCGAAGCTTGCCTCGCGACGCTCGCCGATCCTGGCCGCGCGCTTCCGGCGGGGCTGATGGACGAGGTGCGCGCCCAGATCGCGGCGCTCGAGGCCAAGACGGGCAAAGGCTTCGGCCGCGCGGAAAATCCGCTGCTCGTCTCCGTGCGATCCGGCTCGGCGATGTCGATGCCGGGCATGATGGACACCATCCTCAACCTGGGGCTCAACGCGGATACCTTGAAGGGCCTTATCGCGGCGAGCAGCAACGAGCGCTTCGGCTGGGACGCCTATCGCCGCTTCATCCAGCTGTTCGGCAAGGTGGCCCTCGGCGTGGCCGACGAGGCCTTCGACGAGGAGCTCAAGGAGGTCAAGGCCGCGACGGGCGCCAAGGTGGACGTCGATCTCGATGCCGCCGCGCTCAAGGAGGTGGCCGAGCGCTTCCTGCGCGTCGTCGCCACGCGCACCGGCAAGCCATTCCCATCCGATCCCTTCGTCCAGCTCGAGATCGCCATCAAGGCCGTGTTCGCCTCCTGGATGGGCCGGCGCGCGGTCGACTACCGGCGCGAGTTCCGCATCACGCCCGACCAGGCTAACGGCACCGCGGTCAACGTCGTCACGATGGTGTTCGGCAACCTCGGCAACGATAGTGCTACCGGCGTCGGCTTCACGCGCTACCCCGACACCGGCGAGAACCGCATGTTCGGCGAGTATCTCGTCAACGCCCAGGGCGAGGACGTCGTCGCCGGCATCCGCACCCCGAAGCAGATCGACGCCATGGCCGGCGAGATGCCGTCGCAGTTCGTGCAGCTCACCGAGCTCCGGAACAAGCTCGAGCGGCACTACAAGGAGGTGCAGGACTTCGAGTTCACGATCGAGAAGGGCCGCCTCTACTGCCTGCAGACGCGCAACGGCAAGATGAACGCGGTGGCGCTGGTGCGCACCTCGGTCGAGATGGAGCGCGAAGGGCTGATCGACCGCCGTCAGGCGCTGCTGCGCATCAAGCCCGAGATGCTCGAGCAGCTGCTCTTCCCGCGCATCGACCCGACCGCCAAAGCGAAGGCCGTGGCTCGAGGCCTCCCCGCCTCCCCCGGCGCCGCCACCGGCAAGGCCGTGTTCGATGCCGACCGCGCCGAAGAGCTGGGCCGCGCCGGCGAGGCCGTCATCCTCGTCCGCGAGGAGACCAAGCCCGAGGACATCCACGGCTTCTTCGCGTCCAAGGGTATCCTCACCTCGCGTGGCGGCAAGACCTCGCACGCCGCCGTCGTCGCGCGCGGCATGGGAAAGCCGTGTGTCGCGGGCGCCGAAGGCATTTCGGTCGACGGCCGCCTGCGAAAGGCGTACGTCGGCGACGCGACCATCTCGGAGGGCGACGTCATCTCGATCGACGGCACCCTGGGAGACGTGTTCCTCGGCGCCGTGGCGATGATCGAGCCGTCGGTCTCCGACGACCTGATGACGCTCCTCGGCTGGGCCGACGAGACGGCCGCCATCCAGGTGTTTGCAAACGCCGACACGCCGAAGGACGCCAGGCGCGCGCTGGAGCTCGGCGCCATGGGCATCGGGCTCGTCAGGACCGAGCGCATGTTCAACGCGGTCGACCGGCTGCCGCACGTCGTCGACATGATCGTCGCCGACACGCCCGAGGCACGGAAGGCCGCGCTCGCCGAGCTGCTGCCGATGCAGCGCAGCGACTTCAAGGCCCTGCTCGAGGTCATGGCGCCCCGTCCCGTCACGATCCGACTGCTCGATCCGCCGATCCACGAGTTCCTGCCATCGGAGAACGAACTCGTCGCCGATATCGAGCGGCTCTCGCATCTGCGCGAGACGGTGAGCGGCCTCGCTGTGCTTTCCGACACGGTCGACCTCCTCTACCGCGGCCGCGACGAGCACCCCAAGGTCATCCGCCCCGCCGACCCTCGGCTCGTCGACGAGGCGCTGGCGCGCAAGGAGGCGATGCTGCGCAAGGTGCGGCAGCTGCACGAGGTCAATCCGATGCTCGGGCACCGCGGCGTACGCCTCGGCCTCACCTATCCCGAGATCTACGCCATGCAGATCCGCGCCGTCCTGGAAGCGGCGGCCGAGTGCGCCAAGGCCGGCCTCCACGTGCATCCCGAGATCATGGTGCCGCAGGTGTGCGCCATCGAGGAGCTCGAGCATGTGCATAAGGCGGCCGCGGCCATCGCCGCCGAGGTCAAGGCGGAGACGGGCATCGAGGTGCACTACCAGTTCGGCTCTATGCTCGAGGTCGTGCGGGCGTGCCTCCTGGCGGGCGACCTGGCGCGCGAGGCCGAGTTCTACTCGTTCGGCACCAACGATCTCACGCAAGCCGTTTTCTCGTTCTCGCGCGAGGATGCCGAGAACAAGTTCCTGCCGATGTACTCGGCGACCGGCATCCTGCACGACAATCCGTTCGAGGCACTCGACCGGTCCGGCGTGGGCAAGCTGATGGACATCGCCGTTCGCGCGTCCCGGCAGCGGCGGCCGAAGATGGCCATCGGCATCTGCGGCGAGCACGGCGGGCATCCGGACTCGATCCGCTTCTGCCACGAGGTCGGCCTGGACTACGTCTCGTGCTCGGCGCCGCGCGTGCCGATCGCCCGGCTGGCGGCCGCGCATGCGGCACTGCTGGCGCCCCGCGCGTCCTGATCGCAGCGGGCCAGGGCATCCCCCTGGCCCGGGCTCCGGCTCGGCTTTTTCGTGCGTCTTCCCGGAAAACCAGTTCCCACTTTTCCGGAAGCACTTTACGCCTTGCATCGATGAGGCGATGCAGGGGGCGGACGTGAAGCTCGCGACGTGGAACATCAACGGCGTCAAGGCGCGGCTCGAGACGGCGCTCACCTGGCTCAAGGAGAGCAGCCCCGACGTCGTCTGCCTGCAGGAGATCAAGAGCGTCGACGAGGGCTTTCCGCGCGAGGCGTTCGAGGGTCTGGGCTACAACGTCGCCGTGCACGGCCAGAAGGGTTTCAACGGGGTTGCGATCCTTTCGAAGCTGCCGATCGAGGACGTCAGTCCGCGGCTGCCCGGCGACGAGGAGGACGCCCACGCGCGCTACATCGAGGCGACGGTTTCCGGCAGTTCGGGCGTGCTGCGCGTGTGCGGGCTCTACCTTCCCAACGGCAACCCGATCGGGACCGACAAGTTCGCCTACAAGCTCGCCTGGATGAAGCGCCTGGAGGCCCGTGCCCGCGCGCTCCTCGCGGAGGAGATCCCCTTCGCCCTGCTCGGCGATTTCAATGTCATCCCGGAGCCGATCGACGCCCGCCATCCGGACAGATGGACCGGCGACGCCTTGTTCCAGCCCGAGAGCCGCTCGGCCTGGCGCGCAATGGTCAACCTCGGGCTGACGGACGCACTTCGCGCCTGCCATCCGGAGCCCGGCGTGTTCACGTTCTGGGACTATCAGGCGGGCAGCTGGCAGAAGAACGACGGCATCCGCATCGACCACATCCTGCTCTCTCCGCAAGCGACCGACATGCTCGCCGGCGCCGGCATCGACAAGCACATCCGCGGCTGGGAGAAGCCTTCAGATCACGTGCCGGTGTGGGCGGAGATGGAGCTGGGGTGACGCAAGCGACTGTGAGGAGGCAGAGGGAACCGCATACAGCCTCCTCCGTTCCCCTCCGAGAGCGCGCATCAGGCGCTCCAATTGGAGGTCTTCATGAGAGCCATCACCCTCACGATCGCGACCGCGCTGGCGGTCGGTGCCGCCGCGATACCGCTTGCCGGAACCGCCGCGGCGCAGCCGCTCTACGGCGATCCATATTATGGCACCTACTCCTACGGCTATCCGTACGGCGGTGTGGGCGTCTATGCCTACCGCGACGAGACCTATGGTCCCGTCTACGGCTACGAGGGGAGGAAGGGGCCGAACCCTTACTATCGTCCGGGCGTCCCGACCACCAGCAACTCGGTCAATCGCGGCCAGCCGGGCTGCGCCGCCATCCTCGGCTGGGGCAACTGCTGAGACCATCCCGAGATGTAAGACAAGAGCCGCCCACTCGCGAGGTGGGCGGTTTTCCGTGACGCGGGTTGATCCCTGCTCACCGTCCGCCGGGCTCAGCGCCCCGGCTCCAGCTTCGACTCTCCCGCCGGGCGGTAGCCGAAGCCCAGAGACGGCATAGCGCCCGTGCTGCCCTGGACGAAGCCCTGACCGATGCGGGCCGACTGGGTGGCCGGCGCCGCGGCCTGATAGCTGCCGTTGTCGTACGGCGCCACGGGCTCGCCGTCCTTGCAGGTCCGGGTGGCGTGGAGCCCGGACATGCCTTCGCGCTCGTGCAGCTCGGGCTTGCGACCGTAGCGCGTCCGCCAATCGGCGACGAGCGGTGTCGCCTGCTTGCGTGTGCCCATCGAGGCGCCGCAGTAGATGTTCTGGTAAATGTCCTCGATCCACACGCGCTCGGCGGGCGGCGCGTTGGCCACCGCGATGGTGATCAGCGCCAAGGCGCGGACGTGATCCGGCTCCATGATCTTGCCGCGCCAGTAGAGGTCGGCGAGGAACGCCTGGGCTCCGGCATGGCCCTTCTGGCTCAGCGTCGCCAGCCAATGCTTGGCTTGCGGGATGTCGGCGGGGATGCCCTCGCCCTTCAACTGCAACTTGGCGAGCTCGAACTGGGCGTCCTCGTCGCCGAGCACGCTGGCGGCGTGCTGGAGGTACTCGGCGGCGCGCTGCGGGTCCGGCTGAACGCCAGCCCCGGTCAGCCCGGTGCGGATGTAGCCGGCCAGCGCGGTCAGTGCCTTGGCGACGAAGGGCGCCCGCTGGTCGTCGTCGGGATCGGCGTCGGCGTGCTCCTCGACGATGCGCTGATAGAGCTCATAGGCCTTGGTGTGATTGGTGCGGGCGCCGGTGTTGTCGGCGTAGACGCGAGCCAGATAGAATCGGCCGAGGAAGGCGTCGTCGCTGGTGCCGTTGCGGATGGCATACTCGAGTGCCGGCACGGCGATCTCGTAGTAGCCGCCGTTGTAGCCGGCCATGCCCTGATACAGCGCGTCGAGCGCCGAGCGGTACTTGACGGATCCAGCCTCACCGGACGCCGGCGCCAGCAGCGCCAGCACCGCGACCAGACCGATCACGAAGCGCTTATATGTCCGCATAGCAAGCAACTTCCGCCTTCCCTCCGGCATGGGTCACCGCGCCGTAGCGCGCCGGCCCGACCTGATCCGCGTATTTGCGAAGAACGCCGCTCTGATAAGGATTGGCAGGCGCCTTCCAGCGCTTGCGCCGCTCCTCCAGCGTCGACGCGTCGACCTCGAGGTCGAGCGTGCCGCTGGCGGCGTCGATGGAGATGAGATCGCCATCCTCGACCAAGGCGATGGGGCCGCAGACGGCGGCCTCCGGACCGACGTGGCCGATGCAGAAGCCGCGCGTTGCGCCCGAGAAGCGCCCGTCGGTGACGAGCGCCACCTTGTCGCCCGCGCCCTGGCCGTAGAGGGCCGCCGTGGTGGAGAGCATCTCGCGCATCCCGGGGCCGCCCTTGGGTCCCTCGTAGCGGATGACGATGACGTCGCCCTCCTGGTACTGCCTGGCGTCGACGGCGCGGAACGCGTCCTCCTCGCAGTCAAAGCAGCGCGCCCTGCCGCGGAAGTCGAGCTTCTTCATGCCCGCGACCTTGACGATGGCGCCGTCGGGAGCCAGCGAGCCTTTCAGCCCGACGACGCCGCCGGTCGGCGAGATCGGGCTCGATACCGGGTAGACGACCTTTTGATCATCATTGAACCGCACGCCGGCGAGGTTCTCGGCCATGGTGCGGCCGGTGACGGTCAGGCAGTCGCCGTTGAGGTAGCCGCCGTCGAGCATGGCTTTCAGGATCTGCGGCACGCCGCCGATATCGAAGACATCCTTGGCGACGTACTTTCCGCCCGGCTTCAGGTCGGCGATGTAGGGCGTGGTCTTGAAGATCTCGGCGACGTCGAAAAGGTCGAAGTCGATGCCGATCTCGTGCGCCATGGCCGGCAGATGCAGCGCGGCGTTGGTGGAGCCCCCGGTCGCGGCGACGACGCGGGCCGCGTTCTCGAAAGCCTTGCGCGTGGCGATGTCGCGCGGCCGGATGCCCTGCGCGAGGAGGTTCATCACGGCCTTGCCGCTCTCGGCGGCATAGGCGTCCCGCGATTCGTAGGGGGCGGGGGCGCCCGCCGAGCCCGGCAGCGCGAGGCCGATCGCCTCGGATACGCAGGCCATGGTGTTGGCGGTGAACTGGCCGCCACAGGAGCCCGAGGATGGGCAGGCGACACACTCGAGCTCGTGGAGATCCTCGTCCGACATCCTGCCGGCGGAGTGCATGCCGACGCCTTCGAACACATCGACGACGGTGACGTCGCGACCTTTGAACCTGCCGGGCAGGATCGAGCCGCCGTACATGAAGACGCTCGGCACGTTGAGGCGCAGCATGGCCATCATGATGCCGGGCAGGCTCTTGTCGCAGCCGGCGATGCCGACCATGGCGTCGTAGCAATGGCCGCGCATGGTGAGCTCGATCGAATCGGCGATCACCTCGCGGGAGACCAGCGACGACTTCATGCCCTGGTGGCCCATGGCGATGCCATCGGTGACGGTGATGGTGCAGAACTCGCGCGGCGTGCCGCCGGCCTCGTCGACGCCTGCCTTGGCGGACTGGGCTTGGCGCATGAGCGCGATGTTGCAGGGAGCGGCCTCGTTCCAGCACGAGACGACGCCGACGAACGGGCGCTTGATCTGGGCCTCGGTGAGGCCCATCGCGTAGTAGTACGAGCGATGTGGCGCGCGCGACGGACCTTCCGTCACGTGGCGGCTCGGCAGCTTCGATTTGTCGAACGTCCTCGCGTCCATTCCTCGCACCTCTGGCTTCCGCTTGCCGTCCTTCACGAACACCATCCGGGAGGGTGGCGCGATCCCGTCAAACGACGGGTGACGCTGCGAAATCTGAAGCCGAATGCCGCTGCCGGCGCAGCCCTTGCCTCCATGTCATGGCAGGCCGGGATCGCGTCCGTTCAGATGCTGGGCATGCTGCTCTGCCTTTGTGTTCCAATAGTGGCGTCCGGTTCGCCACTCTGTGGCGTCGGAGCAACAAACGGTTAACGATAAAGACGTCTCCACGCTAAGCCGCCATTTGCTCTGGCGACAGCCGGTTGTCGCCGTGTCCCGCGCCGTCCGCTACAGTCGGTAATCGTGAAGTGAGACGACGGCAGGGCCCGCACGCGGCGGCGGCACGGCGGACCCGGGGCTTTTGCGAGAACGGAAGAGTGTCACGCCGGGAACAGCCCCCGGCGGCGGTTGCCACGAAAAGGATTGCGATGGGGCGCTCGCCTCGACAGCAAGGAGACTGCAAATGGATTTTCCCACGCATGGTCGCTGGTCACCGGCGCAGCCGTCCGGACAGCCGCTGCGGCTGACATGGCTCAAACCGGCCGGCATGGTCGGCCTCTCGGTCGTCAATTTCCTCCTCACCGTGGTGACCCTCGGCATCTATTCGTTCTGGGGCAAGACGGAGGTGCGCAAGCGGCTGTGGTCGTCGATCCGTCTCGAGGGCGAGCCGCTCGAGTACACCGGCACCGGCAAGGAGCTGTTCCTCGGCTTCCTGGTGGTGTTCGGCGCCGTGCTGCTTCCGCTGCTGCTCGTTCAGGTCGGCATCGCCCTGCTGGCGGGGCCTGAATCGACGCTGCTCGCGATCGTGCAGACGATCTCCTACGGTATCATCTTCCTGCTCATCGGCGTCGCCATCCACCGGGCTCAGCGCTACCGCCTCTCGCGCACGCGCTGGCGGGGCATCCGCGGCAGCGTGGAAGGCGATTCCTGGAAATACGGCTGGACGTATTTCTGGACCGCGCTGCTGATCCCGCTGACGCTCGGCTGGATCTCGCCCTGGCGCACGACGCTGCTTCAGAAGCGGCTGATGGAGGATACCCGCTTCGGCGATCGCCCGTTCCGCTTCGATGCCACCTCCGGGCCGCTCTATGCCCGCTTCACGGCGGTGTGGATCGGCGGCATCGCCGTCTACGCGGCCACCGCCTTCACGATCTTCAAGATCATGTGGCCGACGATCCTCGAGGCCAAGCAGCTCGGCGTCGAGCCGCAGCCGTCGGCGAGCCAGGTCGGTCTCATCATCCTCACACTCTTCGTGGCCGGCACCGTGTTCGGCATCATCAGCGCCTGGTATCACGCCAAGCAGATCAACCACTTCGCCGCCCATACCCACTACGAGGGCGCCACCTTCCGCGCCGATCTCACGGCGGGCGGCCTGATCTGGCTCATCGTCACCAACACGCTGCTGGTGTTCTTCACGCTCGGCCTGCTGGCACCCGTGGCCAAGGCCCGCACGGCAGGGTATCTGGTGTCGAACATGGCGCTCGACGGCAACGTTCCGGTCGCGGTCATCGCTCAGGGTGCCGCCCAGAACATCCGGCGCGGCGAGGGTCTGGCACAGGCGTTCGATGTCGATGCCTTCTGATACCACGCGACCGGCGGGGACCTCCGGGTTCACCGGCCGCTACAGCGACGGGCGCACCGCGGCGACAGGACTCGCCACGGTGCGCATATCCGCCGCGGCCCTGGAGATCACGCCGCCCAGCGGCGGGGAGCCAGTGCGCTGGCCCTACTCGAGCCTTCGCGCGGCGCAGCCCATCCAGTCGCATTCAAGCGACGTGCTGCTCTCCTCGTCGATGCAGGATGGTGCCACGCTGTTCGTCGACGACGACGGCTTCGTGCGCAGCCTGGCCAAGGTGGCGCCCGGGCTAACGGCGCGCCACATCCGCCTGTCGCATGCGATGCCGTGGGTGATCGCGGCGGCCCTCGCCGGCCTCCTCGTCATGGCGGGATGGGCACTGAACCTCAGCCCCGCGCACGCGGTCGCTCGCATGCTACCGGACAAGGCGCGCAAGGCGCTCGGCCGCAACACGATCGAATCGCTGACCCACGACCGGAAGCTGTGCACGGCACCGGGCGGCGTCGAGGCTCTCGACCGTCTGACCCAGCGGCTCGTCATGGGCGCGCCGGGCAAGGCGCCGAAATTCAAGGTCGTCGTGGTCGACTGGGGCTTGCTCAACGCGTTCGCGACCGCGGGCGAGCAGATCGTCATGACGCGCGGCCTGATCACCAAGGCCGAGAGCCCCGACGAGGTGGCCGGCGTGCTCGCCCACGAGATGGGGCACGGCATCGAGATGCACCCGGAGACCGCGATGGTCCGCGCACTCGGGCTGTCGGCGATCACCGAGCTGCTGCTCGGCGGCGGCGGCGGCACGCTGTCGAACATCGGCCTCGTCCTGGCGCAGCTGAGCTACAGCCGCGCCGCCGAGCGCGAGGCCGACACGCACGCGCTCGAGATCCTGCGCGGGGCCCGCGTGTCGCAGCGCGGGCTGTCGGAATTCTTCACGCGGGTGGAGAGCAGCCGGAAGGAAAAGAGCCTGTCGAAGTCGATCGGCGACATCGGCATCCTGCGCACACACCCCGTCACCGAGGAGCGCAAGAAGGTCATCGACGCCTCGCCTCCCTACGCCACGACACCCGCTCTCGACAGGTCGGATTGGCAGGCGCTGCAGGCGATCTGCTCGGAAACGTCGAAACCCTGAAATCAGTCCGAGGCCCGAAACAGAAGAGCGCCCGTGACGGGCGCTCTCCAATTCACATCGCGGGTTGCGAAATCACTGCTTCTTCGGCTCGGCCGGAGCAGGCGCGGCAGGGGGTGCATAGCCGTAGGGGCCGCCCCAATAGCCGGGATAGCCGTAGCCATAGCCCGGATAGCCATAACCGCCGTAGGGGCCGCCCCATCCCGGATAGCCACCCCAAGGGCCACCCCAGCCGTTGTTCCAGCCGTTGTTGCCCCACCCATTGCCCGCGGCGTTTCCGCTGAAGCCCATGGAGAAGTTGCCGGAGCCGTTGCCCCAGCCGTTGCCCCAGCCGTCGTTGCCCCAGCCATTGTTCCACGGCCCGCCACCCCAGCCGGGACCCCAGCCCCAAGCCTTGGCGTCGCCGGGCACCAGAGCCAGGGCGGACGCGCCGATCAGCGCCGCAGCCAGCAGGCCTTGAATACGAGTGCGCATGCGATCTACTCCTCGAGTCGTTTCTTCATTCGAACGGAGCGCCCGTGGCCTGCCTCGCCGCGGCTTTTCCCGGCGCGGAAGCGTGCAGGCGCTGGAGCAAAGTAGGTCCAGGGCGGAGCTCGCGTTATTGATCTCGATTAACGTGATCCCGGCGCGCATTGTCCCATGCGACGGGCCGTCGCGACGATAAACTCGCACGTTGCCTCTATTCGGCTGGCGGCGCGCGGATGGCGTCAGTTATTCTCTTTCCAGCACTCCGCTGGGAGCGGAAGCGGACACGACACGTCCGCACTCAATTCGAGGGACAGAAAGATGAAGTGGGTCGCACGAAGCCGGGCGCTCCGGCCGTTGCTCGGGCTGGCGCTCGTGGCGCAGGGGACGGCGCTGGCCGAAGCCGGCGGCGTGCAATTCATCGCCGACGCCGTGCAGTCCCAGCCGGGCCAGGCGGCCAAATCGGGGCGTCTGCAGGTCGGCGACAAGGGCTCCCGCTTCGAGTTCGTCGACAACGGCCAGACCATCGTGCACATCACCCGCGTCGACGGCATCGTGCGCGTCCTGTTCCCCGCGCAAAAGTCGTACATGGAATTCAGGGCGCCGCCGGGCGCCGTTCCCGCATCGATGACGCCCGAGGCGCCGTGCGCGCCCGCCCCCGACCTCGACTGCCGCATGGACGGCGAGGAGCAGACGCCGATCGGGAAGCTGCAGAAGTGGACGATCACACCCAAGGGCGCGGCGACCGGCATGCGCGTCTGGTGGGACGGCGTACGCCGCATGCCACTGCGACAGGAGCTGCCCGACGGCTCGGTGATGCAGGCGACGCTGAAGGGCAACGACAAGTTCGACGGACGCGCCGTCGAGAGCTTCGACATCGCGCTCACGCTGCGCGACGGCAAGCAGCATAGCGGTCGCGTCCTCTACGCGCCGGACATCGGGCTCACGGTGCTCGAGCAACAGCCGGCCGGGGCCACGCGCGAGCTGCGCAACGTCAAGCTCGTGGCCATGGAGCCGAGGCAGCTCGAGGTGCCGGAAGGCTTCGTCAAGGTCGACCCGGCGTCGGTGGCGCCACCCCAGCAGCCGCAGCCGCGCTGACGCGAGCGCCGTCAACTCGCGTCATTCTGCAGCGCTGGTCTCAGCCCGATTTGGTCTCCTTGGCCTGACCGGGCTGCTTGACCTCCTTGGGCTTCGGAGCCGGCGGCTCGCGCCAGTCGATCGCCTGCTCGCGCTCGGGCTTCAGCGACCGGTAGGGGAGCGGCATGCGGACATCGCCGCCGCCGAGCCTGCGCTTGAACTGGACCGTGCGGATCATCTCGCGAATGCGCGGCTGGATCTCGGTGCGGAAGCGCGTACCGTTGAAGACGCCGTAATGCCCGACGCCCGGCTGCACGTAATAGTAATGCTCGTCCACCGGCACGTTCGGGCACAGGCCGTGCGCCGCCTCGGTCTGGCCCAGGCCGCAGATGTCGTCGCGCTCGCCTTCCACCGTCATGATCGCGGTCTTGCGGATGGCCGTGCAATCGACCTTGCGACCACGGTGCATCATGGTGCCCATCGGCAGCGCGTGATCCTGGAACACGGTCTTGACCGTCTGCAGGTAGAACTCCGCCGGCAGGTCCATGACGGCGAGGTACTCCTCGTAGAACTCCTTGTGCTGCGCGACACTGTCGCAGTCGCCCTTGACGAGGCTGTCGAACAGCTTGGCGTGCGCCTCGGTGTGCCGCTCCAGATTCATGGTCATGAAGCCGGTGAGTTGCACGAAGCCCGGGTAGACGCGGCGCATGAAGCCGGCGTTGGGGAACGGCACCGTCGAGATGACGTTGCGCTCGAACCAGGAGATCGGCTTGTCCTGCGCCAGGTTGTTGACCTTGGTCGGGTTGCGCCGAGTGTCGATCGGCCCGCCCATGAGCGTCAGACTGGCCGGCTGGCACGGGTCGTCGTCCATGGCCATGACGGCGGTGGCGGCCAGCGCCGGCACCGACGGCTGGCAGACGGCCATGACGTGCGTGTTGGGCCCGAGGAAGCGGACGAAGTCGGCGATGTAGTCGATGAAGTCGTCGAGGTCGAAGGAGCCCATGTGCAGGGGCACGTCACGGGCGTCGATCCAGTCCGTGATGTAGAGGTTGTGCTCGCGGATCATCTCGTCGACGGTGCCGCGCAGCAGCGTCGCGTAGTGGCCCGACATCGGCGCGACCAGGAGAACCTTGGGGTCGTAGCGCTTGCCGACGACCGCCTCGTCGCGGTCGAAATGGAGAAGACGGCAGAAGGTCTTCTCCATGACGACCTCCTCGCGCACCGGAACGGTGAGGCCGTGAACCTTGGTCTCGGTGATGCCGAACTCAGGCTTGCCGTAGCGGCGGGTCAGGCCCTCGAAGACATCGCAGGCGGCTGAGATGTTCCTTGCCCAGGATCCGAACGGCACCGGAGCAGGCATGAGGTCCATCTGCGATTTCATCGCCCGTGCCGCGAGCCGCATCGGGTGCAGCATGACGTGCGCGAGCTCATAAGCATGATAGTGCATGGCGCAGCACCCCCGTCGGCAGACTCTGTTTGCCGCACTGCAACAAGACCGCACGGGGGCGTCAACAGCCGTTTTGACGCAAGATGACGATTGCCTGGGGACGAAGCCGAGTCTGGCGCCTTTTGCGGCAGTGCAAAGGTCAGCCGAGCACGATGAGGTGGTTCGGCAGCTCGTTGGTCTCGGCCGACCCCGGCGGGAAGTGACGGGCGAGGTGCTGGCCGATGGCTCCAATCGCCTCGACGAAACCCTTGGCCGGCTCTCCGGCCCCGATGCGCTCGGTGAGAGCATCGACGATGCCCTGCCATTCGCCGGAGGGCACCTTGGAGCTGATGCCCGTATCGGGGATGATCTCGGCGTAGCGCTCGGCGACCGAGACGAAGATGAGGACGCCGGTCCGGCCCTTGGTGGTGGCGAGGTTCTGGACCAGGAACTGCTCCACTGCGCGGCGGTGCGCGCGCTCGTGCTTCCTCGATCTGGGGACGAGGGCCAGGCGGATGCGCTGAGGGCTCAGCGTCGCCGTGAGCAGCACGAAACCCAGAAGCTGGCCCAGATAGATCCACTGCACCGGCAGCCAGGTCAGATAGATGAACGGCCAGGGAATGAGCAGTGCGGCCAGCGCCGCCCAGAGGATCGGGGCATAGAGGTAGCTGCCGCTATCCCTGGTGACGACAGCGACGATCTCGCCCGAGGTCGCATTCTCGGCGTTGGCGATCGCCTCGGCGATCGCGGCCTCGTCGGCTTCCGAGAACAAGGGCATTTTCTCACTCCGCTCGCTGGGAAGTCATGGGAAGTAGGAGCAGGACGACTGCATTCGTCGCGCCAATGCCCACTCGCCGCTGCCTACTCCCTATTCGCTCTGAACTATCTCACCAATCACCCGAGGCGCCGCCGCCGCCGAAGTCGCCACCGCCCCCCGACCAGCCGCCTCCGCTGTCGCCCGACGAGCCGCCGCTCCAGCCGCCGCCGAATCCGCCCGGTACGACGATTACGTCACTGCCGCGGCTGCGGCGGCCTCCCCTGCCCTGCCGCTGGCCGGGCCGGTAGCCGGTCTGCTGCATGGTCCGCATCTGGCGCTGGTTGAGATAGAAGGCGAGCGCGACGATGGCGATCCAGAAGGCGAGCATGATCAAGCCGGTCGTATCAATGCCGCCCGACGGCTTGGCGCCGCCCCGGGCGCGCTTCTTGACCTCCTCGGCGTCGCCGAGCAGCACGTCGTGGATGTCGTGGACACCTGCCTCGATACCGGCGGAGAAGTCGCCGCGGCGAAAAGCGGGGAGAATGCGATTCTCTATTATCAGCCGGCTCATGAGATCGGTCATGACCGGCTCGAGCCCGCGGCCGACCTCGATCCGGACCTTCCTCTCGTTCGGCGCGACAATGAGCAGGATACCGTTGTCCTTGCCCTTCTGGCCGATGCCCCATTTGCGGCCGAGCTGGTAGCCGTAGTCCTCGATCGGGTAGCCCTGCAGGGACTTGAGCGTCACCACCGCGACCTGATCGGTCGATCTCGACTCGAGGTCCTTCAGCTCGGCCTCGATCGACACACGGTGCTCGTACTTGATCAGTCCCGCCTCGTCGACGATGCGTCCGGTGAGGATTGGGAAGCTGGGCTCGGCGGCGGCGGCGCGGACGAACCCGCAGAGCACGACGGCGACCGCCAAGCCCGCCACCACCATGGCCCAGTAGCGGCGGCCGGTCGAGCCAACCGCCACTCTCGCCTCAGTTGATCCCGTCCCGATCAAGCTGGTGCTCCGACCGCTCTCCCAGCCCGCGCTTCAGAGAGCAGCGCCGGCCGGACGTGCCGCAGGGGCCGCCTGCGCGGCCATGACGTCGAGAGCTCGCCTCTCGTCTATTTCTTTGTGCCGAAATCGACCTTCGGCGTCTTCTGCTCCTCGGCGGGGATGTCGAATGTCGCCAGCTCCTTGGACTGCGGGTAGAGAAACGCCTTCCACCAGCGGCCGGGGATGGTCGTGATCTCCGTGTTGTAGACGCGGACCGCGTTGATGTAGTCGCGGCGCGCGATGGCGATGCGGTTCTCGGTGCCCTCGATCTGGTTCTGAAGAGCGAGGAAGTTCTGGCCCGATTTCAGGTCCGGGTAGCGCTCGGACACGGCGAGCAGCTGGCGCAAGGCGCCGCCGAGCGAGTTCTGCGCGTCCTGGAATTTCTTCATTGCCTCGGGATTGGTCAGCACGTCGGAGGGGATGTTGACCTGGGCCTGCGTGGCCTTGGCCCGCGCCTCGACGACGCCGGTCAGCACGTCCTTCTCCTGCTGCGCGTAGCCCTTCACCGTCTCGACGAGGTTCGGGATCAGGTCGGCGCGGCGCTTGTACTGGCTCAGAACCTCGGACCAGGCCGCCTTGGCGCTGGCCTCATAGGTCGGAATGTTGTTGACGCCGCAGCCGCCGAGCGTCGGCGCCACGATGAGGAACGCCAGCAGTGCGGCTGTGCGGCCGAAGGCGGAGAGCGAGCGCGGGATCATGAGGCGAACCTTTCCGAAAGGCGTGCAGCTTGCCTGGACCTGTCGTATTGGCTCACCGGGGCGGGCGCAAGGCCCTTCCTCCGCCGCCAGACCGCCCGGCGCGCATCAGACTTCCGAGAAAGTGGAAAGCTTGACAGCGCGCTGCCATATTGGCCTGCGAAACGGGCGGGGGCTCGGCCGGCAGCATCTCGGGGCGGCGGCCGCAAGGATGGACGAGGGGGACATGCGCAACTCGATCGCGGTCATGAACACCAAGGGCGGCGTCGGCAAGTCGACGATCGTGCTGGCGCTCGCCGAGACCCTGTCGGCTTTCCACGGCAAGAACGTGCTGGTCATCGACAGCGACGCCCAAGCCAGCGTGTCGAGCATGCTGATGACCGTCAACGCGCTGTACAAGCTCCAGACCGAGGGGCTGACCATCGTCGACTATCTCGTCAGCACGGTTCTGCACAAGTCGGCGGCGGACTGGCAGACGTTCGTCGTCCGCAACGTCTCCGACGTGGACGAGGCGCGGTCGGTCTACCTGATCCCGAGCGACATGCAGCTGACGCTGCTCGAGCGCGAGGTGTCGAAGGAGAGCCTGCACGCCCACCTGCGCGGCGCCATCGCCAACCTCCTCGCGCAGGTCTCGCAGGTGTTCGACATCGTGCTGGTCGACTGCCCTCCGGGACTTTCCGTCCTCACCGAGTGCTGGCTGCGCGAATCCTCCTTCCACCTGTCGCCAACCAAGGCCGACTACGTGTCCATCTGCGGCCTCGAGGTGTTCCGCCGCTTCAAGGCGCTCAACCCCGAGATGGGCTTCGCCGACAATCTCGGCGTTCTGGTCAACATGTTCGATGCCTTCTCGCCGACCGACGAGGAGTACCGGGGCTGGCTGGCGGAGAACCCGGAGCACCGCTGCTTCGCGACGCCAGTCCCGCGCAGCAACGCGCTGCAGGACGCGGCCCGGCACATGCCGCCCGACCGCTCGTTCTCGGCCAAGTATCCGGGCCCCGGCGGCCAGGCCCTGCGACGGCTGGCCGAGGACGTCCTGGAGCGGCTCGCCGAGGCCGAGAGGCTCGCGGCGACGGCTCCGCCTCCGCCAGCCGCAGAAGCCGCGCCGTCCGCACGGGCGCAAAAGCCCGAGGTCGTAGCCGTCCCGCCGACTGCCGCCACTCCCGCTCCGACGGCGACGCGGCCGGCCCCGGCCGCCGCCGTTGACCCGAAAGGCGTTGCGCCGGCCGCTCGGCCGGCTCCGCAGCCTGCTCCGACACCCGCACAGACGACAAAGCCCGAGGTCGCACCCGTCCCGCCGAAGGCCGCCGCTGCCGCTCCTGCGGCGACGCGGCCGGCCCCGGCCGCCGCCGTTGTCCCGAGAGGCGTTGCGCCGGCCGCTCCGCCGGCTCCACAGCCGGCTCCGACACCCGCACGGGCGCAAAAGCCCGAGGTCGTAGCCGTCCCGCCGACTGCCGCCACTCCCGCTCCGACGGCGACGCGGCCGGCCCCGGCCGCCGCCGTTGACCCGAAAGTCGTTGCGCCGGCCGCTCGGCCGGCTCCACAGCCGGCTCTGACACCCGCAC